>JAEEGL014963321.1_pt1 | contig 35988 bp, 27 predicted proteins | sample 9134231 | NCBI WGS metagenome assembly JAEEGL01 (sample SAMN16246548, study PRJNA631951) | gut metagenome | biome: gut microbiome; feature: rumen; material: fiber-attached | host: Bos | place: Iran: Karaj | collected 2018-10
ATTTGCCCCGCGTGTACCGGCGGGCTTGCCCGCTGGTAAAGCCGCCGCCAACTCACCCCGCCCCCGCATTTGCCCCGCGTGTACCGGGCGGGCTTGCCCGCTGGCAAAGCCCCGATTCCCCGCCACCGCTGGCGAGCAAGCTCGCCAGCACACGCGCCACCCGCTCATATCTACGCCGCCCCCGCATTTGCCCCGCGTGTGCCAGCGGGCTTGCCCGCTGGCAATCTGCTCGGTGTGTGCCTGCGGGCTTGCCCGCAGGCAAAGCCCCGACTCCCCGCCCTTCCGTTTCCCGCCAGGCTACTTTCCAGGTCGGAATGTGGGGATTTTCTTGATGGTGGCGATGACCTGCTCGGGGGAGATCAGGCGCGTGCACTCGAACTGTCGCTGGTCGCCCTTGTGTCGGGGGCACCATAGGAAGTCGAAGTGGTCGAAGTTCTCGCGCATGTCGTTCCAGCAGGAATGGCAGGTATGATAGTTGATGATGCGGTAGGGGGTGTGGAACTCGTTGGTGGGGTGCGTGAAGCCCGAGATCATGACAATCGGCACCTTGCAGCCCCATGCGACCCATGAAAGCCCTGAGGAAAGCCCGACGAAGAAATCGGCGTCCTTGATGAGGTTGACCCGCTCCTGCAGGGGGATGTCGCCCGTGAAGTCCTCGGCGCCATACGGGATGTAGTTCCAGTGGAGCCCCGTGCCGTGTACCTTCTCCTTGTCGATGCACAGCACGCGGTAGCCGTTGTCCTTGAGGAACTTCACCACGGTCAGCCAGCCAAACGGGTTGTTCCAGTACTTCGCCTGCGAGGAGGACTGCGCCGCGATGCAGACATACTTCTCCTGGATCTTGCGCGGCGCGGTGAGGTTGAACCGCGGCGGCAGGTCGTTGAGGTCGTCCCCGTCGAGCCCGAGGATGTACCCCGCGGTGCGGTGCAGACCGATATAGCGGAAGTCGATGGGCTGGTTGTCGACGTCGCCACGGAAGAAGAGCCCCATGTAGTAGGAGGCGTAGGGCCTGAATTTGACGGTGTCCTCGGGGCCGATGAAGGTGATGTCGGGATACTGGTCTTTGACCAGCGTCGCGATCCACGGCGTCATCACGCAGACCAGTTTGCACTTGTGCTTGAGCTGGAAGCGCTCGACGTAGGAGAACCATCCAATGGAATCGCCGATGGTGCCGACGGGCAGCTGCACCATGACCTCCTTGCCCGTGAGGTCCATGTCATGCTCGAAGATCGGCTTGTCCTTGCCCTTCTCGTGGATGATGAGGCGGAATTTGATGTAGAACTTCTTGACCGAGGTGATGAAGGCCCCTGGCACGGTGTCATTGCTGTAGAGAATGACGCCCGTGTCGATGTCCATGAAGGTCACATGGTAGGTCTTCTCGTTGCGGGGAAACAGGATCCGAATGCCGTGGTTGAAGTCGAACTTGATGCCGTCCACGGCATCCAGCACTGGTATCTGCGGAATCTCGCCATAGATGGACTTCTGCGCGCCCTCGGGACGCTTCTGCCCTGGCGCCAAATCGGGGTCCCCCGTGCTCTTCTGCACGGCGGACGACGACGGAACAGGCGACGCCGCAGGAGCGAGGGCATTGATGCTGATGTCCCCCGCGGGGGCGCCGAAGCCAGGGTTGATGGTGAAGTCCGCCATGGCCTTCTCCCTATTGCGCGTTTTCGTTCTTCTTGAGCACGCCCGCCTCGACGAGCTTGTCGATCAATTGCTGCATCGAGTTGAAGGCCGCGAGGAAGCCCTGCGGCGGCATGATGAGGCGCGTGTGGGATTCGGGGACGGGCGCCTTGCCTTCCTCGGTCGGCTGGAGGGTCACGAGGTCGAAGCGGACCATGCCGCCCGCGAAATGGATCTGGCCAATGCCGTCCGCGAAGATTTCTTTCTTGTCTGCCATGGTGTTTGGATTCCTCTGCTTGTGGTGGATTGCCGAAATGACGGTAAGATAATGCGCAAACGGGAGTTTGCAACAATCTCCGCCGCAATCGGGGAGAGATGGTCTGCGGCGGGGCTATGGCTCCCTGGGCCAGGAGGACGGGCGCACCAGGGTCTCGGGGAACGGCCTGCGCATGGCCTCGATCTCGGCCATGATGTCAGGCGGCAGCGGCCCCGCCTCGGCCGCCTGGATGTTGCCTTCCAGCTGCGCGTTGTCGAGCACCCCGAAGAGCACCTGGTCGATGCGGGGACGCGACAGGTTGTAGCGCAGATGGAACTCGAAGCGGGACAGGCCCAGGCGGCGGCGGATCGGCTCGAAGGTCTGGATTTCAGGCAGGAAACGCCGCAGCCTCGCGGGGATGTCCTCTGGCTCCATCAGCAGCAGTCCCTGCAGGAACGCGCTGCGCATGAAAATCTTCGCCGTCGTCTTCACGGCGTCGAAGCGGGTGTCGAGGATGTTTCCAGGCACTTGCAGGAAGTCGCAGTCGTAGGTGGCGTCCGCGGCGGCCAGGGAATCCAGCGACACGCCGTAGTGCTCCACCAGCCCCTCCGCCTTCAGTTTCGCCAGCAGCGGCAGATAGCGCGCGCCCGATTCATTGTGGAAGAGCACGCCGTACAGCCGCTCGACGCCCAGCCGCTCCTTCGACTCCTGCAGGCTGGCGCGGACAAACGGCTCGACCTCCTCCTCCTTCAGTTCAGGCGGCAGATGGCGCACCTTCGTGATGATCGCGAAGTCCCGCTTCAGCCCCAGTTCGTCCAGCGCCTTGCCCAGCACGAGTTCGCTGTTGCCGTAGGAGATGGCGGTATCCAGCGTGCGAACGCCGTGCTCATGCGCGGTCTTGAGGATGCGCAGCACCTCCTCGTAACTCACCTGCCCGCCAGTGTTCGCGACCCCGTAGGCCAGCCCGAACTGAACCGTGCCCAGCATCAACTTTCCAGTCAGCGACATCTTGTTTTTCTCCGTGGATTGACCGTTGTGTCTCTCATGCATCCCCGCTGATTGCCCTGCTCAAGGCCGTCATCAGCTTCGGCAGCTGGATCGGCTTGGCAATGTAGTCGTTCATCCCCGCCGCCAGCGCTTTTTCGCGGTCCTCCGAGGAGGCGCTCGCGCTCAGCCCCACGATCGGCACCGCCGCCTTCCGCCCGTCCTTCAGCATCCGTATCCGCCGCGTCGCCTCGTAGCCGTCCATCACGGGCATCAGCACATCCATCAGCACCACGGTGTAATGTCCCGCCTCCGCCGCCTCCACCATCTTCACCGCGGCCTCGCCGTTTTCCGCCTCCTCGGCCTCGAAGCCGCGCTTCGACAGCATCGCCCGCGCAAGTTGACGGTTGAACAGCACGTCGTCGACAATGAGCACCCTGCTCCCAGTGAAACTCGAGCGGACTTCAAATGTCGGGGGCTTCTCCTGCCCCACCATCCCCGACGCCTTCGGAAGGCGAAGCGTCACCGTGAACTCGGTGCCCTTCTGCAGCCTCGTGCGGACCCCGATCGACCCATGCATCGCGTCCACGATCCCCTTGGCGATTGCCAGGCCCAGCCCCGTCCCCTCGATGCTGCCGTCCGAACTCTCCCGCTCGAAGGCGTCGAAGAGTTTCGCCGCGAAGGCCTGGGTCATGCCGATGCCCGTGTCACGCACCTTGAACTCGAAGACGCAGTCCCCGCCCTCCGCATCCGCCACCTGGGCCAGCCGCACGTGCACCTGTCCGCCGCGCGGGGTGAACTTGTAGGCGTTTCCGACGAGGTTCATCAGCACACGGCTCAACTGGTGTCGGTCGCAGCGCACCGCCGTCACCGTGTCAGGGGCGACCTCCACGGTGAACTGGATTGCCTTCTGCTCCATCTGGACCTGGAAGATCTCCTTGATGTTCTGCAGCACCGCCCCCAAATCCACATCCTCGGGCACCACCTTGAAGCGGCCGCTCTCCAGCCGCGCCAGTTCCAGGATGTCGTTGACCAGCAGCAGCAGATGCCGCCCCGCCAAATCGATCTTCCCGAGATAGTCCTGGATCTCCTCCTGGTCCTTCGACTGGCGCGCCAGCGTCGTGAACCCCATCACCGCGTTCATCGGCGTGCGGATGTCATGCGAGATGCTCGCGAAAAAGCGCGACCGCGCGAGATTGCGCTCCTCCGTCTCCATCTTCGCACGCTCCGCCTCCCGCTCCCGCCGCAGCCGCGAGAAGTTGATCGCGAAGATCGCGAAGACCGTCAGAAAGATGCACGACATTGGAACCATGTTGCTGCGCATCAGCGAATTCTGGATCCGAAGCATCTTCCGTCGGAAGGCGCGGAAATGCGGATCCTTGACTGCGGGCGGCGGGGACGCCTCGTCCTCTGCATCTGGATCCCCGTAGTATTCGCGCGCATCATGGACAATCTGCACCGTCGCCCCGTGAATCGCCTGGCGCATCCACATCACCGCCGAAATGAAGACGAGGACGAAGAGGGTCGTGCACACCAGCAGCGATTTGCCGAAACGGGTCTGCCCGTCAAGCCGGAACAGATGCCGAAACACCATCAGGCCCAGGATGCACCAGATGGTGAGAATCAGATACGCCTCAGGCTGCATCCCCTGCTTCGACCACAGGTTCGGCGCCAGCAGGTTCACCGCGAAGAAAATCGACATCGCCAGCCCCGCCAGCCCCGTCGCCTGGATCATGCGGTTCCGCGTCTCCCGCGCGCTCAGGAACGCCGCCAGCGAGGTATAGGCGTAGGCGATGGTCGCCCCAAACGAAAGGACGTCCACCACCCAGTTGACCACCGTGCGCCCCAGGAACGGAATCCCGATCGACAGGCACATCACGAAGAGCATCGCGTTGCGCGGGCGGCGGTCGTCGGTGGTCTTACCGAACCAGGGCGGCAGAATCCCCTGCGTCGCCATCGAATGCAGCAGCCTGGTGCTGGCCAGGAAGAAGCCGATGATCCCCGTGACAATCGCGGCGAAGACGCTCACGCCGATCAGCGCCAGCCCCCAGCCCCCCAGCGCAAGGCGCACCGCGTAGAAGGTGGGCACCGCATTCAGGTCGGCCGTCTCGGGATGGTTGGCGAAATAGTCCATCCAGCCGCCCTGCCCCACTGGCATGCACAAGGCCGCCAGCAATGCCAGCAGGATATAGGTCAACGCCCCCACCAGCAGCGCGATGGCCATGATGCGGAGGCTGTGTCGCGAGGAGAAGCGGAACTCCTTCACCGTGTTGCTGATGGTCTCGAACCCCACAAACGCCCACGGGATCACCACCAGCACATGGACGATCTGCAGCAGGCGCGAGCCGTCTGGCTGGAAACCTGGCGCCAGCGCGCCCAGCCGACAGCCATGCCGCGCCCAGGCCCCCAGAAAGCAGGCCGCGACGCCGATGACCAGAAGAAGCGCCAGCACGGTCTGCAGGCGGACTGCCAGGCGTTTCCGCACCAGGCAAAGCCAACAGCAGCCAACCAGCACCAGCATCTCCACCAGCACATCCCCGAAATAAATGTCGTATCCCGCCAGCTGGTAGTGGAAGCCGAACGCCAGCCGATTGCCCAGCAGATAGCGCCCGATCAACGACAGTGCCGTCGTATTCGCCCACAGGCAGCTGATGTAGGTCAGCACCAGGAACCACGAGCACACGAAGGCCGCGTCATGACCCAGTTGCCTCAGCGCAAAGGTGAAGGCGCCGCCCTCGTCTGGATATCGGGTGAGCATGAAATAGTAGTTCGCCGCGATCACCAGCATTGCCAGCATGCCAATCGCCACCGAGATCACCGTGCCCAGCGGCCCTGCCCCAGGCAGAAAGGTCGTCCCTGGCATCACGAACGCCCCCCACCCCACAATGCACCCGAACGACAAAGCCCACGCGTTCAACTGGCTCAAATAGCCTTGGCTGGTGTCGCCCCGCGCGCCCCCCTGTTCCGATATTTTATCCGCTTCCATTTTGTGAAACTCCAGTTGGTTGATTGAATAATGTAATCCCTGTCAACGCATTTGACGGATTCTCCGTCGTTTTCGGAATTCGCTGTTCTGCGCCGTGCGGCGCAAGTCGCCGCCCGCGATTCCCCCGCCACGGTCCCGCCACAAAATGCAGTCAAGGCTTTGGAATCGACTGCGGGTCATTCACCGAGCCGCCACGGCGGGGCCGCCGTGGCAACCATTTTCGGGCTCTGAAACCTGGGGTCTGGGGTCCCGATTGATGGGTCTGGGGTCTCGGGTCTGGGGTCCCGGATGATGGGTCTGAAGCCTGGGGTCTGGGGTCCCCGTTCCCTCTCTCCATTTCCGAATCCCTCTCCCCGAAGAGCCGTTTTTCCGACGGGGGCGTTGTGCGGGTTGCGAATCCGCGACTACAGTACTTTGCATATCTGTCTTCCACCCGTTCTTCATCGGAGTCCACCCATGACTGCCCGCCCCCTCCCACGCCTCCTCACCGTCGCCTGCCTCCTCGCCTGCCTCTCCGTCCTGGCCGCCGAAACCGTCGGGCGCATCCGCGTCGTCGACCTCACCGGCAACTCCAACCAGGCCGACCTGGAGCAATTGGTCAACGCCACCGTATCCACTCGCGTCGGCGGCGAACTCACCCCCGTCCGCCTCTCCGACGACCTCAAGGCGCTCCTCAAGGCCCCTGGCATCTCCGACGCCCAGACCAAGGTCGACCGCCTCGACGACGGCACCTGGCAGGTGACCTACCTCGTCTCCCTCCGGCACCTCGTCAGCGCCATCCGCGTCAACGGCGCCACCGAGTATTCTGAAAGCCGCCTCAAGCGCGCCCTCAAGACCAGGGTCGGCCGCCCCGTCGACTTCATCACCCTCGCCGAAGACCGCCGCGGCATCCTCGACCGCTACGAAAAGGCCGGCTTCCATGGCACCGAGGTCTCCACCCGCATGGAAAAGGACGCCGACGGACAGCCCACCATCCTCGTCTTCATCGTCCAGGAATCCACCCGCTGCAAACTCCAGGGCGTCCGCTTCGTCGGCAACCACGCCTGCTCCAGCGACGACCTCGAAGACGCCATCCCCACCAAGCGCCAGTGGTGGCGCTACATCTTCCGCTTCGGAAACTGGTACAACCCCAACCTCCAGCCCCAGGACATCGACAAAATCCTCCGCCTCTATGCCACCCGTGGCTATCTCGACTGCCAGGTCGAACGCGTCGAGCGCGTCTACAACGAGGACAAGTCCTGGGTCACCCCGACCTTCCACATCCGCGAGGGCAGGCCCTACCGCCTCGGCAAGCGCACCTTCACGGGCAACCAGCGCTTCACCACCCAGGAACTCCTCAAGGCCTGCCGCCTCCAGGAAGGCCAGGTCTACAACGCCGCCCAGGCCGACAACGACCTCGACGCCATGAAGGCAAAGTACGAGGCCCTCGGCTTCCTCGACCTCAAGTTCTACCCCCGCCTCGAGCGCCATCCTGAATCCGCCACCGTCGACATCCACTACACCATCCACGAGGGAGACCCCCTCCGCATCGGCAACATCGTCATCTCAGGAAACACCGAAACCCGCGAACGCGTCATCCGACGCGAACTCGCCATCTTCGAAGACGACCTCGCCGACGCCCGCAAGATCCGCCAGAGCCAGCGCCGCCTCGAAAACCTCGGGTACTTCTCCTCCGTCGAGGTCGTCCCCAAGGCCACCCCCAGCCCAGGCCGCCGCGACCTCTCCATCCAGGTCACTGAAAAGCCCACTGGAACCATCTCCCTCGGCGCCGCCTTCTCCACCGAGGACAACCTCATGGGCTACCTCGAGCTCCAGGAGTCCAACTTCAGCCTCGACCGCCTCCTCAGCCTCGAATGGCCCCCGCGCGGCGACGGCCAGCGCATGCGCGCCTACATCGCCGTCGGCACCGACTCCACCAGCATCCGCATCTCCCACACCGAGCCGTCCCTCTTCGACAGCCAGTTCGACTGGACCAACGAGTTCTTCCTCACCACCCACTACGAGGACGAATATGACGAACGACACATCGGCGTCTCCTCCACCCTCTCCTGGCCCGTCGCGTTCCGCCTCCCCTTCCTCCCCAACCACACCGAATACTGGCGCATGGGCCTCGGCCTCCGCCTCGAGCAGATCCGCATCTCCAACCTCGAAGACGAGGAGAAGTTCGACCCCAAGACCGACCCCCGTGAACCCAACGAATGGCGCTTCCCGTCAGGCATGAACTACTCCCTTGAGGCCGACAAGGGCAGCAAGTTCACCAACCGCGTCATCCTCTCCCTCACCCGGGACACCCGAAACCGCTACATCTTCCCCGACCGAGGCTCCCGACTCCGCCTCGACGCCGAATATGTCACCAAGGCCCTCGGCAGCTATGCCGACTACATCAAGTTCCACGCGGGCGCCGACACCTTCCTCCCAGTCCACGACGACCTCTTCCTCCATCTCGCCGCCAACGCCTACACCGTCAGCCACCTGAGCGGCGAGGACGTCCGCGTCTTCGACCGCTACTTCGCAGGCGGCTACGGCGCCATCCGCGGCTTCCGACGCCACTACGTCTCCCCCGTCAACCGCAACGAGAACTCCATCGGCGGCAAGACCATGCTCGTCGCCACCGCCGAACTCATCCAGCCCGTCAAGGACGTCATGTTCCTCAAGCTCTTCACCGACTGGGGCAACGTGTGGTGGGATTCCTGGGACGCCGACCTGGGCGAGATCAACGGCTCCGTCGGCGTCGGCATCCAGTTCCGCCGCATCCCCATCCGTCTCGACTACGGCTATCCCGTCGTCACCCACGGCGAACACCTCAAGGGCTGCGGCGGACGCTTCCACTTCAGCATCGACTACTCCTTCTGACCCCATGCGAATCATCAACTGGCACATCGCCAGAAACCTTATCTTCACCCTGCTGATGGCCATGGGCGTGCTGGCATTCATCATGCTGTCCGTCCACTTCTTCCGCGCCTTCGAACTCCTCTCCAAAGGCGCCTCCATCGGCATGATGTTCCGCATGATCGGCATGCTGATGCCCGACGTCCTCCGCTACGCCATGCCCCTCGCCATGCTCGTCGCCACCGTCCTCGTCTTCAGCCGCATGTCCGCCGACGACGAAATCACCGCCCTCAGGGCCAGCGGCATCAGCCTCTGGCAGATCGTCGCCCCAGGCCTCGTCCTCGCCATCCTCCTCTGCGCCCTCGGACTCTGGCTCGGCTTCTGGATCTCCCCCGACATGCGCTACCGCAGCAAGCAACTCGAATGGATGCTCCTCGCGGGCGACCGCCCCGACACCCTCATCGAGCCAGGACGCACCATCACCTACCAGGGCCAGAGCATCTATGTCGGCAGCCGTGACGACAACGGCCTCCTCCATGACATCCACATCACCGTCGCCCAGCAGAACGACAAGACGATCATGGACCTCACCGCCGCCACGGGGAGCGTCAGCAACGACGAAGAGGGAAGGCGCCTCGACCTCTTCCTCAACGACTTCACCATCACCTATCTGCCGATCCTGCCGAAGAACGGCGCCCACGACGCGCCCGCCCTGGCCGGCGCCGCCAGTGAAACCCCGCAGTTCGTCACGGGGAAATCCCTCATCTTCCCGTGGGAGTACGGCAATGCGCCGGAGCGCAAGCTCGAACGGAAACTCAAGATGATGCCCGCCGACATGCTCTTCGGCAACCTGGCCTGGACCCGCTCCAGGCACAAGGACACCACCAAGCACTGGCTGGAGTTCCACCAGCGCCTCGCCCTCGCCTTCTCCCCGCTCGCCTTCCTGCTCCTCGGCATCCCCTTCGGCATCCGAAACCGCCGCTCCGAGACCTCCGCGGGCCTCATCGTCTGCGTCATCCTCGCCCTCGTCTTCTACGCCTTCCTGCTTCTCGCCGACTGCCTCGCCAACCGACCCGCCTGCCACCCCGAAATCATCATCTGGATCCCCAACCTCCTCTTCGAGGCACTCGGACTCGCATTCCTCGTCAAAAAGGCATAACGGACACTCCAATATGCGACACCTGCCCCTCCTATTCCTCCTCCCCCTCGCACTTCTCGCCGCGCCCCTCGCCTGGGACGCGCCTTCCCACGATTTGCTCGACGGCAAGGCCGTCTTCGCCAAATCCAAGGCCGTCACCCGCGAGGCATACCCCGACGCCGACGCCGTCGAACTCGACAGCCACCTCGCCATCCGCTATGAGGCGGACGGCAAGTTCATCCAGGTCAACGACTTCGCCGTCAAAGTCCTGACCGAGGCGGGGCGGGACGGCTATCGCGTCATCAGCAGCTGGTACAGCGCCAGCTACAGCCGCGCCAAAATCGCGAAGGTCGAGATCTACAAGCCGAGCGGCAAGGTCGTCCCCGTCGACCTCAAGCGCAGCACCCGCGAGATGATCGACGACAGCCAGATGTCCAGCAACATCTACGACCCCAGCCACAAGATCATCCAGGTCGCCGTCGCGAACCTCGAACCTGGCGACGTGCTGCGCTGCGTCCTCGTCGACGAGACCTTCCACCCGCGCGTCCCGAACTCCTTCAGCGACTACCACATCCTTGAAAGCACCAACCCGATCCGCCACGCCCTCGTCACCATCGACGCGCCCGCCGCACTCCCCCTCAGGAGCGTCGTCGTCAAGGACCAGATCGGCAAGACCCTCGCCTCCTCCGTCGAAAAGGACGCCCGCCGCATCCGCTACCGCTGGGAGGCCTCCGACGTCCCCCAGGCATTCCCTGAACCCAAGTCCTCCGACATGTATCTCCACCTCCAGCGCGTCTGCGTGAGCACCTTCACCTCGTGGCAGGAGGTCTCGAAATGGTACTACAACCTCGCCTCCCCGCATTTCAAACTCACCCCCGAAATCCAGGCCGAAGTCCAGCGCATCACCAAGGGTCTCAGGACGCCCGACGAGAAACTCCGCGCCGTCTTCGCCTTCGTCTCCCAGAAAATCCGCTACATGGGCATCATCGCCGAGGACACCGCCCCCGGCTACGAGCCCCACGACGTCTCTCGCACCTTCACCCAGCGCGCGGGCGTCTGCCGCGACAAGGCCGCCCTCCTCGCCGCCATGCTCGGCGCCGCGGGCTTCGACGCCTTCCCCGTCCTCATCAACGCAGGCGCCAAGAAGGACCCCGAGGTGCCGATGCCCTATTTCAACCACGCCATCACCGCCGTCCGCGACCGCGCCACTGGCAAATACCAGTTGATGGATTCCACCGACGAGACGACGCGCGACCTCCTCCCCGCCTACCTCTCCGACAAGAGCTTCCTCGTCGCCACCCCCGAGGGCGACACCCTCCGCACCACCCCCGTCGCCCCCGCCGAGGAGAATCTCGTCTTCATCCGCTCCCGCGCAGCAATCGGCGACGACGGCGCCCTCACCCTCGCCGCCACCATCGAGTTCCACGGCATCAACGACAATGCCTACCGCGGCACCTTCCTGCAGCAGTCCCCCGAGGAACGCCGCCAGTTTTTCGAGAAACTCCTCGCCTCGCGGTTCCCGGGGATGCGCCTCCAGGGCCTCCGCCTCGAACCCGAAAACCTCCAGGACACCACTCTCCCCCTCCGCGCCGAACTCACCCTCCGCGCCCCTGACTTCCTCATCACCGCCCTCGGCCGCGACGGCAAGCCCGACACCCGCCCAGGCACCCACGCGCTCCTCCGCCTCCCCCGCCTCTCCACCGCCTTCGGAATGGTCAACTTCATCTTCCGCGACGCCACTCTCGCCAAGCGCCGATTCCCCTACTACAGCCGATACGCCTGCGGCGTCCACGAAGACCTCGAAGTCACCCTGCCTGGACGCCTCCGCGCCGTCGCCACCCCCTCCTACCCCGAAGTCGACAACGACGCCCTCGCCTGGCGCACCTCCCTCCAGAGTTCGCCGGGGCGCCTCCTGATGCACAGCGAGTTCGCCTCCAAGGTCGCCAGTTTCTCCCCCGCCCAGTACGCCAGCCTCAAGCAACTCCTCAGGCAACAGGAAACCGCCCTGGAGCGCAAGCCCGTCTTCGCCTTCGCCGCCGCCGCGCCCGCAGCCCCCGAAAAGGCCGCCGACAAGCCCGCGCCCGACCTCGTCATCCTCGACCTGGAGACCACCGTCACCCTCGAATCCCTCTCCGCCTGGACGCGCGTGACCCGCGTCCGCCTCCAGCCCCTGACCTACTCTGGCGTCAAGGAGATCTCCGATCTCGACTGGGCCTACAACCCCGCCTGGGAGAAACTGCAGATCAAGTCCGCTCGCGTCACCAATGGCAAGAAGACCCAGGAAGTCACCCCCGAGATGATCCACCTCATGGACGCCCCGTGGGTCGGCTCCGCGCCACGCTACCCCGCAGGCAAGACCCTGGTCGTCAACTTCCCAGGCGTCGCCGTCGGCTCCGTCATCGAATACGAGCTCGTCCAGACCTGCCGCCAGCGCCCGTTCTTCAGCGCCCGACTGACCCCGCGCACCATCAGCCCCGTGGGCCACTGGGCCTACCACCTCATCGCCCCCAAGGCGCTCAACATCCGCCACAAGATCCTCCAGAACGGATGGCTCGACCTGCCCCCCGACACCAAGTGCCCGCCCGTCGACCACGTCGAATACAAGCTCAAGGACGGGCGCGTCCGCCACTCCTGGTTCGTCAACGACCTGCCGCAAGTCGCCATCGAATCCGCGACGCCCCCCCCGTACGCCAGCCTCCCCACCGTCGTCCTCGCCACCGACGACTGGGACAACTACGCCCGCGCCATCGCGCGCGTCGTCGCCTCCCTGGGCGACGGCGGCAAGACCATCCAGGCCATCGCCGCGCCGCTCCGCAAACTCGCCCCTGAGCCCCGCCTCGCCGCCATCCGCGACTGGGTCGAGCAGAACATCCGCTGCGTCGGCCCCGACTTCCACGACCTCCCCCTCTCCTGCCTCAGCCGCCCAGAGACCACCGCCCGCGACGGCTACGGGCACTCCGCCGACTGCGCCATCCTCTACCAGGCCCTCCTCAAGGCCGCGGGCTTCCAGGAAGTCGCCATCTTCCTCGCCACCTCCACCCCGCGCCTCCCCGACCTCCAGGAGTTCCACCGCGAATTCCCCTCCCGCTCCCTCTTCTCCAACTGGATCGTCCGCGTCGAGTGCGACGGACGGGAGGTCTGGCTCAACGACCAGGACCACTACGCGCAATTCGGCACCTGCGCCTACGACCAGGGCCTCCTCCTCAGCCTCAGGAACGGCGGCATCAACCGCCTCCGCCTCAAGCCGCCGTTCGTCGGCGAAAAACGCACCACCGAACTCATCACCATCCGCCCCGACGGCTCCGCCAGGGACGAGACCATCGAGAACTTCTACGGCACCAGTTTCGGCACCCACAAGCGCCTCTACGCCCGCATGACCCCCGAGGAACGCCGACGCCACTACCAGAAACTCCTCGCGGACATCTCGCAGAACGCCGTCCCCGTCCTCCCCGACCTGCAGACCGACTTCCAGCACTATCCAGGGCGCCGCTCCTACGTGATCGACATCAAGGACTTCGCCATCCGCGAAGGCGACCATCTCCACTTCACGCTTCCCGTAGCCCCCGCCGCCGCCCTCGCCGACGCCCGCACCGACCAGCGCTCCAACCCGCTGTACTGGAGTTCCTTCCGACGCAGCACCCGAACCATCACCGTGCGCCTTCCCGAGCAATACCCCAAGATCCTCCTCAAGCCCGCCGACTTCGTCTGGACCGCCCCGAACAACGCAGGCACCATCTCCTGGACCTGCCGCGAAACTGTCGTCGACGGGCGCACCGAACTCATCTTCACCCTCGCCCAGGAACTCGCCCCCGCCGTCTTCACCCCCGCCCAGTACCCCGTCCTGCAGGAGGCCCGCAGACGCCTCCAGCATCCCTCCGCAACCACCATCCTGTTAGGAAAGTAACCCACCATGAAACGTCATCTGATGTCCATCGCCGCCCTTGCGGCATTGTTCGTCGCCGGCTGCTGCCAAGACACCTGCAAAGCCGACAAGTCCGCCCCAGCCACCACCACTCCCAAGGATTCCGCCATGACCACCCCGCAAAAAGCCCTCGTCGTCTACTTCTCCGCCACTGGAAACACCAAGGCCGTGGCCGCCCGCCTCGCCCAGGCCATCGGCGCCGACCTCCAGGAAATCAAGCCCGCGCAGCCCTACACCGCCGCCGACCTCAACTGGCATGACAAGCAGAGCCGCAGTTCTGTCGAGATGGCCGACCGCGCCAGCCGCCCCGCCGTCCAGGGCCCCGCCCCTGACCTCGCCGCCTACACAGTCGTCTATGTCGGCTTCCCGATCTGGTGGTACCGCGAGCCCAGCATCATCGACACCTTCGTCGAATCCAACGCCGACGCCCTCGCGGGCAAGACCATCGTCCCCTTCGCGACCTCTGGCGGCAGCGGCATGGGCGATTCCACCGCCAACCTCCAGAAACTCGCCCCCAAGGCCAAAGTCGCCGCAGGCCGCCGCTTCTCCACCAGCGTCTCCGCCGAGGAGCTCGCCGAATGGGCGAAGAGCGTCAAATAGCCTCCCCCGGCCCCGCTCTCTTCAGTCCCTTGCCCCTTGCCATCTCTTGTATCCCTTTGATCCCTTGAATCCCTTGTCCCTTCCATAGGAGACTCGCCCATGTCCTTCGAGGAACTCGCCCGCGCCCGCTATTCGGTGCGCAAATTCGAGCCGCGCCCCATCGAGGCGTCCGTGATGCGGAAACTGCTGGAGATGGGCGCCCTCGCCCCGACTGGCTGCAACAGGCAGCCCCAGCGCATCTACGTCCTCCAGTCCGAGGAGGCCCGCGCCAAGGCCGCCGAGTGCAGCCCGTGCACCTTCAACGCCCCCGCCGTCCTCCTCGTCTGCTATGACCGCGACGCCGCCTGGCACCGCGACTTCGACGGCTACGACTGCGGCGAATTCGACGCCTCCATCGTCGTCACCCACCTGACCCTCGCCGCCGTCGAACTCGGCCTCGGCACCTGCATCGTCGCCTATTTCGACCCCGACAAGACGCGCAGCCTCTTCAATCTGCCGCCAAGCGTCGTCCCGATGGCGATGCTCCCCGTCGGCTATCCCGCCGCCCAGCCCTCCCCCATGCACGCCAAGCGCAACTCCTACACCGACTACACGACCATCCTGTAGGGGGCTGAGCGCGTCGGGGCGCCCGCTCACTTTGCCGTCGAGCCGAAGAACTGCACGCCGACCTCGCCGTCAGGCTCCCTGCGCGCCGTGCGGGCGGCGGCGTTGATCTGCGCGTAGCGCGGGCACTCGCGGCTATGGTCGTTGATGATGCCGCACGCCTGCAGGTGCGAATAGACGGTGACGGGGCCAAGATAGCGGAAGCCGCGTCGGCGCAAGTCGGCGCTGATGCGCGCGGAGAGGCCGTTGCTCACTGGAATCCACCCTTCCGCATGACGGCGGTAGAGGATCGTGCGCCGCTTCGTGAATCCCCAGAGATAGTCGCTGAAGGAGCCGAACTCCTGGCGCACCGCCTGAAAGCGGCGTGCATTCGCGATGACCGCCTCGACCTTGCGGCGTGAACGGATCATGCCTTCGGTCTCCAGAATCCGCACGGTCTCCGCCTCGCCATATTGCGCCACCAGGTCATAGTCGAAGCCGTCGAAGCACGCGCGGAAGACTTCGCGCTTCTTCAGCATCAGGTTCCAGCTCAGGCCGCACTGCATGACCTCCAGCATCAGGAACTCGAACTGGCGGCGGTCGTCGAACAGCGGCACGCCCCATTCCGTGTCGTGATAACGCACCGCCGTCGCCGACGCCTGGTCCCAGTCGCAGTAGGACATCGACCTTCCTCCTAACGGCGACGGTTCTTCCGCCGCTCCTCGATGACCTTCTCCGCGATGTTCGTCGGGACGGGCGCGTCGTATGCGAACTCCATGTTGAAGCCCGCGCGCCCCTGCGTCATGTTGCGCAGCGTGCTGGTGTATCCGAAGAGATTGGCGAGCGGCACCAGCGCGTGGATGACCTGGTTCTTGCCGACCGCCTCCATCCCCTGCACCTGCCCGCGCAGCCCGCACAGATTGCCGGTGATGGAGCCCGCGTATTCCTCAGGGGTGATCACCGAGAGTTTCATGATCGGCTCCAGCAGCACGGGCTTCGCCTTCAGGAACGCCTGGCGGAACCCAGTGATGGCGCAGGTGCGGAAGGCCATGTCCGAGGAATCCACGGGGTGGTAGGAGCCGTCCGTCAGCGTGACCTTGAAGTCGACGCACGGGCAGCCGGTCAGCGGCCCTGCCTCCATCGCCTCCTTGATGCCCTTCTCGATGGCGGGGATGTAGTCCTTCGGGATGTCGCCGCCCTTGACCTCGTCCACGAACTCGTAGCCCTTTCCAGGCTCCTGCGGCGCGAGGGTGAAGATGATGTGGGCGAACTGCCCGTGGCCGCCAGTCTGCTTCTTGAGGCGCTCCTCCTGCTCGACCGTCTGCGTGACCGTCTCGCGGTAGGCGACCTCGGGCGCGCCGGAATCGACCTCCACCTTGAACTCGCGGCGCAGGCGCTCGATGATGATGTCCAGGTGCAGTTCGCCCATGCCCGAGATCACCGTGTCCTCCGTCTCGGGGTCGACGCGCACCGTGAAGGTCGGGTCCTCCTCCGCCAGCTTGCCCAGCGCCACCATCAGCTTGTCCCGGTCCGCGCGGCTCTTCGGCGTCACCGCGACCGAGATCACGGGCGCGGGGAAGGTGATGTTCTCCATCGTGATCGGCGCCTCCTCGTTGCACAGCGTGTCGCCCGTCGTCGTCTCATTGACCCCGATGACCGCCCCGATCTCGCCCGCATACAGAGTGTCGATGATCTCCTGGCGGTTCGCGAACATGCGGAAGATGCGCCCGATGCGCTGCTGCTTCCCCTTCGTCGAGTTCAGGATGTAGCTCCCGCTCTCCAGCTTGCCCGAATACACGCGCACATACACCAGCTTCCCGACGTTACGGTCGCTCACCACCTTGAAGGCCAGCGCCGCCGTGTCCGTCTCGTTGTCCGCGTGACGCTCCGCCTCCGTCCCGTCTGGAAGCGTCCCCTTCGCGGGCGGCAGCTCCAGCGGACTCGGCAGGAAGTTCACCACCGCGTTCAGCAGCCGCCGCACGCCCTTGTTCCGGAACGACGACCCGCACAGCACGGGGAAGATCCGCTGCTGCCCGCACGCCTTCCGCAGAACCGCCACGATCTCCTCCTCGCTGATCGGCTCCTCCGACAGATACTTCTCCATCAGCGTGTCGTCCAGGTCCGAGACCGACTCGATCATGTTCTTCCGCCACTGCTCCGCGATCTCGCGGTTCTCAGGCGTCAGCGGCCCCTCCTGCGGCTCCGTCCCGCTCGTCGCCTCCAGGTAGGTCACCTGGCACATCTTGATCAGGTCGATGATCCCGTGGAACTGCGGCCCCTGGTCCATCGGGATGCAGATCGGCACCGCGTTCGCCCCCAGCACATCGCGGATCTCCTGCACCACGCGGAAGAAGTCCGCGCCAGTGCGGTCCATCTTGTTCACAAAGCAGATCCGCGGCACATTGTATTTCGTCGCCTGCCGCCACACCGTCTCCGACTGCGGCTCCACCCCGCCCACCGCGCAGAAGAGCGCAATCGCACCGTCCAGAATCCGCAGCGACCGCTCCACCTCCACCGTGAAGTCCACGTGTCCAGGAGTGTCGATGATGTTGATCTGGTGGTCCCGCCAGATGCACGTCGTCGCCGCGCTCTGGATCGTGATGCCGCGCTCGCGCTCCTCGGGCATGAAGTCCATCGTCGCCTGACCGTCGTGCACCTCCCCAAGCTTGTGCGTGCGACCCGTGTAGTACAGGATGCGCTCCGTCGTCGTCGTCTTCCCTGCGTCGATGTGCGCCATGATCCCGATATTGCGCACCCGCTCCAATGGATAACTGCGTCCCATACTCGTCAAATCCCCATGCACTTCATGAAACTCAAAAACCGACTCCCGCCCCCTTCCCTCGGGCAAATCGTTAATATAATCCACCGTCCCCAAAACCAATGCCGCTTCAGGAAGAAATTTTCCAATCTTGTCAAGTTCTGTCGGGCACCATTTCTCCCGCGCCCCCGCGCCGTCCCGTTTTGAGGATTTATATTTTCCAATCGCTCATGAGGAACAACGCATTTCCAAATGCCTGACGCCGGCATGCGACATTGGCCTCGCGACCTGCCGAAGGCCGTCCGCCCTCGGATTTTGCGGCCGAGAACCGCTCCATTTCACGGGTTCACCCATCACTCCACCACTCACACCACCATGATCCGCTTCTATAACTCCCTCTCGCACCAGACCGAGGAACTCGCCCCGCTCGTTCCAGGGCAGATCGGCCTCTACACCTGCGGCCCGACCGTCTACAACTTCGCCCACATCGGGAACTTCCGCTGCTACGCCTTCGAGGACCTCCTCAAGCGCACCCTCGCCGCCTCGGGCCTGAAGGTCAAGCACGTCATGAACCTCACCGACGTCGACGACAAGACCATCCGAGGCTCCCGCGCCGAAAACCTCCCCCTGCGACAGTTCACCCAGCGCTACAAGGACGCCTTCCACCAGGACATCCACACCCTCCGCATCGTCCCCGCCGACGTCTATCCCGCCGCCACCGAGACCATCCCCGAGATGATCGAACTTATCCAGAAACTCTTCGACAAGGGCCTGGCCTACCAGGCCGACGACAAGTCCGTCTACTTCTCCATCGCCAAATGGCCCAAGTACGGCCAGCTCGTCCGCCTCGACCGCGACAACATGCGCGCAGGCGTCCGCATCAAACTGGACGAATACGCCAAGGATTCCGTCGCCGACTTCGCCCTCTGGAAGGCGTGGGACGAGGCCGACGGCGACGTCTGGTGGGATTCGCCCTGGGGCCGCGGCCGCCCAGGCTGGCACATCGAGTGCTCCGCCATGTCCTCCAAGTATCTCGGCCCCACCTTCGACATCCACTGCGGCGGCATCGACAACATGTTCCCCCACCACGAGGACGAGATCGCCCAGTCCGAGGCCGCCAACGGCTGCACCTTCGTGAAACTCTGGATGCACTGCGCGCACCTCGTCGTCGACGGCCAGAAGATGTCCAAGAGCCTCGGCAACTTCTACACCCTCAAGGACGTCCTCGCCCGCGGCTACACTGGCCGCGAAATCCGCTACGTCCTCATCGGCACCCACTACCGCCAGTCCCTGAACTTCTCCTTCCAGGCCCTCGACGAGGCCCGCACCGCCCTCCAGCGCATCGACGCCTTCGTCGCCCGCCTCAAGGAGACCACCGCCCCTGGCGAGGCCAATCCCGCCGCCCTGGAACTCGCCGCCAAGGCGAAGGACGGCTTCCTCGCCGCCCTCCAGGACGACCTCAACATCTCCGCGGGCCTCGCCTGCCTCTTCGACTTCCTGCGCGACTGCAACCGCGAACTCGACGCAGGCCGCTTCCACGCCGCCGACGCGCAGGCCGCCCTCCAGGCCCTCGCCGTCATGGACAGCATCCTCGCCGTCATGACCCCCGACGCCGCCGACAACGCCGTGCCCGCCGAGGTCGTCCGCCTCGCCGAGGAGCGCGCCGCAGCGCGCAAGGCCAAGGACTGGGCGCAGGCCGATCGGCTCCGCGCCGAGATCGAGGCCGCGGGCTGGCTCGTCAAGGACACCCCGAAGGGGCCGCAGTTCATCAAGAAGTGATGGCGCTCGCGGAGGAACACGCCCGACGCCTGCGCGAAATCGCGCAGGCGCACCTGTCGGCGGACAACTCGTGCCACGACTGGGACCACACCCGCCGCGTGCTGGAGACCGCCCTCGCCATCGGCGCCGAGGAGGGCGCCGACCTCGCCGTCCTCGAAGCCGCCGCCATCCTGCATGATATCGCGCGCCCCGAGGAGATGGCCGACCAGGGCCGCACCGACCACGCCGAGCGCGGCGCCGAACTCGCCCGCGGCATCCTCGCGGCCGAGGCCATCGGCGCCCCCGCCTTCCGCGAACACGTCGCCCAGTGCATCCGCACCCACCGCTGGCGCTCCCGCTCAGGCGACGCCCCCGCCACCCTCGAAGCGAAGATCCTCTTCGACGCCGACAAGCTCGATTCCCTCGGCGCCATCGGCGTCGGCCGTTCCTTCCACTTCGCGGGACAGACTGGCGCCCGCGTCCACAACACCGCCGAGGAGGCCCTTGCGGGCGAATCCTACGGCCGCGAGGACTCCGCCTACCGCGAGTTCCTCGTCAAAATCCAGTATCTCCCCGCCAGGATGCTGACCCCAGCAGGCCGACGCCTCGCCGCCCAGCGCCTCCAGTTCATGCGCGCATTCTTCGACGAACTCAACCGCGAGTGCTATCCCCAGTAACCCCGAACAGATACCTTGCCACATGGAAATCCGCCGCCTGAATGCAACCGTGTCGGCGACCGCCGCCTTCGCCATCGAAGAACTGGAACGGCATCTGGCGCCGTTCCACGCGGAGACGCGGATTGAACTGGAGACCTCGGCGGACGAACTGGCGCCAGGCGGTTTCACGCTGCAAGGCGATGAGCAGCGGGGATACCGTATCACCGGCGGCGATGACACGGGCGTGCTCTACGGTGCATACGCGCTGCTGGAACGCCTCGGCTTCCGCTGGTTCAGCCCCGACCCATGGGATGTGGAACGCCCCGAGCGGCTGCAGTGGCCCGCGCTCGACCTCGCGGAGCAGCCACGCGCGCAACTGCGCGGCTTCTTCGCCGTGGAAAAACGCGACACCGAAGCGTTCCTGCTGTGGATGGCGCGGCATCGGATGAACTTCTGGAGCGCGAACACCAATCATCCGGAACTCTGCCGCAAACTGGGGATGGTCCTGCGCGCAACCCCGCCCTCAGGAGCCCATCGCCTGATTGCGGACTACCTCCCCGCCCCACGCCACTTCGCGGCACACCCCGAATGGTTTGCCCTCATCGAGGGGAAACGCCGTGCCTGCCAGGAACGCGGCGACGCCGACAACTTCTGCTTCTCGAATGAAGAGGCGGGACGCGAATTGGCACGGGCCTTTGCGGACGAACTGACCGACGGACGCCTGAAGGACGCCGCCTTCGTCGCCGTCGCGCCCTTCGACAACGGCCGATGGTGCGAATGCGACCGCTGCCGCGCGCTCGGAAATCCCATGCGCCAGTTCCTGCAGGTGGTCTGGCATTGCCAGCGCGAACTCAAACGCCGAGGCCGCCGCGTCACGCTGATCGTCTCCGCCTACCACGAGACCCTGACCCCGCCTGACACGCCGCTGCCGCCAGACTTCGACTTCGCCTCGGTGCTCATCCAGTTCTTCTCCATCGAACGCTGCTATGCCCACGCTTTCGCCGACGACAACTGCCCTGGAAATGCCCAGCTCAAAGAACTCCTTGGAAAATGGCGCGCAGACGGACGCTTCCGACTGCTGATCGGCGAATACTACAATGTCTCCACCTTCGCGTCCCTCGCATTCCCGCTCGACACCTTCATGGCGGAGGACATTGAATTCTACGCGCGGTGCGGCGCCTGCGCCTTCGACTACATGCACGTCAGCACCGCCCTCTGGGGCGGCGTCCTCGCCCTCAACAACACCTCCTTCGCCGACGCGCTCTGGGGACGCGCAACCGACCGCGACGACTTCTTCGCGCGCCGCTACCATGCGGCGGCCGTTGCGGCGCGCCGCTTCCATGAGTGCCTGCGGCAGGCTTTCGCCAACGCCAAATGCCTGAAGCACTACCAGGGACGCGGAACCGCCGCGGGAGTGAGGGAAGGCGGAAACCCCGTCAAATACCGCCTCGTGAGCAGGCTGCTTGAACCGCCTGCGGACGGCGAACTCTTCTACCCAGGGCATTTCGAATACGACCGCGATTGGCCTGGCGCGCCCTCCCTGTGCACGACCGTCCGAATGCTCGACGAGGCGGAGCAACTGCTCGCAAGCGCCGAATCGGCCGCCGTCGGGGACGCGGTGGTCCTGGAACGCCTCCGCATCGACCGACGGCGCTTCGACTACACCGCCGCCGTGACGCGATTCCTGCACGCCTTCGCCACCGTGCGCCTCGCGGAGGCCGCAGGGGATGGCGACGCCGCCCGCAAGGCCGCCGAACACCTGCGCGCCTATGGCGAGCCCCTGCGCCACGAAACCGAAATGATGCGGCACATCCGCGCGGCGGGCGCCCCCAATCTCACGCTGTATGCCAACGGCCTCACCGTCACGCAGCTCCAGCGCCCATACGTCGATGTCATGGCGAAATACGCCCTCCCCGTCCCGCCTCTCACCCCCGCCGAACGCGGAGAGGTCGTGCAGGGATAGGCCCGCCGCCGATGCGTCCGCAGTCTCGCCCTTCCGCAAGCCGTCGCTGCGAGCGCATGTGTCCCACGTCCTTGCGAGGATCCGCCATATATGCCCCAGGCGCCGCAGTCCTGGCTGCGGCGGCTTCAGGCCTCTGGCCGTGCCACGGTTCCGTTTTGCTCCAGCGGCGCGCCCGCCGCGGTGCAGTTTCGGAATACGACGTGCCGCACGTGCTCCAACTGGGGGACGAGGTTGAAATCGACCTCGGAAAAGAGTACGTCCTGCACTGGGGCGAGCGGGGCGCCTTTGAGTTCCACGGCCGCGCCTCCATGCATGCGGACATGGGAGAAACTCAAGCCGCCATAGTGCCGCATGGTCTGGTCTGGGGCGAGACGCAGCAGCAGCGGACTGTTTTCCACCTGCATCGAGACATTCTGGAAGAGAATGCCCTCGATCCATTGCGAGGCCCCTGAATCCCTGAGTTCATGGCGGAAGTCTCGGTAGTGGGCGGGGCACTCCAGGGAGATGCCGTTCCGCCCCCGCATGACCAGATTGCCCAGCACGCAGTCGCGGATGTCTCCATCCAGCGGGCAGCCGATGCGGATGCACTGGCAGGAACTCTCAAGCGTGCAGTTGGACACGGTGATCTTCTCCGCGACAAAAGCGCGCACGGGATCCTTGCGGATGGCGCGGATCACGATGGCGTCGTCGCCAGTGCTCAGGTCGCAGTCGGATATGCGCACCTTGCGGCAACTGTCCAGATGGATGCCGTCATTGTTCATCATGCGCGAATCCCCGCTGAGGGAAATGCCATGGATCACCATGTCTTCACAGCCTGCCAGCCAGAAACTCCAGCCAGGCGAATCCCGAAAGGCCATGTGTTCAATGAGAACCCGGCGGCATCCCGCCAACTGAAGCAATCGGGGACGCGGGAAATCCGGCTTGGGCCAGTGCCGAACGCCTTCTGGGCGGGCGACATGGTTGCGGGCATAGAACTCTGGCCCATGCAGGTCGATGATCCCCAGCCCCGTGATGGCAATGTTCTCCACCCCCGTCCCGACGAGGAGTGCCTTGCGGCTCTTTTCGGGGAAGTAGCCATCGAAGGATTCGCAGAGCGCATGCGAAAAGTCAGGGTAGTCCGCAATGTCAAGCGAACCGTGCAGACTGCTGCCAGGGGTGAAGTGCAACTCCACATTGCTGCGCAGATGGAGCGTCCCCGAAGTGAAACTCCCGTCCAGCACGACTCGGCCGCCGCCGGAAGCCGCCGCCGAATCCAGCGCCTGCTGGATCTCCCCTTGTTTTGCGTAGATATCCATCCGCATTCTTCCGTGAATGCGACCCCGTCGGGAATGATTTTCCCCCCGAAAAACGTCGCGCGCCAGGCTTGACCTGGCGCGCACGCCTGAATGCTACAGGCGGATCTTGTCGACGTAGATGCCGACGGTCTTGGCGTAGCCGTAGGCGTACGCGGAGCCCTCGCGCACCTGGTACGTGGAGACGTTCCCCGCCAGTTTCAGCGCGTTGGTATACCCAGGATGGTTGGACACGCCGTTCTGCCCATCGACTTGCGGATACGTATTCTTGTAATACGGGAAGAGGTCCGTGACGATGGCGTTCTCGCCGCGGTCGGTCGCGACATTGCAGCGTGCGGCCTGGATGCCGCCGTAGGCGTCACTGGGGTGGTGGCTCGTGGCGGGGCGGTTGATGAACCACCAGAAATAGGCACTCTGCGTACTGGGCAGTTTGAACGTCATGCTCGGGCAGCGGAAGAAGGTGTTGATTACCTTCTGGAAACCTTCATCCGACACGCTCTGCATCGTGATCTTCGGGAAATACCCGTTGATCGCCAGCAGATACGGGGTGTAGTCGGCATCGTAGCAGTAGTTGCCCTGCACCAGCACACACCCGTTGGCGTCACGCACCCTCTTGATCGCCACATGGTCGTTGTTGTCGCCCGCATACATGTGCATCGCCAACCCGATCTGCTTCAGGTTCGAAATGCACTTGATCGACTTCGCTTTTTCACGCGCCTTCGACAGCGCCGGCAGCAGCATCGCCGCCAGGATCGCGATGATCGCGATCACCACCAGCAACTCAATCAGCGTGAATGCATGACGCCGAAAACTCGGCATGACTTTGTTCATGGTTGTTTCTCCTTGATTTTTCGGACGCGGACCGCGTCCATGAATGTCTCTGCGGTAATTATACGCACAGTCGGCATGTTTTTCAAGCCGACTGGCGTTTTTTCCCCCCCTGCATTCGTCCGCTACAGGCTCCCGATGGCCTTCACGAGCCACTCGATGTAACGATCAATGGATTCGAGTTCGACGCATTCGCCGCGCCCGTGGACATTCCTGCCGCGGACGCCCGTGATGGCGACGGGGACATTCCAGCCAACCATGTGGCGGGCGTCGGTGGCGCCGCACATGTCCTCGAAGCGGCACTCGCGGTCGGGGAAGACCTCCTGCATGGTCGCGAGCAGCCGCCGCATCAGCGGGGACTCGCGGTCGCAGAAGACTGGTTCGCAGCCGCGCGAGACCACGACCTCCAGGCCAGAAGCCGCCTTCACGAAGTCGATGATCTCCTCGCGCTTCGCGGGGTCGGTGTAGCGGCAGTTGATGGTCATGGACGCGGTGTCGGGCACCTGGTTCTCGGCGTGGCCGCCTTCGATCTGGCAGGCCGCCATCGTGACATGCCACACGTCGGCCTCGGAGGCCTGCGGCCACTGCCGAAACTGCCGCATCAGTTCGCCATAGCCCGCCAGCAACTTGTCGATCGCGTTGTCGCCACGCCACGGCCTCGACGAATGGCAGGCCTTGCCGTGCGCGGTCAGGCGGAAGACCAGGATGCCCTTCTCGCGCGCGACCAGCGTGCAGTCGCCGCCGTCCATCACCAGCCCCAGCGTCGTGGCCGCGTAGCCGCGCTTGACCATCGCCGCCGTCGTTTCGCCGCCGACCTCCTCGTCGGCGGTGAAGATGACGCCGATGCCAACGGGCGCGTCCTTGAGCCGAACGAGCGCCTCCGCGACGGCGACGGCATTGCCGAGGTCGTCGGAGGAGCCGCGCCCGTAGAGCCAGCCGTCCTGAATCGTCGGCGTGAACTGCTCCTCGTCGGCGGGGACGACATCGAGATGGACATTGAGGATGACCTCCTGCACCTTGCCAGGGCGGTTCGAGGCGAAGAGCACCTTGCGGTCCCCGCACTGCTCAAAGACGAGGTTCGCGATGCCGCGCGCGGCCAGCCAGTCGCGCATGCACTCCTGCGAGCGGCCGACCGCCGCCGCGTCATGCGACACCGCGCGGTTCCGAATCAATTGCTGCAGCAATTCCACATAGTCCTTCATGGTTCTTCCTCCTGTGAAAAGGCCAGGCGCACGGCGGCTTCCCCGTCGGCGACCCGACCGAACTCCGCCCGGCACACGCCAGGCACCCAGATGATCTCGTCCCCCGCCAGCACCACTGGCCAGCCAGCCCGCCACTCCCGCAGCAATCCCGCGTCGGTGAACAAATCCTGCAATTTGCGGTGATGCGTGCCGCCGAACGGCCGCATGCGGTCGCCCGCGCGCCAGCCCCGAACGGTCAGTTCCCCTGGCAGCGCCGACGCCGCGAACCGCTCCGACACCCCCTCCCCGTCCAGCGCCAGCATCCCCGCCTGGATGCGCCGCGGCGCCCGCCGCCAATTCCAGGTCAGTTCCTGCAGCGGCTCCAGTTCCTCGGGCACCAGCCGAAGCCCCTTCGCCTCGACCAGCAGCGTCCGCCCGCCCCCCAGCGGCGCCCGCCACGTCCCGCTGCGATGTCCCAAATACCCGCGAATGCGCCCCAGCGTCGCCCGCGAGGGCGGCACGGGCAATCCCAGATACTGCCGCAAAGCGCGCGCCTGTACGGCTGGCGCCAGCGCCGCCCACTCGGCCGACGTGGGAGACGGGTGGGCCTCCAGCCACGCCGAGGCCTGCCCCTCGATGTATGCGGCGTCCTCGCCAAGCGCCTCCAGCGACGCCAGCATCCCCGAGTCCCCCCGAAGGATTTCGCGCGCCAGCGGCAGCAGCCGATTGCGGATGGCATTGCGGCGGCAGCCGCACTCCGCATTGGTCGCATCCACGCGCCAGTCGCAGACGCCCTTCCCCCGCAGATATTCCTCCAGTTCCGCCTTGCGGCACCAGAGCAGCGGCCGCAGCAGCGTCAGGCCATTGGCGAGGCGGCGTTCACGCCGCAGCCCAGTGAGGCCGCTGGCGTTGGAACCGCGCCCCAGCCGCAGGAACAACTCCTCCAGGCAGTCGTCGGCGTGGTGCGCGAGAAAGACCGGCCTGCCCTCGGCGAGCCGCACCCACGCTTCCAGCCGCAGCCGCCGCGCCGCCGTCTCGACGGATTCCCCAGGACGCATCGCCTCGCGCACGTGCAGGTCCACGCGCCGAAACGGGATCTTCCGCTTCGCGCAGAAGCCGCGGCACCATTCCGCGTCGGCCTCGGCGGCCTCCCCGCGCAGATGATGCTGGAAATGCACCGCAGTCACCCGCCAGCCCCGACTGCGAAGCGCCAGAAGCAGCGCCGTGCTGTCCGCGCCGCCCGAGAAGCCGACAAGCGCCGCCTGCGGCACCCCCACGTCTCGGATGGCATCCTCTGGCGACATCGATGATCCCTTGAATCCCTTCCGCGCTACTCGATGTTCATGATCTGCTCGCGGATCTTCGAGAGTTCGATCTTCATCGCGAGCGCCTCTCCGGAGATCGAGAGGTCCGAGGTCTTGGCCGAAAGCGTGTTGACCTCGCGGTTCATCTCCTGCCCCAGGAAGTCCAGTTCACGCCCAGGGTCGCCGTCGCTCTCCAGCAGTTCAAAATACTTGACCAGATGGCTCCGCAGGCGCACCGTCTCCTCGTTGATGTCCGACTTGTCCGCATAGAAGCACAGCTCCTTGGCGAGGCGCTCGTCGTCCGGCGCAATCGGCGCGCCCAGCTCCGCCAGCCGCGCCATCAGCCGCGCCTTGAACTCCCGCTGCGCCTCAGGCTCCCGCGCCGCGATCGCCTCCAGATGCGCGCGCACGGCCTCGCCATGCGCGGCCAGGTCCTCCTTCAGACGCAGCCCCTCCGCCTGGCGCGCCTCCAGCAACGCGTCGAGCGCCTGCGCGAGGGCGGGTTCGGCCAGCGCCTTCAGCGGCTCGTAGACGCCCGCCGCGCTGGTGTCGAGCACCCCAGGCACCGCAAGCACGTCGGAGACCCGCACCTCGGGCAGCGCCGCCGCCTCCGCGAGTTCCTTGAGCTCCTTCGCGACGGCCAGCGCCAGCGCCTGGTTGACGCGCCCCGCGCCGCCACCCTGCTCCGCCAGTTGATAGGCGACGGCGACATAGAGACTGCCGCGGGAGAGCCGCGCCTGGATGCCCTGGCGCAGCACGGGTTCCAGCATGGCCAGTTCGCGGGGCAGCGAGAAGCGCATGTCCACCTGCTTGCGGCTGTTGACCGCCGAGATCTCCACCGTCAGCGAACAACCGCCCGCGGCGGCCGTCCCGCGCCCGTAGCCCGTCATGCTCTTCATCGCCGTCTCCTCCCTTACACCGAGAACCGCACGAAGCAGCAGTCCCCGTCCTGCACGATGTATTCCTTGCCCTCGATGCGGAGTTTGCCCGCCTCCTTGGCGGCGTTCCAGCCGTGGTGCGCCATCAGGTCGTCGTAGGAGATGACCTCCATGCGGATGAAGCCGCGCTGCATGTCGGTGTGGATCTTGCCCGCCGCCTCGGGCGCCGTCGCCCCCGCCGTCACCGTCCAGGCGCGCGTCTCGTCGGGGCCAGTGGTGAAGAAGGTGAGATAGTGGAGCATCCGATAGCCAGTGCGGATGATGCGGGCGAGGCCGCTCTCCTCGATGCCCGCGTCCTGCATGAAGACCTCCGCCTCGTCTGGCGAGAGTTCCTGCAACTCCACCTCGAACTTCGCGCAGACGGGAATCACCTCCATCCCATGCTCCTTCGCCTTCGCCAGCAGCGCCTGCGAGAGCGGCTCCTTCCCGAAGCTCTTGTACATCTCCTCGTCGGTGTTCGCGACCACGAAGGCGGGGATCAGCGTCAGCAACTGCATCGACCTGGCGATGCGCGCCTCGTCCGCATTCTCAGGATCCACCTGCGGCAGCTTCCCGTCGTTGAGGGCCGCCGCGAAGCGCTCGGCCAGCTCCAGTTCGAGCTGCGCGTCCTTGTCGGCGTTCTGCCCGCCGCGGAAGCCCTTGCGCGCCTTGGCGAGCTTCTGCTGCAGGAACTCCAGGTCCGCCAGCATCAACTCGGTCAGGATGAGGTCGAGGTCGCGCGCGGGGTCGACCGATTCCTTGACATGGGTGACGTCGGGATCCTTGAAGAGCCGCACCACATGCGCGACCGCGTCGACGCCGCGGATGTTCGAGAGGAACTGGTTGCCCAGCCCCTCCCCCTTGCTCGCCCCCTCCACCAGCCCCGCGATGTCGATGAACTTCATCGTCGCGGGCACCCGCTTCGCCGACTTCTCCAAGTCCGCCAGGGCGTCCATGCGCGGATCAGGCACAGGCACGATCCCCGTGTTCGGCTCGATCGTGCAGAACGGGAAGTTCTCCGCATTCGCCTTGCCGTTCGTCAGGGCGTTGAACAAGGTGGACTTGCCGACATTCGGCAATCCGACAAAACCGCAGGAAAGTGACATGGGTGAAAATTGAAAGTTGAAAATGGAATCTGGCGGCGGAATCGCGGCGCCGACTGCAGGCGGCGCCGCACGGGGATCCGCTGCTATTTCTTGTCCTTGTCACCGCCGAAGAGGCCCTTCACCGCATCCGCGGCGCCCTTGGCGGCATCCTTCGTGGCGTCCACCGCCTTTCCAGCGGCCTCGCCGACCGCCTTGATGCCCGCTTCACCCCACTCCTTGATCCGCTTGGCCGCCGCGACGACCGCGTCGCCGACCGACGTGCAGATCGTGGTCAGGATCTCGCAGGTCGCGTCGACCATCGAGGTGCCCTCGGGCTTCTCCTTGCCGATGTCCTTGATCTCGATGTCCGGCAGCGGAATCGGCAGCGCGTTGTTGCCAGTGACCTTGCTGGCGAGGCGGATCTTGCCGTCCGTCACCCGCACCAGGTCGATGACCACCTTCTTGCCTGGCTGCTTCGGCTCCTCGGCAGGCTTGGCCGCCTCGGCGGGCTTCTCCTCCTTCGCGGGCCCCTTGGACTCCTTGATGTGATTCAGGATCGACTGGACGTTGGAATCGCTGAAGCCGCCCATCTCGTAGGTGATCTGCGGCTCGCGGATCGTGATCTCGCGGATCTGGATCTTGTCCGAGAAGAGCGACCGCATGTTCAGGTTCACGTAGATCTCGCCGACCTCCATGATGGTCGGCGTCTCGAACTTCTCGGCGTTGTTCTTGGGGTCGAAGTCCTGCACGTTGCCAGGGTTGCCCACCTTGAAATTGCGGATGGTCAGACGCCCCGTGAAGAGGTTCAGGCTCACATCCTCGACGTCGATCTTGTCCTTCAGCACGTTCTTCCCGACATAGTCGGTCACCTGCTTCACCACTGGCGTCAACGCGAAATGCAGCACCGCCAGCACAATCACCAGCAGCACCGCCAGAACCCCGACCAGCCACGCCGCGATCTTCAGCGACAACTTCACGCCTTTGCTCATGCTCTTCTCTCCTCTCTTGGATTGACTTGGTTCTTGAAAAAACTATCGCACAAATCTCCGATGCGGGCTCTTCCCCAGCGAGCACACGAGCTCGTAGGGGATGGTGCCGACCAGCCCCGCCAGTTCCGCCGCGTCGATGCGCTCCTCCCCCTGGCGCCCCAGCAGCACGACCTCGTCGCCTGGCTTCGCCTCAGGCACCTGCGTCACATCCGCCATCAGCATACCCATGCAGACGCGCCCCCGAATCGGGCAGCGCCGCCCGCCGACCAGCACCGAGGCGCGGTTACCCAGCGCCCGCGGATAGCCGTCCGCATAGCCGACTGGCACCACCGCGATGCGCGCGCCCTCGGGCGGCACCTGCCAGGTGCCGCCGTAGGAGACCTTCTCCCCGCCTGGAATCCGCTTCAGCGAAGTGATGCGGCTGCGGAAACTCATCACCGGCCGCATCTCCAGTTCAGGATGCCCCGCGACCTGGCCGTAGCCATAGAGGATGACGCCTGGCCGCACAAACTGGAACTCTGGCGCCGCGTTCGCCATCATCCCAGGCGCCGCGCACAGATGCACCTCGTTCGCCTCTGGCGGCAGCATCTTCGCCACCGCCCGAAACCGCTCGACCTGCACCGCCGTCTGCGGCGACGACGGGTCGTCCGCCGAAGCCAGGTGCGAGAAGGCGCCGCAGAGCCGCACGCCTGGCAGCCGCCGCATGAGTTCCAGCACCTCGGGCACCTCGTCGGGGAAGAAGCCCAGGCGGCTCATTCCAGTGTCGATCTTCAGGTGGCAGTCGAAGCGCTTGCCATGCGCCACGCCATACGCCGAGAGCGCCTCCAGGTTCTCGCGGCTCCAGACCGCCAGCGCGCAGTCCCCCAGTTCCGCCGCCAGCGGGATCTCCTCGGTCAGGCTCCCCTCCAGCAGAAACAGCCGCCCCGACACCCCCGCCGCGCGCAATGCCTGCGCCTCCTCGACCAAGAACACGCAGAAGTGCCTGCACCCCAGCGCCGAAAGCGAGCGCGCGACCTCCACCGCCCCATGGCCATACGCATCCGACTTGATCACAGGACACAGCGTCTTCCCTGGAAACCCCTTCTGCAGCCGACGGTAGTTCTCCTCCAGCGCCAGCAACGATACCACTGCTTCCGAATGTGCCATGATGCATCCCCTCCTTGTCAATCCAGCGGCCGCGCGTTCACCTTCTGCGCCTCGAAGATGCCGTAGTAGGCCAGCAGGCGCGTGCAGAAGTCATGGTAGCCGGGCGTCGCGCCCGCCAGCCAGGTCTTCTCGGCGAGGGCGCACAGCCTCGGGAAGGCCATGTACTCCTGCTGCGCGGCGTCGGGGATGTACTCCGCCCACAACTGCGCCTGCGCCCCCAGGATCGCGTCGCGCTCCTGCTGCGTCCACTTGCTGTCGAGCACCTCGAAACGGTAGGCCTTCTCCAGGGAGATGTCGCCGCCGATCGCGAGCGGCTCGTGGCGCGGGTCGGCCTGGTAGTAGTCGAAGTAGGTGTACGCGTGCGGGGTGAGGACGATCGCGCGCCCCATCCGCGCCGCGTCCTGGCGGACGGTGCTGTTCTCGCCGTCGTGCCAGTTCATGATCGCGGCGTCCCTCGGCATCTCGGGGTTGAGGATGTCGTCCCAACCGATGGTGCGGCGCCCGAGGGTCGCGAGATAGGCGCCGATCTCGTTGGTCATCCACTGCTGGAGTTCCTCCTCGTCGCGGACCCCCTTCTCGGCCATGATCCGCTGCACCTCGTGGCAGATCTTCCATTCGTCCTTGCGCGCCTCGTCCCCGCCGATGTCGATGAAGCGCGCGGGGAAGAGGTCAACCACCTCGGCGAAGACATCCTTCAGGAAGGCCATCGTGGATTCGCGCGGGGAGAGGATGTTGTAGCTGATGCCCCAGCAGTCGCGCACCTCCAGGCGGTGCGCGGGGTAGTTGCCCAGTTCGGGATACGAGGCGATCGCCGCCACCATGTGGCCAGGCAGGTCGATCTCGGGAACCACCATGATCCCGCGCTTCGCCGCGAAAGCCACGATCGCGCGGATGTCGTCCTGCGTGTAGAAGCCCGTGTGCGGCGTCTCGTCGTATTTGAGCGGACGGTCATACGAATGGCCCGACTGCGTGCGCGGACGCGTCCCGCCGACCTCGGTCAGCTTCGGGTACTTCTTGATTTCCAGCCGCCACCCCTGGTCGTCGGTCAGATGCAGATGCACCACGCTCAACTTCAGCTGCGCCGCCAGCTCGATCATCCGGCAGGTCTGCTCCACCGAGAAGAAGTGCCGCGCGGAATCAAGCATCACCCCGCGCCAGCGCACCGACGGCGAATCCTCGACGAGCGCGCACGGCAGCCGCCAGTGCGCCCCGATCTTCACGGTGTCGGCGTAGATGCCCTGCCCGAAAAGCTGCCGCAGGGTCTGGATGCCGCGTACCAGCGCGATGCACGAGGCGCCTGAAAGCGACACGCCCTCCGCGCCGATCTCCAGCCGATGGCTCTCGTCGTAGAACCCCGCCTCGTCCTGCGCATCCGCCCCAGTCACCGCGAGGGCGAGATCGCCCTTGCGGGGCGCGCCCTCCGCGACTGGCAGCGCATAGCCCGTCGCGGGGCGCAGATACTCAGCCAGCAGTTCCGCCGCGGGGCGGGCCGCCCCCTCGGCGACAATGCGCGCCTCGGGAATCAGTTGGAAAAAGCCTTCCCGCGTCTCGACCAGGCGCGGCTGCGGAATGATGTTCAGTTTGGACATGGTTGCAGAAAGGTGGATTTGGACAAAAAAAACGGCGTGGACACGAATGTAATGCCGCTTCCCCGTTTTTCGCGCCGTCCCGCACACTTTTGACGCGCATTCGGCAAATCCCGCGGCAGCGGATACATTGTGGGAAATCTCCCTTGCCCGCCCCCCGAATATGCTCACGCACCTCCTGCAAAGCAATGCCATCGGCGTGTTTCCAGAACTCGACGACACCGCCTTCGTCCATCTGGTCAACCATCGGCTCGCCACCCGCTCCATGCCGCCGCTCCCCGAGGCGCTGCGGGACGCCCCGTCCACCCCGCGCCTGGATCTCCTGCGCAAGGCGACCTGCAACCCCCGCCCGTCCCCCCGCTATCACCGCCTCCCCGAGGACGCCTCCCAGTCTCAGCGGCTGTTCTTCCGCGCGGCCCATTTCTGCCCCATGGAGGACCAGCGCGGACTGCCCATCCGCACCGTCGGACTCTTCAACCTGGCGGAGGAGCCATGCGTGGCGGCCTTCACCGCCGCGGAAATCGACCTCCCGAACATCCGCGCCTGTCACTGGACCGACGTCTGGACGGGCGAGGAAGGCATGCTCGACGGAGCCTTCCAGACCACCCTCCCCCCGCATGGTTCGCGCCTCCTCGCCATCAACGAGGACGCCCCCGCCCAGCTCCTCGACGCCGACGCACGGGTCCGCGCCGCCACCCTCGACGGCAATCGGCTGACCCTCCTGTTCGACGACGCGTGCACCGCCTCGCTCACCTTCCGCACCCCGCCACGCGCCCTCGCCATCAACGCGACTCCCTGCGCCCTTCCCTGCGACGAACGCTTCCTCCAGATCCGCCTCCCCGCCCACGCCACCCTCGACGCAGACTTCTGACCGCCCCACTCGCGGCATCCCTTCAATCCCTTCAATCCCTTCAATCCCTTCAATCCCTTCAATCCCTTCAATCCCTTCAATCCCTTCAATCCCTTCAATCCCTTCAGTCCCTTCCGTCCCTTCCGTCCCTTCCGTCCCTTCCGTCCCTTCCGTCCCTTCCGTCCCTTCAATCCCTTCAATCCCTTCAATCCCTTCCGTCCCTTCCGTCCCTTCCGTCCCTTCAATCCCTTCAATCCCTTCAATCCCTTCAATCCCTTCAATCCCTTCAATCCCTTCAGTCCCTTCAGTCCCTTCCGTCCCTGTTGTCCCTCTAATCTTATTGCATGTGCTATATTTTCCGAAACGCCCGACCATTGCGGGCGACGGCGCAACCAGCCATTCATGGGAGATTCCGCCTTTGCGGAATCCAGGACACACACAATGTTCGTCGACAGAGCAAAAATCCGCGTCGCGGCCGGCCACGGCGGCTCAGGCTGCATGAGTTTCCGCCGCGCCAAGTTCATCCCCAAAGGCGGCCCCGACGGCGGCGACGGCGGCAAGGGCGGCAATGTCATCATTGTCTCCTCCCACCGCGAATCCAGCCTCATCGACCTGCGCTTCCAGCCCGAATGGAAGGCCGAGCGCGGCGTCGACGGCGCGGGGCAGCAGATGACGGGGCGCAACGGCGCCGACTGCCGCATCACCGTCCCCCTCGGCACCCTCGTCTTCGACGCCGACACCGACGAACTGCTCTGCGACCTCAAGGAGGAGGGCCAGGAATTCCTCGTCTGCAAGGGCGGCAAGGGCGGCAAGGGAAACATCCACTTCGCCACGCCCACCAACCGCGCGCCGCGCGAGTTCACCCCAGGCACCGACGGCGAAAGCCGCAACCTCGAACTCGAACTCAAGCTCATCGCCGACATCGGCCTGGTCGGATTCCCCAACGCAGGCAAGTCCACCCTGCTGCGCGAGGTCTCCAAGGCCCACCCGAAGGTCGCCCCTTACCCCTTCACCACCCTCAACGCCAACGTCGGAATCGTCGAACTCCCCGACTACCGCCGCATGACCATCGCCGACATCCCCGGCCTCATCGAGGGCGCCCATGACAACGTCGGCCTCGGCGAGGCGTTCCTCCGCCACATCGAGCGCTGCCGAATGTTCTGCTACGTCCTCGACATGGCAGGAGTCGACGGCCGCGACCCCGTCGAGGACCTCCGCATCCTCCGCGCCGAACTCGAGGCCTACGAACCCGGCATGTCCAAGTGGCCCTTCGTCATCCTCGCCAACAAGATGGACATCCCCGAGGCCGAGGAGAACCTGAAGCGCCTCCGCGAATCCGAGCCCCCTGGCACCGACATCGTCCCCGCCATCGCCGAACTCAAGGAGGGCCTCCCCGAACTCATCGCCCTCCTCGACCAGCGCCTCCAGCAACTCCCCCCGCCCGACGACAACGCCACCCGCCGCATCCTCGCCAAGCACCACCGCTCCCTCAAGTCCGCCGACGAACTCCACGGCGGCGACAGCAGCTTCCAGGGCTGGGACGACGACCGCTGAACCCATGCCACCGCATCCCGTCATCTGGATCAGCCTGGCCGCCTTCGCCGACACCGCCGCCGTCGTCGGCATGGCCCTGAGCCACCGCCACTTGAAGCGGCACGCCCGCCCAGGGGAATCCTGGCTCGGGCACCTCTGGCAGGAGCCGCTCCTCGGCCTCGCCGTCACCATGGGCGCCTTCCTCTTCGCCCTCTTCTGCCTCGGCGGCGCCCTCGCCATACCCACCGCCCTCGCCGTCGCCATCGCGACCGCCCTCTGCACCAGCTTCGGCGCCTACAACCGCGCCCGCGTCGACGCCCCGCCTGAAGCCCGCCTCGCCATCGCCGCCTTCGCCGCCTGCAACGCTCTGCTGCTCGTGAGCACCCTCGCCACCGCCTCCCTGCTCTATCTCCTCCTCGTCCGCCAGGCGCCCTGACTTTCCTTCCCTACACCAAAAAACCATACACAGGAGAAAACACCATGTACGTTGGCCGCATCGTCGCCATTGGCCGCACCGCCGCAGGATTCGGCGCCGCCCTCTACCGCGTCTCCTCGCGCTCCTTCCCCAACCGCCAGTCCGTCCAACTGGCCAACTCCATCGCCATCGTCCCCAAGCCGGGCTTCGAGAGCGACATCCAGAAGAACCCCTACATCGCCTACAACTGCCTGCGCCTCCCCGGCAGCTACGCCGTCGTCTCCAACGGCTCCCAGACCGACCCCGTCGCCGAAAAGATCGCCGCCGGCCTCCCGCCGCGCGACGCCCTCGCCTCCGTCATGCTCGCCCTCGACTACGAGCATGTCTCCCTCGACACCCCGCGCATCACCGGCGTCGTCACTCCCGACGGCGAAAAGGGCTGGCTCGCCATCGTCCGCAAGGACGCGCTCCTCGTGCGCGAGTTCGCGCTGAAGCCCGGCGAGGCCTACTACGTCTGCACCTACGAGCGCAACGAGCCCTGCGCCGCGCAGCACGACCCCGCCTTCACCGCCGCCACCGCCCAGGAGGCCTGCGCCTTCATCCTCGGACAGGGCGTCTTCGCCGACTTCGAACGCCCCGTCTCCGCCGCCGCCGCCGTCGCAGGCCCCGACGGAAAGTTCCAGACCGCCATCCAGTAGGACGACCATGGCCACGCCCTCCATCCTGCTCCTCAACGGACCCAACCTCCAGCTGCTCGGACAGCGCGAGCCAGGCATCTACGGCACCGACACCCTCGCCTCCATCGAG
>JAEEGL011615819.1_pt1 | contig 35980 bp, 31 predicted proteins | sample 9134231 | NCBI WGS metagenome assembly JAEEGL01 (sample SAMN16246548, study PRJNA631951) | gut metagenome | biome: gut microbiome; feature: rumen; material: fiber-attached | host: Bos | place: Iran: Karaj | collected 2018-10
AGCCACAATATCCACATTTCCTGAAGATGTAGCTATGGGCTTACTATACACTCCTTTTTTTACCTGTTTCACAGTTATCAAATCCATACCGTTGGCAATGTCACTCCTTGTCGATGAATCCTGTATGCCAAGGTTCATATCTGTGACCAACGTGTTCCATCCATTGGAATCAACGGCCTCTAAAAGGGTGACATCGACGGTGACACTGTCGTTGATGCGGAAGTCTTTTATAAATGATGCCTTTATACCGGGATTATTGGCATAGGTCTTATACACCTCGCTGCATTGCCCAAGAGGTACCGTGCGGGGCCACAGAAGGACTCCGGCACCACCCCCGACTATAAGGAGGCATACAAGCACTGTTATAATCCACTGTTTTTTCATATATTGTTCAATATGCTTTGGACATTGTCAATGGCCTCGATACGGGCATTATGGTCCTGCGTCATTGTGTAGCCGTCGCCGACACCGGTGGCGCAGGCAACCATTACCAGGGTAACGGATGCCGCGATGCCGATATTGACAGGACGGGACAAGTCGAATTTAGAATTCTGAATTCTGATTTTTGAAGGCTTCGCAGCGTTGGCCCTGTGGGATATGCGGTCAAGGCTGGCGCCGACAGGACTGCTTTGGGCGATCGAAACGGCGCTTACTGTAGAGTCGACCATAATAAAAACAAACACAGCCTCAAGGAAAAGGGTAAAGATGCGGTAGTATATGTCAAAGTTGTGATGCCAGAGGTCGATGCCCCAGTATACGGCGACGGCGGCGCTGGCGACGGCAAGGAGGCTCCACTGGCGCAGCATACGGCGATGCTGGGTGCGCCAGCCGGCAAAATTCAGGCTGAGAGGCTGATGCCCGCGGCTGCCGACAACGGCGTCAATACGGCGCGACTGCTCGTCGAACAGTGGCTGGAGGTCGCCGAAGGAGACATCCTCCCCGGCAGGGGCCGGGCAAACAGGCATATCTTCGCCTATGGGTTTGGGTGTCATATCATTATTCTTCATCATATTCTTGTTGTTTAAGTTTGTCGATTTTTTGTCGGAGGCGGTAGAGGCGTTGCTTGACGGCGGCCTCGGTGGAGGAAAATATCTCTGCAATATCGCTGATGGAGAGGCGGTTGAGCCGCAGGTAGATCAACGCACGCTCGTCTGGCTCGAGGTCGTCGATGATGCGGAAGTAGTCGGGTGGCGCCTTGTCGATCTCCTCGGCTATGGTGTCGTACATCCAGTCCTCGAGGGGCACAAAACGGGGTTGACGGGCGTGGCTGCGTATCTCGTCGACGGCAACGTTGAGGGCTATGCGGTGCACCCACGTGTCGGTGGCGCTGCGGCCTTTGAACTTGGGCCACGCCTCCCAGAGGGTGCAGACAATCTCCTGATAGAGGTCGCGGATGCTGTCGGGCCGGCGGTCGGTGAAGTGGAGGCATATCTGGAATATGGAGCGCTGGCTGCGGCCAAGCATATCGAGAAAGGCACCCTCTTCGTCTTCGCGGACGGAATGAGGGCTGAACAAGGCAAACAACGAGTGCCCTGCTCTACCTTTTTCCGATGAGCCTCCGCGATGTTTCATACAACCAGTTTTTTCCTCCTTCTATTTATTAGTCGTAAAAAAAACAAAAAAGTAACACATAAAATATGAAAAAAACGAAAATTTAACATTTCGTTGGCTGGAAACCGCTGTGACATAGTGGGGGATGGGAGCGTCCTGCAAAGGACCTGCCCCATATTTCCAACCATCTGTCAACGTTTGCCCGACCATCGTTTAACCATTATATATGGTTAAACGATGGTCGAAGTGTCGTTGATATGACGGAGCAGACCCCTGCCAGAGACGTAGTTGATACGTGCGATTATATGTTTGATTGTTTATTTGTTTAATTGTTGAGCTGTGTGGTTGTTTATTTGTTTGATTGCTGAACTGTTTGATTTTTTTTGAACACGAATTGCCCGAATCTACCGAATCTTTTCAGCCGCTTCCAAAGCGGCTTTATTCGTGTCATTCGTGAAATTCGTGTTCAAAATAATACGATTAATCCGTGTTCTTTATATTTTATTGAGGTCCCCATTAAAGGTGTTTTTAAAAAAAAATCGAAAAATTTTTGAAAAAAAATTTGGTGATTTAAAAAATAGTCGTACTTTTGCAGTGTACTAATCAACTAATACACTAATGCAATAATCGTGCAAGTGATTGAGACAGAAATAAAAAAACAAAAATCAAAAAAAATAAAAAACATGATCGACATTAAAAATTTCTCGTTTGCCTACAGCAAGACTCCGGTGTTTGACAACATCGACCTGCAGTTTGAAAAGGGCTCCATCTATGGACTCCTGGGTGAAAATGGGGTAGGGAAGACCACCCTCCTTAAAGTAATCAGCGGTTTGCTGAAACCGACAGCTGGCAGCTGCGAAGTGGAAGGACGCAAGAGTTTCGACCGCGAGCCGGAATTCCTTGAATCCATTTTTCTGTTGCCCGACGAATTGCCGCTGCCCGATAGCGCCACGCCGGAACGCTTCTTCAATGAGATGGCGGTATTTTACCCCAACCAGAATCTTGACATGTTCCACCATTTGGCACAGGAACTGCAGATTGACCCCTCGCGCAAGTTCAAGGAGATGAGCTTCGGTCAGCAGAAAAAGTCCTTGCTGGCCGGCGCCCTGGCGCTTAATACCGACTATCTGCTGCTCGACGAGCCGACCAACGGACTCGACATCCCTTCGAAGGCTGACTTCCGCCGCATCCTCTCCGAACGAGTCGGAACGGGTCAGACCATCATTATCTCTACCCATCAGGTGAAGGATGTGGAGAACCTTATCGACCCCATCATCATTGTCTCGAACAATAGCGTGCTGCTCAACGCCAGCGTGGAGCGCATTACCGAAAAACTCTTTTTCGAGTACGGCGGACAGCAGCGCCCTGACGCCCTCTATAGCGAGATGATGCCGGGTGGCTTCCTCAATGTGCTGGTCAACAATGGCATGGGCGAGAGCCAAATCAATATAGAAGGTCTTTTTAATGCCGTTCTCCGCAACCAGTCAACCGTAAGAACAATGTTTGTTTAATAATAAGTAAAATGGAAGTAAACTTGCTTTGCTCGGTCCTTTTCAACTTCCTATTTAACTTCAAACTATAAATTTAAAAATATAAATAAGATGAATAATTTCAATTTTAACCGGTTCAAAAAAGTCGTGGTTCGCGACTTTCACAATACATACTCGCTTTTCGGTATGAGTATGCTCATTATTATGCTTCTTCCGCTTCTTTTCTGGTTGTTCGCTGTGGCAGTCCAGGATGATGTGGTGGAGTCTTTCAACCGTCTGAACTTCATTCAGCTCTCTGTTTTCATCACTGCCGCCATATCGGCTATGAAGATTTACAACAGTTGCAACCTTGTCGGTAAAGGCAACTATTTTGCAATGCTGCCGGCTTCGTTGTGCGAGAAGTTCACCAGTATGATGTTTTATTGCTTCATCGTCTGCCCGTTGGCAGTGTTTGTCGGCGCTTTTGCTGTTGACACGTTATTGGCGATGCTGCCCTTCGGTCCCTATAAGGAATTCCTGTGGCAGCTGCCGGATTGGATGATGTCGACCAAAGGCGTATTTTTCCCTGTCTATGCTTTGAGCTTCACGGGTTTTGTGCTGATTGCCATGAAAGTCTTCGCGACTGCCTCGCTGTTTATGCTGGCCAACACGATTTTCAAGAAAAACAAATTTCTCAAGACTGTCCTTTGGCTGGTGATTATTTTCTTTGTCGCGTGTCTCATCTTCATTCCGGTTTTGAATCACATCGATTGGGATCAGGAATGGCTTTACAGAATTATCAAATGGTTGAACGTTAAATCGGAAGCGCAACTGAATCGGCTCTTCTTCTGGTCGCAGTTCCTCTTCGATGCCGTGCTGACATTTGTCTTCTCGTTCATCACCTACCGTCGTCTGAAGAAGATGCAATATTGAATTTAGAATTTCTGAATTGAATCTGTCAACTTTAAAACCAAACATCATGGAACTTTATTCAATTGAAAACCTTAGTGGTAAAGAATACATTGCCCTTGGAGTTGTCAGTGGCAGCACCATCCAGTCGAAAAATATGTTCAGCGACCTCGGACAGGGTCTGAAAGGCATTGTGGGCGGTGAGCTGAAAGCTTACACCGACATGATGGAAAAGGCTCGTGTCAAAGCTACCGACCGTATGGTGGCCCAGGCGCAGTCTATGAATGCCGATGCTGTGATAGGCATCCGCTATGCCACCTCGGCCATCATGGCCCAGGCCGCCGAGGTACTCGTCTACGGAACTGCAATAAAATATAAGTAATAATTGGAGTAAAAAAGGAAGTTTTAACTTCCACTTTAACTTCCCTTTAAACCCTTTGATTATGGACTTCAAGAAACAAAAACCGATTTACCAGCAGATCGCCGACACGTTGTGCGAACGCATCGTGAACAGAGAGCTGCCTGTTGAGGAACGGATGCCGAGTGTGCGTGACGTGGCCATTCAGTTGGGTGTCAATCCCAACACCGTCATGCGCACCTTCGAATACCTCCAGCAGGCCGAGATCATCTACAACAAGCGTGGTGTGGGCTATTTTGTGTCGTCCGACGCCACCGACCGTATCCTTGCATTGCACCGTAAGGAATTCATCGAAGAAGAGCTGCCGGCATTCCTTCAAAAAATGAAGATGCTGGGACTTACTTTCGACGATATTGCCAAAATGCAATAAAAAATTACTTGCACCTGTAAGATTTCACCCCTCAGAAACGTCTTATTATAAAAGTGCAAAAAAAAACCTCTTAAATACATAATTTTATAATTTCTCAAAATGCAAACAGACATCAAAAAAATCATCATTTTCATTGCAGCCTTTCTTTGGGTTTATAGTGCCTCGGCACAGCATCAGGTGAAAGGCACCCTCGCCGATGCCAAAAGCGGCGACGCGCTGACGTATGTCAACTGTGTGCTGCTCAAAGCACAGGACAGTGCTTTCGTTTATGGTACCACCAGTGACGGGAAGGGCGCGTTTCATTTTAAACAAGTTGCCGCAGGCGACTATTTGCTTCGAGTTAGCTATGTGGGTTACCAAACCTACTGGCAGTCGCTGACGGTGACGGCCGACAAGGAGTTGGGTCGTATCGAAATGAGCAAGGGTTCCACCACACTCACCGCTGTCAAGGTCACGGCACAGAAGCCGCTCTATGCCGTCGACGGCGAGAAACAGCTCTATAATGTCACCGAAGACCCCAGCGTGCAGACGGGTACGATGAGCGACGTGCTGCAGAACGCCCCGGGTGTGGAGGTGGATGCCGAAGGCAATATCACGCTGCGCGGCACGCAGAGTGTGGAGATTTGGATCAACGACCGTCCGTCGCACATGAACGAGGAGGCATTGAAGCAGTATATCAAGCAGCTGCCGGCCAATGCTATAGACCGCGTCGAGGTCATCACCAACCCCTCGGCACGTTACAGTAGCAACGGTGCTGTCATCAATATCGTCACCAACCAGAAAGTGAAGCGCAATGAACTGCTCTGCGTCGGTGCACGTGCCAACACCAACGGCAATATCTCACCTTGGCTTTCATACGTGTGGGCCAACGACAAAGTGGACTTCAACATCTACCTCAACGGGATGTACGGCAAACAAGAAATGGCATCGGACGGTACCGCCACCCTCTTTGACGCCAACGGCGATACCAGTCGTTTTATGCAATTCGACAACAAAAACAAAATGCCCTTCCAAGGCGGCTATTTTGGAGTCAACACCAACTGGCAGATTGACAGCGCGCGTACGCTCTCGGCTTGGGCGGGATTCTATCCCTACTGGGATCAGAATTCGTTCTACAACAACTATCAGTACATTGAATACAACCCCACACGCATCGACCTGGGTTATATCGACACCACGCTCAACCATGGTTTCAGCCATGGTGCTTATGCCGGTGCCTGGTACGAGCACCGCTACGACACTACAGGTCGCAAGTTGAGTGTCACTTTCAACGGCCACTATTGGGCCAACGGCGGTTACTCAGACGACGCACGCTACTACAATTCACCCTTGCTTACCGACTTCAAGCGTCACTTGGAGGGGTCGATTTACAATGTGTACGGTGAATTGGGTATGAACTATACACACCCCTTCAAAAACGGTTTCGAGTTGGAAACCGGTGCTGAATTGGGATTAGGACGCTACTATGAAAATGAGATATTAGACAGCCTTTTGCCCTCGGGCGACTGGAGCAATATGGCTTATCGCTCAAAAAATGTTCAAGCATTCTTGATAGACCCCGCGATTTACGCCACCATCCAAAAACGTTGGGGCGGTTTCACCACCAAGCTGGGTCTGCGCTTCGAAGATTTATTTGCCAATGCAACGATGGAACACCCTTCGCTTGGCGACCAGGAACGTTTCAACGGGTCGTTCCCTGGCATTGTGCCAAGCATCCATCTCAGTTATCAGACTGAGACTTTCGAGAGCTATAGCCTCAGCTATACACGCCGATTCTCAAAAAGTGAAGATTTGTCCGACTATATGTTGTTCCGTACCTATGACGACTACTCTTTCGTCACCGGCAATCCCAATCTGCTGATGTCGTACAGTCACAATCTCGAGGCCGCTTTCAGCAAGTATATCATGAAGTTCGGCAATGTCGGCATCAACGCCTATTGGCGTGCCAATACCGATGAGCTCGATGCCATGACTGCCGCCACGTACGATCCTGTCCTCGGACCCTATCTGGTCAATTACTCCTATCCTGTCAATATCGGCTCGAGCCACACCGAAGGCATCGAGGCCAATATCACTTACCGCCCGAGCGCTTTCTTTAACGTGCGATTCAACGCCTCACTCTTTAATTACGGATACAATTATAACGATTTTAAAGACAATAAGGTTAGCTATAGTTTCCGTGTCAATCTGTGGGCCAAGCTATGGAACAAACTTGAAGTTTTTGCCAATGCACGCTACAGCAGTCCCCGTTTGGGTCTCTACAGCCTCACAAATGCATCCAAGAGTATCGACTTCGGTTGCAGCAGCGACTTCTTCGAGCGCAAGATGAGTGTCTATCTGAATGTCAGCGACATCTTTGGTTGGTCGGAATGGGGAAGCAACACCACCGCGCCGCAGTACCAGACAACCGGCAGTCAGCGTTACAACTCGCGTTTCGTGAGTCTCGGACTCACCTTCCGTTTTGGTAAGATGGAGCTGGAGAGTAAAGCTCGACAGGGTGAAGCCCAATCCCCAGTGGGGATTGGGCGATAGCGAAGCGGAGAAGGCTCCCCTTGCGGGAGCCGGCTTTCGCAGAAAGCCCCCGAAAAGTCCCCCACTTTTCGGGAAAAAAACAAAGTTTTCGCGAAAAAAGAGCCTTTTGAGCAAAAAAAAACAAAGCTGTCGCGAAAAGAACTTTTCGGACAAAAAACAAAGCTGTCGCGAAAAGACCAAAAACCAAATCTTTCGCAAAAAATGTAATTGAGTTTTTGTATAGAGGAAAGGCACTCTCCATGGAGGGTGCCTTTTTATGTTCGTAAATTTTGATTTTTATTTTTTTTTGTAAATTTGCAGTTTTGTTGTGCAATGCTTTCTTTGTGCAACTTTCTGAATATATGTATATAATATATATTGACTATGAATTATAACGAATATAAGCAGCTTAATTTGACCCAGATTGGCGACGATGTGCGCCGCTGGTGGGAAGAAAACGAGACTTTTGAGAAAGGACAGAAACTCAGCGAAGGCCATCCTGCTTTTGTCTTCTACGACGGCCCTCCGTCGGCCAATGGCAAACCGGGCATCCACCATGTCATGGCACGTACCATCAAGGATGTTTTCTGCCGCTACAAAGCCCAGAAGGGTTTCCATGTCGACCGTAAGGCAGGATGGGACACCCACGGCCTGCCTGTTGAGTTGGGCGTGGAAAAGAATCTCGGCATCACCAAGGAGGATATCGGCAAGAAAATCAGTGTGGATGACTACAACCATGCTTGCCGCACCGAAGTGCTCAAATACAAAGACCTCTGGGATGAGCTGACCAAGCAGATGGGTTATTGGGTCGACTTGAAAAACCCCTATATCACATTTGAAAACGAATATATTGAGACGCTTTGGTTCCTGCTCAAGAAACTCTATGACAAAGGGCTGCTTTACAAAGGCTACACCATCCAGCCTTTCAGCCCTGCCGCCGGTACGGGTCTCTCCAGCCACGAGCTCAACCTTCCTGGCTGCTACCGCGACGTGAAGGACACCACCTGTGTCGCCATGTTCAAGATGGTCAGTTCCGACGCAGTGGCTTCGAAATTCCAAATACAGAATTCGGAATTAACCACTTACGCCATCGCATGGACCACCACACCTTGGACGCTTCCCAGCAATACCGCGCTCTGCGTGGGACCCAATATCGACTATGTGTTGCTTGAGACCACCCACCCCTACACCGAACAGCCTTGCCGTATCATTATGGCCAAACCGCTGGTTGCCTCGATGTTCCCCACCAAGGAGGGCGAAGAACCGAAATATAAGGTGTTGGCTGAATGCAAAGGTACCGCACTGGAAGGCCTTTACTATGAACAGCTGATTCCTTGGGTGAAGCCCACGGTGGTCGACAGCGCCGCACAGACCCACCGCACCGCTACCGACACCGAAGCTTTCCGCATCATCTTGGGCGATTACGTCACCACCGAGGACGGTACGGGTATCGTCCATATCGCCCCGACCTTCGGTGCCGACGATGCCCGTGTGGCCAAGAAAGCCGGCATTGCCGACCTGCTGCTTTATGACCGCGACGGCAAGCAGATGCCGATGGTCGACCGTAGAGGTCGTTTCGCTCCCATCGAAGACCTTGACCCGGCTTGGGTGAAAGAGAATGTGAACGTCGACCTTTATGCCCCCTATGCAGGCAAATTTGTCAAGAACGCCTACGACCCCACCAAGACGGATAAGGACATGAGTCTCGACGTGGAGCTGGTCATTATGCTCAAAGGCGAGGGCAAACTCTTCAAGAGTGAAAAACATACCCACAACTATCCCCACTGTTGGCGTACCGACAAGCCGGTGCTCTACTACCCGCTCGACAGCTGGTTTATCCGCACCACGGCGCTCAAAGACCGCATGATTGAGCTCAACAAGACCATCAACTGGAAACCTGAAGCCACCGGTACGGGTCGTTTCGGCAACTGGCTCGAGAATATTGTCGACTGGAACCTCAGTCGCAGCCGCTACTGGGGCACGCCGCTGCCTATTTGGCGCACCGAGGATGGCCGTGAGGAAATATGCATCGGTAGTATCCGACAGTTGCGCGAGGAAATCGACAAGGCTGTCGCTGCGGGACTGATGAAAGACAATCCTTATGCCAGTGACGATGTCAATGCATTCGATCTTCACCGTCCGTACATTGACAACGTTGTGCTCGTTTCCCCCAGCGGCAAGCCGATGCGTCGTGAACCGGACCTCATCGACGTATGGTTCGACAGTGGCGCCATGCCGTACGCCCAGATTCACTATATGGGCGAACCGCTGCGCGACGACCAGTTCCCGGCTGATTTTATCGCCGAGGGTGTCGACCAGACACGTGGCTGGTTCTATACGCTCCATGCCATCGCCACCATGTGCTTCGACAATGTGGCGTTCAAGAATGTTATCTCCAACGGCTTGGTACTCGACAAGAACGGCAATAAGATGTCTAAACGTTTGGGCAACGGTGTCGACCCCTTCGAGACTTTGAAGAAATATGGTCCTGACGCCACCCGTTGGTATATGATTACCAACAGTCAGCCGTGGGACAACCTGAAGTTCGATGCCGAAGGTGTCGATGAGGTGCGCCGCAAACTCTTCGGCACGCTCTTCAACACCTACAGCTTCTTTGCCCTCTATGCCAATCTTGACCACTTCGAATACAAAGAGGCCGATATCCCGTTGGCACAGCGTCCCGAAATCGACCGTTGGATTCTCAGCGAACTCAATACGCTGGTCAAGACGGTCGACGAGGCTTTTGCCGACTACGAGCCTACCCGCGCCGGTCGTGCCATCGCGGAATTTGTCGATGCCTACCTCAGCAACTGGTATGTGCGCCTCTGCCGTCGCCGTTTCTGGAAAGGCGACTACAGCGATGACAAGATTTCGGCCTACCAGACGCTTTACACCTGCCTTGAGACGCTCAGCCGCCTGATGTCGCCCATCGCGCCTTTCTTCAGCGAGCGTATGTTCCACGACCTCAACGGCGTGACGGGTCGCGTGAAGGCGGAATCGGTCCACCATGCCGCTTTCCCTGAGGTGCACGAAGAGATGATTGACAAGTCGCTTGAGGAACGTATGCAGTTGGCGCAGCAGATCTGCTCTATGGGACTCTCGCTCCGCAAGAAGAGCAACCTGCGTGTCCGTCAGCCGCTGGCAAAAATCGTTTTGCCGGTCCGTGACGACAATTTCCGTCAGCAGGTAGAGCGGGTGAAACATCTTATCTGCAGCGAACTCAATATCAAAGATGTTGAATTCCTCGCCGCCGACAACAACCTCTTAGTCAAGAGCATCAAGCCCAATTTCAAGACGCTCGGTCCGCGTTATGGCAAGATTATGAAAGCTATAGCCGCAGCGGTTACCGCTTTCTCGCAAGAGCAAATCAACGCACTCGAATCTGCCGGACGTTGCGACCTCGACATTGAGGGCCAGCCGGTAGAAATCCTGCTATCTGATGTCGAAATTGCCACGCAGGACATCCCGGGTTGGGTGGTTGCCAACGAAGGCAGCCTGACTGTGGCGCTCGATATCACCCTGACACAGGAACTCATCGATGAGGGTATTGCCCGCGAATTGGTTAACCGTATCCAGAATATCCGCAAGGAAGGTTTCGATGTCACCGATCGTATCGAGATTACGCTCCAGCACGGTGAGTGGGACAATGCGGTGAACCGCTACAAGGATTATATCTGCAGCGAGACGCTGACCGAACAGTTCTCGTTGGTCGATACCATCGACGATGCCGCTGCCCAGCAGATTGAGATAGTGGAAGGCCAGCCGGCCACAATTCTGATTCGCAAACGGTCGTAAGGCCAACGTTCTCTTCTCATCATGACAAAGCTGACGCTTACAGCGGACGGCTCGCACACACTCGAGTTGGAAGGGGTGGGTGAGCACTATCACTCTACTGAAGGGGCCGTCGAAGAAGCGCGTCATGTCTATCTGCGACCCTGTCTCCATGAAACTTTCGGTCGTTTCCCGTCAGCCCAGCCGCTCTCGTTGTTTGAAATGGGATTCGGCACAGGTCTCAATGCATTGTTGACGTTGCTTGCCGCCGAACAGTACCGGCGGCCGGTATGTTATACTGCTGTGGAGTTGTATCCACTGCCGGGCGAGGTGTATGAAAAGCTGAATTATCCGCAGTGTTTGGATGTGTCTCGGGAACGCTTCCTCCAGCTGCACAATGTCCCATGGGGAGAGACTGTGCCGATTACACCGTGGTTTTCGTTATGCAAACTGCAGGTCGATATGGCGGATTTTGTCTTCCCGTCCGATGCACACTTCCATGCGGTCTATTACGATGCTTTCGCGCCGCAATTTCAGCCGCAGCTGTGGACTGCCGACCTTTTCGTCAGGCTTTCTCAGGCGCTTGCCGAGGGGGCGATACTGACTACCTATTGTTGCAAGGGAGATGTCAAACGTGCGTTGCGTGACGCAGAGTTCAAAGTGCAGAAACTCCCTGGCTATGGTCGCAAAAGAGAAATGCTCCGCGCAATCTCATGTCACGGATTTTCCCTTTTTTGAAATAAATACTTGATTCCGAATAAGTAGGGTTCGAAAAAAGATTCCTTTCCACAATCACTCGTGCACGTCGTGGAGTTCCACTTCGTAAATGACGGTGGTGAAGGGGGGGATGTCTTCGGTGCCTTTCTCGCCGAAAGCCATTTCGCAGGGGAAATAAAAACGGTAGGTGCTTCCGGCATTCATCATGCAGAATCCTTCGCGCAGTCCTGGCATCAGCGATTCGTCGACCAGATGGACGATGGAGGAGCGGTTGCCATAGGTCTGGTCGAAAATCTGTCCGTTGGTGAAGGTGCCTTTGTAGTCGAAGTCGACGATGAGTCCTGTCTCGGCCTTACGTCCGGTGCCTTCTTTCAATACTTCGTAGTAGAAACCTTTGTCGCTTTTCTTGACATTGGGATTGTTCTGCAGAAGTTGTGTGAAATAGGCTTGCTCCTCCGCACGAACGGCCTGAAAGTCTTTGTCGTATTTCTCTTTTTCGGAGGCGTAGAAACGCTGTGCAATGATTTCTTGCATCTGGGCGACCTGCTCTTGGTTCAGCTGTGGGGTCTTGTTGTCAAGGGTTGAGATAATGGCTTGAATCAGTATTTCACGGTCGATATCGATTCCAGTGGCTACAATGTCCTGTGCCAACATGTTGCCCAATGCCCAACTGATGCTGTCGTTCTGTGACGACAGTTGGGCGGGTTCTTCGGTGTTGATGACGTAGTTTCCTTTCTTCTGGCAGGAAACGGTGAATAATATGGCCGTCAGGGCAATGCAAATGATTCGGGAGGTTTTCATTGGTAAAGAGTTTGGGCGTTTAAAAGTTTGAAAGGTTCTTTAACTAACGTGTTTTTTAATATCCTAGTATTTTCAACATGGATTTATGGCTTTGCTCTTTGGCGAAGAGCTTGGTGGAGTAGTCGCCATTCTCATCTTTGTCAATGATGATGTGCTTGGGTGCGGGGATGAGGCAGTGTTGTATGCCGCCGTATCCGCCCAAGCTTTCCTGGTAGGCTCCGGTGTGGAAGAAGCCGATGTAAAGGGGTTCGTCTTTCTGCAGTTTGGGCAGGAAGATGGCGTTGGCGTGCGAGTCGGCGTTGTAGTAGTCTTGACTGTCGCAGGTGAGGCCGCCAAGGAATACGCGCTGGTATTCGCAGTCCCAATGGTTGATGGGAAGCATGATGAATCGTTGGTTGATGCCCCAGGTGTCGGGCAGGGTGGTGATGAACGATGAGTCGATCATGTACCACGACTCGCGGTCGTTTTGCTGTTTCTGGTCCAGGATGCTGTACAGGGTAGCGCCGCTCTCGCCGACGGTGAAAGAACCGAATTCGGTGAAAATATTGGGCTCGTCGACACCCCGGTTGGTGCAGATGTTTTTTATCTGGGCCAGTATCTCCTCGGCCATGTATTCGTAGTCGTAGTTGGCGGCCAGCGAGTTCTTGATGGGGAAGCCTCCACCGATATTGAGCGAGTCGAGCTCGGGGCAGACATGTTTCAAGTCGCAATACACATTGACGCACTTGGACAGCTCGTTCCAATAATAAGCGGTGTCGCGAATGCCGGTGTTGATGAAGAAGTGCAGCATCTTGAAGGTGAATTTGGGGTTGTCCTTGATGGACTCTTCGTAGAAGGAAACGATGTCGTTATATCGGATGCCCAGACGAGAAGTGTAGAAGTCGAAACGGGGCTCCTCCTCGGCAGCAATGCGGATGCCGATCTTCATGGGTACCTCGGGGTCTTGGAGCGCTTCGTCAATCAAATGCATCTCATGCTTGTTGTCGAGAATGGGAACAATATTGTGGAATCCGTCTTTGTACAGCTCGGCAATGTTGTCGATGTACTGCTGGCGTTTGAAACCGTTGCTGACAATGAAGATGTTTTTGTCAATCAATCCGGCTTCGTAGAGCTCCTGTATCAGGTTGATGTCAAAAGCACTTGAGGTCTCGAGGTTGATGTCGTTCTTCAGCGCTTCCTCCATGACAAAACTGAAGTGGCTGCTCTTGGTGCAGTAGCAATAATTGTATGTGCCTTTGTAATCGGTCTTGGCAATGGCGACATTGAAAAGTCTCTTGGCACGTTGTATCTGGGAACTTATTTTGGGTAGATAGGTGATTTTTAACGGAGTTCCGTATTGCTTGATGATCTCCATCAGTGGGATGTCGTGGAAGTAGAGTTCTCCGTCTTCGGTGCGGAACTCGTCTTGCGGGAATTCAAAAGTTTGGTCGATTAAGTCGTAATACTTGTTCTTCATTTTGTGAAAGCTTTTAGATTAAATCACCTATGTTTGTTTCAATCCGATTGACTTGGATTGTTTGTTTTGTGGGTTGCAAATGTACGATATTTTTGTAATTCATCATGTTTTTTTGATGTTTTTTTATTGTATTAATTCCTATTTAATATCGGTTATTGTTTTTATAGTATTGGATTTTAATATTTTATTTGTTTTATATGGATTTCTTTTGAGCGAATGGTATTTGTGAAAAATAAGTCACCCGGATGGATATCATAGCATCCATCCGGGTGACTTGGATTGCGGATTTCTGAAAAATCCGTTTATTTCTTGACGAATTTCTGAGTGTGCTGATAGCCTTCTGTATCGGTGGCGACGAGGAGGTAAACACCTTCGCTCAGCATACGGATGTCAAGGGTGGTCCGACTGCTGTTGACGTTTTGCTCGGCTACCTTTCGTCCGCTTAGGTCCAGAATGGTCAGATGGACAATGTGTTGTCCTTCGAGGGTGATAACATTGTCGGCAGGATTGGGGTATAGACGAATGACAGTTGTTTCGTTAATGCCTTCGATGCCGATAGTTCCGTCGACGGTGATGGTGGTGGAGACTTCTGCGCTGCAGCTGCCGTTGTATCCGGTGACGGTGTATACGGTTGTCTCGGTCGGATAGACATCTATCGAGGCGTTGGTCTCTCCGGTGCTCCAGAGGTAGCGTTCGGCTCCGCTGGCAGTGAGACGCACCGATTCGCCGGCACGTATGGTCACGTCGCCACCAGTGAGGGTTGTCTGGGGTGCGTTCACGACAACAAGAGTCAGATAGGAAATGGTATTGTCGGCGGTGTCGCTAAAGACATGTGTTCCTGTTAGCGCATCGGTCTCGATGGTGTCGTTGAGGAAGATATAGGTTGTCCCTTGGCAGACACTGTCGAGCATGTATTGGAACGCTGTACCGTTGAGGGGCAGGTGGAGGTTGTCAATCCAGGCACAGTCGCTGCCGGATCGCATGGAGACGTCTTTCTCGTAGCTGAATTTGAAGGTATGAGTGCCTTGGGGTACAAAGAACGCACTGCGGCTCCAGTTATTATTGGTACCGCTGAGTTCCATCATCATTTGGCCGTCGATGTAGAACCGGAAGAAGTCATAGTTGTTTTCTGACGAGACATTCTTGTAGAAAGTGATGCTGTCGTCAGTTGTCGAGGTCCAGACAACACTGATCTCCGATGACTTGTTGTTGCCGTTATTGCTATCCCATGAACTTGTGCTCCAGGTGCGTGAACGCAGGCAGTAGGTACCGGCATAGGCGTTCTGGTCGGTGATCTCCCAGGGATATTCGCCTTGGGTCCACGGTGTGCTGCCAAAGGTTCCGTCTTCGAAAGTGATGAGGCTGTTGTCGATTCCGAAGGTCAGTTTGATGGTGTCTTTGACGGTTTTAAACCCGTCGTTGATGGTCTGGATGAAAGGAATGGTGCGGTTGGTGGGGATGGCGCCGACTGGGGTGAGCGTGTAGCTGTTCGTCAGCGATTGGCCTGCATTTACCGTCCCGATGTTCTGGGTCGGATTGTTGATGTTGAGGGATGGGTCGAGGCAGGTGAGGGTGATGACACCGTTTGTGAGGGCTGCGTGGCCTTGGTTGGTGTTCACTATGGTAAGCGTGAAGCTGGAGTCGGCTGTGTGGTTCTCCGTCAGTGTATGGCTGGTGTATCGAGTGTTGGAAGCATATACGGGGAAGCTGTACAGGCTTGTCGAACGGTCGTTGGCGGTGTTACCCCAACGGACGATGATTTTGATGGTGGCGGTGGACATATCGGCAACGTTGCCCCACACATGGCTGGAGCATATCGCGTTGAGGGTGAGTTCCTGTCCCACGGCAAGCCCCGTGGAGAGGTCGATGATGCCAGTGGTGTCGATTTGGATGCTGCCGTCAGGATTCTGGAATTCGATGGTGATGTTGGAGGCATCGCTCATGCCAAAGTTTCTCAGGGTGACATTGAAGTTGACGTCTCCGTTGGCGGTCAGCTGGTCGTTGGCGGTGAAAGAGTTGACGTTGACATAGGGACCGTAGCTAATGACATTCACATTCTGCATGTAAGGTTGGTATCCCTGAGCGGTAATGACCACCTCGTAGGTTCCGGGTACGTTGATGGGATCGAAATTGAGGGTTGCATTGCCGTTGTTGTCGGCAAAAGTGGCGCCCACCAGGTTGTGGTTTTCGTCGGTGAATCCGATATAGGCATAAGGTACAGCAGTGATGCTCATGCTGGTAGCTCCGACGGAGACGGCACCTTGCACATTGGGAGTCATGACTGCCCCTTGTCCGTGGATGTAAGGCATCAGTGAAGGATCGCCCATCAGGTGGTATATCTGCCAATAGTATTCTTTCATGCCGGACGAAGCGCTACTGGCTTCGACAGCCATGTTGCCTGCACGTATCATGGCACCCATGGTGAGGTACCAGTTGCTGTAATTTTCGCCATGTGTGTGGTACAGTCGGTCGTACATGCCCAGATGGCTGGCATCGTAGGTGGGATCCATAGTGTTGCTGATATTGCTGCGGATGCCCACCGACCAGTAGAAGTCCTCCGTCCAATAGGTGGAGTTGCTGCCGCCGATATAACCAACGGCACCGGCATTGTTGCCTTTGCGCAGGAGGGTTTCGCCGAAACAGGCGTCAATTTGGAAGCTGTTGGTGAGGCAGCAGTTGCCAATCATCACCATCGGCATATTGTTGTTGGTCATGTTGGAAACGTCGCTGTTTGTAAAGCTGGGAGTACCCCATGATGTCGTGGAGCCATGGGCGGTGTAGTTTACAAATCCGCAGCCGTTGTTGTAAAGTGTGCGGAGTGCAGAGGCTGTACTGCTGGCATTCGCACTGCCGGTAACAGTCACACCCGTGGGGGCGAAACCGGTATTGTTCTTATAGTATACCACATTGGTGAAGCCGTTGGCAGCATTGACATAGGTCTTGGCGGCGTAGTCCATGGCGGGGTCGCCGTAGGTGTAGCCGTTGTCACCGCTGTAACCGCCGTCGACACCGGCGATAAGGGCTGCTGTATTGAGGTAGGAATCGTTGGGGAAGGTGTATTGCTCGTACATCAGGGTCTTGGAAATCTGCGGCTCCAGCTGTGCCACATTCTGTGCCGAGAAACGACCGTAGTAGCAGTCGGGCAGGTAGTCGTTACCTGTCCAGCAGCAATAGCTGAGGTCGCTGTGCTGCGATTCGCCGTAGGCATTCAGCACGAAGGCGGGCAGCTGGTCGATGTCGCCGACAAAGAGGACGTATGTGGGTGCGGGTGCTGCCGCGGTGGCGTTGTTGTAAAGCCCTTGCAGGTAGGCCTGGATGCTCGTCGTGGTGCTGCCGACATTGGCATCGTCGGTATAGACCAGGTCGACCAGGAAGCCCTGACGGCGTTTCCAGGTGGCAAACTCGTCGAGTTGTCCGCGGAAGGAGCTATGGGCTACGATGGTGTAGCGCATGGGGCCGGTGGTGTAGTTGTCTTTGGTGCCGAGGGTGTTGACGACACCCAGCGAGCTGTTGAAGGCGGGGCTGGCATAGCGCTGCTGCATGTCGCGGGTGGCGGCGATGTCAGGATTCTCCTGGTGAATGCTGACGGTGAGGCTCTTGACAATGATGACCTGGTTGGTCACCGGATTCCAGCGGACGGGGTTGAACACTACGCGGGCCAGATTGCGGTTGCGGGCCACTCCCAACGGCTGCAGCTCGATAGGATCGGCACCACAGAAGGCGTCGCGGCTATACACCGCCAGGTCTTGAACCAGCGTCACGGGGGTCACGTCGCTCTTGCTGCGGGAAGGCTGTGCCGGTACGATGGCGTTGTCGATACCCAGCATCAGTCCGTCGACCGTGTCGCACACGATGGATTCGATGGTGTAGGAGAGGTTTTCGCCCAGCGATATCTCTACAATTTTGACGAGATTGGGCAGTGCAGGCTGCCCTGCGTTGCTTTGATAGGAAAAACCCTGCAAGGACAGTTGACTGAATTCCTGTCCTAGGATTTTTGTGGTTTTGCAGTAGGCTTGGGGAGTGGAGAACTGAAGCCGTACTTGTGAGTAGTTGCTTTCTTTCACTTGGCAGTTCTGTGCGATGACGGAAGCCGTCAAAAAGCAGAGTGCGAGGGTGAGAATCGTTTTTTTCATTACAAGTGGGTTTTACGTTTTATTATGGAACGTTTTGATTATTTTTATCCGTTTGACAGTTGGTCTGTTTCCTTGGAAAAACTCCTCCATAGGGGTTCGTTGGGAACAGGTGCCGTGATGGTGACGGGAATCTTCTGCACGGGGTGGATAAAGCGTATTTGCCGCGCATGCAGCGAGATACCGCCGTCGGGATTGGAACGTTCGGCTCCGTATTTCAGGTCGCCTTTGATGGTACAGCCGATATTTGCCAGCTGCGCCCGGATTTGGTGATGGCGACCGCTCAGCAAATCCACCTCAATTAGGTGATAGCCTCCGTCGCTGACTCCCAAGGTGCGGTAGTCGAGCAAGGCAAGTTTTGCATTGTCGGTGCCGGCCTTTACGATGTAGCTCTTGTTGTTCTTTTCGTTGCGCAGCAGCCAGTCCTCCAGGTGTCCTTGTGGATGCAGGGGGGCTTCTTTGCAAAGCGCCCAGTAGGTTTTCTGCATCTCACGACTTTTCACCACTTCGTTCATGCGGCTCAGCGCCTTGCTGGTCTTGGCAAAAAGCACCACGCCGCTCACAGGACGGTCCAGCCGATGGATGACACCGCAGAAGACGTTGCCGGGTTTGTTGTCGCGCTCTTTCAGAAAGGCTTTGATCATATCGGGGAGGGTGACGTCACCGGTCTTGTCGCCCTGCACAATCTGCCCGCAGCGTTTGTTGAGCGCCAGCAGGTGATTGTCCTCGTAGAGTATCTGGTCGACAAGATTCATGGGGAATAAAAGTTTAAAAGCTTAAAAGGGTCGCTGTTTTATGTTTCTGTTTTCGTTTGGGTTATTGTTTCAGTTTTGCTATGGGCGTCACGCCGTTGCGGACCACATCTTGGAGCCCGACAGTGACTTCAGTGTCCAAAGGCAGGAAGAGGTCGACACGCGAACCGAATTTGATGAAGCCGAGCTCCTGGTTCTGCTTCACCTTCTCGCCTTCGCGGGCATAGCATACAATGCGGCGTGCCATCACTCCCGCCACTTGTCGCATCAGTATCTTCTGTCCATTGGCAAGAATCATGCCTACGCTGGCACGTTCGTTCATAATGGACGATTTGGGATAGGAGGCCACAAAGTAGTTGCCTTTGTGGTATTTCACATAGTCAATGGTTCCGCTGATGGGGTAACGGTTGACATGAACATCGGTACCGTACATGAAAACACTGACCATCAGACATTCACAATTCAGGTATTCCTTCTCGAAGGTTTGTTCGATGGTGCAGATGGTGCCGTCGGCAGGCGAAATGAATTGCTCATCGTCCTCGGTAAAGATGCGGTGCGGGATGCGGAAAAAAGAGGCCAGGGCTATCCAGAAGCCATACATCAGCACGATGAGCAGATAGTTGAAGAAATTCAACGGACGGCTGAACACAATCATCATCACGGTAATGGCAGTGAAAATCACCAGCAGGCTGATAAGCAATCGGTATCCTTCTTTGTGTATGTACATGGGACGGTTTGAAATTTGTTGATATGTTTAAGAGTTTAAAAGTTCTCTGTTTTTCGTTTTGGTAGCTAAAGACATGATCTTAATTACAACTGTCTGATGACGATGTAGGCCATGATGAAGGGGACGGTCATGAGTATGCTGTCGAAACGGTCGAGGATGCCGCCGTGTCCCGGCATGATTTTGCCGCTGTCTTTCACGCCGCAATAGCGTTTGAACATTGATTCCACCAAGTCGCCCAGAACACCGGCAACGCTACATATCAATGCTACGGCAGCCCAGTCTCCACGTGAGAAATTGAGGGCTCGTGTGTCAAACAGAGGACCGAATATCAAAGCGGTGGCAATGCAGAAAACGATACCTCCCAGGGTGCCTTCCCAGGTCTTTCCGGGTGAATGACGTTCCCACATCTTGTGCTTGCCAATGAGCATGCCGGTCATGTAGGCGAAGCTGTCGTTGACCCAGATCAGGATAAACACCATCATCATGAGACCGGCGCTCTCGCTTTGGATGTAAGTCATCAAAGCCAGAGGCGTCATGACCCATAGCGCGGGCAGCAGGGTGTAGCCTGTGGTGGCAAACGGCTGTTCGTCTTCACGCCACAGCTGTAAGAGGAAGACAAGCATCCACAGTGCGGGAATCAGGCTGGGCATAAGGGAGAAGTCGGTGTTATAGAACAGATTTTTGCCGCTCCACCAGAGAAAACAGATAAGGAATGTCAGCACGCCTACGGCATAAGCTATGGGTTTGTTGACGACAACGCCTCGTTGGGTAAAATTGGCGTTGATTTCGTGAATGCCGATGATGCCGATAATGAAAAATACGGTACTGAAAATGAAGTTGCCTACGTCGTGGGCCATCAGGGGGGAGTGCTCTCCTTCCAGCAGGCTGCCGGCGTAGATGGAACCAATCACGATGAGCACGTAAACTGCTCCGCTGAGTGTCCGTATCAGGAATTTTTTCATGTTGCTATTTGAAATTGTTGGATGTTTAGGGTTTTGCGTTTTAAAATGTCGCGAAAACTATGATGTGTTGTTCCGGTTTCAGTCTTCGTCTTCGATGAGGATAAGGTAGATTTTTTGCATGCCTTTGCGGTAGGCATAGCTCCCGGGGTTGGTAAGCATCAGACTTTCGGGAAACTGAGGATAGAGCATTTTCAAACGTTCGTTGGCCGACTCCCAGTCGGGCACCACTTGAGAGGTGAAGGCGAGCACGATGGTGGCTTCGGGCAGGGCGGGGAGGGTGCTTCCCAGTCCCAGGTTGGAGGAGATGAGTATGCCTCCCTGCCAGGCAGTCAACGCTTCACAGAGGGTGGCCCCCAGCGGATAGCGCATATTGGGGTCGCAGGTGCAGCGGTTCTCGATATTGAGGTGCCCCAGAAAACGGGTGAGGTTTTCGCTGGCGCAACCGATGACGACGTCGCCATGGTAGCGCTGAATGTCGAGAATCCGGTTGCGGATGTCCTCTTCATTGTAGCAATAGTACATGGTGCCGCCGCGTCGGGTGAAGTTTTGGGCAAACAGGACGCTGAGGTCGTCGTTTGTAGGGTCGATGAAGGTGTTGCCCTCCGCTCCCGACAATTCAGGGTTGTCGATGTTGCTTTTGTTAATCAGCGCTTCGCGGATTTCCTTCAGCACTTGCTCTTTCAGTCGGTTGTCTTTCATGAGGCTTGCGTTTCTGTTGGGTCAGTAATCGTATCGGTCACCGGGGCTTCGTCAACAGGCTTAGTCGTCTCGGTCGACTCGGCGGGGGTGTCGGATTCTTTATGGCTGTCGTCCCAAGGGCGGGGACCGTAGATTTTCTCCACATCTTCACGGAAGATCACTTCGCGTTCGAAAAGTACCTGAGCCAGTTGGTCGAGTTTGTCGCGGCTGGCAAGGAGTATCTCTTTGGCACGTGTGTAGGCCTCTTCCACCATGCGCTTCACCTCGACGTCGATATCCTCGTTGGTTTTCTCGCTGAAGGGCTTGGTGAAGTTCCATTCACTTTGTCCGGTGGAGTCGTAATAGCTGATGTTGCCCACCTTCGGACTCATGCCGTAGTATACCACCAGCGAGAAGGCCATCTTGGTGGCGCGTTCCAGGTCGTTGAGGGCACCCGTCGAGATTTGGCCGAAGACAATCTCTTCGGCGGCACGTCCGGCAACAAGCGATGTAATCTCGTCGAACATCTGTTCGTAAGTGGTGATCTGTCGTTCTTCGGGCAGATACCAGGCGGCACCGAGGGCTTTGCCTCGCGGCACGATGGTGACCTTGACCAGAGGCTGTCCCCAGCGCAGCTGCCAGCTCACCGAGGCATGACCCGACTCGTGGAAGGCGATGGTGCGTTTCTCCTCGGTGGTGATGACTTTGGAGCGTTTCTCAAGTCCGCCGATGATACGGTCGATGGCATCCAGGAAGTCTTGTTTCTCAATGACCAGTTTGTCCTTGCGGGCGGCAACCAGTGCGGCTTCGTTGCAGACATTGGCAATGTCGGCACCCGAGAAACCGGGGGTCTGCTTGGATAGGAAGTCCTTGTCGATGTCGTTGCCCAGCTTCAGACCTTTCATATGGACTTCGAAGATGGCTTTGCGCTCGTCGATATCGGGCAACTCGACATAAATCTGGCGGTCGAAACGTCCGGCACGCAGCAGTGCCTTGTCGAGGATGTCGGCACGGTTGGTGGCGGCCATGACGATGACACCGTTATTGGTGCCGAAGCCGTCCATTTCAGTCAACAGCTGGTTGAGGGTGTTCTCGCGCTCGTCATTGGCGTTGCTCATGCCGCCGCGGCTGCGGGAACGGCCTACTGCATCAATTTCGTCAATAAAGATGATGCAGGGGGCTTTCTTCTTGGCCTCCTCGAAAAGGTCGCGCACGCGGGAGGCTCCTACGCCGACAAACATCTCCACAAAGTCGCTGCCCGACATGGAGAAGAAGGGTACATTGGCTTCGCCGGCGACGGCTTTGGCCAACAGGGTCTTGCCGGTGCCTGGAGGACCTACCAGCAGCACGCCTTTGGGTATCTTGCCGCCCAGGGCGGTATATTTTTTGGGATTCTTTAGGAAGTCGACCACCTCCATCACCTCTTCTTTGGCACCTGCCAGTCCGGCGACATCCTTGAAAGTGACGTTGGTGGAGGTCTTTCCGTCGTATACTTTGGCTTTGGATTTGCCGACGCTGAAGATGCCGCCACCGCTGCCCATCTGCTTGTTGGCTACACGGCTCATGATGACGAAGAAGAAGACCAGCATCAGCAGGGGACCAAACCAGTAAAGAATCTTCTCCCAGGAGTGGTCGCTTTCGCGGGCGGTGATTTCGATGTGGCTGTCACGCCGTATCTGGTTGATGCGTTCCGTGGGGATGTAGCCGTTGCTATCCCGCAGTCCGGCGGTGTCGCGCTCGAAGTTCTGCTCGGCGACACGGTCCAGGTCGGATTTGAAACTCTCGACATCGACAAATTTGTAGACATAGTGTCCTGCCGATTTGAAGTCGGTCACGCCTTTGGTCAGGTCGCGGTAGGAGGTGTCGTTTTTCAACGCCTGTTCTTTGATGTGGATTTCGGCGTATTCTTTGTCAACGACGACAATCTTTTCTTGGTCGCCTTTGCGCAGTATTTCGTCCAACTTGCTCCACCCGATGTCTTTGTTGGCTTTGCCGCCATTGCCGCCCAGCAGGACACCGCCCAGCGAAATGATGATGATGGCGTAGATGACATACATGAACCAGTCGGGCCGCTTGGGACCTCCTTTTTTCTTTTGGGGGTTCCCGTTGGGATTGGGAGTCTTGGGTGTGTTGTTTTTCTTGTTCTCGTCCATTGAGATGATGTTGAAATGTGGAATGTTTAAGGGATTAGGATTCGACGACAGGATAGGGAGTTGCTACACCATCGGCCCAGAGTTCCTCCAGGCGATAATGTGACCGTTTGTCTTTTTGGAAGATATGTACCACGATGTCGAAATAGTCCATCAATATCCATTCAGCGTTGTCGTAGCCTTCCACTTTGTGGGGATTGTAGCCGGTGGCTTTCTTGATGGTCTCAAAAACGCCGTCGCTGATGGCACTGACATGTGAAGGTACGTTGCCACTGCAGATGACAAAGAAACTGGTGGGTGCCGACGCTATCTGACGCAGGTCGAGCAATACGATGTCCAGTCCTTTTTTGTTCTCCATGCCTTGTGCGGCAAGGCGTGCAAGCACTTCACTCTCAGTTAGATTTGTTTTATTCTTGGGCATATATATATTATTGGTTCAAATTTGCAAAAATACGAAAAAAAATGGAATAATCTCCCAATACGAAAAAACGGCCTCATTAGAGCCGTTTTTTTATGTTTTTTTTAGAAATGTCGGGGAGTGTGTTTATCGAAAAAAAGTTCCTGATGTCACAGTAGGACAGTCTTAGCCTCCAGTGTTCGCACACCGTTGTTTTCGGTGATATCGATGCGCAGGTAGCGGTCGGGGAGGAGAGGTTCGATTTTCTCGGTCCATTCTGTGAAGCAATAGCAGCCGGAATAGAAGTATTCCTCATAGCCGATGTCGTAGGCTTCGTCGAGGTTTTTGAGTCGGTAGAAATCGAAGTGGTAGATGGGCTCTCCTTCAGAATCGGTATATTCGTTGACGATGGCGAAAGTGGGGCTGCAGACGTTCTGCGTGACTCCCAGTTGCGCACATATCTCTTTGATTAAAGTGGTTTTGCCGACACCCATGGAACCGAAGAAGGCAAAGAAACGTTCGTCGGGAAATTCCTGCAGCAGACACCGTGCCACCTGAGGCAGCTCTTCAAGTGTGTGGAATGTGGTTTTCAATGTCGAAAGGGTTGGTTTATCGCAGACGGTCGGCTGCGCGTACCTTGATTTCATCTTTTTTGATGGCGCGTTGGGCCAGATAGAGCAGTATCAAAGTTACAATGGGGATGATGGTGCCGGGGGTCCACATATTGACTTCGATGGCGGTGGTGCCATAGCCGAGTTCTTTGAGGACGCCGAGATAGCCTCCGTCGCCGTTCATGCCGTTGATGGCCCACAGGAAGAGCAGGAACAGATACACCACGTTCAGCAGCGCGGCACAAGCGACCACGCGCATCTGAAGGATGCGGTTTTTGAAAAGGAAGATGCAGACAAGGGCTATGATTCCGATAAGAGCAGCATTGATGGCCAGTACCCATCGACCATTGAATTGGGCAAGGTCTTGTCCGATATGGGTGAGATACATGACATCTTTGCTATCGTTGCTGTACTGGCTCTCTGCCCCGGTGAGGGACAGTTCAGAGACGATGTCGCCGTTGCCCATGGGGTTGACAAAAGTGTAGGTGGCGATGGGAAACTTGAAAAGCATGATGATGCCGACAACGGCAAGCACTAGGTAAAAGGATTGGATTCTTTGAAGCATGGACAAATTAAATGTTTAAAAGGGTTGAAAAGGGTAAATTAGTTCTATTGTTTGAGGTTCAGAAAACTATTTTATTTCCTCGAACGGGAAGTTTTTGATTTTCTCCACGTTGTTGTAATGCCACTTGCCCTGAACCACAGCGTTGCGCATCAGGATGAATCCGGGGTTGCTGCGCAGCATGGTCTCGATGGCTTTTTCGTCGCCAAAGTAATAATCGACGGGCATCAGTTTGTTGTTGTAGAGGAATTGCAGTATCGTGGCCTCTTGTGCATCATCGTCGATCTCGCTCTCTTTCACATAGGCAAGAATGGCAAAACGTACCCCTTTGTCCTCGGCGATTTTCTTGGCTTCGGCAATGGCTTCCACGCCTTTGCCATCGATTTTGTCGATGTGGTGGATGGTGCAGAGAAGCACCGGCTCTTGTGTGGCGGCGATAAGGTCGAAGGTCATGTCCACTTTGTCGCGGTCTTGGGCAAAGAAGCCGTCGGCATGCACCTCATAGGGATCTTTGGTGATGATGGTGTCGACTTTCCACGTGTCGGTGCTGTCGTAGAGGATGTATTTGTATTTTTCCCATTCGTTCATATTGAACGTTTGGGTTTCACCGGTCTGACTGTTTTTGTAGGTGGCGATGTTGATGACAGGAAGACCTTCCTCGATATTGTCAATCATCTTGTTGCCCACTTTCCAGGCACGGAAATCAAGAACGGGCTCGTTCTTGATGTTGTAGATGCCGAAGATGAGCATGACGGCGATGGCGTCAAGGCTGATGAGGATGTCGCGTTCCAGCCGTTTGCGACGGGGCCACAGGCGGGTCAAGAAGATGTAAACGGTCGGCACGTCAAGCACGACGTTCTTCCAGAATGTCTCCCAGTTGGTGAGTTCCCAGAAATCGCCGAAGCATCCGCAGTCGCTGACTTTCCCGGAGATGGCATCGTAGAGCGTGGTGCAGGTGAAGAATGCCATCATGAGCAGCAGCAGCCATGCCGTCAGTTTGCGGAATGCGCCGGTGAGGAGCAGCACACCGACCAGAAACTCGGCGATGATGAGTGTCATGGAAAGTACGGGTGCCAGCGGAACAAAATCTGCAAAGGAAAAACCGAAGAAGTTCCATGCGGTCATGTATTCCTCAATCTTGTAGGCGGTTCCAAGGGGGTCGACACCTTTGGTGAAACTGCTGAAAAGAAACACCAGGCCCACAAACCAGCGGGCGATGTATCGAAGGGTAATGGTGGTTTTATTTTCCTGTATCATTTGTGTTTAAATTATCATGTTGTTCATCGATTCGTATCAGACAGAAGAGGGAGTAGTTGATAATGTCCATATAACCGCCCTCCACGCCTTCGGAAATGAGTGTCTGGCCGTCGTTGTCCTCGATTTGTTTGATGCGTTTCAGCTTCATCAGGATGAGGTCGGTCATGGAGCTGACACGCATCTGTCGCCAAGCTTCGCCGTAGTCGTGGTTTTTGTCGAGCATCAGATTCACTGTGCGGCGCAGATGCTTGTCGTACTGTTCCATGGCGGTTTCGATGGTCAGGTCGTTGGGAAGGTCGGCAGGGGCGTGCAGTTGGATAAGAGCCATGACGGCATAGTTGACCATTGCGATGTATTCACCGCTTGTATCGTCGCCTATTTTGTTCTCTCCGGTCTCTTCGATACTGCGTATGCGGTTGGCTTTGATGAAAATCTGGTCGGTGAGCGACGGCAGTCGCAGGATGCGCCACGAGGTGCCGTAGTCGCATGTTTTCTTTTCGTAAATGTCGCGACAACGTTTAATCTCTATTTCGAATTCTTTCTCGGTTCGGGTCATTGTGGGTTTTAAGGGTTTGCGTGTTTAAAAGTATAATGGGTGTTTGGTTAAGATTTTGATAGTTTAAGAGTTAAAAAAATCCATATATATAAAACAATTAAAGAACGCGTGTTGCGTTATTTTATTGTTATGTGCGAAAATAATTCTTTTTCCCCATTTACCATACGCTTTGGCGAAAGGTTGGTTCGTTTCGACCGACCGGCGGTGATGGGCATACTGAATGCCACACCCGATTCGTTCTACGATGGTGGGCAGCATCTGGACCCTTCGCAGTGGGCGTCGCATGCGCTCCGGATGCATGAGGAGGGTGCGGACATCATCGACATCGGAGTGGTCTCGACCCGACCGGGAGCACAGCTGCTGTCGCCCGAAGTGGAAGCGGAACGGCTGGTGCCTGTGGTGAAGGCGGTGCGGGAAGCATTGCCGTCGGCACTGATATCAGTCGACACCTGCTATGCGCTGCCGGCACGGGCTGCCGTGGTGGCGGGTGCCGATATGATTAACGACATCAGTGGCGGCGCTTTCGACGAGAAGATGTTCCCCACCGTAGCGGAATTGCAGGTGCCTTATGTGCTGATGCACAACCTGGGCACGCCCGACCACATGCAGGACAACCCGCAATACGAGGATATCTTCCAGTCGGTGGTCTCCTATTTTTCTGAACGGCTCGACTGTCTGCACAGGCTGGGTGTCGCCGACGTGGTGATAGACCCGGGATTCGGATTCTCCAAAACGTTGGAACACAACTATCAGCTCTTCTCCTGCCTGGGACAGTTGCGCACGCTTTTCCCGACAACGCCATTACTGGTGGCGATTTCTCGTAAATCGATGATATATAAATTGCTGCAGACCGATCCGTCGGGTGCTCTGACAGGTACCACGGCGCTGCATGCCGCCGCACTGTTGGCGGGGGCGCAGATGCTCCGTGTCCACGATGTGAAGGAGGCTCGCCAAACAATCGATGTTATCGGCCAGTTGCGTCAGGGCGTCGAATCTACAACCTTCTGTAAAAACTCCAACCGATAAAAAATACAAATCAATATGCAAACGCTTGTCTCCATTCTTCCTGCTGTCATCCAAGGCTTTCCGTCGCTCACACTGACGGATGTCATCGACATACTGCTGGTCGCCATACTCGCCTATCAAATTTACAAGGCGGTGCGAGGCACCAATGTGCTGCGCATCTTTTGGGCGGTAGTCATCATCTATGTGTTGTGGCAACTCTCCACTTTGCTCAATATGAGGCTGATGTCCACGATACTGGGGCAGTTCATCTCCATCGGATTGATACTGCTTATCATCGTGTTCCAGCCTGAAATCAGACGCTTCCTGCTGCTTGTGGGGACCAAGACGAGCATAGGCGGCGACACCGTCCTCAAACGGTTCCGTTTTTGGAAGAAGAGCATGAGCGACCAAAATGCCTCGGTGGAGCTGGATCCGTATATCCAGGCCTGCATGCACATGTCGCAAAGCAAAACGGGTGCGTTGATTGTTTTTATCCGGCAAAATGAGGTGGGCGACATCATTGGAACGGGCGAGCGTATCGACGCTGTCGTCTCTTCGGCATTGTTGGAGACACTCTTTTTCAAAAACTCCCCGTTGCACGATGGTGCGGTGCTTGTCAAGGGCAACAAAGTGGTTGCCGCCCGTTGCATACTTCCCGTCTCTTCCAACCTGAACATCGACCCCAATTTGGGCTTGCGTCACCGCTCGGCCATCGGTGTCACCGAACAGCTTGATGTCATATCGGTCATCGTCTCGGAAGAAACAGGAGCCATCTCCTACGCCGTCAGCGGCGAAATCCACCACGATGTCACCCCCGTCCAGCTGCGTAGCTACCTGAGCGAAGCACTGTAAAAAAATGTTTTCACTTTTTTTGAGGGAGCTGTAAGATTTCGGCTCCCTCAATCGTTTTATATAAAACGATGACCAAAACAAGCAAACAATGTAAACTTAAACTTCAGATACCGAAGGTGACCCTTTTTAACTCTTAAATTTTCAAACTTTTAAACTATTAAATAATTATTTGTATATTTGCAAATTGCGAAATCTTTTTTATAAATAAATAACTATTTAAATTTCAAACACAAATGAAAAAACAACTGTTTATTTTCGTTCTCTTTTTGTTTGCTGTGGCCGGTATGAGCTTTGCCCAGCCGGGTATGGCAACCACAAAGAAAGAGAAAAAATCCGACCTCACCGCCAAGGTGCCGATCGACAAAAAAGTGCGTGTAGGTAAGCTGGACAACGGCATCACCTACTACATCCGCGCCAACAAAAAACCCGAAGGCCGTGTACAGTTCCGTTTGGCTGTCAACGCTGGTTCGGTGATGGAAGACGACGACCAGCAGGGTCTGGCTCACTTTGTTGAGCACATGGCTTTCAACGGTACGGAGTACTATCCCCACAACGAGCTGATCAGCAAATTGCAGGCCAAGGGCGTGCAGTTCGGTGGCCACGTCAACGCATGGACCAGCTTCGACGAAACGGTCTACTACGTCAACATGCCCAACGACGACGAGATGCTCGAGATGGGTATGAAAATTCTCGACGGATGGGCTTCCAAGCTGCTGATGGACCCCAAGGAACTTGACGCTGAACGTGGTGTTATCCGCGAGGAATGGCGTGGCCGTCTGGGTGCTCAGGATCGTCTGCAGAAACAGTACTGGCCCATCATGCTCCAAGGCTCCCGCTATGCTGACCGTATCCCCATCGGACTGGAGAGTGTTATCATGAACTTCCAGCGTCCGGTGATTATGCGCTTCTATCAGGATTGGTATCGTCCCGACCTGCAGGCTGTTATCATCGTTGGCGACATCGACGTCGACCAGATGGAAGCCAAGGTGAAGGAATATTTCAATGACAACGTCATGCCTGCCAATCCCAAACCGCGTCCCGATTATGAGGTGCCCGGCAACAAGGAACCCCTCGTGGCTATCGCTACCGATAAAGAGGCTTCCTCCGCTGGTGTCCAGATGATGTGGAAACATGAAAAGGCTCCCCAGGGAACCATTGGCGACTACCGTCAGATGCTGGTTCGCAACCTGGCAACCAACATGATCAACGCCCGTTTCGCCGAGATGGCCGAGAAGGCTTCGGCTCCTTTCCTCTATGCCGCTGGCGGCTATGGCGGATTCATCGGCAAACACACCGACGCTTTCTATCTCTCGGCCTATCCGAAAGACAACCGTATTGAAGAGGCTACCGGTATGTTGCTGAAGGAAATGAAGCGTGTCGACGAACATGGCTTTGTCCAGACCGAACTTGACCGCGCCAAGGAAAGCCTCCTCGAAGGCTACCGCAAGAGCGCCAAGGAACTCAACAAGACCCAGAGCAACAGCTTCGCTCAGGAGTACACCAACCACTTCCTCGAGGGTGAGGTGATTCCCGGCATCCGTCAGGAAGACGCTTACGCTCGCGAGTTTGTTCCCGAAATCACCCTCGCCGAGGTCAACGCTGTGGTGAAGGACTGGATTACCGACGAGAACTTCATCTACATCCTCACAGCTCCTGAGAAGGACGGCTACAAAGTCCCCACCAAGAACGAGATCCTCAAGGTCGTTTCCGACAGCAAGAAGGAAGTCACCGAACCTTGGGTGGACAACTACAAGGAAGAAGAACTCTTCACCAAACAGGTGAAAGAGGTCATCCCGGCTGTTCTCTCCACGAACAATGTGCTTGGCTACACCGAATATATCCTCCCCAACGGCATCCGCTTCGTTGTGAAGAAGACCAACTACAAAGAGGATGAAATCCAGATGCGCAGTTTCGCCTTTGGCGGTTCGGCACTTTATAGCGACGCAGAGGCTTTCGTCGTCGGACAGGCTGCCGATATCGTTGACGAGGCCGGTATCGCCAACTTCAGCTCCAGCCAGTTGAGCAAGAAACTGCAGGGCAAATCGATTCATATCAGCCCCACCATAGGTGGTACCACCCAGGGATTCACCGGCGGCTGCTCACCCAAAGACTTGGAGACGATGCTCCAGCTTCTCTGCCTCTACTACGATGCCCCCCGCAAAGACAAGGAGTCGTTTGACCGCAGCATCGAAGCACTCCGTACCCAGTCCCGTATGGCCGAGGCCAATCCTCAGGTCAAATTCATGAAGGACTACTATGGTAAGGCCTACAACAACAATCCGCGTCTTGTGATTCTCCCCACCGATAAGGATATCGACCGTATCGATTTCGACCGTGTGTATGAGATTTTCCACGAACGTTTCAACGACGCTACCGACCAGGAATTCTTCTTCGTCGGCAATGTCTCGGACGAGAACATCCAGACCATCGCCAACTACCTCAGCCTCCTGCCCACCAACGGCAAACAGCGCAACGAGCCGAAGATTGACCGTAGCCCCAGACTGATTGACGGTGTCAACCACAGCCTCACCCTTGCCGGTACCGACAAGCAGGGTATGGTCCTGATTCAGGGCGAAACCCGCGGTTTCAAGGGCAACCTCCGTGAGCGCGTCGCTGTCAACGCTTTGGCTGCAGCACTGCAAATCAGAACTACCGAGGTGATCCGCGAGAAGATGGGCGAGACCTACAGCCCCTACGCTACGGCTGGCTATGATATCGATTTCGACGGTGAGATCAGCTGGATGTTCTACCTCCAGTGCGCACCCGAGAACTGCGAGAGCGTCGAGGCCGCCGCTATCGATCTTATCAAGGAGTGCATCAAGAAAGGTTGCACCAAGGAAGTCCTCAACAAGGTGAAGCTCCAGATGATCAAAGAGCGTGAAACCCAGATGCAGGAGAACGGCTTCTGGATGGGCCAGATCATGGGCAGCTTCCTCTATGGTGAGAACCGCAATGCCAACATCACCGACTACGAGAATATGGTCAACAGCATCACCGTTGCCGACCTGAAACGCATCGCCAAGACCTATTTCAACCTCAACCATTACATGGTGGGTACTCTGAAACCTGAAAACTAATCTATTTTCAATAGAAAATGAGGCAACACGCCCTGGCGTGTTGCCTCATTTCATTATATTATGATGAATCAGCCAAATTTTCTTTACAACCGCGACCCCGAAAGCCATAAGGGCGACTATGGTCATGCGCTTCTTGTGGCGGGCAGCTACGGCAAAATGGGTGCCGCCGTTCTCGCGGCACGTGCCTGCCTGCGTTCGGGCGTCGGTTTGCTGACCGTCCATGTCCCTCGTTGCGGTGTCGACATCCTGCAGACGGCAGTCCCCGAGGCTATGCTCTCCATCGATGCGGACGACCATCTTTTCACCTCGCTGCCAGCCAATCTCGACCGGTATGACGCCATCGCCATCGGTCCCGGACTAGGCACCGACGAGCGGACCCAGGCCGCCTTGGTTGCCCTACTGGAAAGTCGGCAGGAATGGTTGCGCAAAGGGAAACAGCTTTCGTTGGTGATTGATGCCGACGGCCTCAACAACCTTGCCAAGCATCCCGAAGCGCTGCATCTGGCCGAAGGCGCCGTTATCACACCTCATGTGCGTGAGTACCAGCGCCTCTTTGGCGATGCCGAGCCCCAACAGATGGCGGATCTGCACCATCTGGTCATCGTGAAAAAGGCGCACCGCACCGGCATTTTTGCTCCCGCTTTGACGCCAATGACTAACGATACCGGCAACCCGGGCATGGCCACTGCCGGCAGTGGCGATGTGCTGACAGGTATTCTGCTGGGACTCGTGACCCAGAATACAGTTTATCCTGGTCGCCACGCACAGGAAGCCCTCACCTCGCAAGAAGTCGCAGCGCTGGCAGTCTGTCTGCATGGCGCCGCCGGCGACAAAGCCGCCGCCCACCGTTCGCAAGCCTCCCTGCTCGCCTCCGACATCGTGGACTATCTGAGCAACGTGCTCTGAATTCGTGCCATCCGTGTTCTTTTTCCACCTGCTTGTTTTAAGTATGAAGATATTTATGTATCTTTGCACCTTGAAAACAAAAAGACATTTATAAACGAAAACAACATAACAATTAAGAACATAGCATAAACATAGACATATAATTAGAAGCGTTTTTGCTTTTCAAGTGGTCGGAAATCTGGACAATTTCTATGCTATCACACGAGAATGCAGAAATGCTCACGGTATATCCGTGGGCTTTCTCGTTTGTGATAGCAGGCAGTCCAGAGCCTCCGACCAGACAGAAGTTCACGGATTTCTTTTTGTGATGCTTAAAGAAGGCGAAACGCCATAAACGTTGAGCCTTATGAGCACCAAGTTTTTCAATAATATCGAGACGACACTGATGGACAAGTTCCACGGTATCGCCTCTGCTATGGCCAACTTCGACATCTTCCACGCCGTAGTTGGCTATTTTCGTTCCAGCGGCTACTTCAAGCTGCGCAAAGAACTGGAGAATGTCAAGGAAATACGCATTCTCGTGGGTATAAACATCGACAATATACTGAGTCGCCATAATGCAAACCTGCTTTTCAACGCCGACAGCCATCCGGCAGAAGTGGTGGAACAGTATCGCCAGCAGTTGGTAGACGATATTCGCAAAGCACACTATGATGCCGATACAGAACATGGCATCATGCAGATGTTCGATGACATAGCCAGCGAAAGACTTCAACTGCGCATACATGCCACCCGAAACCTTCATGCCAAGTTTTATCTCTGTCTGCCTGCCAATTTCTCCGAACACAGCGACGGCTGGGTCATTATGGGCAGCAGCAACCTCACCGACCAAGGACTTGGAACAGCCAACGACCACCGCTACGAGCTGAATGTGTCGATGAAATATTATGAAGACGTGAAATACTGCGAAGACGAGTTTTGGCGACTATGGGAAGAGAGTGTCCCCGTAAGCGTAGACGACATGCAGCGTGCAAGACATGTCACCCATCTCGATATCGATCAGCCGCCCACCCCGTGGGAACTTTACATGAAGGTTCTAATTGACACCTTCGGCAGTATGGTTGAGGATAACTTCGAACTTGACCCAACACGGTATGGTTTTCGCGACCTCAGTTACCAACGCGATGTATGGGGCTTAAAACAAAAAGTACATTATTGAATTTATATTTTGCCGATTTTCAGTTGTTTATATGAATTGCCGAAAAAACGAAATGTGCATTTTGCTTTAATTTGATTGAATTTTGGTTTAATTTTTGGCGGGTTTCGGGGCCCGCTTTTTTAATTATTCTTTAATATGGGTTTAATGGGGCTTTAATTTGGCTTTAATCGGGCGGACGGACGGCTGGTGGGAAGATAGCCAAAGAGGGCGCAGAGGCTTGGTTTTACGGGCCTCTGCGCCCTCTTTTTGTGTCTGGGTGGCGGATGGATCCAGGAGGGTGGCGGCGGTACCGTCGCATACGCAAAACCGAAGGCGGAAGGGGTTCAAAGAGGGCACCGGCAGACCCGACCGAGGGGGAAGTGTGTGTCGGGATGTTTCAAAACCAAATGTACACGATTTTGTCCCAAGGGTGGACAAAAAAGTGTGTGTGTTTTTTTTTTGTTCGGTGGGGTTTATCAGCTGGAATGAGGGCGAAAAATGGCAAAAATGGCGAGTTCGAGACCCTTTATTAGTAAGTTTTGTCGGGGTTGGTTTTATGTGCTTGTGCTGATTTTCAGTTATATATAACAAAAATGCCGCATTTTGTGTGTGCGGCGAGGGTTTTGTGTGGGGTTTAGTGGGTGGAAGAGAGTGTTGGCCACAGCGGAATGACGCGGGGCTGTTTCAACCTGCTGCAGCCACGGCAGAGGCATCCGGAGCCGAGCCGAGCCGAGCAAGTTCTTTTTTGAGTTCGGCGTTTTCGGCCTGGAGCTGGCCATTTTCGCGAGCCAAGTCTGCAATCATTGTCAAAGCATCTGTGCTAATTGTGGATTCGACAGTAGGAAGATGATTATCGTCGGGTTGACAATTGAAGTACATTTCCCCTTCCCCTGTAATTAACCAATGAAGCGATTCGTGTTCACATTTTGAAAACAAAAGTTCAAAATCAAGTGAGTTTCGTGCCTTCCAATTAGACAAAGTACCCCTTGAAATGCCCAAATACTGAGCAAGAAGCACGTCGGATGAAATATTTTTAATCTTCTTAAACCTATTGAGTATCTGCTTTTTATCTATTTCCATTCCTTGTTTGTGTTTTCAAAATGTAAATTTTAACATTTTAATTTGTTTTCATATTGAAAACTTTTTGTACTTTTGCACTTGATTTCAAATTGAAAGTGCGCTGCAAAATTACGAAGAAAAATTGACATCATAAAAATAATATGGTTATGGAAGTAAAAATCACAACAAAGATGCTCGCCAACAGAATGATGGCGAACTACAAAGAGGATTACAATTTCCTCAACAGCAACGCTGAGAGCGAACTGCGCGAGTTGCTGGGCGACGAGTTTGTAAACGAGGCCTATACCGAGTTCAAGAACACGGTGGTGCTGGGAGGCCCCAATGCACAGTGCAAGGGGTGTTTCCACTGCCACCAGGTTAAGGTTCCTTACGGCAGCGGCAGGTCGCTTTCGCAAGGCTTCTGCGACCTGCTCCGTGCGAAGGTGAGATTGAGTGGACGCTGCGGCGACACCAAGAGGGAAGGAGGTATGGAATGAGCAAGCAGATGAACCTGGAGAGCAAGGAGCTGTATGTGTCCCTCAAGAACTGGGAAGGGAGCGAGACGCAGCTGATGAACGACGGCCAGATGACGACGCGGTTTGTGCTGGACGGCGGGAACGACGACAAGAGGATCCTTCAGACGCGGAGTGCCTTCCGTGGGTTCGTGATGGCGCTGACGGAGCTGATGGGGTACGAGCTGGAGGATACGTGGACGGATCTGGCGTATGGCGAGACGGAGGAAGGGGGTGAGGTATGATTAATAAGGATTTTATTGCAGGCATAGCCATAGGTGCCCTTCACGCTCCTGCGTGCAACATCGACGAAGATGGCGGCGGGTACCATTGGCTCAAAGACGTAGTTGATGAATTTTATAATCTGAACATTAACTACAAGTGCGCGTTTTTCCTTTCAACCCTCGATAAGGCAAAGGAAATGGTGAGCTCATTCTGTGAATGCACCAGTGTGATTGTCGGGAATGGGGTGATTCAATTCGTAATCAAGGAAGGGGGTGAGGAATGATTATAGCATTGATTGTATGTGGCTATTGGCTGGCTATGCTACAAAGCGAGAGCAATTCGGCGAAACGGTGTACCATATAACAAACGCTGGAATAAAAAAACTTGGAGCCGTACTTGGTGTTCACTTCAAGGAAGAAAAATAAAGGAGTTCCACGACCAGGGGTGAGAC
>JAEEGL011575484.1_pt1 | contig 35977 bp, 23 predicted proteins | sample 9134231 | NCBI WGS metagenome assembly JAEEGL01 (sample SAMN16246548, study PRJNA631951) | gut metagenome | biome: gut microbiome; feature: rumen; material: fiber-attached | host: Bos | place: Iran: Karaj | collected 2018-10
GATGAAACGTATTCTTATAATAATTGTCCTCCTGGTGGGCATCATCTCTAAGACGGATGCTGTCCTGAAGGAGAAAGACCTGGAGCAGACACTGACAATTCTTCAGGCCGAACTGGAACAGTACAACAACGAACTGAGCCGTCGCTCTACCATGCGAAAAGAGCGCACGAAGCAACTCATCACACAGTTGCTGCTGACCATGAAGCAAGCCGACCAGAATGCGCTGATGCTCTATTCTCAGCATCAAGAGAACGTATTCGACATGACCTATGCTTGTCATGAAGCCACCAAACTGTACCGCGATTTCCACAAACGTCAAATACCTTTCACAGAGTTTCTGGAAAAGAACGGAAGGGAGTTAGCTCGGTATGACAGTCTCATCACACGTCTCGAGGCCATGCCGGAAATCATGACCACAAAGTACGGCAAGTCGAAACGAGACTCTTGTCTAGCACTTGCCAAAAGCATCCGTCGCATGCTGGGCGAAAGTGAATATCAACTGAAACGGAATATACATCATTATAATCACACAGAACAAAGACTGAGCGAGTTGAACAACTATGCCCAGAAACGCTATAGCGACATACAACAAAGCATCTTTATCAACGGCGACGAGAGCTACCCCACCCTGCTGAGTCATTTCAAAAGACGTTGGAGCTCAATCACAGAAACTATCCAAAAAAAATATACAACCGGATCCCCATCCAATTCTCAATGGAGCGGCAGATGGATTATATTCACATTCTCTGCCATTCTGTTTTACATCATCATCGCCATTGTCCTAAACCAGCTGTTCTTCCGATTCATGATGCCCAAGCGGCTCGATACCGAAGAATTCCGAAAGAAACGGGCCTGCATCATCATGGCCACTACGACCATCACCTTCGCCATTATCCAGGGAGCCATCAGCGTCATTGGCACAGGGCAGAACTATCCATTCCTCTATATGGCGTCGAACTTGCTGGTGGAGTATGCCTGGCTTCTGGGTGTCATTCTGATTTCATTGCTATTGCGCGTCAAAGGTGAGCAGATTGGCAGTGCATTTCGCATTTACGCGCCGCTGATTGTTGTTGGCTTTATAGTTATTGGATGCCGTATCATTCTGATACCCAACGAACTTGTTAATTTCATTCTACCACCAGTTTTACTGATATGCGCAATCTGGCAATGGATTGTTATCAGACGTCACAACTCAAACATTCCACGCTCAGACATTTTCTATACTTACGTATCACTTGTGGTGTTCGTTGCTGCTGTCTGTTGCTCGTGGGCAGGATATACGTTACTTGCTGTACAACTGCTCATCTGGTGGATCATGCAGCTGACTTGCATTTTGACCATTACCTGTGTCAGTCAGTATCTCAGACTCTATGCCGAACGGAAAGGATTTGATCAGAAGCCCATCACCCAGACATGGGCCTACAACTTTGTCGAGAAAGTGGTGATGCCTGTATTGAGCGTAAATTCTGTCATGCTGAGTATCTACTGGGCAGCAAAGGTATTTAATTTAAGCGAACTATGCTGGAAGATTTTTAAGTACAATTTTATTGACATGGAGAATCTTCAGGTTTCCGTCTTGAAACTCTCAATGGTCATTACCATGTGGTGCCTCTTCCGATGGATCGCCCGCACCATTCTTGCCTTGTTGCGCGTACACTACGAGACCAGTGATCCCACAACTGCAGCCTCAAGGGAAGTCATGGGAAAGAACGTGATACAAGTCTTTGTCTGGGGTGTGTGGTTGATGATTTCGCTCTCACTATTCCACATCAGCGTCACTTGGCTGCTCGCCATTTCTGGTGGTCTATCCACCGGTATCGGTTTCGCATCAAAGGATATCATTGAAAACATTTACTACGGCGCCTCACTGATGGCAGGTCGCATCAAAGTTGGTGACTGGATAGAGATTGACGGACGCATGGGTAAGGTGATGAGCATCAGTTACACCTCGACCGTAATAGAATCACTTTATGGTGAGGTAATCACCTTCCAAAACGCACAACTCTTCGCGAAGAATTATAAAAATCTGACGAGGAATCACGGTTATGTTCTGGCCGTAGTACCATTTGGAGTAGCCTATGGTTCTAACCTAAAACAGGTCACGGAACTCATAGAGGGGGCACTGAACAACATGAAACACCAATGGATAGACCGCTCAAAACAGGTGAAGTGTGTCGTTTCTGAAATGGCTGATTCGAGTGTAAACTTCAATCTTTTTGTCTGGGCTGATGCTCCCAAGAAATCGTACGTGGTCAGCGACGTTTTGAAGTGTGTATACGAAACACTGAACGAGCATAACATTACTATCCCGTTCCCACAAAGAGACATTCATGTCATTAAAGATTAAAAAAATTGTATTTTTTTTGGTTGTTTTGAATAAAATGCGTATTTTTGCAACATCATTATGAGTAGCAAAACAACCATTATAGCTGGTCCATGTGTCATCGAGTCGGCAGAACTGCTCGACACAGTGGCGCGTAAGTTGGTGGAAATCAACACCAAACTAGGTACCGATATCATTTTCAAAGCCTCGTTTGACAAGGCGAATCGTACATCAATCCATTCCTTCCGAGGCCCAGGACTTGAACGTGGACTGCAGATGCTGGCTGACGTGAAAGCCAACTATGGCCTCAGGATTCTAACCGACATCCATGAGAGTTATCAGGCAGAGCCAGTCAGTGAAGTATGCGATGTGATCCAGATTCCAGCCTTCCTTTGCCGTCAGACTGACCTGCTTGTCGCTGCCGCCAAGACTGGACGGACAGTGAATATCAAAAAGGCACAATTTCTTAGTGGGCTCGACATGCGTTATCCTGTTGAAAAAGCTCTTGATTCAGGTGCGAAGGATGTCTGGCTGACTGAACGCGGCAATATGATGGGTTACAACAACCTTGTGGTCGATTTCCGTAATATCCCCGATATGTTGGAGTTGGTACCTACGGTTATCATGGACTGTACACATAGCGTACAACGGCCTGGCGGGTCTGATGGTAAAACAGGCGGTGATCGGAGATTTGTACCACAAATGGCAATGGCGGCAAAAGCCTTTGGAGCTAATGGATTTTTCTTTGAGGTACATCCTCATCCAGACGAAGGTCTCAGTGATGCTGCAAACATGTTGGAGCTCGACCATCTGGAAGCTCTGGTTGAAAAACTGATTAAAGCATGAAGGAAGCTAAAGAATACGCTATACAATGTTTCAAGGACGAAGCAGAAGCTGTGCTGGGCCTTGTCTCACAACTTGATGACAGTTTTGACAAAGCTGTTGAATTAATGTATGGGTGCAAGGGGAAAATCATCGTCACTGGCGTAGGCAAGAGCGGACACATCGGCGCAAAGATTGCCGCTACCCTTTCAAGCACAGGCACACCATCATTCTTCATTAATCCACTCGACGTGTTCCATGGCGACTTGGGGGTAATGACTTCCGACGATGTGGTGCTGGCTATTTCTCATTCAGGACAGACTGACGAGCTTCTGAGGTTTATACCAATGGTTTTGCAGATGCAGATACCCATCATTGGCATGAGCGGGAATCCGCAGTCACTTTTGGCTAAATATTCGACTTGTCACCTGAATGTGTACGTCGAAAAAGAAGCCTGTCCGATGAACCTCGCTCCTACAAGTTCCACCATGGCACAATTGGCAATGGGTGATGCTTTGGCAATTGCGTTAATTGAGAAGCGAGATTTCCAGCCCAGGGACTTCGCACAGTTTCATCCTGGTGGTGAACTCGGAAAACGACTGTTGACGACAGCACAGGATGTGATGTTTAAAGATGACCTGCCCGTACTCCCACCAGAGATGCATTTAGGCGAGGCTATTATCCTGGTGAGCAAAGGAAAACTCGGACTGGGTATTGCTGAGGTAGATGATAAAATTGTGGGACTGATCACTGACGGTGATATCCGTCGCGCTATGGAGAAGTGGCAGGCGGAATTCTTCAACCGAACGGTAAGCGACATCATGACACGCACTCCCAAGACCGTCAGACCAGAGACAAAGATTACGGAAATTCAGAGAATCATGAATAAATATAAAGTACATTCGGTGTTAGTGATCGATGAAGAGAACCACCTTCTGGGGGTAGTTGACCACTACTCGTGTATGATATAAAAGATTGAAAGCAAGGCTTTATGAAGACTATAAAGAAACTATTGATTGTGTTACTGCTCACTCTGCCTCTGGTTGTGGCAGCTGACTATCTGTTTAAAACACTGGATGCACGCGACGGTCTGACATCCAGTCAGGTGAACTGTATATTAAAAGATTCGCGGGGATACATCTGGTTTGGTACTCCAGCAGGGCTCTATCGCTACGACGGTTACTCGTTCAGGAACTTCCAGAGTGACTCACAAGATGGTTCATCACTTAACGACAGCTATATCAATGCCATCCAGGAAATGCTCGATGGTAACCTATTAATCCAAACCTCTTCAGGCTATTGCATCTATCACCCTCAGACAGAAACGTTTGAGCGCGATATGAAGCAGACTTTTGCACGCATGGGTATTGAAACGATTCCTTCCATCGTATACATCGACAGACATAAAAATCTCTGGGGAGCCATTCCCAACAAAGGCGTTGTGTGTTACAACCAGCAACAACAGCTACTTTACGAATTCGGCTATACCGATGACGCACACGGAGTGCCTCAGGGGGTTGTGTGCTCCATCAGCGAATGCCGAGATGGTGCCATTATCGTATACGATGACGGACGTATGGTCTGCTGTGATGTAATGCATCAGCAACATACCGTGTGGGCTGCAGAAGGTATCCCTACGCTGAAACGTCACAGATCAAAATCACTTAGAGCATTCTCTGATCAGATGGATAATATCTGGCTCTATGGACAGGGGACCTTATATATGTATAACAAGAGTTCCGACGCCTGGGAATCATCTATCGGTGAACAGTTAGGACTGACGAATGTTGGTGTCGACCGTAATATCAATAGCATGGCTGGTGACCGTAACGGCAACATTTGGATAGGCTCTGACCAGCTAGGCCTTTTGAAGATGGATGTCAACACCCACCAGATTGAAAACGTACAACCTCGTAATATCAATGATAACCAATTGGCAAAGGATAATATAGGAATCCAGAGCGTTTACGTGGATGACACGGATCTACTATGGGTAGGAACAGAAAAATCTGGCGTAGCTTACTCTGGTGACTATATCTATCGTTTTGGTTCCAACCTTTTAGGTGATATCACAGCGATGACACAGGATGCCAATGGTAAGATTTGGTATGGTACGAGTGATCGTGGCATCATCGACTATACGGGACAACTTGCTAGTTTGAAGGTTTCTTGTATGGAGACTACACCTGATGGCAGCCTTTGGGTAGGTTCCAAACGCAATGGACTGACCAGGATCAATAATAGCGGCTCTACGATCTTCTCATTAGCGAAGGATAGCATCAGCACCCTGATAGATGATCATGTAAACGACTTGTGTGTAGATAAGATCGGAAATCTGTGGATTGCCACCAATGGAGGTCTTCAGGTGTACAATCCGAGAATGAACTCTTTCTCATCCTACACCCGAGAGAACGGCAAGCTAAATACTAACAATATTACTTGTCTCTTCTATAACAAGAACGGCAAAGAGAATATTATGTTTGCCGGTACAGCTGAGGGACTAGTCATCTTGAATCTGTCGAATACAGAGAAGAAGGTGGTAACAGGAAACTCCAACAACATCAAAACTTTCACGAATAACTATATTACACAGGTATTCCAAGACTCAAGAGGGTTAATTTGGGTAGGAACACGCGAAGGTTTGAACATTCTTAATATGGATACCGACGACCTTGACTATCTGACAGAGAAACAAGGTCTTTGCAACAATAACGTCTGCGGAATAGCCGAAGACAAGAATCACAGTATCTGGGTAACCACCAGCCGAGGTGTGAGCCGCATCGTGGTACAGCGTAACCATGAGGATGGCACGAACAACTACGGTCTGTACAATTACAGCACCTCTGATGGCCTTCAGAGCAATGAGTTCAATCACGGTTCTATTCTGACTCGTGACGATGGTAATGTTCTACTGGGTGGTCTCTTTGGCGTGAATTGGGTCATCCAGAAAGGCAACGACGATAACGACGCCCTGCCCCGTGTGATGCTAACCCAGTTGTATATCGGAGAAGAGGAAATCCTCACTGGCCACGAGTATGGCGATAGAGTCATACTGCCACAGGCTCTTAATGAGACTAACAAGATTAACCTGGGCCATGACCAGAACACCTTCACTATCAAGTTTGCAGCAGGAAACTATAACCAAAGTGAGCGTCTGCAATTCATGTACTGGATGGAAGGAAAAGATGAGGACTGGCGTAATGGTAATGCCCTTACCCACGGAGTGACATTTAAAGATCTCAGTAGTGGCAAATATACCCTCCATGTAAAAGCCATCAGTGCCGAAGGTGCTGTCAGCAACCAAGAACGTGTCCTGGAAATCGCGATTGAGCGTCACTGGCTATTATCATGGTGGATGATTGTTGCCTACATTATCCTGGCTGTAGTCACCATTTACTTCTGGCGTATCGGACTTAAACAGATCAAGGCTATTCGTCAGAGAAAGAATGCGGTCATTAACGAACTAAAGTTGCAACGCGAAGAGATTAAGGCTGCCAGTGATGACCTTCGCCAGCCTATGGCCCGCATGACCTCAATCATTGGTAACCTGTCAGAGAAAGAAACCACACTTGAGGAGAAGGAACAACTTAATGCTCTCCACTCTCAGATGCTCCAGATCATCACTCGAGTGGCCGATATGCAGATGAACCTGGAGAATCCTGAAGAGAAAGCCAAGAATACTGTTCAGGATCGACTTGAACTCAATGGAAAGGGTGAGATAGAGTTGCCTGAAATCGGTGACACCTTGACTGCTGAGAGTACACGTTCTAGAGCTGCCCTTGATTCACCAACCGCCAAGTTCACCGTTGTCATGATTGATGATAACGAGGACTTCCTGAAATTCGCCTCAGCTAAGTTGAAATACGTCTACGATTTCCATATCTACAATGATATCGAGAAAGCTGCAGATGATTTGGAAGAAATGAAATGTGATATCGTAGTATGTAAACAAGAGATGAGTCCTATGACTGGTAGCGATCTCTGCAACCAGCTGAAGACAAATATTGTCACTCAAAAGATGAAGTTTGTGCTGATGACTGATGGTGTGCTAACACCTCAGGACATGCGTTCTAAGAACATCACTCTTTCTGCCGACGACTATCTCGCAAAGCCGTTTAACATGCAAGAAGCATGTATGCGTTTCAATAAAGTTCTTGGTTTAGGTGCCATCAATGTAAACAGTAACCTGATTGAAGGTGCAGAAACCCGTATGCTGGAGGAACGTAACACAAGTATGACGACTGCTACTGAGAGTATGGGACTTGAGGTCATCCAAACTGATACCGATACAGAGACGACGAGTGATGACCCAATGAACATCGTCGATACAACTATCGTCAACAAGAACCAGTTGGCTCGCAAGGGTAGTAACTTGCCAGAGGGTATCTTGCCCGAGTATGAGAAAAGCGAGGAATCGACATCCGACTACTCAATGCTCGACGAGATGGATCAACAGCTGTTGAAGAATATCGAGCAGTACGTGATGCAGAACATGAGTCGAGGCCAGATTAGTCTTGAAGAAATGGCCAGCGCCATGGGTATGGGACGTGTTCCCTTCTTCCACCGCATCCGAAACCTGACAAATAAGACACCTGCAGAGGTCGTGCGCGATATGCGTCTGAAACATGCTTGTATTCTTCTGAAACGTACCAATATCAACATGAGTGAGCTGGCAACAAACATTGGTTTCCTGACAGCAGAGAATTTCATTAATATTTTCAAGGAGAAATTTGGTATGACACCCCTTGAATACAGATTAAAACACCGCAAATGACAAGCAATAAGAACCAATTAGCAGGAATAGTCACCATACTATTCCTGCTGATTTCTCTCTATACTAAAGCACAAAGCAGCGATTCGCTTACCATCAGTCAGATGCAAGAGATGGGCATTGTTTTCTCAGAGAACAATAACGTAGAGCTATTGATGTCGGGCAAAGAAAAGTTTGCAAGACTATTCGAGGACATCCGCCAAGCCAAACAAAGCGTCCATCTGGAGTATTTCAATTTCAGGAACGACTCTATCGCATCCTTACTCTTCGATATCCTCAGGGAAAAACGCAAGGAAGGCGTAGAGGTAAGAGCAGCTTTCGACGGATTCGGAAACGACTCCAACAATCAACCATTAAAAAAAGAACATCTTGACAAACTACACGCTGATAGCATTGATATCTACGAATTTGATCCCATCAGATTTCCATGGATCAATCATATCTGGCCACGTGACCATCGGAAGATTGTTGTCATCGATGGGCATATCGCCTATACTGGTGGAATGAATGTGGCTGACTATTATATTGTGGGTACAGAACAGGTTGGTGAATGGCGGGATATGCACTGCCGCATTGAGGGTTCGGCCGTTAACGATCTGCAGAAAATATTCGTCAGATTCTGGAAGAAGTTGGCAAAGGAGGAATTGACTGACCCGAAATACTTCCAGGGAACGACCGCCGGCAACAAGATGGTGGGTATCGCCAACCGCGAGCCTCGTACGTCGAATGAGATCATGCGCCGATTCTATGTGAATGCACTCGACAACGCGAAGGACTCGGTGAAGATCATCAATCCCTACTTCATGCCTACAAACAAAGTCATCAAAGCCTTGAAACGATGTGCTGAACGCGGTGTAAAAATGGACATCTTGATTTCATCTAGATATGACGAGCCGTTGACACCAGACATCGTCATGTACAACATGAAGAAACTGATTAAGCGCGGAGCCCATGTATGGCGTTACCGTCCTGGTTTCCACCATTCTAAGATTATGACTGTTGACGGTAAATTCTGTACCGTTGGCAGCACAAATCTTGATGCCCGCGGTCTACGTTATGATTATGAAGTCAACGCACTGATCATCGACAAACAGACAACCCAAGAGTTAGACCGGAAATTCATCGAAGACACAGGTAAAAGCGACTATATCTCTATGGAGGAATGGAAGAAAAGCCGCACCACATGGCAAAGATTCAAAGGATGGTTTGGTCACCTGCTAACCTTCTTACTATAACAAATGAAACGCGATACGACGATATCAATTTGCAAAGGCATTGCCATTATCTTGATGGTAATAGCACATGCTGAAGCACCTGGCTGGCTCTGCAAATTCATCTTCGAGTTCCACATGCCATTATTCTTCATCACCGCTGGCTATTTCTTTTCACTGAAATATCTCGATGACGAGGCAACCTTTGTCAAGAAACGCATCAAAGGACTCTACTGGCCTTTTGTAAAATGGTCTGTATTCTTCCTGATAATTCACAACTGGATGTTCGACATTGGGATTCTCAACGAGCGATATGGCAACGAAATGGGAGGTGTTACACATCCATATACATGGCATCAGATACAGCAGAATCTATGGAATATTTTCACAGCTATGGGAGGATATGACCAATTCCTATGTGGAGCTTTCTGGTTCTTCCGTGGATTATTTGTAGCAAGTATCCTATACCTTATATTATATAAGGTGTTAGATGTTGGCACAAACTACATGACTGCTAAGACGAATAAAGCATGGAAGGTAAAGGAAGCCATCCCTTACATGATTTGCCTGTTAATGCTCATCCTCTGTGGATGGAAAACACACGAGGGACTGAGAATTGTTACTCTCGTACAAGGAGGCTATCGTGATTTGATGGGCTGTTTCTTCTTTGGTTGTGGATTTATCTTCAGACATTATGTCGACAGATACAAACAGCTGACGTCTCGATACTATGCCTCTGTGTGGATAACTATACTCTTTGGAATTGTCGTCGGACTATTCTCCACGTATCTGACAGCTAACATGAACTGGCGTTCTACATATACCCAGTTCCTGTCATTACCCATCCCTGCCCTATTGGGATTCCTGATGACCTATAACATCAGTAGTTGGCTAGATAAGCATGAGGGGAGACTCAAGCAATTCCTTACCTACACAGGTGATCATACGCTCAATATCTTTATCTTCCACATCATCTCCTATAAAGTTGTCAGTCTCTTAAAAATATGGTACTACGGACTTGACATCCACCAGATAGGATGCCACATGGTAATCCACGAGTACTCTCAACAAGACTATTTCTGGATTCTATATACAATAGCAGGAGTAGGTATCCCACTCGGATTTACATGGCTCAACGATTGTATCAGAAAAAGAATCAGAGAATATAGAGCATCATCTGGATCTCAGGCTCACTGATGCCTTTGGCCTGAATTAAATGAGCCTCATTCTCAATAATAAACTCTTTGTCATGTCCAGATTCCTTCAGATAACGATGGAAACAATCTGCCGCATCATCAATGCTTCCACTGAACCACAGGCTATAGCCATAGTTAAGCAGGTCATCCTCTGATGGTTCCTCTACTGAGAGTAATTGACGATAAAGATGATCAGCCTGTTCATACTTCCCATCACAGGTCAGTGTCCAAGCTAATACACGATTCACATGCTCATCATCGGGTGACTCATAATTCAGGCGGAAGAGAACCTTCTCAGCATCTTCATATCGTCCAAGATTAGTCTGGCAAACTGCTCGATTTAACAGATAGCTCTTTTTCTCAGGTTGGATGGCAACCAATTGGTCATACATTTCCAATGCTTCTCTATAACGTTCTTCAGCAAACAATATACGAGCATACCCTCTCATGGCCCGTTCATTTCCCGGCTGCATCTCCAACGCACGAGCATAGCTCTCCAAAGGCTGATATCCCATATAGCCAGCCATCATATAATATTGGAAGTCACGGCGGTGGTCCCCATAGTTCATCAATAGTTTTAAAGCTTCATTCAGTTTCTTCTTCTTAATCAGGAAAGCCGTCATTTCATTAAAACAACTTTCCAAATGAGTACTTCTGAATATGGGGTTTTGGAAAAAGAGATAACTACCGTCAGTCGGTGAGAAGATATTCCTAAAACAATCGCGCTGCTGGAAGAGTCTGAAGAATCTGTAGATATCCTGCAAATAAGTTCTGCGAATATATGCAGGCTTCTGACTTTCCTCCATATCAATTTCGTAAAGTGCAACTTCTCCTCTATTTATCATCTCTCGAACCTGGGGAGGGATACTGTTAATCACCTGGGAAAAAGCCAACAAGAATGAATATTTATCACTGTTGCAGAAAGGGCCACTATTTAACATCTTCTGCAAAAAAAGGCTATTCTTAAACTTACCCAGAGCCTCCGTAACAGATGGATGGTCTGAATAGAAAGGCACGAACCAATTTGCCAGTTCCGTAAAAAAAGGAAAACGCTTCATCTGCGAGAAGCCTCCAAAATAGATATCCGATCCCTGCTTTTGCATGTCAACCATCCGATGGAAACTGGCCTCCATCTTCTCCATGTTTTTCTCGGTCTCGTCAGGATGCAGAATATCGTTGAGTTCATCCTCCTCTTGCTCCAAGACGCCGTTCTTGGAAATTCGGAATCCCTGACTCTTTATCAAGTCGGGCATGATTTCCTGTTGTATGGTGGCATTATCTGCCTCAGCATTGATACAATAGATAATCTGTTGCTGAAGTTCTACCAAATCCTGACAGACCGCCTCGTCTTCGAGAATTTTCTCCACCAATTGCACTTTCTCTTGGTAAATATTCTGTCCTATTTCTGGATGAAGAGCGAAAACCCATCCAACCAAAGCACGCTGACGTACGAATTCGTCTGATGACTGCTGATATACATGCACCAACATACGGAACTTCGCCATATCAAACTGATTAATGGTTGAAAGCATCACACTACTGATGAGCAACTGTTGGTCATTGGTATCCAATGTCGGCGAAAGGATCATGTCCTCCATGGACGAGGCAAAGCCATCTGACCATAGCCCACTTGTCAGAATATAGTCAAAAAGAATCACCATTGACTCGTGATGACGTGCGTATATTTCTTTCTTTTTCGTTTCCGAAACATGTTCTGGTTCCAAATCAGCCATTGCAATGTCAGACACGAACGACTCCAACTCCTCACGTATGACCAGAGGTGACCAATCACGTGGTGTCATGTGGGCTTTCAGCATTAAAGACGAAAGATAGGGAGTATGACGTACAGTATAGTTAATGGCGATATTTGAGCATAACACATACATACGCTGTAACAGGTTCTCATAAAGACTCGGCAGTTGTGGATCCTTGAAACCACGACGCCAATAGTCTGCCATCAACTGATAGTCAGTTCTGATGGCGAAAAGCCTGTCGGTATTGATCTGATGGGGATGTACTGAAAGGAAGGCTTCCAGTGTTTGGATAGCCTCACCGAGACGTCGGTTTTTCAGGTAGCCGAATACCTGATTCAGTGACTCACTCTGTACCATACCTTATTTTTTTAGATAGCCATTGCTGGGCTGTTTCAATATCTTTCTGACTCGGAAGAGCGGCATGCTGGAATTTAAGCGTATCAGGAAGGTTCTTCAGAGTCTGATCCGTTATAATATAATATTTCCGGATAATATCTCTATAGTTCCTCACACCATATTTGTTGATGGAATCACATGCCTCATTATAACCTTTCAGGAATGCTCTCATTTGATGCTGACGGTTTTTATCGTCCATACCCTTTGAACGGAACACAAACACCCCCATCTGCATGTCCGACTTGCGGGAATCAAACAATATCTTATGCTTTGCAAGGAGAGCTTGTGTTGCATAAGGCTCTGTTAAAATGAGGGCATCCATCTCATTATTCTCCAACATCTTCAGACGGACGTTGACATCATTCACCTGAATACGGAAGACACGCTCAGGCTTCAACTTCGCACTATCCACCGCCATATCACTCAACAAGTCTGTAATGGAATAACGCGTCATGGCAACCATCTTGTCATCCAGATGCTTCAGGTCATTGATACGCTGTTGCCTATTACTGATAAGCAACCAATATGCATTTGTCGATGTCCAATACTTGATCGGAGTACCAGACTTCATCATGCGTTCCGCCCTTACAATATCAGTTATAGAGCCCTCAACACGATTCCGCATCAGCGCTGTATCGCAGTCCATTTGTGCAGAAAACTGCTTCAGACGAATATCCACTGCCGGATCAAAAAACTGACGTTCTTTAGCCACAAAAACAGGCAAGCAGTCAAGTGTCGGCATCACTGCAACTTTCAGGGCTGCGGAATCTTCGCGAAACAGTCTGAGACGTTGAGCTTGATTCAGACGTTTCGTCTCTTCATACGACTGTCCACATCCGACAATCAATGATATAATCACAAAAATCAGTAAAAATCTCCTCATAACGCGTGCAAAGATACAACTTTTTTCTCACTTTTCACTTTTCACTTTTCATTTTTCACTTTTTTTTCGTACCTTTGTTGCCAATTATGGCAAAAGATAAGATTGCATACGTATGCTCCAACTGCGGACAGGAGTCGCCGAAGTGGATTGGAAAATGCCCCGCTTGTGGGCAGTGGAACACATTTAAGGAAGTTCGTATTGCTGGTGACACAAAACAGAAAGCCGCCACAACAGCTGCAGCTACCGCAGGACATGCTCTGCGGAAAAACAAGATTCTGAAACTCAACGACATTTCAGACCAAGACGATCCACGTATAGACATGCGTGACGAGGAACTTAACCGTGTATTAGGCGGCGGTCTCGTTCCGGGTTCCATCGTTCTCTTAGGTGGAGAACCTGGCATAGGCAAATCCACACTCTCACTTCAGACCATGCTTCGCATGCCTGAGAAGAAAATTCTCTACGTCAGTGGTGAGGAGAGTGCACATCAACTTAAAATGAGATCCAACCGTATCCCCCACGAAGAGAACGATAATTTCCTTATCCTCTGCGAGAACTCTCTAGAGAATATCTTTGACCATATCAAGGACAGTCAGCCCGAGTTGGTTATTATCGACTCTATCCAAACCATCATGACAGAAGATGTAGAGTCCTCCGCTGGCTCTATTGCCCAGGTGCGCGAATGTGCCTCTTCCCTACTTCGCTTTGCCAAGACAAGCGGTGTACCTGTCATCCTGATTGGCCACATAACCAAAGAAGGAACCCTTGCTGGACCAAAGATTCTGGAGCATATCGTTGATACCGTTATCCAATTTGAAGGCGATCAGCACTACATGTACCGCATTTTACGTAGCATCAAGAACCGCTTTGGTTCTACTGCCGAACTTGGCATCTATGAGATGCAGCAAAACGGATTGCGACAAGTCTCCAATCCATCAGAGCTTCTGCTAACTCAAGACCGCGAGGGCCTATCTGGCATCGCCATCACTTCCGCCATAGAAGGAATACGCCCATTCCTCGTTGAAACACAAGCACTTGTATCTACAGCAGCCTATGGAACTCCACAACGCTCGGCTACTGGCTTCGATCAGCGTAGACTGAACATGCTGTTAGCCGTTCTCGAGAAGCGCGTGGGCTTTAAATTGGCTCAGAAAGATGTATTTGTGAATATTGCTGGAGGATTGCGAGTTACTGATTTGGCAATGGATCTGAGTGTAATCGCAGCTGTTCTCTCGTCGAATGTCGACACACCCATTGAGGCTGGTTGGTGTATGGCCGGTGAGGTTGGCCTTTCAGGAGAGGTTCGACCCATCAACCGTATAGAGCAAAGAATAGCCGAAGCTGAGAAGTTGGGATTCACAGATATGATCATTCCCAAATATAATCTGCAAGGCTTCGACAAGAAGAAATACCACATCAACCTCCACCCCGTTCGCAAGGTTGAAGAGGCACTCCGTGCCCTGTTCGGTTAAGGGAAAAAAAGAAAGCCATCTTCACGATGGCTTTCTTAATGGATAAAAACACTTTATTTGACTACCTTCTTACCATTTATGATATAGAGACCAGAAGGGAGATTGTCGAGCGATGTTGCTGACATGCGCATACCATTAAGGTTGTAGATGCCTTTCGAGGTATCAAGGTTCTTGTCGACCTCAATCTTGCTGATGTTGGTAGATCCGGGCTCGCCACCGTTCAGGCCACGAACAAATCCGGCATAAACGTGCTTGCGGTAAAGATCGAGATCCCAGATGCCAACAGGCTCACTAGCGCGCCAACCGCTATTGGCTGGTGCATCGGTTGGACACCACTGACAAATACCCCACTGCTGAGCGGCGGGAACCAGACGGAAATACTCACTGAAAATCCACTCGTAAAACTCGGCCATCTTCTTATGCTGGTCCTCAGTAAGCTTAGAAGCAGCAACACCTTGGTTCTGACCATTGGGAACATAACCCATATCCATCTCGCTGACGCGAACCAACTTGCCCGAGTTGGCCATCACCTGGAACATACCGGTAATGGCTTTCTTCAGATTGTTCTGCGAAGTAGAGTTCTCGTAATAAGAAATGTGCATCTGAGTGCCGATACCATCGATCTTGGTGACGCCGTCGGCCTCCCACTTCTTAATCCAATTGACCATTGACCAAACTTTCTTGCTGGCACTGACACCATCTTTGGTGGTGATATCCCAAACGCCTTCGAGGTTGTAGTCGTTGATGAAGAGCTTCACATCGCTGGGGCCATACTTGCGAGCCAGACGACAAGCCTCACGAATATAGTTGAGGTCGCCTAAATAGTCCTGCCAATAGAAATTATCGCCGCCGACATCCCATGTGGCATCGGGATTACCACTGGGGTTGTAAGCTGTAGAGTGCTGCAGTGCGTAATTACCCTCGCCATCGTCGCCGCCACCACTGATAGCCTCGTTGACGAGATCCCAGCCTTTCACCTTTCCGTCGCAAGCTTCCATCATGCCCTTGATCCATTGATCCATAGCGCCAACAAGTGCATCGTACATCTCCTGCTTGGTCTGAGGAATCATCTTACCCTTATAACCCTCGAACTTGATGCTCTTAATATAGACATCGCCAGTAAACTCGACAGTGTTAACCTGCAGCAGCACAAAATTTCCATCGATGGTGGGCTTTACATCGATAACGACGTCCTGCCAATCGGTTGTGAAATCATAGCTGAGATTAACTCCTGTAGCGGCATCGCCATCGTTGTTGGTGTTCCAATCGCCTAAGTGACCGGTCATCTTTCCTGCCTTAGATCCCTTAACGGTGATGGTCATCTTATACTCCTTACCGGCAGTGAGCGCTATATCGGTCATAGCCTGGAACTGCACATCCCACGCATTGGTGTTCTGCTGAGAGCACTTCACAACGAGACCGTTGGTGGCGTCGGAGCTGATAGAGAAACCAAATTGGGCCTTATCCGATGTCCAGCCGACACTCGAATCTTGGGTGAAGTCCTTGCTGGCTACAGTGGTATAAGTCTCCTCGGATGTGGGGTCGGGTTTGTCGCCAATCAACTTGAGCAACCAGGCTTTGGGCTGCTGAGAGTGCCATGCGAGCGTGTGACCATAAACGTTGAGTCCAGCTTCGGTAGCAGATTTTATGTATTTCTTAACGGTCTCGAAGTTCATATTTCCGTTACCGTCTACGCAACTGGACATTTTCATAGCGTTGCCCGCAACCGTCTCGGTGAAGTTCTTGTCGATCATGCTCTTGAACGTAGCGTTGCTGAGATAGTCGGGAACGGTTGTTCCGGAACCGAGTTTGAAATTGGGATACTTCGAAGTATCGATGTAATCTTTAAGAGCTTTGTAATCATCGAGGTAACGATAGTTATCATCGTTGGGCTTACCCAACTCAAATTTTTCTTGGGCATATGCCGGAATAAAAAGACCGGCAGCAAACATGAGTAAGAATATTTTCTTCATATATAGAATGTTGATAATAATTGAATTGACGGGTGCAAAGGTACATAAAAAATAATAAATGAAGTAGTTTAACCATACTTTAATTCGTAGAAAACTATTAAAAAAGTAAAAAAAGCCAAATCTCTGTGCCCATATGCCGCTATGTTTCATTTTTTATTCGTACCTTTGTGGTCTCTTAAAAAGAAGTTTTTCACATTATTAATAATATTAAGATTATGACTATCAACGAATTCAACTTTGCCGGTAAGAAGGCAATCGTACGTGTAGATTTCAACGTACCCCTTGATGAGAATGGTAAGATTACTGACGACACCCGTATCCGTGGTGCACTCCCCACTCTGAAGAAGATCCTTGCTGATGGTGGTGCTACTATCATCATGAGCCACATGGGTAAGCCCAAAGGTAAGGTAAACCCCAAGCTCTCTCTGGGTCAGATCCGTGAGGCTGTTGAGAAGGCACTCGGTGTTCCCGTTGCTTTTGCTCCCGACTGTGCTAAGGCTGCTGATGCTGCAAAGGCCCTGAAGATGGGTGAGGCTCTGCTGCTCGAGAACCTGCGCTACTATCCTGAGGAAGAGGGTAAGCCCGTAGGTATCGATAAGGCTGATCCTGCTTACGACGAGGCTAAGAAGGCTATGAAGGCCAGCCAGAAGGAGTTCGCCAAGACACTGGCTTCTTATGCTGACTGCTACGTAATGGACGCCTTCGGTACAGCTCACCGCAAGCACGCTTCTACTGCTGTTATCGCGGACTACTTCGACGCTGACAACACGATGCTGGGTCTGCTGATGGAGGAGGAGGTTCAGGCTCTTGACAATGTGCTCTCTAACATCAAGCGCCCGTTCGTGGCTATTATGGGTGGTTCTAAGGTTTCTTCTAAGATTGGTATCATCGAGAACCTGCTGGGTAAGGTTGACAAACTCATCCTCTGCGGCGGTATGACCTACACCTTCGCCAAGGCTCACGACGGAAAGATTGGTAACTCTATCGTAGAGCTCGACAAGCTGGACGTTGCCCTGGGCGTTGAAGAACTGGCCAAGAAGAACGGCGTAGAGCTCGTTCTGGGTTCTGACTGCACCGCTACGAACGGACTGGACTTCGGTACGATGACCGTGAAGGAAGGTGCCGAAATCATTACCTGCCCCGCTAACGATGTACCCGATGGATTCGAGGGTGTCGATGCCGGTCCTGCTTCTCAGGAGGACTTCCGTAAGGCCATCGCTGGTGCTAAGACCATCCTGTGGAACGGTCCTGCTGGTGTCTTCGAGTGCGACACATTCACTCCTGGTAGCCGCGCCATCGGCGAAGCTATTGCCAAGGCTACGGCAGAGGGTGCATTCTCACTGATTGGTGGTGGCGACTCTGTAGCTTGCGTCAACAAGTTCGGTCTGGCCGATCAGGTTTCTTACATCTCCACCGGTGGCGGTGCTCTGCTCGAGGCTATCGAGGGTAAGGTTCTCCCAGGCGTTGCAGCTATCAAGGGCGAGTAAGATGAAACGATTATTTCTTTATATCATGATGGCCGCAGCGTTCAGCGCTTGCGGCCATCGTGCTTCTACAGCGGACGGTACGAAGGCCGACAGCACGTCGGTCGGCGAAAGTCAGGACAGCATAGCAAACGCAGATGAGCCTGACGTCACAGTCGAGACCATTAAGTATGAGAAGAGCGATTCTACCGCTGAGGTCTCACTCCTAATCCAATGGCCCACAGAGGGTTCCCAGCCCCTTGTTGACAGCCTGCGCCACCACATCAGCGAATTACTGAGCAGCAATATAGACAGTCCCAAGGCCATAGAGGCTTATGGCAACTCGCTGTTTGAGTCACTCTCTGAGGATTGGCACCGCGTGTACGACGAAATGGGTGAAGACGGACGCGGTGGAGCATTTACCGATAATTACGACATCACCGTACTCTGCGAGACCGATTGCTTCATCACCTACCACTACCACCATTTCACCTATGGCGGCGGAGCTCACGGTTACACCACCGAAGTGGGATTTACCTTCCGCAAGAGCGACGGCAAGCAGATTCCCCTGCTTACCAATACCCATTCGCCCATGTTAGCCAAACTCATCAAGGAGGGTGTCAGGAGTTTCTTCTCTGACGGAGCCGAGAAGCCATTTACCGACGAAGAGCTGTTAGAGTATCTTTTCGCCGAGGAAGTAAGTGCGCTTAACAACATTCCCCTGCCAGGCAATGCCCCCTATCTCTCAAAGACTGGCGTCGTATTCCTCTACACCCAGTACGAGATAGCCCCCTACTCCAGCGGCATCATCACCTTTGAAATACCGTTCGACAAGATACGCCCGTTCCTGACCGACGAGGCCAAAACACTTTTACCTTAAGCTACGGAAGAAAAAAATATAAAACAATGGCTCTGTTTTATCATCCATTGGCGCAGTTTTATCATCCATCGACGCAGTTTTATCAAACATTGACGCAGTTTTAACTTTACTCCGTACTAAAAGACGCTTTAGTCGGTACTAAAAGAACCTTTTGTCAGTACTAAATGACACTTTTACCCGTTGGACAAACCGTGGCGCTGCCTTACTGCTTCAAACATCAGTATGGCAGCGCTAACGCTTACGTTCAGGGAATCGATTTGTCCGAGCATCGGGATGCGGATATGGGCATCGGCGGCGCGGCGCCACTGGTCGGTGAGCCCGTTGTGCTCGGTGCCCATAACGATGGACGTAGCACAAGTCATGTCAGTATCATAATAGAGGTGGGAGTCCTGCAGCTGGGCGGTGAGGATGCGGATGCCCCGCGCCTTGAGGAATGCAATGCAGTCGTCAGACGAACAGGCCACGCAGGACACCGTAAAAGCAGCACCGACGGACGAACGAATCAGATTAGGATTATAGAGGTCGGTCAGCGGGTCGCACACAATGACGGCATCCACGCCCGAGGCATCGGCCGAACGAAGGATGGCACCGAGGTTACCGGGTTTCTCGACGCTTTCGAGGACAACAATGAGCGGGCGGTCGGGGAGCTGCAAATCGTCAAGGCGTAGCGTCTTCGTGCGGACTTCGGCAATGACGCCCTCCGTCGAGCCACGATAGGCAATCTTCTCGTAAACTGCCTTCGTAACGGCAAACGAACGGAGGTCATCGGGCGCATCGGCCCCGAGTTCAGGACAATAGAATACTGTATCAATCTCGTAGCCCGCATCGATGCAGTGCTGCAACTCCTGGCGGCCCTCGACCACAAAGAGACCAACCTTACGACGCTCGCTGGACTTCTGCTGTAGTGCCGTAAGCAACTTGATTTTCGGATTCTGTATGCTCGTAATCTGTTCCATCATGCCGCGAAGGTACGAAAAATAATCGAGAATCGTGAATGGGGAATGGATAATTATAACGATTACGTTAAATATTTCTTAATTCTTGAACCGAAATGCGCAAATTCTTCGTATCTTTGCAGTCGGAAACATTTAAAACTATCGAATATGAGTAAGAAATTTGTGATTGGAGACCGTACGAAAGACGAGTACATCTCCGTGTTGGACAGAGCGAACAAGAAACTGGAGTTTACCAACCACCTCGCTTCGGCAAAGGAGTTCCGCGGCTTCGAGGACACAAAGGCTGAGCTGAAGGCGCTGCAGGACGAGACCGGATACTTCCAGGATTTGCAGGTCTACGTGCTTGGCGAGGACAACAAGGCGCACCGCCCCGACGAGCGTGACATGATGCCGTGGTAATGCACTCTGGTCGTCATAACGGAATCACGTTATAACGTAACAACAAAAAAACTATGCATTACAGGAAGTTAGGAAATACAGGAATGGAGGTGTCGGAGCTGGGCTTCGGCGCCTCTTCGTTGGGTGGCGTATTCCACTCGTTCAACGAGAACAGGGGCATCGATGCGGTGTTTGCAGCCGTCGATGCCGGTATCAACATCATCGACGTGTCGCCCTACTACGGCTATTACAAGGCCGAAATTGTGTTGGGCAAGGCGCTGAAGAATATCCCTCGCGAAAAATTCTACCTGTCAACGAAGGTAGGACGTTATGGCGAGGACGGTCACAACACATGGGACTATTCTGCTAAGCGCGCCAAGGAGAGCGTCTACGAGAGTCTGGAGCGTTTGCACATCGACTACATTGATATTATTAATGTACACGACATCGAGTTTCAGGGACGCATGGAGGGAGGACTGCAGAAGGTGGTCGACGAGACCCTGCCCGCCTTGCACGAGCTGAAGAAGGAAGGCGTCGTGCGCCATGTGGGCATCACCGACCTGCAGCTGGAGAATCTCCGTTGGGTCATCGAGCACGCTGAGCCGGGTATGGTGGAGAGCGTCATGAACTTCTGCCACTACTGTCTGTGCGACGACAAGCTCGTTGACTTCATGGACTTCTTCGACGAGCGCGGCATCGGCGTGCTGTCAGCCAGCCCATTCTCCATGGGACTCTTGACCGAGCGCGGCGTTCCCGACTGGCATCCGGCACCAAAGCCATTAGTGGAGGCATGTCGTCGTGCTGCCGAGCATTGCAAGGCGAAGGGCTATCCCATAGAAAAACTCGCCATGCAGTTCTCGTGCAGCAACCCACGCATCGCTTCGACCGTGTTCAGCACCACGCGCCCCGAGGCTATCAAGACGAACATCGCCTACATCGAAGAACCGATGGACGCCGCCCTTGTGGCCGAAGTCCGCGCCATCATCGGCGACCAACAGCGCGTCAGCTGGGCCAACACCTGATTCGTTATAACGTAATTACGATATGACGACAATAAAGATTATCGATGCACACGCCCACTTGTGGCTTAATGTGGACACAGTGGTGAATGGTTCGCCCATTCACGCCCTCGAGCCAAACCGCAGTCGCTCGCTGTTCTTCGGCGAGGAGCGCCAAATGCTGCCGCCATACATGACCGACGGCCAGAACACCGCTGAGCGCTTCCTGTCGAACATGGACTACGCGCAGGTATCGGCGGCCGTCATCACGCAGGAGTTCATCGACGGTCTGCAGAACGACTATCTGTTAGACGTCCAGCATCGCTACCCCACCCGATTCTTCTGCTTCGGCATGCCCGAGACGCGCCAGCCGGGATTCCTTGCGCAGGCCGAGGCACTGATGGCGCAGGGCTTCCGCGGTCTGAAGATTCCCGCCGCCCGACTACCACAGCAGTTCCTCAACGACGAGATGATGCAGATGTTTCGTATGATGTCGCACCGCGACGTCATCCTCGGCATCGAACTCGCCGACGGTGACGCACAGGTCGGTCAGTTGGAGGAAGTCATCCAAGAATGTCCGCAGCTGAAAATTGCCATCGGCCACTTCGGCATGGTCACACGTCCTAACTGGATGTCGCAAATACGCCTCGCCCGCTACGAGAACGTCTATGTGGAGAGCGGCGGCATCACATGGCTCTTCAACGACGAGTTCTACCCCTTCCCCTCAGCCATCAAGGCTATCAAGGGGGCTGCCGACGAGGTGGGTATGGAGAAGTTGATGTGGGGCTCGGACTATCCGCGCACCATTACCGCCATCACGTACAAGATGTCGTACGACTTCGTAACGAAGAGCAAGGAACTGACCGATGACGAGAAGCGGATGTTCCTCTCGGACAACGCCCGCCGCTTCTTCGGCTTCGGCGAACTGAAAGAATTACCATATATCAAAAACATGAGCGAATAATTAAGGTAAAAAGATATGAAAGCATTACAGATTACTGAACCTTCGGTGATGAAGGTTGTAGACATTGACAAGCCCCAGTGCGGAGCAGACGAGGTACTGCTGAAGATACATTACGTCGGATTCTGCGGTAGCGACCTGAACACCTATCGCGGCCTGAACCCGATGGTGAAGATGCCCGTCATCCCTGGCCACGAAATCGGCGCCGAAATCGTTGAGGTCGGCCGTGCAGTTCCCGGGAATTTTTGCCCGGGCATGTCCGTCACCGTCAATCCCTACACCAATTGCGGTCACTGTCCCTCGTGCCGTAACCGCCGCTACAACGCCTGCCAGCACAACGAGACGCTCGGCGTACAACGCAATGGTGCCATGCGCGAATACATCGCCGTACCCTGGCAGAAAGTCATCCCCATTGGCAGCATCACCGTCGAGCACGCCGCCCTCATTGAGCCTATGTCCGTAGGTTTCCACGCCGTCAGCCGTGCACAGGTCGTCGATACAGATACTGTCATGGTCATCGGTTGCGGTATGGTAGGTGTCGGCGCAGTAGTTCGTGCCATCATGCGTGGCGCCAAAGTTATTGCCTGCGACATGGACGACGAGAAGCTCGCCATTGTCCGTGGCCTGGGGGCAGAATACACCATCAACAGTGCCAAGGAGAATGTTCATGAGCGTCTGCAGGAGATTACCGCTGGTGCTGGTCCTGATGTCGTCATCGAGGCTGTCGGCGCCCCCGTCACCTATCAAATGGCTGTCAATGAGGTTGCCTTCACCGGCCGCGTCGTCTGCATCGGCTATGCCAAGCAGGACGTTTCGTTCACCACGAAGCTCTTCGTACAGAAAGAGCTGGACATCCGCGGTTCACGCAACGCGCAGCCCGAAGACTTCGAGGGTGTCATCCGTTACTTGGAGAAAAATAATCCTCCGTACGATATCTTGATTAGCAACGAGGTCACACCCGAGCATGCCGAAGAGGCCATGCAACAATGGATGCAGGCTCCGGCGAAAGTGTTCCGTATCTTAGTTAAATTCGCATAAACGTCTCACGGCCAGCCTCAATGGTGAGTTGCTGGTCACCGTAATAGAGCGTGCCGCGGCCTTCCGTGGCTCGCACTTTTATTTCGTGGCGGTTCATCTCGACATGAATCATGCCATTGGGTGTTGGAACGTTACCCTCCAACCAATCAAGGTCTCCCAATGCGGGACGCACTTCGAATTCCTCGTAGCCAGGCTTCGTGGGGCGGACGCCGAGATAGTACTTGCCCAAGAGATAGACGGGCGAGGCGCCCCAGGCGTGACAAAGGCTTTTACCGTAAGGACGACCGTACATGGCCAGATGTTCCGCGCCGTTCTCGGAAGGGACGTATTTCTCCCAGAACGATGTGGCGCCCTCGCGCAGCATACCGCCCCAGTAGTCGCGGATTTCCTGGAGCACCTGCTCGTGGTGACCATCGATGAGAAGTGTCTCGAGTTCGTAGAAACGCATATAGGGCGTGGTAATAGCGGGAACGTCGGGATTGAGCATCACACTCTGCATGATCTCACGGCACTCCGTCTCGTCAGCGAGTCCGTAGAGGATGGCGAACATGTTGGGGAACTTGGTAATCTGGCGGTTCATTGTGCCATCCTCGATGGCGTGGAAGAAGGCCTTCTGTTCGTCGCTCCAGAAGGTTTGCTTGATTTTGTTGCGGAGTTCCGCGGCCTGCGCGGCGTACTTCTTGCCATTGGTCACCATGCCATGGCGACACGCCGAACCTCCCGCATTACCGCCTCCATCCCCAACGAGCTCTGCGCAGAGCGCCATCGTCTCCATGGCTTTCATGAGGAGGATTTGCTCGAAGCAGAGCGTTCCGCGCTTGTGCATAGGGAAGTCTACCCAATCAACAAAAATCCAGTCATCGGGCTGACCTTCAGCCATGCCGTCCTTGTTCAGACGACTCTCAACGTAGTCCATGAGCGTCACCATGCGGGGCCACATTTCACGGACAAAGGCCACGTCACCGGTGTATTCGTAGTAGTCGCGGATGGACTTAAACCAGTAGAAGGTGTAATCCATGATGGTGTTGACGTGGGCGGTGACAGGGTCTTTTCCGCGCAGTTGGCGGATGGTACGCTTGACGCATTCGGTGTCGAAGCGCAGGTAGTAGTTCATGAGGTACGACTGGATGGCGTCGCCCGACCACGTCCAACGGTCGCGCTTAATGCCGTCCATGAAGAACTCGCGGGTGGTGAGGTCCATCGTATAGGCTGCGACGTCCCATATGCGGTTGATTTCGTCATCGGAGCAGCGGAAGGAACCGGAGTGCTGCGTGTCGAAAGGAGCGTATTCGTAGTCCATGAGGACGTCGTCATAGGTGGCGCCGTCTTCTTTTTCGATATAGACGAATCGGAAGGCCTTGGAGCTGGCGACTGCAAAACCGCCGTCCACACAACAAGAGAGCACGTCGAGGGTTTCGCAATGGTCGCAATCGAGGGCTTCTTCGCAGCTCTCGCCATAATAGACGCGGACGGTACCTTGAAGCTTTTTGAGTTTGAGGTAGCCGAAGGTTTCGCGACCGAAGTCGTAGAGGACGCCCGACGGAAGACCGTCTGGGATGGTGGCGGAGACAGGTCGTTGTTCTTTGCGCTCCAAATGGAATTGCGAAGGAGGAGTGTCGATAGCGTTGAAGTTCCAAGAGGCGGCCGGGACGTAGATGCCAGAGCCATGGGCGACGCCATTCTCGTCAATCCAGAGTTTGTCCTCGTATGTGGCAAGCCATGTGGAGTCGGTATGGATAGTGTCGCCGTCGATGAAGAGGGCAGGAGGCGTGGCTTGGTTCCAGACTTTAATGTTGAGCTTGTGTTTACCGGCAGGGATGGTGTATTCCTTAACGGGGAATTGGAGCTTACCGTCTATGGCGAAATTGTACTGGCCTTCAGCGGCGACGGTGATGGTTTCCTCGTAGTCGAGCGTGAAAGTCTTCGAGAACTCGACGGTGACGTAGTGTGAGTCCTGCTTCCAAAACGGAGGGAACATAGCGCCGCGCTCGGTGCGGCGGTTGTTGAAGATGTTGCCGAGCCAGATTTCGAAGTCGCCCGGATACCAAATCCAAGTGGGATTATCGTTTGCCTGCATTGCGTTTGATGTTTTCGTTTACGTTCGGTCCGTTATTCTCCCAGATGTTGCCAGGACCGTTGGCGTTCTGGAGGAACTTTTCCTCGGGTGTCCAGTTGTCGCGGATAGTGATGTTCGATGAACCCTCGTCAGTGTAGAGGTAGAACCAATGGTTGGGGTCGTGGACATATGAAGGTTTGGCGATGTCACGGACGACATTCTCGCTGATGACGGTGCCGGGCTGGTTACCAAGAGTATAGATACCAGCGCAGTCGTACATGTGATGCGCGTAATTATAGATAAGGTTGGCGTGGACGCGGTTATCGCGCATGCAGACAGAATCGCGGTTCCAGCCCCAGCCGAGCGAGATACCAGTATACGAGATGTCGTGGATGGTATTGTGGTCAATGGTTATGCCATTGACATATCCCGCACAGATGGCCACACAGCCCCAGTCTTCGTTGGTGACATTGTAGAAGTGGCAGTTGGCGACTTCCTGCTGGGTACAAACCTCACGGAAGTCGGTGGGCTGGTAGGGCAGGTGGGTCTCAAGTCCTTCGGGCGAGAAGGAGCCGCAGACGTAGCCATTCATGGCGATATCGGCGAACGTGCAGTTAGTCGTCGTGCCACGACGACAAGCAAAGACGTAGTCGAGACCAGAGCCGCCGAAATGCTCAAAGTGACAGCCGTCAAAGTTAACGTTCTCGGCGTAGCGCAGTTCGACAGCAGCATCAGCACGACCGAGCCATCCCTGATTGTCGAGCTTGTGGTTGTTGGGGCGGTCAATCTGCGGACGGAGCTTGTAGGCCTCAGTGAGATACATGCCGGCCTGCAAGGGGACGTGGCCTTTTTCTGAAGGACGCATCCATGTAGTGTGGGCGAAAGTGATACCTTTTATGGTGATATTGCGGACAGGACGTTCGGCACTGCCGATGACATCGACCAGCGTTTCCAAAACAGGCACAATAGCCTCGCGGATGGTTTCGCCCTGACGAGGCATATAGTAAAGTTTATGTTCACGGATGTCGTGGTACCATTCGCCGGGTTCGTCAAGGAGTTCCTTGGCGTTGGCGAGATAGAACGGCGAGGGATGACCGGTGTCGGGCGTCATAGGCGAAGGCCAGGGGTGCTCGAACTGAATTTTCGCCTCTGGATTGTGAAAACGCACGGCGGCAGAGTCACCCTGAATATCAATGCTTTTGATGCGGAGGTTGCTGGTGCACCACATTTCGTGCAATACCATCTCTGCGTAAGGTGCGTTCAATATTTTCGCGACAGCAGTCTTGGGGACCCAGAGGACATGATTCTTCTTGTCGTAGGTGCGGATGCGGGGCATTTGTTCGAAGGGGTCTTTCTCGTTGGCATTATCGACGGACACACTACGGGCGCGGACGGCTTTACTGCCGTTAATCCACAACTGACGGAAGTCGATCGGACGACCGTTGAAATCGGGAATGTCGGCAACCATCAGTTCCCCCAGCTTCTTCCAACCGGTAATCTTCATCCCACCACTGATAACCGCGTTGTTGCCAGTGATGGTGAGACCGCTGTCTTCTGGACGGAGGCGAAGGGGCTCGTAAAGGAAATAGGTGCCGGGAGCAAGGTGGATGGTGACATCGGTAGCTTGACCCAAACGACGCATCTCACGGGCATGGCGAACGGCGTCGGCGAGGGAGGAGTCGGGCGTAATATGGATGTCGGCAGCATGAATGTTCATACCGCAGACGAGGAGAATAAATAAAATGACCTTTCTCATAATATTAACGTGCTAAAGGAAGCCATAGGCTCATGTCGTCAATGCCACGATTATCCCAAGCGTAATAAGGAATGAGGCGGATTTTTACTTTCTGCTTGCTGACAGGGCGCAGTTCGCGATAGAGGGTGTTGTTGTCCCAAGCATCCTGACCAGTGAGAAGGGCGTCTGTTTCGAGGGCGAGCATCTTGGTACCAGCGATAGTGACGGGGACCTCGGTGAATTGGGCGTCAGCGGGGATTGCAATATTGTTGATGCGTACACCATTGGCTATATCCTGACCTTCAAGGCAGTAGACAATGGGACCGCGCATAACAGCCACCTGATTCTTGGCTTCCTCAACCAATGGGTTGGCCTCAACAAGGCGGACGGGCATAGGTAGTTCAAGTTCGATGACGTCGCCCTTTTTCCATGGACGAGGTTGGCGCAGGTCTTCCACGAGGATAGGCTCACCATTCAGTTTCAAGTTCAGGTCAGTACTCCAGCCGGGGATGTGCATACGGATGCTCTTGAGGTTCTTGGCCTTCTTGATGGTGAGGCGGATGTGTCCGTCCCAAGGGTAATTGGTCTCCTGTTCGATCTCGAGGTCCTTGGTCTTAAGGGCATTCTGACCGTAGAGATTGACCCACAGCGTGTCCTTGTTGATACTATAGGCGTACTCTTGAGCTTCGCAGAGCGTGCGGAGCGTGTTGGGTGGACAGCAGAAGCAGGAAATATAACGCTGGCGGTGCTTAGGCCATCGCATGACGTAGGGGAACTCCTTGGTGCGGCGAAGGGCCTCGGTATAGAAGAAGTCCTTGCCGTCGAGGGAAATGCCGCTGAGGATGCCATTATACAGTTCGTTCTCGATGTTGTCAATGTACTTGGGATCAACGGTGGTCTGGAACATACGCCAACTGAACAGCATCATACCAATCTGGGCACAAATCTCGTTGTGGGCGGCCTCCTGCGGTAGTTGGAACTGGCGTCCGTAGGCTTGATGAATCTGCTGGATGCTGGGCTGGTCGTACGTCGTGCCGTCGGGCGAGACACCGTCGTAGAGGGCTCCACAGCCGCCCATGATGTAAATCTTGTGATTGACGATGTCATCCCAGATGGCGGTGAGGTTCTTCAGCAACTGCGCCTCGCCGGTCTCGGCATAGAGGTCGGCGACACCAGCATAGAGATAGTTGGCACGGACAGCGTGACCCATAGCCTCGTACTGGTCGCGAAACTTATGGCGGTCCTGATTGTGATCCTCGCCGTTAGTCACGGAGTCACGGATGGCAATGAGTCCCTTGGCCAGCTCCAAATACTTGGGGTCACCAGTCTCGCGGTACATCTCGGTAGCACCCATGTAGTGGCTGGGACAAATGGCGTTGCGCGAGAGTTCGGCAGCGTCGTTGGTCAGGAAGTTATACAGGAAGTCGGCAGCCTTCCGACCGCAATCGAAGAGGGTGGTCTTGCCCGTGGCGCGCTTGTGGACGATACCAGCGGTCATGAGGTGCCCGAGGTTGTAGGTCTCGAAATTCAGGCGCGAGGCAAAAGCGTGAGCCTGATCCTTGCCAATCTCAATACCAGCAGCATTATCCGTACCTGCATGGCTGTCGATGCCAGCATTGCGCTCGCTGATGACAACAGGCGTATGGATGTATCCGTCGGCACGTTGGGCAAGGGCGACCTGCTCGATGAAACGGTCCATAAGGGCGTCGAGCTCGCCGTCCTTAGTAACGGCATAGACGGCGGCGCAGGCTTCAAGCCACTTGTACATGTCGCCGTCGTGAAACGGGGGACCATGGTGTTTGCCCTTGACGGTGCCGGCAGCCACCTCAAAGTTGCGAAAACCGTGCGAGCCGTGCTTGCCGTCGGCATCGAGCGTTTCCCACGGTGTGTTCCAAGTGTTCCACATCTCCCACACGCCAGTGCCGTGCATGGTGTCAAAGACATCGCCCCAGAAGCCACCAGTCCATCGGACGGTGCCCATGGGGAGGTTGTGCATCTGAGCTTGGGAACTACGGCTCATGTCGGTGAGGCCTTGGGCGGTTATGTTTATCGCTGTAACACAGCAACATACGAAACATATTAAGAGGAATCTTTTCATATCTTTTGGTTAGTTAAAGTAGACATAAAGGGAAATCATCACTACAGCTAGAGCTATCCAAAGACTCACGGCCAGCTTCGACCAGCCTTCATGGATAGGCTCGGGGATAGCATATTGCGCCTTGTCGCTATCGGTCAACGAGATGATGACCATCGAAATGACGAGAATGACGAAGAGTTCAAACGAGAGAAGCATAAAGTGCGGCCAGGGGAACTGGAGCCACTCGGGTGGCCAAAGGTAGAGCACACCAACGATAAGGCAGAAAGCCGTACCTATCGTCAGCGCAAAGTTGGCAGCACGCGTCGTAGCCCGCTTCCAGAAGATGCCGAGTACGAAGACGGCGGCCATCGGCGGTGCAATGAAGCCGAGCACCGACTGGAAGACGTTAAACAGGTTGAGGCCCTTGATGGCATCAATGGCCACAGTCATCGCAATGGCAATGATAGCACCAATGACGGTGACTAGTCGGCCCACGTAGTTGATGCGGCGCTGTGAGGCGTTTGGACGGAATCGCTTGACATAGATGTCCATCGTAAAGACGGTGCTTAGGGCATTGAGTGCTGAGCCGATAGTACTGACGAGGCAAGCGGTAAGCACGGCGAATACCAATCCTACCATACCTACTGGGAATAGATTCTCAACCATTGTAAGATAGGCTTCGTCTGGATTCTCAAGAGTAGGAAAGAGGGCGAAACAGATGATACCAGGAAGGATGTAAAGGGCAACGTCGAGAATCTTCAGCCAACCAGTGAAGTTAGTACCGAGTTGTCCTTCGCGCAGGTCCTTTGCAGCCAGCACAGGCTGTACCATCGACTGGTCGGTACACCAGAACCACACACCCATCACAGGATACCCGAGGATGATAGGCAACCATGGAAAAGCTTCGTCGCTATTAGGTTTGAACATCACCCAGTAGTCGGCGGGAACTTTGTCAACCAATGCTTGTATGCCACCAACACGATCAAGTCCGACAATTACCAACACCAGCGACACTACGATGAGCAGTATCATCTGATAGACGTTCGTATACGCCACGGCTTTCAGTCCGCCGAGCATAGTGAAGAAGGCTGAGATGACGAGGAGGGCGGCGGCACTCATCCACATAGGAATGTCAAAGACCTGACGGATAAGAATGCCACCAGCGAAGAGGGTGAGTGCGAGCCACGAGATGACGATGGTGACGATAGTGTACCAGGCGAGGATGTTGCGTGTGGACTGACCGAAACGGAGGCCCATGAATTCGGGCAGGGTATGCACCTTCGCTCCGAGATAGCGCGGTGCAAAGACGAAGGCCAACAGAGCGATAAATACGAATGCATACCAGGCATAGTTACCTGATACGATACCCGTTGTGAAGCCTGCTGAGGCGCTGGCAATAAGCATCGACGGACCGACGTTGGTGCCCCACATCGAAAAACCGATATGGTGCCATCTAAGACTGTGTTCGGCCAGGAACAGCGAACCACCTTTCTTGCGTTTACTACTTGCCCAAAGCCCGATGGCGATGAGCACGGCAAAATAGATTCCCAGAATGAACCAGTCAAGGCCCTGCATATAGTGACTTTCCATTTAGATTCCTTTGTAGTCTTTAGTTATTCCAATTGTTATTGCTTTCGTAAGATCCATATCGTCGGTAGAGTCCACGTCATCAGGATAAATCTTAATATGTGCTCCAGGGCGTACGAAGACGGGCATCTGGTCGAGCGGTACTTCGACGTCGTAGTACCAACGTCCTCCGTCTAGTCTTTCACCCGTGAAGAAGTTCACCCACAAGCCATCAGGCAGGTAAATATCACGAATACCAACAGCGATCTCAGACCGCTGGTCGGAGTGTGGCGTTGCATTCATAACGGGAGCGACGAGAAATTCCGAACCGAAATAGTACTCGTCATCAATATGCCACACCTGTTTGTCGTATGGATGATGCATCAGCAAAGCACGAATCATTGGCCAACCGGTCTTAGTACACTGCTCGGCCTGTTCTATAATATAAGGTAACAGCTTGTAGCGCAACTTCCACCAGCGTTTCACGATGGGTGCAATGTTGGGGTAGTGCCAAGGCTCACGTTTACAGGTACCATGATAGCGCATGTGACTGGAGAAAACTCCAAATTGCGTCCAACGAACATAAACGTTTTCGTCGAGCACGGAGTTCATGAAGTCGGGTGTGGAATGGAATCCGGGAACGTCGTGGCTCCAGAATGCGAAACCACTGAGTCCGAAATGCAGGCCGCCCTTGAGCGAGCCCGCCATGCCTGCCCAACTGCTCTCACTATCTCCACCCCAATGCAGCGGGTAGCGCTGGCAACCAGCCCATGCAGCACGGGCCCATACGATTCCATCACCTGTCACTTCTTTCGTTATTTCGTATGCTGCTTTCTGATACAGTAGTGCGTAAATATTGTTGAGCCTTTCTGGTGTCATACCATGATAGACAGCATTCATATGAATATTTTCACCGAAATCGGTCTTGATACATTTTACACCCATCTCCAAAAGTGGCTTCAACAACGTATTCTTATACCAGTCGACGGCCTTGTCGTAAGTAAAGTCAATAGTTCCCGCGTAATCGAGAGCAGAGAAGTTAGAACCCTCAGAGGCTTGTTCTTTCAGCAAAGGACCGATAAACTTACTCTTCTTGGCTTCCCCCAGTTGTTCTGCACCCTTGGCAACGTATGGCAACTGCCACAGACTTACCTTGAATCCCTTATCAGCGAGTCCTTTTATAAAACCTTTTGGGTCAGGGAAGCGCTCGGGGTTGAACTTCCATTCGCATAGCCAGTCAGTGCGGAACCAACCCGTGTCGAGGTGTATCACATCGCACGGGTAATGCTCGTTTCTCAGTCTGTCGCAAATTTCGTTAACCTCGTCGGCACTGAAGTATGTCATGCGACTCATCCAGATGCCGAAGGACCACAACGGTGGCATGGCGGGGAATCCTGTCAACATACGATAACCGCGTAGGATTTCTTCTGGCGTCTGTCCTCCAATGAGGAATACATCAAGTGTCGCACGGTCACACATAAATTGTACAGAGCGCGTGCTGTGGTCGGCCAGCGACAGTTTGCAGTAGTCACTTGTATGATAGAAACAACCGTACATCCTACTGCTCATATAGAACGGAATGTTCTTGTAGCAACGACGATTGTTGACGCCCTGACCGTCCTGGTTCTTCAACTGAAAGGTCTGGCCGCTCAAGTCTATCTTGCGGAAGCGTTCACCCGTGCCGACGAAGCACTCGTCAGGCTCGCACTTGAAGCTGATGGTAGCACGCTCAGTCTTGTTTGTTGCGATGCCATCGCAACCTACATAACCCAGCGGTAGCGCGTCATACCTCGGCGGGCTAAAGTGATCGTCATTGAGGGCGATGCCTTTGCGCTCGTCACCGTCCGGATAGAACGTAATGAAAGGTGCAGGCTGTGGCGGGGGAAGAAGGTCGCTCCAGTGGTCAAGGCAGGGCGCACTAATATCAACTTTCGCCACCGTCTTCCCATTGGTGGTTATAATATCACCATCTATATAACGAAGAGACAGTCGTTTGACATCCTGAGTGAATTGCAGCATATCATCGCTGTCAGTCATCCCATCGCCCGCCATCGTCGTAAACACTCGCACGATATTGGGTTCATAAGCCCGGATGATTAGTTCATAACTCTGCTGCGGTACGTTGTTATCCGGCGCCATATCTTCCTGATGCAGTTGTTTCTGATATGGTATCGTGACGATGATGTCGCCATCGCGCTCTTCGATGTTCGTCGGGGCATAGGCCTTCCACAAGGCTTCGTCACGCTGCATTGCGGGGTCGAAGTCCATGAAATCGAAGAGGTGGTAGTTGGTCTGTTTCATTGCTTGAATATGATGTTAGGGCCTGGGTGGTTGTCGCCTATTTCATCACGACGAATCGGTCGACCTTCTGTTTCGTTGTTCTCTATCGTAAAACCATCCGTGCGGGCATCGAGGTAGATGCAGAACCCACGGTTGTTGGTAGCGTATGGAGCCACGGCGGGTGCCGAGATATCGTTGCCGGTAATGCATGAACCGGGCTGGTTGCTCAGAGTATAGATACCACCGGCGTCATAGAGCTGACGGGCATAGTCGCTGACCTTATTATTAATAATCTGGTTGTTCAGCATGCCAGTGTCGTGTGGCGTCCAGCCCCAACCGACACAGATACCGGAATAATTCATCTTATCCAGCCAATTGTTGCTGACGGTGCAGTCGCGTACATACCCCAGACTGATGGCAACGGCTCCCCAGTCTTCGATGCTGATGCCGCGGATGAGGTTTTTGTCGATAGTAAGTCGCTGGCAGCGCTCAGCCAAGTCGGTATAGGGACGGTGTACCTCGCGCGGACTCTCTGCAAACGAACCGCCCATAATGGCTGTGCCGCCAATATCCTCAAAGCTACAGGCTGAAACCGTACAGTCACTGATATTATCGACATAGTCTAAAGCGGTGGCTCCGAGGTGTTGGAAAAGGCAGTTTTTAAAGTCAACATGTTGGGTATTCCTGATGCTGACGGCACTGACGGGGCGCTCTATCCATGCCTGGTTTTCCAATCCCGCATCCCACGGCAAACCCTCTTTCTCCTTCAGTTTGTAAGCATCCACCAAAGGAAAACCGCCTTGCAGGGTGACGTGTCCTTTATGCAACGGACGGTTCCAACAAGTATTTTCGAAGGTTATGCCTTCGAAGTTGACGTAGTTGGCTCCGTCGACAATGACCAACTGCTCGATACCGTCGCGCTGTTCGGTAGTCCGAAGAAGGAACGAACTGTTACCTTTCTCGCCGCCGATAACGGGTTGTGGCCAAGGGTGCTCAAATTCCAGGCGACTCTCGGGTTCTTGGAAAGTCACGGCGACATAATCGCCGCGTACATGAAAAGCCTTGACGCGCAAGATGGCGATAGCCCAGCGTTGGTGGACAACCATTTCCAGGTTCTCCATTTTAAGAACGCTATCAGGCAGAGTTGGAATGGTTATCGTTCGTGTTTCTGTATCGAAAGCTATCATTCGCTCCATGCCTTCCTGCGGCCATATCTGCGTATGCTGCTGTCGTGGGTCGCCACAGATAACGGCACCTCCCTCGCTCTTGATGACGAGCGGCGACTCCTTCGTGCCGCTGTCCTCAGGACGAATAAACAATGGCTCGTTCATATAGTAACGTCCGGCCTTCACGATAATAGTAATACCATCCTGACAGCGCACGTCGCCAGTGCGCCTCCATTCCCGAGCCGTCCTCAGCGCGTCGTGCAGGCTTTCTCCTTCACGTACAATGATTTCGCCCGCCCACGTCGAGACGGTTATAACAAGGAAAAGAAATGTCTGAAGGATTCTCATGCGCAATGCCTTATTTATAAATAAAGACGCGCGCGACGACTGTTTGTCATCATCCTACACCAACATGAGTTCGCTCATCACCATATTGCTGACAAAAAGGCCGCGGCGAGTGAGGCGGAGATGGTTGGCGACGATGTCGAGCAGACCGTCATCAAGAAACCGCCGCGCCTCAGCGAGACAATACCGACGATGATGCTCGTCCAACTCGCCGAGATCGAGTCCGTCGCAGGTGCGAAGTGCGGTGGCTATGCGGTCGTTGTAATGCGTATCGGCGTCGAGCTCCTCGCAATCGCTGGGAAACTCTCCACGCTCGATGGCAGCGATGTAGGCGCGGATGTCAGCCACATTCCAACTTCGGCAATGTCCGTCGTACGAGTGTGCAGCGGCACCGAGGCCGATGTAAGGCGTATCGTTCCAATAGCTAGAGTTGTGGCGCGAACGATAGCCCGGACGCGCGAAATTACTGATTTCATAGTGTTCGTAGCCAGCCGCCGTCAGGCGGTCAATAAGCATTTCGTACATCGCTCGTTCCGTTTCCTCGTCAGCGGCTTCAACGCCCATCTGATAGAGAGCCGTCCCCTCCTCTATCATCAGACAATAGGCGGAGATGTGTTCCACTTCAAGAGTGAGGACGGCGTCAATATCACGGCGAAAGTCGTCGAGCGTCTCGTCAGGAAAACCATACATCAGGTCGACGCTGATATTACGAACACCCGCTTCTCGCAATATACGCACAGCATCATACACCTGAGATGACGTATGGCGGCGACGAAGGAAACGTAGTCGTTCATCGTCGAAGGTCTGCGCGCCCATCGAGATACGATTTACTCCGAGTTGCAACAGCATCGCAGCATACTCTGTAGAAACGTCGTCGGGATTCATTTCGATTGTCATCTCAGCAGCATGAGGAACATACACCTTATTTATATATATAAAGAGTTGGCGTAACTGATCGGGGGTGAGTTGACTGGGGGTTCCGCCACCGAGATAGATGGTCTCGATGGGGGCAGAAACCTCCCTCATCGTCATTTCCTTGCACACGGCATCGACGTACTGCTGACGCAACTTTAAACCAGTTGTGGAGTAGAAGCCACAATAGACACATCGGCTCTTGCAAAACGGAATATGTATGTAAATTCCAGCCATTTCAGCTGCAAAAGTACTAATTTTGCTTAATATTTGAAACTATTTCTTGGTAAATTCGCAAAATATGTATACCTTAGCGACGTTTTTTGAAAATTAACACGTAAAAACGTAGTAAATATGAAAGTTTA
>JAEEGL011912949.1_pt1 | contig 35977 bp, 26 predicted proteins | sample 9134231 | NCBI WGS metagenome assembly JAEEGL01 (sample SAMN16246548, study PRJNA631951) | gut metagenome | biome: gut microbiome; feature: rumen; material: fiber-attached | host: Bos | place: Iran: Karaj | collected 2018-10
ACTCATAACACCCACTTTGACGGTGTTATATGAGCCATTAGAATCAACATTTTCTTTAATTGTTCTAAATTCATCGCAGACCTTTTTTACCAATTGCTGGAAGTTAGGATAAGAATCAACAAGTTTTAAATAACCACCAAAGCCAATTCTATCAATTGGTTTTTTTAATAATCCTCTTCTTTCACTTAGATAGTTTTTCTTTAAATAAGCGCATCCTAATTCATCGCTAGGGCATTCATTAGGGAAGAAATAAGGATTTAATCTACCTTCGGTATATTTAATACCGGTCATATCACTTAATAAACGAATATATGGTCCGCTATGAGGAGCGCCAACAACAGCGTCTAAACCAATAGAAGCAAAATATGGATTATATGGTTCAGTACCAATACGATGGTCACCATCAAACATCATGGCTTTCTTATTATATTTATGAACGATATCGACGAATTGTTTAGCCCATCCACAACATAGTTTTTGTACAAAATCTATGTAATTCCTCGTTATTTTGCTAGGAATTTCATATCTAGAAGCATAGCTACCAGCGGTTACGATATCTTCTAATGTAATATCTAATCCGGTCGCTTTTTTGAATTCATCAAACATCCTTGGCGAGGCACTCATCGCATAAGTGTGCCAATCCCAATATGTTTGTTCTAAACCGTTTTTATATAGGATGAAGAAATTATAGAAGAATGTAGTAAACCTCACGACTGTGATATCAGGGTTATTTTGACACCATTGTTCCATTCTATTGAGCATATGTTGTAAGGCTTCTGGATAAATAGGATCAATATCTAAATCTTTAGGAACATCTTTCCAATTATTGGAATGATAATTATAAATTTGTACAGGATCCCAAATGTTAACAGCAAAGAAATTCACTGTGTATTCGTGATAAGGAATAGCATTGTTAATTCTCACAATATTATTTCCAAGATATTCCCAACTTTTCACCATTTCACCAGTGGTGCGGTCAAAGACTTGCCAAAATTGTTGATATCTATCTGTGTCAACTTGTAGAGATTCTTTAAATAAATTTTCTAATAAATCAATTTCTAATGTCTTTGTAGTGGCTACTTTTCTATCAGTAATAAGGGCCACTCTTTGGAGATATTCAGGATGTTCCTTTGCGTATTCATGGTCTTCTCTCACGATGAAATAGGCTTTATAAACATCGCAATGAAAAATATCTTTCGCACCCTTAGGCAAAGAAACGCCATCGCAGTCTCTGACAGCGTCGGCACCCCAAAGCTCGATATATTTCTTTGTTTCTTCCACAAAAGTGGAATCTGTAGGAATGGTAACTAATCCTTTTGTTTTCATTTCTTATACCTTTTTTATTTTAACAAAGCTATTGTTCTATTGTTAGTTTTATAATTTATCTTCTAGCAACATTTCTTTTAATTTAACTATTTGTTTATCGGCGATATGGCAAACCTCTTTTTCTTCTTTGGTCTCAGTAAAATTCTTAATAACATTTGGCCTTAGGTTTATTCTTCTATTTCCCATATGCTAACCAAACGTTGTTTATTATAACAAACTCTTTACAATAGTGGTGGTGAATTACCACATAATTCATATCAATTTATGCAAAATGATATTCAATAATTGTTATTCTTAAAACCTTATCAGCGATATGGTTTTTTGAATATAGACTTTAAAATCAAAATAAATGATAATGTTGCTATGAAAAAATTAGCCCCTATTGGTCTATTTTCCCTTGCTGTTCTTTTATTAGGCGTGGTCACAGTCACCACTTTTAACAAAACTCTTGTTCCATTGGAATCAGAGATGGAAAGCTATTCTTTAACGCTTAATTCTTCTAATTGTAACTTCATACCTAATAGCAGATCATCAGGCCAAAGTAATAATAGTAATAGCCCCACCACAACAAAAGGTAATCCCATTATTTTTTCTTATTCTAACGCGATGAAACAAAGTGGCTATGCGATGAATTTCAATTCTTCTTCTGGAAGTATTGCTAATGTCACTGCCTTAACTGGATTATTTTCCATCACTGTTAATTATGATGGTGGAGAATGCCAACTCTCTTATGGAAATATATATAACAACTATGTTAGTTCTATGAATATCCAAAGTGGTGTGAGATATGAAATTAATTTTGCCTCATATTTTAAGATTTCTGCCTTGGGAAGCACTAATACAAATATTGCTAGTATTACCGCTAGATATTCCTGTGGAACACAAGAAGATTTAGTCCCTATATTGACACATACTCACCACGGCTATCATTATCTCGCTAAAGAAGCTACAGCGACAAAGCCAGGCAATAAAGAATTCTATGCTTGTGAAGAATGTCAATATGTCTCATTAACCAAAGAAGATAGTGGAACTTATGTCGATGCTGTTTTAGCCTATGACTTGCCCACAAACCACATCGCATATCTTTCTCCTTTATATAATTTACATAATGAATATTTAAGAAATCCCCCGCAATACCCCTATCCAATCGCGGTTACCATGGAACTTCCTAATGCCACTTATAGCTTTGATAAAACAGGAACAACTGATTGCTCTTCAACAATTCAACAAGCCTTAAATCAACTCGCTCTCGCTGGTGGTGGAACAGTGTATATTCCTTCTGGTAGATATAGACTCAATAATCACATTACTATTCCAAATAGAATTACTCTTGTCGGTGATTTTTATGGACCTAACGCAAGTGATTATGGAACAGTTTTCTTATGCTACAAAGAACACAATAGTTCTTCTCCTTTTTATGAAGATTCACAAATACATCTAAATTCTAATACCGCGATTAATGGCATTACCTTTTATTACCCCAATCAAAACATTAACAGTGTGACGGAATATGGATATACCATTTCCACCCGTAGCAACGCCGCTGTTAATATGGCTAATTTATTTTTCATTAATTCCTATAACGGCATAACCATTAACAATGCAACTTCCGGAAGCGGAGAATTAGCAAATATTGAAAACGTTTATGGAACATGTTTGATGAATGGTATCGTGGGCTATTGTCAAACCGATGTTGGCTATTGGTCTCATATCAATATTTCTCCATCATATTATGCCAACGCATTAACACAATATAGATGTAATGATTCTACTGCTTTATATAAATACACAAGAACTAATCTAACAGCTTTTACATTAGGCGACTTAGATGATTTTGGATTACACGATGTTGATGTTGATAACGCTAAAATAGGCATCTATTTCCCTGCCGAAGGTGTGAGAGCGGTACAAAACTTCTGGGGGTTCTTAAATGATATTAATCTCACTGATTGTTTAACTGGTGTTCTTTGTAAAGGTATTTATTCGCAAGGCGCTGCCGTATTTACTCACTCTTCATTAGGAGAAATCGTTAATACTACCAAATTTGGCATGCTCAAATTAGCAAAGTCTAAATGGGATAGAATCTTAGGCGATGGCAAGACCGTTATTGAATCAGGCTCAGAAGATTATGAAGCCGCACCCAGTGTGGACGACACAAATACCTATAATATTCCTAATTATTTATATTATTTCGATAGTTTTGATGCTTCTGGCGCCACCGATATAAGCACAGCGTTGCAAACAGAAATAAACAAGATTTATACCGGTGGGGTAATTGTTTTAAAGAATGGAACATATCGTTTAGATAATCCTATTACTATTCCTGATAACACAATGATTACCACTTTCTGCGCATCTTATACAAGAAGTGCCTATGGTGAAGGAAGTAATGAATCAGTCAAATTTATCTCTTATAGCGATGATGCTTGTGTGAAATTAGGTAACTATTCCGGTATTAATGGAATACGTATTTATAATGCTTATAGAGATCCAGACACTGCCAATAATAAATTAACTAATTCACAAAGTGATTCCTTTGTCGCGGTCAAAGGTATTGGTAACAACTCATTTGCTATTAATACTGAGGCTTCTTATACATTCACTAGTTTTGATTTCTCTAATGTGAGCAATCACTATATCAAATATTGCTATGGCGCTTCTTATCAAACATTCATAAAAGCGGGTGTTAATGGAAAAATAATTGCTTCCTTATCTAATATGAGTTTCTTAGGAAGAACTAGTGTGGCCGCTTACGCTGTGGATAATAACACTGCTTTAACCAAATATGCACAAATAGAATCAGATAATACCATATTTGAATTTGTGAGAAATATGTTAAGAGACTACACAACGATGATCGTGCTTAATGGTTCTTCTAATGAAATACTTCTCAATTGTTTTGCCTATGGTTATAAATGCTTAGTGAATACCACTAATTCTAATGTTTTAGCGGTTAACACTTCTATTGACTATCTCAAGGATGAAAACTATTCGTATATCGTCAATGGTGGAGATGTCACTGTTGTTAATACCTTTAGAGTATTTGGACAATCCTTCAACCGCATATCTGGCCATTTAAAGATGTATGGAAGATTTGATTTCACTATGAAAAAAGAATCCTCATATGATTCAAATGTTAGCACTGATGACCCATACACCATCATGCCGAGTAGTGGATTAACCACGCAAAACTTAAGTAAATGTGAAAGTGCTACCGGTATTGATGGGGCCACTAGAAGCTCATTAAGAAAACACAGCGGTTCCTACTCTTGGAAAGCTAGCAGTACTCAATATCCCGCAATTGCATATACTTTTACCGCTTTAGATATTTCCTCTTTCTATAGTAAGGGTTATCTTAGATTCTATGTCTATTGCTCAAACATTTCTAATAAAGGAAATACTTTTACCGTAGAACTCACTTCCAGTGGAAAATGTGATGACCAAGAAATGACTTATCATGTTGATAATCAAATTAAAGTGACTGGTTGGAATGAAATAATTGTTGAATTATCCAATGGTTCCAAAGGTTCGTCTACCGAATTTGACCGCACTAGTTGCAATTATTTCCGTTTCTATGCATTAGAATCCAATTGCACTTATTATCTTGACGATATTGATTTCTTATATGAAGCAGAAAATACCAGTAACACAATCATTATTAATGAATGTGAAACCGCGAATAATTTATCTGGCTCATCATTATCCGATTTCTCCATGTATGGACAATATTGTTGGAAATCCAATGAATCATATAATACTGTCTTTGCTTATACCTTTAGCAGTATCAACATTTCTTCTTATATGACTAATGGTTATCTTTGTTTCTATTTCTATTGTCCTGATAGAAGTAAACTCGGCACCCAATTATGTGTGGAATTAACTTCTTCCGGAACTTGTGACCAAAATGAAATCACCCTCGATATTGATAATTACGTCACTAGAGATGGATGGAATGATATTAGAATTCCTCTTTCTTCCATGCATGCTGGTAGTTCTAGCCAATTCAATTCATCGGCCTGTAATTATTTCCGTTTATTCACGTTAAGTTCTGGTTGTTATTTATATTTAGATCACATCATGATAACGATGTAAAAACAAACCAATGATTAATAAAAAATGGTGGAAATCCACCATTTTATTGTGCCGTTTGTAATTGTTTGTTTTCTTTCTTTTCGTGAACCTTTTTAGCAACTGGATAATAAATTGCATAAAATATGCCCATATAGCCACATTGTAAAATATAAATCCAAAGTTGATAAATTGGCTTAACACCAAAGCTAAGATATTCATCAAATAATGTAAATGGAGTGCCATCGCCATTAAAGAAGAACATAAAATTCTTACCAAAAGCATAAGCCATAATCAAAGCAGTGGTCATAAATGAGAACAATATTCCAATAGTAAATGGAATGTTCTTTTTTTCCATCTTGTTCATACTGGCAAACCACACAAACATCGAAGCGAAAGCGGAGATAGAGTGATTCAATAACGCATTGAGGGCAGACCAAGAAATAACAGCGTGATAAGGATATAAATTTCCAGCAAAGTAATTGCCCATGAAACCCATTAACAAACCACATATCGCAGTAAAATCTAAACAACAATCTCTAAATCTACCTTTAGTTAAAGCGGCCAAAGGAATAACAAAAATCATGATGTCGCAAAAATATAAAGGAGCATTGCCTATAAGACAATCAACAATATTGTCTGTCATGATTAATAAATAAGTGATTTTAGCAACCTGCAATGTCACAATTGCGATTGCCGCAATTAATAAAACCAAATTTTTTCTTTTTTCGTTGTTTTTAAAACGAATACCTAAAAAAACAGCAAGTGCGAGAAAAAGCGCTAAAGTCAACGTTACACTGAAAATGTGATCAAAAGAAAACAACCCTGCTGGTTTGCGTCCTTTTTCTTCAAAAAACCATTCGTAAAAACTCATAATAAAACTTCAATTCGCTAGTAATATTATCAAACAAAACCAATAAATAAAACCAATTATGTGTTTATAAATATTAAATGCAATCAAAAAAGCCCACAAAAGTGGCTTATTTTGATAATAATTCAATATCTATTTAAGATAAAGATTTCAGTTCTTCAAATAATTTCTTTAATTCGTTGAATAGAGGGAAATAATCCATCTCTGTTTGTTTTCTTAAAGGCTCAACTATTTTGTTAAGAATATCAAATAATGGTGTGAGTGACAAATTGCCACATACACCTTTTAAAGAATGGCATTCCTTGAATGCGTTTTCTAAATCGTTTTCTTTTAATGCGTTCTCTAATTTAGATAAATCAGTGGTGGCAATAAATTTATTAACTAACATGAGATAAAACGATTCATTGTTCATACATCTTGTTAGTCCTTCTTCGACATTGCAGCCAAGAGCTCTTAATTGTTCAACAGTCATAATGTTACTCCTTTGGCTTGATATATTTTTCTTCAAATTCATCTACTGGGATAGGTCTAGACATATAGAAGCCTTGGACAATATTACATCCCATTTGTTTAAGAGCTTGTAATTGTTCTTCGTTTTCCACACCTTCCGCGATGGTTTTAAGCTTTAAGAAATTAGCGATTTCAATGATGATTTCAACCATCTTCTTATCTTTGGGGCTGACCAACATTTGTTTAACAAATGACATATCAATCTTTAAGACATCAATTGGTAAAGAAGTAACCATTCCTAAAGAAGAATACCCACTTCCAAAGTCATCCATTTCAATTAAAAAGCCTTTTTCTTTTAATTCCATTACACGTCTATTGATAAGCTCTGGTTCATCAGAATAAGCGGATTCGGTAATTTCTAAATAAACATCTTTAATAGAAATATGGTTTTTATTAATCATTTCCATTAAATGTTTTAATAAATCATCATCTAATAAATCAACGCGAGATACATTAATAGAAATAGGAAGAACATTCTTCCATTTATGAATAGCTTTACCAACTTCATTCCAAATGAAATAATCTAATTTTCTAATTAACCCATTTTCTTCAAATAAGGGAATAAAGATACCAGGAGAAATCATTCCATATTCCGGATGAACCCATCTCACTAATGCTTCCGCACTAGAAAGAACAGGTTTTTCTCCTTGGATAGCGAACTTAGGTTGTAAATACATTTTAAATTCTTTGTCTTTAATGGCTTTTTCGAAATGGCGAAGGAGTTTATCGTGATAAATCTCTTTGTTGTGCATTTGTTCATCATAATAAGCGATGGTGTTTTCAAACGAATGTTTATCTTCGTTAGCAGCACGCATTGCATGATCAAATCTCTTTTCAACAGAATTTTCTTTATTAGCGTTTTTATTTACGCCAATACTAAATTCCACTTCAAGATCTTTGTTAACATTTTTTACCGCAGATAATAAAACTTCATCAGTTAAGAATTGATAATTTTCTCGTGAAGAAAGATAAAGGAAGAAAATATCTCCTCCTACACGAGCCACAATACCATCAATGGTTTTGGTGAGATTTCTTAATTCCTTAGCCACACTAATTAATAATTGATCACCTAACTCGTGGCCATACATTTCATTCACAATATGAAATCTTTTGATGTTGATTGCAATAGCGTCCATTTCTTCTTCGGGATTTAAAACATCAAATTCATGAATATATTCATAGAAATATTTTTTAGTAAATAAATCAGTTAAATCATCTTTTTGTGTGCTGATAATGAGGTTGGTTTCTTCTGCGAGCATAATCGCGCGTTTAATTCTCGCCAAGATGACTTCTGGCATATCATAAGGTTTGACAATAAAGTCCTGGGCGCCCAATTTTAAACTCTCAATTTCCGCATTTTTTTCGGAAGTAAGAACAATGATAGGAATGCGTTTTAAAGCAGGTTCTGCCTCAATTTGTTTTAACACTTCAAAGCCATCCATGACAGGCATGACTAAATCTAATAAAACTAAAGATATTTCTTTATGTTGTTTATTTAATATATCTAAGGCTTCTTGCCCGTCATTGGCTAAAAGGACATCGTATTCGTTTTGCAAAATAAAAGATAAAATTTGTTGATTGATTTGTTCATCTTCCACAATCAAGACTTTTCTTTTAACTTGTTGAACATAGTGAGAAATATTTTTCATAACTTTGCTCCTTTATAATGTCATGATTATCCTTTTTTAATCTTTCTAATTTCCGCTAAAACAAGATTAATATCTATTGGCTTAGCAATATGAGCATTCATACCAGCTTGAATACATTCGGTAATATTTTCCGAGAAAGCATCGGCAGTCATAGCAATAATTGGGACATTTCTTGCATAATCAAAATCTAATTTTCTAATTGCTCTTGTAGCATCTAATCCATTCATCACGGGCATTTGAATGTCCATGAATATTAAATCATATGGTTCATCTTGGCCATTATCTTTGATTTTTTCATAAGCGATTTTTCCATTTTCCGCTCTTTCACAGAGAATGCCATGCATACCTAATAATGTCGAAATGATTTCGTAGTTGATGTCGTTATCTTCTACGACCAAGATAATAGTATCATTAAAGATTTCTCCTTCATCAACAGGAGCATCCTTAGATTCATCTTTGCTTAATAAATCAACAATCTTTTTATAGATTTTACTTCTAAACAATGGTTTGAAAATAAACCCATCAATTCCGGCATCTTTTGCTTCTTTTTCTATTTCTGACCAGTCATAAGCAGAAATCAAAATGATAGGAATATCGCCACCAACTTCTTTAATTTTATTAGCGACTTCAACCCCATTCATGTCAGGCATCTTCCAGTCTAAAATAACCACTTTATATTGATCTTTTTTGTTTTCTTTAATCATTTCTAAAGCTTGCTTACCGCTATTAGCAATAAAGGTTTCGGCTCCGAGAGATTTTAAAGTATCTTCGGCGGTCTTTAATAAGATTTCATCATCATCCACGATTAAAACTTTAATAGGTGGAAGAACCATTTCTTCTTCTGGTTTATCAGAGATTTCCAAATCAATAGTAACGGTGAAAGTGGTGCCTTTTCCCACTTCACTTTGACATTCAATGGTGCCACCCATCAAATCCACCATACGTTTAGTAATAGTTAAACCTAAACCAGTACCTTGAATAGTGTTAACACGACTATCGGTGGCTCTTGTGAATGGTGTATACATCTTCTCAAGATATTCAGGAGACATACCAATACCATTATCTTCCACGCGATAAACCAATTTAACAAAGCCTTCTTTTTCGCTAGGCATCTCTTTGATATCAACAGAAACCTTACCATTTTCTTCTGTATATTTAAGAGCATTGGATAATAAATTAGTGAAGATTTGATTTAGTCTTAATTTATCCGCGTATAACCATTCGTGGACAAAGCCATGCGTTCTAAAACTAAAATCGATATGTTTAGCTTTGACCATAGGTTGTGATATATTAACTAAGTTTTCAAAAGAATCAACAATTGAGAATGACAAAGAATTTAATGTTAATTTGCCACTTTCGACCTTAGAAATATCCAAAATGTCATTAATCAAAGTTAATAAATGGTTACTTGCTAATGATATTTTCTTTAAAGCATCTTGTGTGAGTTCAGGATTATTGGGATCGCGAGAAGCAATGGTCGTCAAACCCACAATAGCATTCATTGGTGTTCTAATATCGTGAGACATAGTGCTTAAGAATTCAGTCTTAGCTCTATTTGCGGATTCTGCTTCTTTGGTGGTTTCTTGTAAATTTTTATTTAATATAAGGAAAATAATTAAATCGATGATAAATAGGGCACCTAAGCCGATACCGATAATGGTAATTGTTGACCAGTCGATAGTGACCTTAGTAAGATCTTCCAAAGGAATAGCGGTGATAATTGTCCATTTTTCTTGATTGGCAATTTGGGAATATGAAATGAATAAATTTTTATTTGCCGAATCTTTCATAACCATGGTTCCCGAATTTGTTGTGACCTCTTTTTTAAGAGCATCTAATTCGGCGATAGAAGAAAGATTATATGAATGATAAAAATTAAAAAATGATGTGCTCTTAAAACAAGATGTATGGCGAAAAACATAAGCTCCAAGGAATTCTTCGGAAGAGTTATCAATAACCGCCACTTTTAGATGTTCGAAACCACTGGGGAATGTCCATTTAGTGGACAAATAATCTGTCGGAATAATACGCATTAAATAGCCTTCATATGTTTGAGTGGGGTCAACATCATCTACTAAATTAATTTCGGTATAAAAAGCAATGGAAGATTTATTGCTAATTTCTTCCGTAAATTCTGGCGAAGTTTTTACTCCTTCATTTTGTGAAGTGAAAACCTTTTTAACGAGTTCTGCTGTATATTCTACAGAATAATCAGTTTCATCATTTTTATGAGGTCTGGTGGCGACACCTTTATATGTTTCACGATTGATGATATGGGCGACAACATCACTATCGATGATGGATTGAGCAACGTATGTTTTTGCATCTTCCATCGTCATAGGATTTTGATTTAGATATCGAGCCCAAGAGCGGCACAAATGGCTTTCACCTAACAAATAATTGTTAGTCATGCTAGATAAAGAATTATTTGCGCTGACAAAACTTTCCTTATTATTCTCTATAGTGTGGTTTTTTGAAGAACGGATGTATTGCCATTCGCCAAAGGCTAAACCACCTACGAATAAAATATTAACAATAATGATAAAAGGGATGAGGAATTTACGGTTAGAAAAGAATTTCATAGTATTACCATATTATCTTATATGCGCAATAAATACATTTAAAAAGTGATAAAAATATCATTTTTTAATAAAAAAGATTAAAGAAACGAGTTGGATATTATAGAATGACTTTAACAAAGAAAAGGGGCCACAACATGAAAAAGACCACATATTTATTTCTTATGGCAGTCACTGCTTTAGCCATTTCTGGCTGCAACAAATCCGAGAAAGAACAAGAAAAACCTTTTTCGCCAAATTTAGATGTTAATACTGAATGTCATCTTTTTGTCAAAGGACATTACAGTGATTTTGAAGCTCTTGATGAGCAAATTAATAAATTTGCTGCTTTTTATCCTAATGTCGAAATAACATATGAATTAGTTGACAATTATACAAAAGATTCTGTTATTAGCGGATTATTTGTGGGTGACAGCGCTCCTGATATTTATTTCATTAATAATGGTTGGGAAAGCGATACACGTTATACCACTTTGTTTAATTATGCTGAAGACCTTTCCGATCCAAGCACAGGTATCGATTTATCTACTATAAGAGATGGTCTCATGTATCAAGATAAAGACGGACACGTCCCCTTTGTCCCCATTTTCACAAATTCATACGGCATGATTGTCAATGAAGAAATCTTTTCTAAAAACAATCTTTCCATTCCTAAAACATATATAGAATTATTACAAGTTTGTAATTCTTTAATTGACATTGGCTATGAGCACCCAATTATGAGTTATAACGCTTCGTTATATTCTTTATACTTCCCATATTTCTTATCCACAATTAATGGTAACAAGGACGCTGTTGATGCTTTAAACACATTAGAAGCCAGTGCGGGTTCTTATTTAAGACAAGGATTAGAAAAAGCCAAAGACTTTAATGATTTTCATTTCATTGACAAAGCTAAATGCGTGGATGAAATCGCTAAAGACAACACAGACAGCATTTGTTATCGTTTTTACAAAGGCGATGTCCCAATGATGTTCACTGAAGTAAATAGATTATCTGGTAGCCATAAAAGAGAAGCTAAATCTGAAGATTATCAAAAGAATCCATTCAAATATAGTTTCCAACCTATCCCCACAACTGATGAAGGTGGTTATTATTTCAATACCATTGCCTTATCTTTCGCCGTTAACAAAGAAAGCAAGAATTTAGCGATGGCTAATGAATTCATGAGATTCTTAATTAGATCTCAAAGTTTAAATGAAATGAATTCTTCAAAAAGACAAGTCTCCCCTGCTAAAAAATTAGGTGATGATAAATTATTTAATTCTTTCAAAGATGTTTTAAAAGAGGACCATGTCCTTTATAACTATACTGTTGGTCTATCTGCCGCTGCTGATACACAAGCTAGAAAAGCATTCAACGCTCTCCTTGATGGCGCTACCATTGATGAAGCCATCGCTGGATATGGATCATATCAATAATTATTAAAAACCTATCTAAAACCCCGTTAATTTTACTATGAAAAAGTTAGATGAATTTCTTTATGCCACACAATATTACCGTTCCCCCACACCTTTAGAAGATGAATGGGAATACGATTTAAACAATTTAGGAAAATATAATTTAAACACCATTCAAATACGTATTAATTGGAGAAACAATGAGAGAAGAGAAGATGAATATGACTTCTCCGATGTCGATAAACTTTTAGCATTAGCAGAAAAACATCATAAGAAAGTATTGATGAAATTTCTTTTAGAATGCGCACCACAATATATTTTTGATAAATATGGTGCTAATAGAATTGGACCAAAAGGTGAAATTCTTAGAGGTGGATATCATGGAGCATTCTATGGTGGTTGGTTACCTTGTTACAGTAAAGATGTTGTTCGTGAACGCATGGCTAAGTTCGTTCGCAAAGTGGTTGAAAGATATGCTGACAATCCAAATATTATTTTATGGAATGTATGGAATGAACCGAGAAATAAACCTATCGAAGAATGTTTTTGCGATGATTGCAGAAGAAGATATGGTGGTTATTTAAAAAACAAATTCCAAACAATTGAGAATCTTAATAAATTCTATGGAGCTTCAGAAGACAGCTTTGAAAATATTTCCTTACCAAGTACACCCCATGGTTATTGGGATACTTTTGAATTTAAAAAATTCAAATCAGAACAAGGTATTTATGATAATTTGAGACTTGTTTATGACACAATTAGGGAAATAGATAAAGTTCGACCAATCGTTTCTCACGTTGGCTATACATCGGCTTTCCAATTCTCTATTGGTGATTGCAACAATGATGATTTTGTTTCTAAGGCTGTTGATTATTGGGGAACATCAACACCATGTGATTGTTGCATGGTTACCAAAGAAGCAAGATTAGATTTTGCTATGCTCAATGATTATTTACAATCCATTTGCAAAGATTATCTTATTTATGAACTATATCCTGGATTAGGATCTTATAAATATAGCTACGACACCAACTGGGATATGAAATATAAATTATTCACCTCTTTAGGTAGTGGTGCCAAAGGTATTAATTATTGGCAATACCGCGCGGAAAGAGTGGGACACGAAAATGACTGCGCTGGTTTAGCAAGAAGTGATGGCTCACCAAGAGAAGTTTTAGAAGAAGTTAAAACATTCGGAGATATTATTAATAAAATAGGCAAAGATATTCATAGTTTTTATAAAAAACAAAGCGATATTGCTATAGTTTTTGATTATGATTCTAGTTTGTTAAGCGAAATTGAAGATTCTTGTGGTCCTGATTATAAATTCGACATGTATTGGTGGATTCTTTATTATCGAAACGCTCATGCAGGCTTTTATCGTTTAATGAGACGAAATAACTATGATGTTGATTATATTCAATCAAGCAATATCAAAGACATTCATAAATATAAAGCCATCTACATGCCTTATTACGCAATGATTAAAGAAGATGTCGCTAAAGAATTAGAAAAGTTTGTATCTAATGGTGGTATCCTTCTTGCAGATGAAGGCTTTGGTTTAAGAGATTTAAATACTTGGGTTAATCCTTATGACATTAAATGCCAAGGATTATTTAAAGGCCGTCTATTAGAAAGAAGAAAAGATGATAGAGTGGTTATCTATAAAGATAATGAATATTTATCCAAAGGATACCATAGTGTTTATAACATCTCTAATAGTGAAACTATTGCGACATTTAAAGATGGAAGCCCATCAATTCAAAGAATCAGTCACGGTAAAGGTTATACATATTTATTTGGCTTCTCTATCGGATATGATGCTTATCAATCAGAAGATGAAATAATTACTAAAATCTTTGAAAATTGCATTAAAGATATCAACTTGAAAAAGTCCAAATATTCAGATTACAAACATGGTTTGGAAGTTAAACAATTAATCAAACAAAACGAATCTTATTACACATTCTTAAATTCATCCGATAAAGAAATAATCGTTGATTTTGAAGAAAAGATTTTAGAATCTTATGGCAATATCAAAATTCAATCTAATAAGATTGCTATTCCTTCTTTCGAATGTGGCGTTATTAAAAGCGTTAAATAATTTTTATAAAAGGTAACTTAATATCAATGCCTTCAATGGCAAATATTTCATATGTCGAAGCAGTCCATCCCATAAATGGTGGAGCATCATATTCAACATTCATAATCGAACCATCTCTTGCATCATATTTTTCCCACAGCAAACCAGTCTTTTCAAATTGCTTTTCGACTGTGGACATATATTTCTTCATAATTCTTTTAGCGTCTTCGATATCACCAACATTTAATAATGCTAAAAAGACAATAAAGGTAGTTTCACCCCAGACGACTGGATAGTCCCATTGATAATATTGTTTTTCATTTCGACATGCAGCGGTGGAAACACCACATTCAAGTTCTAATTGTTTAAAAACCTTTAATGCGGATTCTTTATCATTAGTTATTCCCATTGCGTGAGGATATAGTGACGCTACAGTAATCACATGCGAATGCGTTCCATCGCCGAGATGATAATCAACATACATTCCTTGTTTCTCATCAAAGAAGTATTTGTTAATTAATTCTTTTCTTTTTTCCGCTAATTCTTTAAATTGATCGGATTCTTCTTTTCTTCCGATTATTGATAACATCTCGCCTAAGCGAATTTCCACTGCAAAAAGCCAACAATTTAAATCTAAATGCGCAAATTCAGAGGCCGCCATGAGACGGTCTTTTGTTTTAAATCGAGCGTTAAAATCTAAACCCGATTCAGCGACAGCAATAATATCTCTTCCTATCTCATATTGGATTTTAGGATCATCGCTATATTCGTAAACACGATTACAAAGATATTTATAATGATTCATTATGGCTTCATATGTGTTGGTTTTGTCATCACACATATATGAATTAAGACCAATATTAGTCATTCTTCTTTTTTGAAAGAAGTCGTGTTCTTTTAATAGGGCATCTATATATTTATTGATAATACTTTTATCCTGTAGATATTGATATAAATCCCAAACACAAAGAGTCAACACCGGAGGTTGAGTTCTATTTCTCATATATCCAGCACTGGAATTAGGGACATATCCCAAGGTATTTACAAAATAAACCATATCTTGAATATTATTCTCAACTTGCTCTGGCATTTTACTAAGCAAAAGACCTTTGTTGATAAAATATAAATCCCAATAATAAAAGTCGGAATAAATACCGGTGTTTGGGGAATTATAAGGATATGGCAATTCCTTATTATCTTTCACAATTGTTTTAATCCAATTGGTGTTGATAAAGTCAAGTATCTTGTTTTTCATATTACTTTAAAAAATAATTTTCTGCGTTTCTATAACAAATATTTTTGATGACTTCACCAACTATTACTTTGTTGTTGGTCATTTCTCCATTATCCATCATGTTCGCCAAATAATTGCATAGCAATCTTCTAAAATATTGGTGCCTTGGATAAGAGAGAAAACTCCTAGAATCAGTTAACATGCCGATAAATGAATCGATATGGCCAGTGGCTGTCATATCTTGAAAATGTTTTTCTATTCCTGCTTTATTATCTAAAAACCACCATGCGGCACCATATTGGATTTTTCCTTTCATTGATGAATCTTGGAAACAACCAATTAATGTCATGATTTCAGTATTCATTTTTGGATTAAGATTAAAAATAATCATCGGTGGTAGTGAATCTTCATTGTTAAGCCTATCCATTAATCTTGAGAGATTTTTAATGCTGTTATCTTCGGCAATAGAATCAAATCCGGAATCTAAACCAAGTTTATTTAACATTTTGGCGTTGTTGTTTCTCATAGCACCGATATGGAGCTCACTACGAATGTTATATTTTGCATATAACTTCAATAAATAATAAGTTAAATATCCTTTAAAGATCTCTGATTCTTTCAAAGAAACAGCCTTGCCTTTAATTCTTCTATCAAAGATATTAGCAGCATCTTCTTTTGCGGGTATTTCATAAACCATTTGTAAAGCCGTATCACTAGCTACACATCCCGCTTTAATAAAGGCGTTCAATCTCTCTTCAATCGCGGTAAGTAAGTCATCAAACTTTTCTATTTTTCCTAATTTAGCGACAAATTCATTATATTTATCCGCTTCGATATTCATAATTTTGTCCGCTCTAAAAGCAGGTCTAACTTCAAACTTATAGTTTTTGGTTTTAATTAAATTAAATATTTCTAAATTATCAAAGATTTCATTCGTGGTGAAAAGGCATTTGACATTACTCTGCTCTATTAGTTTTTGAGGTGTTATATTATTTTTAATAATGTATTTATTACATTCATCCCAAATTTGATTTGCGTTCTTTTCATTAATCTCAAGTTCACAATTAAAGAATTCTTTTAATTCCATTTGGCTCCAATGATATAAAGGATTGCCAAAGGCTTTTTCTAATGTTTTGCAATAGGCGATGAATTTTTCTTTTGAGCTTTCGTTTCCAGTAATATATTTTTCATCAACGCCATAGTTACGCATTAATCTCCATTTATAATGATCGCCAGAAAGCCAAATCTCGAATAAATTATTAAAAGGTTTATTCTCATACATTTGATATTCGGATAAATGACAATGATAATCAAAAATAGGCTCGTTCTTAGCGTATTTTTCGTATAGTTCAATCGCGGTATCGCTTTGTAATAAAAAATCTGGTTTTATGTAGCTCATAACGTCACTCCTTTTTTAAAGAATGCAATTTCATGATTATCTTCCTGCTTGGTCTTATAAGTGCCACAAGCAACTTGCATGACTAATTCATAAATGGCATCTTCATTTAGTGAAGAAGCATCAAAATCAATCCAATGATTCTTTTTATTATATAAGTCATTATTTGTTGCTATTTTGACCGTTGGAACAATAGTGGATAAAGGCGTTCCTCTTCCGGTGGTAAATAAAATCATTTGAGCACCAGAAGCCGCCAAGGAAGTGGAAGCAATCAAATCGTTTCCAGGACCATCTAGGATATTAAGTCCGTTCTTATGAACTGCTTCTCCATATTGAAGGACACCTACAATTGGTGCTGTTCCACCCTTTGTTATACATCCTAGAGATTTTTCTTCCAAAGTGGTGATTCCGCCTTCTTTATTTCCAGGAGAAGGATTCTCATAAATGGGATAACCAAAATCTGTATAGTATTTTTTGAAATTTACTATCAAATCCCTGTAATTCTCATATATTTTTGCATTTTCACATCTATTCATTAATATTTGTTCTGCTCCAAACATTTCAGGAATTTCTGTAAGAATAGTGGAGCCTCCCGAGGCAATTATCTTATCGCTGACTTTTCCCACTAATGGGTTTGCGGTGATACCAGAAAAGGCATCGCTTCCTCCACATTTAAGACCAATGCATAATTCGGAAACATCAATTTTTTCTCTTTGCAATTTGCTAGCTTTATCAGCGAACTCTTTAACGATAGTTAATCCATACTCAATCTCGTCTTCAACTTCTTGGCAGTTATAAAAAGCTATATTATTTCTCTTGTATGGTTTTAAGTTTTCTTTGATGACACTTATGGAATTGTTTTCACAACCTAGACCCACAAATAAAACAAAAGAAGCATTAGGATTAAGAGCGATGGATGAAAGCAAATTAGCAATATTATCTTGATCTTCCCCTAATTGTGAACAACCGAATTGATGGGTGATAGCAAAAATAGAATCAATAGACCCTTTTATATACTTTTGTGCTCTTTTTTCAATTTCTTTAACGACGCTATTTACGCATCCAACTGTGGGTATGATATAAATATCATTTCTAATACCTGCTCGCCCATTTTCTCTTTTGAATCCTAAAAAGGTTTTATGAGTTTTAGGAAGACTAACAATTTTGGGCTCGTATTTATATTCAACGTTTTCGTCTAAGTGACTTATTAAGTTATGGGTATGGATCCATTCGCCTTTCTTTATATCACAGCTAGCTTTTCCAATAATGTGACCATATTTAAAGACATACTCATTTTGCTTAATATCTTTTAGGGCTATTTTGTGGCCTAACTTAATATCTTGGTTAGGTTCAATAATAACCGCACAATTATCTAATTCATTAATTTGATAATACTTAGACATATTAGATAAGCCTCTTTCCTTTTTCTATATCTTTAAGATAATTATCAATTGTAGTTTCTAAATTTTCAAATGATGTTAAATCTATTCCCCAAATTGATTTGTCGCACAAAAAATCATGAACTGTTTTATTGGCGAAATAATTAAGATACCTATCCTCATCTTTTATTTCGATATCGCGAGTGGGAAGATGACAAATATATTTTCCATCTAACACTTCAATGTTTTTATACATGTTAATTAAATATGCAAAGCCTATCGTGAGATATTTTGGTAATTGGCGATAATGATTGTAATAATCGACAAATGAGCATAAACAACGCGCTTTCCATTTACTAATAGAATTTAAAGCAATACTTGTTAATTGGTGATTTAAAAATGGATTTAAAAATCTTTGCTTAACATCATCCGCAAAAGAAATGGTTTCTTCGGTATTATCACTAACGAAAGGAATGATTTCCTTCTTTAAAGTCTCATCCACAAAAGAGAACAACAATTGGTCATTCATAACTTCGTAAACAGTTTCTTTGCCCAGCCATAAACCAATGGGAACCATATTTGTGTGACTGCCGTTGAGCACTCTTACTTTTCTTTTCTTGTAATATTTAATATCTTTCGCAAATACCACATCGATATTGTGCTTGCCATCTTTTAGTATCTTAGCGATGTCGCCTTTATCTTCGATGACCCATAATCCAAATGGTTCACCTATAGAAATTAATTCATCTTGTTCACCTATTAAGGAAATAAGATGTTCCTTTGTTTTATCATCTTTGGGATATCCAGAAACAATGCGATCCACAAGTGTGTTGCAATAATAATTTTCACTTTTATTCCACACTCTAAATTCTTCTTCTAATTTCCATAAAGAAATATATTTATCAACTGCTTTAAAGAGTTCATCGGCATTATTGTCTATCAATTCTACCGGTAAGATATATACTCCGGTTAATTCAGATTTATATCTTTGATATAACCAAATAGTTAATTTTGCAGGATAGGAAATATTTGGATAATTATCCATCTTATCTTTTTCGTTAAAAGCTATTCCAGCTTCTGTGGTGTTACTAACAATAATTTTGACGTTTTTATCTGAGGCGAGTTTGAAGAAAGGTTCGCTATCTTCAAATAAATCAATCACCTCTTTGATGGAGTTAATTTCATAAACCAACTCAACATCTTTATTCTCTTGTCTACCTCTTAAGACAACATGATATTTGTTATTTTGTTTTTTAAAGTTTTCTAATGAGCCAAAAGGAATTGATTTAATTATTGATACTTTGTATTGACCAAGGTTTTCCTTGTTTAAAATATCAAAATATAGATCCACAAATGTTCTTAAAAAGTTTCCTTCACCAAATTGAACAATTTTCATAGTAATTTTTAAATCAAATAACATCCTCAAAAATGATGGGCTTTCGATCATCCTTCTTTTTTATATCAAAGTTGATATTTTTCAAATTGAGGCTTTCGACATGTCTAAAAAATAATCCGCTAGATGGTAAGGTCCATCCATAGACAAAGATTTCTGGATAACCATTAAAATCATCTTTGACATTTTCGTCATATTGGCCTTTTTTAACGCCACCAACAAGTTCAATATTAATATTCTCTAAAGAGATATTCTTTAAATATTTACCAGGAAGACCACAAATATTGGAGGTAAATTGCCATGGTTGTTTTTTCATTTCTTTCGTGGGCTTTATTGGCTCTGTACTCCAGAAATTCCAATGGCATTGTCTGTCCATATTGTTTTTATAGGAAATATAATTCCAAGGAATAGTTTTGTAATTCACATATGGACCTTTAGATGTCACGTTGCTAATTTTAATATTTGAAATACTGCCGATGGATAAATTATTAGGTCCTCTCATTCTTTGTCCTAAATGAATAAAGAAAGGAGCATTAACATTTTGCATTGAAATATTATCGATTTTGATATTATCAATTATGGCTCCATCAACAGATTCAATAGCGATACCCGCCATCCTGGTATTTTTGATATGAATATTTTTTAAAATTATATCTTTAAAACCGCCATTACTTTCTGTTCCGAATTTAATAGCGTTACAGCGAGAGATTAAATGACAATCTCTCACAGTGATATTTCGACATTCGTCCAATCGATTTAAGTTATAAGAAGATTTGAAAACAATAGCGTCATCGCCCGCAATAACCTTGCAATTCTCAATTAAAACATGCTTGCTATTGTCTGGAGAGATACCATCAATATAGACATTCATATTTAGATTTCTAATAGTGACATTTTCACTTGAAACAAAGTAAACTGCTAAATCCGTAGCGTGTTTAATAGATAGGTTCTCAATCAAAACATTTTTGCATTCCACTAAGGTAATGACTTTCGCGCCACGATGAACATTGTTATTTTTATTGTTCTCATCCCAAATGCTTTGCATATCAATCGTGCCATGACCTTTAAAAGTGATGTTCTTGCTATTCTTTGCGACAAATAAAGAACAATTAAAATAACTGTGGGATATATCTTGATATAAAGGAAAATCAACTTTTTCTAATGGGGCAAAGTCATCAAAACTAGCTGACCCATAAAGATAAGCTCCCTTTGCTAAATTAATACAAATGTTATTTTTTAAAAATAAAGTTGAAAGAATATATTTACCTTTAGGAAAATATAGTTCTAAACCATCTTTTGAAGAATTATCAATCAATTCTTGTATCTTCTTCGTTAATAATTCATCGGTGTTAGGAACAATACCATATTTAAGGACATTAATTCTTTTCATGACTAATTCTCAACTAGAGGATGGATTCAATTGTTTCGTTAACAAAGCGACAATTCTCTACGATATCGCCTTTCGTAATCCAAGATCCGCCAACAGCTTTAACGTGCTTATTTGATAAGTATTCCTTGAGGTTATTCTCATCTATTCCACCTGTAGGAACGAATTTCACTTGTGGAAACACAGAACCCAAATTATCTATAGCCTTTAAGCCACCAAAAATATTTGCGGGGAAAAATTTGACCACATCAATGCCTAAATTAATAGCCTCCATAATCTCGGTAGGAGTAATACATCCAGGAATATATGGTATTTCTTTTTCTTTGCATAGTAGTGCTATTTCTTTTGAAAAACCTGGAGACACAATGAATTGACAACCACATCCAATGGCGGCTTTACATTGCTCCACATTAATAACGGTACCCGCTCCTACTATTAGTTGAGGATAATTTTTAATAGCGAATTCAATGCCTTTTAAAGCATAATCGGTTCTAAAAGTTATCTCTGCAATCAAAAGTCCACCTTCAACAAGAGAAGATAATTTGTGTTTTGCATCCTCTTCGTCATTGAGAATGACAACGGGAATCACTTTATATTTATCTAATAAATCATTCATATTAACGAGCCACCCTTCCGGATGCATCGCCATTCATTAAAGCAAACACTTCTTCCTCAGACACTTGATTGAAATCACCAAAAATAGTGTGCTTTAAGGCACTTGTAGCAACAGCAAATTCAATTGTTTTTTGCTTATCGTTGAAACATAAAAGTCCATGTATGATTCCAGCGGCAAAACTATCTCCTGAACCCACTCGATCGACTATTGGTTGGATGTCATAGTGTTTGGATTCATAGAATTCTTTTCCATCATACAACAAACCCTTCCACCCATTATGAGAAGCACTGTAAGATTCTCTTAAAGAAGATGCGACATACTTAAACCCATAATCTTTAACAGCTTGCATGAATATATTCTTATATCCGGATGCGTCTGTTTTTCCATTAAGAATATCGGCATCAGGTTTATATCCTAAACAAGCTTCAAAGTCTTCTTCATTTCCTATACAAATATCAACATATTGCATTAAAGGAATCATAACTTTTCTAGCTTGTTCTTTGGTCCAAAGTTTCTTTCTATAATTTAAGTCGCAAGAAACTAAAACACCTAATTTCTTGGCGGTTTTGCAGGCTTTTTCTACTAAAAGAGCGCAGTTGTCACTTAAAGCAGGAGTAATTCCAGTGAAATGGAAAACATTTGCTCCATCAAGTATTTTTTCAAAAGGATAATCTTCTAATGAACTATTAGCAAAGGAACTATCTTTGCGGTCATAGATAACTTTGCTACCTCTAAGAGATGAACCGATTTCTAAATAATAGATTCCTAATCTATCTCCGCCTCTCACTATATAATCGCAATTGACTCCTTCGGCTCTAAGCGCTCTTAATGCGCCATTTCCGATACTATTATTTGGTAATTTGCTCAAGAAAATGGCATCGTGATTAAAGTGTGCCAAGCAAGTGGCTACATTAGCCTCTCCGCCTCCAAAACAAACAGCATATTCTTTTGCGGTTTCTAATCTTTGACTTTCTATAGAAAGTCTTAACATTATTTCACCAAATGTGACAATTTTGGCCATAGTCAAACCTCTTAAGATTTGTTCTTATAATAATCAGATTTATCTGAATACATTCTCTCGTCAGATTCTTTTAATAAATCTTCTAACTTGATTGTGCCTTCTTCATGGAAGCTATATCCAATAGAACAAGTATATTTAGTTTCAGAAACCGATTTTTTAATTCTTTCGACAAGCGCTATGACATCTTCTTTTGATGTTTTCCGGCAAACGATAACAAATTCGTCTCCACCCATACGATATGCCGATTGTCTTGCCTTGCATGCTCTAGCAAAACATAAAGAAAGTGTTATCAATGCTTCGTCTCCGGCTGCATGGCCATACATATCGTTAATAGTTTTTAATCCATTCATATCAAGAGAAATAATCGCAGTAATATCTTTGTAGTCTCTTCTAGTTTCTACAAAGTAAGCTTGTCTATTTAATAGACCTGTCAAAGCGTCCTTTTTCGCTAATTCGAGAATAGTAAAGACATAATAAATGAAAAGAGAAACAATGATTATCGTACAGAAAATCTGCGCATATTTTTTACCAAAGACAAAGGGAAAAACCACCCCAGAAGTTAAAGCGATGGCGAGGAAAACAATAGGAGCAATTTCCACCAAACGTTTATTACTTCTCTTAATCAATAAAAAGATTAAGAAAACCATATATAATCCACATAAAATAAATGGCAGCAACCCTAGTGGGCCTTTCACTAATTCATGTTTTTCGTTAATTTTAAATACAATACCAGTGAATATTGAAACAATATTAATTACCAACAAAACGCCAGCGGGAATAAAGACAAAATATTTTTGATGCGAAACCAATACCATGATGACAAGCGCTAACACAAACGGAGTGGCGCTATATCTAATTGCTGCAAGAATTAGCCTTGCTGTTTTATTATCTTTGACCGGTTCCAGATAAAACTCGGCAAAAACAACAATAGATAAAAGGAATATTGAAGCAAGAAGAATTGAGTAGCGGATCGTGGTCTTTTTGCTAGAAAAAGCAGTGATTGAGAGAACAACCACAAAAGCTCCTAATATTAATAGAAGAATCCAGTTTTGGAAAAAGTATTCCTTAATTGCTTCGGCCATATAAAAAGATTATATGTTAAAAAGAAAAAAATAAAAAGCCACTTAACAAAGTGACTTATTTATTATCTTGATAAGAAGCTTTTGCAATAATTGCTTTTTTTCCTTATTTCATCAAATAAAATAAACTTTTGGTGGCTATATTGTGATAGGGATATTAAATTGCTATGATTATTCTAAATAATAGGGGGGTTATTTATGAGAAAACACCGCTCAATCATATTATCATTGATTTCTTTTTTAATGGTGCTTTCGTCATGCACACCGGAAATTAGAGATGCCAACGAAGAAAAAAACCATGACAATCCCTATGAATTAAATGATGACACCATGTTACAGGTTCTTAAAAAATGGAACCCCACCGTTAACATTGGCTATGATGAGAATTTAGATCCTCAGTTCGATGAAATCGAACCATTTTCTGTCACTGAATCTCAAAAACTATCATCATCTATGTTTGATGTTTCGAAAGATTCTATGTTATTCATACATTTGCAAGGTCAAGACTTAAATAATAATTCAGTTAACTCGGAAAGATATAACGAAATTATAAACGATTATCAAAATTATATTTCTATTAACGATGCCAATGGTCAATCAATGGACCTAACTATACAAAGCGATGGAAGACACCTTGGTATTCAATTGGGTGACTCCTTTGATTATGGTGCGGTCTATGTTGTCAATCTCGATGAAGATGCTGGTCTTCAATTTGAAGATAGAGACCCATCCATTCAAAGAATGGTCATTGAAATGGAAGATGATCCCAGTGAACCAGCGGAAATAAGTGACTACGCTGTTAAATCAAATATAACAGTGTTAGATGCTAGATATGTTTCTCAAGAACAAGCTTACGAAGATTCAACATTTTCCTTTGTTTATGCCGAAGGTATGCCATTACTACATGAAGGCGATATCTTCCAAGTAAAAACAAATGTTAATTCTGAAGAAAAAGATATAACTGATTTCTATGGCAAATTCGTTTCAAGCGAAACATTAGGAAATGGCAGCACTAAAGTGACATATTGTCCTCCAGAAGGCCAAGACATCTATGATGATTTCAGATTAAAAGGCACACAGCCATTCAATCTTGAAGGCACAAAAATAATTGTTACCCCCAACCAAGTTAAAGATGCGATAAGATATACCGATACCGCTCGTGGTATGGCTAACTTCATCGCTAAATATGCGGAAACCACAAATGGTGATATCGTGGATACATTGATGGATCATATTTCCATTGATTTAACTTTTAAATGGGTAGGAAGCACATTAAATTTCCAATTTTCCATCACCGTGAATAAACTAAAATTAAAAGAAAACCTTTGGTTATCTTTTGGATATAAATTTGAACAAGTGACCGAATATGGCTTAGACTTCGATGTTTCTTTAGAGAAAAAGTGGTTTGTTCCCGTTGGTGTGAACTACAAAATCAAATGTGTTGAAGATATCACAGAGGCCCATACCTTCTTTGTCACGATTGATTATGTACAAGATCAACCAGAAAAGACTGATGAAGAAGCTAAGGAAGATTTACAAAACGAAATCAAAAACGCTAAAGGTGGACAAGATAACTTCTTTAAAAAGATTGTTCAAGATCCTATCGCTAAGAAAACTGTGGAAGGTAATAAAACAACCTTTCCATTACTCGCTTTCCCCATTCCTCTTTTCTGGGATTTAGTCTTTGAATTAAAGTTAGACTTTGTTTTCGATTTTACTCTTGAAGCAATGCTTCTATTTAAAAAGACCTATTCAAGTAACCAAGTCTTATTCTCTTTCTCCAATAAAGATGGTGGGGATAGTGATAAAGCACAAACCATCAATGGTTCTAGCGAATGGGAAATCTATTTCATGGGTTTAGCGGAAGTAAGAATCGCTCTTCGCTTTACAGCTAGTATTTATTTCAAAGGTTTATATAAATACTTACACGCTGATGTATACGCTGAATTATGGATTAAAGTAGGTATTCAAGGAACAATGCTTGCATCGTGGAACACTGGCACAGATGGTTCTTCTTTCTCTGGAAACCTCGCTATTGATTTTTATATACAAATGGGCGCGGATATTGGCCTGAATTTTGTTCTAGCAATATTTGACATAAGTCTATCGAAAAACCTATTTAAAACGTACATATTTAGGTTCTATCTATCCAATGAAATAGAACACTACGCTGATAATACAGAGACATCAATTGAGCTTAATCAGACGGTTACCAAGATTGATGATTATAACATCCTATGGTTTAGAGTGTGGGATGGTGTCAACCTTATCATGGATGAAAAGAAATATGAGGCTAACCATAAAACAAAAATCTTAGAAAGTTGGTTTGGCGATGCCACCGTTAAAACTTTTGATTTTATTCCTGAGGATGAAAGTCTGATGAAAATAGATCCAGATGGCACAATAAAAATTCCAGATGGCACGCCCGCTGAATTTACTACCTCATTTAGAATTCATTTACATAATGCCGTAAGCTTAGTTAACGATAGAAATATCACAGTCCACTTTAATGCTCCTGATGCTCACCATGTTTATATCGATGATGTAGATATGGGTAGAATTAGACCGGGTGTTCAATTTACACTTCCAGAACCGGAAAAGAGAACTGGTTATCGTTTCTTAAATTATGTTTATAACGAAACTAATTATGATATCGGTGACAGAATAACCATGCAAAACGAGGATATTTATATCACAACTGAATGGCATAAGATTCTCTACTATGATGTTTATTTCTACGATGGCAAAAACAATCTTGTTTATGTGGATCGCCACGTCGAAGAATTCACTGCCGCGACAGCGCCAACACCAGAAGTAAGAGATCAACACATGCAAGGCTATTCATTCGTGGGTTGGGATAAAAACTTCTCGAATGTACAAGGCAATCTTGTAGTTCGCGGAATTTATGTAAAGGTAGGTGACTAATTATGAAGAAAGTATTTAGTTTATTACCCGTTTTACTATTCTGTGTTGTGGCGACAGGATGCCATAAAAAAACAGAATCATCCAGTAATGATTCATCTTTTACCACAAATATCCCATTTGTTTATACCGAAGCAGAAGAAGCACCAATTGATGTTAAGAAAGAAGGATGCGAAATTCTTTATATCAACATCGCTAATATTCCTAGCTCCGGTATCAAAGTCGCTAAATGGGATGATTATAATATCAAATTTGATGTTGCTTATAGCGATGGAACCACACAACAATTCCCATTCTTAACAAAACATTTCCCCATTACCTCCCGTCATTATTTAGGAGAAGTTGGTCATCATAATATTGAATTAATCGTCAATAATGTCACCACGAAAGTTGGTTTTGATGTTATCAAGAATCCTGATTTCAATGGTTATAAATGTATTTTCCAAGATAGTCGTGATGGACAAGTTAAATACGAGACTACAGTCGGCTATTATAAGACCGTTAGTTATGCTGGAGAAATTCCCGCTAATCAAGAAAAAGATAAAGATGTTGTTAATACATTCGTGGGATGGGATTATCCATTAGAAAATGTTCACCAAGATATGATTTATACCACTCATTATCGTGATATAGAAAAAAGATATTATGCAAAAGGAGTAGCGGAAAATGCTAATCCCGTTATTGCAACAGAGAAGCAAGATAATTCATTATTTGCTTTAGCGTATTTAGGTCGTGCTTATGCCATTTCCATTAATGCTGGTGATACTATTTATCACCAAAAAGGTGATGCTGCAGTAAATAATCTCCATTTCAATAAAATCAACCCATATAGCGAAATATGGGATGCGACAAATGAATCCATTTTCGCTAATAGCTTGAACTATTCATTTGATGCTACTGCCGCTCAATATTTATTAGGTACAAATAGTTCCTTTAATAACAATCCTACTTTCTTATCTAATTTTGAAAGTATGTATGGAACCTTGAGCAAAACTATTCAACTAGAAGATGGTGAAGTTATTCAAACATCGACAAATCCAAGTTTTAAGAAATGTTATGATGATGCGGAAAACGCTATTAATGAAACAAAGAATATTCTTTCAAATGATGATACCGGTTATTATCGCATTGCCTTAACATGCTCATTTGATATCTATGTATCATTGGAGTTTGAAAAACTCAATAATGACAAATATAAATTAAATGGTAATAGTGAATTCTTCTTCTCGCCAGTCGACGGCACCCTTTGTGTTAGAAGACAATATAGTGAAGATGGAATATTTGATAATTATTTCAACCACGCTATTAATTATTCCAATGGAACATTGTTAAACATTGCCAAAAATTTAGAATGGGGGAACAACTAATATGAAAAAGAAAACATTAGTTATCGCCACTGGCTTATTAAGTGCCTTGTTTGTTGCTTTTACTGCAATTTCCGTGCAAAACCACGCTCTTTTCAACAAAGTAAAAGGCGAAGACACTATCTACACAATGACATTAGACAAAAATAATCGTATTTCTAACGCCACAACAAATGGAGATTATAAAGAAGGCATTGTCAAAACCGCTATTGGTTCGGATATTGAAATGGCTTATACAAGTACAATTGATGATCCAACTGGTCAAGATTTTATTTATTTATCTTCCACTCTCCAATCATTTAAAAATAAAACCCCGATTAATGGGGTTTCTCGAATTGATTACACCATTTATGGTGGCCTTGAACTGAAGTATTCTTATAGTTATGGAGGAAGAGTAGAGTCTCATGTTATTGGTGACTTAGAACAACAAGTAAGTGGTTCTGTCACCTTTGGTGATGGAGAAGGCCTGCCATCTTATTTTGATTTTACATGTTTTTCATTCTGCCATGTCATTTCTTTAAAATTCTATTATTCATGTATCCCGTCTATTGATCCATACGCCAGTACTGGTTCTTGGACTTATGAAAATAATGATGATGGAGATGGTGTTTGGAGTTCTGTCACTTTGACAGGTTATACAAATCCTAGCGCTGAAGTAAAAGCGTCTGGAATCTTAGTTGTTCCTGATATTTTTATAGATGGTGTTGTCAAAACAGTAACTCGTATTAATCCCAATGTTCTTAATAATGTTGGTTGGGTTAAACATATTGTTATCCCCTTTGTGGGACAATCATATCTATTAGATAAAGAAGGATTAAGTTTTGATTTTGGTTCCATATTCTCTTCTTCTAGTGGTAACGATGAATATGAAATTATGATGCAAAACGGTTCTTCTTGGTATGTGCCAAAATCACTCAAAAAAGTCACTATTTATGGAGGAAATAAAGCAACAAGAACCGCGACTGATCATGAGATTCCTGAGTCAGGATTCTATGGTACAGGAAGATTAGATGAAATTAACATCAACTTTAAAGTTACTAAAATAGGTAGTTATGCATTTGCCAACAATACTGGAATTAATAGATTATCTATTCCTTCTACAATTGAAACAATTGGAAATAGTGCTTTTGCTAACTGTCCATTTTTATTAATTAGAAGTAAAGGCTTATTAGAAATTACCAATGAAATGAACCCCACTAATTGCCCATATTCCATTGGCTATATGGATACCGTTGTGGCCAATAACATTGTCTACGATGTTTGTAAAGATGGTGAAAATCGTATATATGGCAACGCCATTAGATTAAATAGCCAAACCGTTGAAACAGTTGATTTTAAAGCGACATTCCCATATCAAGGTTATAACATTAGCACTAAACGTATTGCTAATGAAATGCTTAAAAACAATTCATACGTTAGAATGATTATTCTTCCTAATTATTTAGAATACGTGGGCTATAACGCTTTTAAAGATGCCTATCGTGCAACTATCTATGCCACAGAAAATGAAAGCTCAGTTTATAAAACTGGTTGGAGAGAAGGCGTTGGTGGATATTTCAACAACTGTCATGATAGTTTTTATGAGAATAAAGGTATTAAATATGCCCTATTAACTAATGGAATAGTTATTTGTGGCGTAAATTATGAAGCGAATGAACAAACAGCGGAAACGCTTGACTTTAGAAGTGTTGTTCAATCATCCACTGGTGATGTCATTCATTTTGCAGCCGCTTTCTTACAAAATAACACTGACCTAGAAACCATTTATTTGGATGACAATGTTAAATTTGAAAAATATAGTTTCTATGGATGCACCAGTCTCACATCAATTCATTACGATGGAGAACTTGATCAATGGGCCACAGTGGTTAGCAATTTTGGCACTAATGCATTCGCTGGTGTTCAAGCTACTATTTATTGCACTGATGGAAATACCATATTTGATGGTACAAGCATGCTTTCATAATTTATAACTAGAAAAAAAGCATAAATAAAAGACCCATAATGGGTCTATTTCTACAATAATTATTCGAATACTATTTCATAGTTTTAATGGTTTTTATAATTTCTCTCTGATTTCCCTGATACATTCCATTTCCTTCGAAAAACAATTTAAAACCGCATTTTTCTAGCACCCTTCGACTGGCTTTATTGTCTGCCAATGCAACACCGTATATTTCTTTGAAGTCAGTATTATTTTTTAAATAGTCTAGATATAAATTGACCGCCTCGGTTGCGTATCCGTTGCCAGTATAGATTTTTGCGATGTGATAACCAATTTCCCATCCTTCCTCTATTTTGACAAGTTGGACATAACCAATATTTGCGTTACCTTCTTTTCTAATAATAGCGTACACAAATGGTCCATCTTCATTGTCATAATTCTTAATGATTTGATCAACCACTTCGCTGGCTTCTTCTAATGAATCAAAAACTTCATCAGGAACGAATCTCCTATTGTCTTCATCTAATGAATTACGATAAACATCCTCATACATAGATTGAACCATTTTTGTAATAGATAATCTATCGCTTTCAATTAATATTTTTATGTTTTTCATATTATTAATATTTCCCAAATAATAAAGCAGCCACAACAAGTATTTGTCGCTTAGAAAGACAATCTGTAGTTTCATACTTTATTGATAAATCATAAAGAGTGATATAGTTACCACTTATAGAAGCATAAAAGCCACCAAAAGTTTTATTAATATTACTTCCACTTAATTCATAAAGGTAACCACCAAATGCATCTTTTATTTGGTTACCTCTTATTTCAAAAACAGGACCATACCCATCTTGCATAACCATATTATTTTCTATTCGATAATATGTGTTGGTGCGCATGTCGATAAAACGGCTTTCTTCAATTCTTAATAAAGGTCCATAACCAACTTGCTTGACATAAATAGTGGATACAGAATAACTAGAAGAATAGGAAGACTCATATGTTACTTCTGATTTAGAAACATATTCTTTTTGTTCCTTTTTTGGCTCTAATTTTGTTGAAGGTTCTACTTCATTTTCTCCGTCAATAGTGGCCTCTTTTTCGTTTTTATCTTCATTATCAACGACAGGAGGAATTGCTTCTTTCTTCTTTCTCTTGTTAGCAAAATAAGAAAGAATATATAAAACAAGAAAAGTCACTAACGCGATGACACCAAAGATAAGTAATAATAGTGAAGGAATAGACAATCCATTGCCGTGATTAAAATGATAAATAAGTAAATAAGCTCCATAAGCGGTGCCAATAATACCAAATACTGCAATTGACCAAATTAGATAATATCTTCTCATTTTCTACTATCATATTATCAAAAATATCCTCCTTCTTATAGGACTTGTTCCAATTTGCTTTTCTGATTTTAAACAGACTATTTCAAACCCTAAAAGGAGAGTATAATTTTATAGTTGAGGTTATATAGTATATGAAAAGCATGAGACTTCCTTTACTTATCGCTTGGGGTGTTGCAGTAGTAGGCATAATATTAGGATCATTTTTGGATTTAAACATTTCTACTGCAATCGCTAATCCCAACAATGCTGTTGGGTTAACCATCTCTGCAATTGGACCTATGATTGGCTTTGCTGCTGTAGCAGTTATGGGTGGTGGATTTATCGCCTTTATTATTAAAGGCAAATATCACATCGCTCTTAAAATCTTATTTGGTGTTTTGGCAGCTTGCTGCTATGGCGTTGCTGTTTATTATCCGGCCGGTGAATGGTTTGGTATCAATGGCTTTTATGGTGTTGCGCCAGAATGGGTTGGTTATCTAATTGTCTTCCTTCCTGAAGCCGCTGCTATGGTGGGTGGATATTTCTTATTTAGAAATTATAAGAATGAGGAATTGTGGATTATCTTTTGCATCATCATCGCATTATTATTAATTGCTTTATTATTAGTTATTCCCACAATAAAAGATAATATGCGCCGTCCTCGCTATAGATTGATTTCTTCAATCACGCAAATTGACTTCCATAATTGGTGGGAACCATGCAAGAATTATAAGGAATTAATGACGACCCATAATATCGAAAACAGTGACCACTTTAAATCATTCCCAAGCGGTCATACTGCTGAAGCTAGTATTCCATTAGTAATAATTACCTTCTTAGGACTTGCTGGTGACAATCTTAAAAAATATCAAATGCCAGCCTTCTATTGTGGATGTGCATTGGTTTTAATCGTTGCTTTAGCTCGTATCTTAGCGGCAGCCCATTTCTTAAGCGATGTTTCTTGGGGTGCTACCATCACATTCACATTAACGCTTATTGCCAATGAAATTGTTATTCATATCAAACCACTTCAATTAAAAGAAGAAGCTCCACAAGAATAGCAACTTTATGAAAAATGATTTTAGCAAAATAGCATTTGATATAATCGTTCTTGCGGGTCAAAGTAACGCAGAAGGTTATAGTGTTTCGCTTGAAAGCGAACCTTTAGTAATATCTAATGCATATGAAATAATTGATAAAAATAAATTTGGAATGAAGCTAAAGGATGATGGATCATATGGTGGTCTCGATTTTGTTTATCCCGTTGAAACAATCATTAGAGAACTTCAGGAAAGAAAAAGTAGTGATGGCACATATTGCTGTGACTTATCTTTGAGTTTTGTCGAACAATATAAAAAATCTAATTTCTATTCACCGGATAGAAAGATACTTGTCATTAAAACCGGTTATGGTGGAAGTGGTTTTGCTTTCGATCAACAAGGTGTAGGGAATCCTTTATATAAAAGAACAATCGACATGATTAATGTTGGCTTATCTTTAAATAAAAACAATAGAATAGTGGCGTTTCTTTGGCATCAAGGAGAACATGATGCATTTGAAAACGCTCAATTTAGCTATGATGAAAGATATGAATATTATTATTCAAATCTTTTAAAAATGTTTTTGGGTTTTAGAGAAGAATATAAACAATTTGATTTCCCCTTTATTACCGGTGGGTTATGTAGAGACTGGAAAAAGCGTTATATGGCGCAATCTGAAGCAGTAGAAAAAGCCACGATTGATGTTTGTAAAAAAATAGGAAATGCAACATTTGTTCCTGCCTCTGATTTACCTAGCAACGCAGAAGCAATACATAACGGAGACTTAGATCATTTTTCTAAAGAATCTATATTGATTTTAGGCAAAAGATATTTTGATGCCTTTGCTGATTTAAAAAAGAAAGCCACCCTAAGGTAGCTAATCTATACTGAATAAATCTAATAATTTTTTCTTCTCTAAGAGTGCCAAGAACTGTATGCAGGGAAAGAGGATATTCTACTCTTGATTTCCTTATCAATATTTTTTAATAATGGAAATTACTTCCTTAGCAAGTATTTGATAGCCATCAGGCAAATAGTGACAGCCATCATCATTTCTTAAATCGTTTGGTATACTTTTGCTCGCTTCATATAAATGATTGACAGAAAGGTTTAATTCTTTTGCTAATTCATTAACAGCAGCATTTCTTTCGTTAACTTTTTTATCCCATTTTTTATTAATAGTTTTATTTCCTACCTTCTTAACAATAGTGGATTCAGCAAGAATGATTTTAGGTGAGTTAGGGATTTTGCTAATTAGTTTTTTTAGTTTTTCTTTATATGTTTTTTTCGACATAGAAAAGCCGTGCAAGCCTTGATTTAAATGAATAATATCGTATTCATTATTCTTAATAAAATTAATAATAAGTTTAAAGAAAAGAGGGCTATTAAGGGTGTAACTTGTTGCAATATAATCAACATAGCATTGACCTCTTAATGTCTCTCTAACTATTTCTTGATATCCATTAGTAATAGAGTCTCCAATAAGAAGCACTTTTGGAAGATCGCGATTATTTGTGTTATCAGACCAGCTATGGATCCATTCAAATTGTTCTTGTTTCATATTTATAACCTTTTCATCGCATAGAATTTTATCATTTTAATAATATTATATGGCCATTTTGTCCTATAACATAAGAAAAGACCTCTTAAGAGGCCTAATCTATCTGGATAAGTCTTTATGTCCGATTTTGAATATGTGATTTTGAACAAAGACAATACTGTAGTTGGCTAAACTCACTTATCCGCTTTCTGGAGGCTAGTTGATATTGTTTTCAAACAATTCTTTCAATTCATATATATCTCTATTTACAACTTCGTAAACAGTTGTGTAGTCTGTTTTGCCATATTCATGGACCAACCCATTTCGAAAACCGATAATATCACCCCAAGGAATGGAAGAGTGTTCTTGTTGAAATTTAGGCGAAAGGTGTTTTATTTGTTCAATCATCTGCTCTAATCTAAATATTGTTGCATCAATATTTCTGCCGTCACTCATGAACTCTTCGTATGAAAGGCCTTTTGTGTATCTAATAATTATTTCAATTTCAACAAGTGCTTTTTCCATATAATAAGCATCGTTTTTATCAGCCATATATCTTAATACCACCTTTCAATATTTCATTTACCAAGTCTATGTTATTATTAAGTTCGCTACTTCGGATAAGGTCAACTTTCTTATGAAGTGTTTGTCTTAATCTTTCAATAAGTCCAACAAAACGTAAGCCGGTCAATGATGATGAAACATATAAATCCACATCGCTTTTTTCATTAGCTAATCCTTTTGCATAACTGCCAAACAAATAACAAAAATCAATTTGTCCATCATATTCGTTATCAAACAAAGCGGATACTTTTTCTTTAATTAATTGAACATTAAGCAAACCCTTCTCTTCAGTTATTTCGCAGTGTTCATTTAACATATTAATAAACATTTTACGTTTTATTAAACTTCCATAATTATCATCAGTTTCATATCTACGATATGTTCTTTCAGGAATGCCCAAAATTTTGGCTGCTTCTAACTGCGATAAGTTGTATTCATTTCTTAATTCTTTTAATTTCATATTCTTTACCCAAAAGTATAGTATCACAATTGTCCTATATTGTAAATAATACATGGCCATTTTGTCCTATGAAATATATATTAATAGGCCATTTTGTCCTATAACACAAGAAAAGACCTCCGAAGAGGCCTAATCTATGCTGGATAAGTCATTTTGTCCAACTTTGGATAAGTGACTTTGGACAACGGCAAGAATATGTAGTTGTTCAGTTCAATGGAAACGATGATGCTCCTTTGTCTGATAATAGTTAGGCAATGATTGTCTCAGTAAACGGTATTTAAATTAAATTAATCCATTCATCAAATCTGTTTTGAAGCGCGATGTCACGTAGTCTCATTGCTTCTAAAGTTTCAAGATAAGAGAAGGATGGTTTTTTTTCATTAAAGAAACGCAAAATATCTTTCATCTCGTTTTCAAAATATGGAGATGCGCATCGGACAAGGTTTTGTTTAAACTTACCATTGCCACTGACAAAGAAATCTTGGGCGTTTCCGCCTTCCGCAATTACTATAAGTGCGTTTCTTCCGTTTTTGTATTTAACGTTCAACATATGATGGACACCACTTTTAGATAGTTTAGCTTTAGTGGCGCCTACACCCATTTTAGACACAACAATTTCTAATGGGTGAATCCAATAGTCGCTTAAATGAACACTTGGGGCAATAACAAGAAGTGAATCAACATCACCTAGTTCTCTGACTTCATCAGCATATCTTAAAGAAGATGATGTGAATAAAGGCGTTTGATGTTGCTTGGCTAATTCAAATATTTCTTCAGCTTCTTTAAAACTATTCATAAAGGTCTTATCAACAAAGATAGG
>JAEEGL010522370.1_pt1 | contig 35975 bp, 22 predicted proteins | sample 9134231 | NCBI WGS metagenome assembly JAEEGL01 (sample SAMN16246548, study PRJNA631951) | gut metagenome | biome: gut microbiome; feature: rumen; material: fiber-attached | host: Bos | place: Iran: Karaj | collected 2018-10
CATTGGCCCGCCGGGCAAGCCCGGCGGCACACGCCGCCCGCGATTCCACCCCGCCCACGGCGGGCGCATCCCCCATTCCACCCCGCCCGCAGGCGGCCCCGGCTGTTCCGTGCCGGGCCATTCTTGGCCCGGGTGCCCGCGCACATCGGCCCGCGGGGAAGCCTGGCTGCTACTCGGTGGCGGCCTTCTGGCAGAACTCAAGGTAGAGGTCGCCTGGGATGGCGGTCCCTGGATAGGAATCCCACTGCCACCTGCCGTCCGCGCGGACGAGGCCGGTCTTCTCCTGAAGCGTCGCCGTCCTGCCGTCGAGCCCCGACAGGAGATTGCCCTTGGCGGTCCGCTGCGACGGGATGCAGACGCGCACGAAGCCGCAGTCGCCCTGGAGGCGCGGGGCGGAGGCCAGCGCCAGCGACCGCGCGCCGTCGGCGCCGTCGATGCGCACGCGCACGGCGGGGCCGCAGGCGACGACGCCCTTCCCGTCCACGGCGATGCTCCCATGCACGACGTAGGCGTGGAGCACCTTGCCCTGCGCGTCGAGGGAAAGCATCCCGTAGTCCCCGCGGAACTCCGCCTTGCGCCCCAGGATGTTGCACACGGCGGCGCCCTTCTGGCGCACGAAGACGAGGTCGGTGCGTCCGGCGGTGCGCACGAGCAGGGCGTTTTCGGCGGGGGCCTCGACCGCCTCGACCGTGTCCGCCGACGGGTCCGCGACGCACTTGAAGACGGCGGGGCGCGCGTGGGGCGCCTGGGAACTCACGCACACGAAGGCGCGGTTGGTCCCCTGCTTCGCCTTGTAGGCGATTCGGCGGTGCAGCGACGGCCCGACGCCAGTGAAGACCTCCCATCGGAGCGACGGCTCGACGGGGAAGTGCAGCCGCAGCCGCACCTCTCCGCCTTGGCGGAACGACGCCACGACGGCGCTGCCGTCGGCGGCGTGGGCGTGGCGGCGGATTCCTGTGAAGTACCCGTAGATGTGATAGGGGCGGGCGAAGGTCTTCCAGTCGGCCTCCTTGGTGATGGTGCGCCACGCCTGGCGCAGCCGCGCGGGCATCAGGTCGGCGGCGGCGGACGGCAGCGGCCGCCCGCCCTGGCGGATCTCCACCTGGTCCTCCTGCCAGGGGTTGCCGTGGAAGAAGTAGTCGAGGCGTTCCCGCTCGCCGCAGGCGGTGAAGAAGTCGGCGACGTATGCCCGCCCGTCCTCCAGCGGGATCAGGAACGAGCAGCGGCGGTATTCGCGGAGCCACGGATACGCCTTCGCGGCCTCCGCGGCGATGATCTTGCAGAAGGGATTGCCGAGTTCCGCGTATTCGACATTGCCGCCTTCGCGGACGCGCTCCTGGTTGCGCCCGTCCGCGACGACCAGGTTGTGCACGGCGGTGCCTGTGGTGTAGGGGCGCAGATGCGTGTGGGTGTAGCCCAGGTCGGAGAGGCAGTCGGCGCGGTTCGCGTAGAGGACCGCGTTCAGAAGGTCGTTGTGGTCGTGCCCGTATTTCGAGGTGAACTCCGTGTACCACTGGACGGGATTGTCGGCGGCGCCCGCCGCAAGCATCGCCAGCCCTGGATACGGCAGGAGATACGACGGCTGCGTGAACAACTTCCGGGACGGACGCCCCGGGGCGGTGTCGTTCATCGTCAGGACATTGTCGGGCGTATGCAGCTGCTCGAAGCGCCCCGTGCACTCCGCGAGCAGCTGCAGGATCCAGGCGGGGTCGAAGTCCTTGAGATGGCCAGTCGAGTAGATCGAATCGGCGCCCTCGGGATCGCTGAAGCCGCGCAGCGTTTCGGCCAGCACTCTGATGCCCGCATAGCTCTGATGGTGGTAGCCGACCGCCGCCTCGCACCACGCCCCGCCAGGCAGATAGCTGCGCTTCATGTAGTGCCGAATGCGCTGCAGGACGATGTGCACGAAGTCCGACTTCCCCGTGACGCAGGCGAACTGCGCCAGGCGCAGCCAGTGGATCGGGCTCATGTTGCTGTAGGGCTCGCGGTTCACGAGCGTCTCCTTAACCGCCTTCAGCAGAAAGCCGTCCAGCACCGCCTTTTGGAAGTCCACCCCCTGCTCCGAGGCGACCTTTTGCACGAACTCGGGATGCGTCATCAGCAGATCATACGCCTGCAGCGCCAGATGCGGGATGTCGATGTAGTACCACCACGTCCACCGCGTCACGCGCCCGTGCGGCACCAGCTGCTCGGGACGCGGCGTCCCCTGGTGGAAGACGACCGCCTGGAACGGATACTCGTATTTGTAGGCGAGGTCGTCGTAGTGCCGCGCGAACTTCAGCAGGATGAGCGCCGCGCGACGCCCGTAGGCCTCCTCGCCCGTCAGGTAATACAGATTCGCCAGATCCCTGCAGCGCGCCTCGAAATACTGCCGCTTGCGGTAGTCGATCGCCGCCTGGATGTAGACCCGCCGGCCGCCCGCCTCCTCGTAATACGGATAGACCGTCCTGCGCCCGCTCGGCGGAACCACCGTCTCGCTCCCCGTCGCGCGATAGCGCCCGTTCGGGAAGACCCCGCCGCAGGTCAGGCACCGCAGATGCCCTGGATCGTGGATGTCCCACGCGAAACCGCTCCCCTGCGGATTCAGGCACTCCTTCACTGGACAACCCGCAAACCACACCCCGCTCTGCGTCGGAACCAGTGACAGCATCTCAGACTCCGACAAAGCCATCACATCCGCCACCCGGGACTTCAGGCGGCCCGCATTCCGATCCACACCCTGCTTCAGCGCAGGATGGCGAACCGGCGCATCACCAATCGCGCTGTATTGTAAAATCACCCCAGGCGGCTCCGCCGCGCACAACAACCCCGACAGCATCGCCAGACCCCACAAAAACGGCATCTTCCCGGACATGGACACTCCTTTCCCCCGCCGACACGCCCATAATGTAGCATGGAAACACTTCGGCCCCCGACGCCGCATGCCCCCCCCTGCGCCGTGACCGCCCCGAAAAGAATCGCAGTTTTTCATGCGCCGCACTGTGCAACCAGCCAAAATGTAGTATAGTATGTGTATTCGCGTTTTTGAGTAGCAACCCCCGTTCAGGAGTCGTGGTCTTATGGACGAAGCGCCATCAGCATTGGGGACTGAACTGTTCGAGGCGCAGTTGTCGCGGCTTTCGGAGCAGCATTTTCTGGTGCTGCTCTGGGCGACGATGTGCGAGGACAAGAAGGTCAAGTACAACATCACGAATTGCTTTGACGATTTGAAGCACAGTGGCATCACTCGCACGAAGCAGACCGCGGTGGCGGCGGTGGAGGCGATGCATCTGCTCTGCCTGATTGACATACGGGACGAGCGGAACCGCAAGAACATCTACCTCACGCCGTATGGCGGGCAGGCTTTGAAGAAATTGGTCGAAAGTGGCAGATACCAGGCGAAATCCTCGTCTTACCTGGAGGAGATCAAGGCATGAAAGCGATTGGAATCGGCGGTGCAGGAAGCAAGATAGCGGTGGTGTGGGATCCGTCCGCAGTGACGGTGAACATCAGCGAAGTCGAGCTGAACAAGGTCAACACCGAGGGCACGAAGATTCTGGCGGCCCTTCGGGGGTCGTCAGGCGCCTTCAAGGGCGCGCGCATGGATCCCGCGATTGGCTACGAGGCGTACAACTCGGTCAAGCGGGAATTGCAGAGCCTGGTGCGCGGCGCGCTGGTCTTTTCGGCGACGGGCGGCGGCACGGGCAGCGGCATCACCAAGGGCATCCTCGAGGATCTGATCCAGCGGGATGCGGACGCCACCGAGGAGAAGACGCTCTTCGGGCTGGTGCTGCCCTACGCGCGCCTGGAGGCGGAGGAGTTCATCCGCAACACCTCGGAGTTCATGAGCGGCCCCGTCGCGGCGGCAATCGACAACGGCAGCACCGGCAACATCTTCATGTTCTCGAACCGCACCAAGTTCGAGCAGCGCATCCCCGAGGCCCGCTTCAACGAGATGCTGGTTGAATCGCTGAACGACTTCTTCGCGATTCCGAAGAAGAACGAGGAGCTGAAGCTGCTGGACGAGCATATCGACCAGGAGGACTTCGCGCTCTTCCTGTCAAAGCCCTTCTTCAACCACTTCACCAGTTTCAACTACAACCCGAACAACGACTTCGGCAAGCAGTTGAACGCGCACCACAATCCGCTGCTGATCGCGCCTGAGGATCCCATCGAGGCGATGTTCTTCCTGGAAGTGCCCGAGGGCGGCGACAGCACCATCTTCTACAACATCATCGAGTACTTCAACCAGCTCGGGGTCAAGCCCATCTACAGCGTCGCCGAGAATCCCGCGATCAAGTCGCCGCACGTCACCGTCTCGCTGCTCTACTCGCGCAAGCCCGCGGAGCTGGTGCAGGACTTCAACAAGGTCGCCGAGGAGCAGGCGCAGACCAAGGTGCGCAAGACCATCGACCAGTTCGTGCAGGTCGAGCAACTCCAGGTCAACCTGGAGGACGAGGCCCGCAAAGTCAACGAGGGCCAGGACGACATCGTCGCCATGCTGAAGCGCCTCCACAAGATCTGAATCCCGCGCGCGGAGACCCGCGCCTCCGCGCACCCTGTTTTTTGGAGCATGCGCGACTGTGTCAGAGCGCAAGTATCTAGATGAATCGGAACTGCGCCGGAACGGCATCACCCCCGCCGCCCCGACGCCCCCGCCCCCGCCTCCGCCTCCCATGCCGACTGGCAAGCCAGCCGCGCGCGTCGTCCTGGACATGACCAAGACGGCGGAACTGAAGGTCGAGCGCCGCACCCCGCCGCCCGCGCAGCCCTCGGCGCAGGCGACGGGCATCAACGCCGTCTCCGCGGCTCTGCCCACGCTGCCGGGCCGCGGGCGCGCCACGCCGCAGGAGGAGGCCTCGCTGGAGCTGAGCCCCGAGTGCCGCCAGTATCTGGAGGTGCAGCTGCCCGCCCGCCTGGACATGCTGACCCCCACCCAGCGCGACATCATCTTCTTCGACCTCGCCTCGCAGGGCGCATACGAGATCGGCGACTTCCTCGCGCGCGGCGCCGAATGCGTGCTCTACCAGGGTCGCGCGCATGACTGCGCCTTCTGCGTCAAGTGCATCCGCAACTGGAAGGACAAGTGGCTCGGCGACGCGCGCACGCGCGGCGAAGCGGGCAAGCTCCAGTCGGTCTCCTACGCCACCAAGGTAAGGCACCTGACCAATGAATACAAGGTCGGGAAGATGCTCGCCGAAAACGACGCCTCCCGCCAGCGCGCGGTGCGCATCTTCTCGCTGCGCCGCCGCACCCGCTTCGGCCTGGAGCTGGGCTGGGATCTGCTGATGGAGCGCATCAACGGCATCGACCTCTCGAACCAGAGCCTGCTGAACGCCCTCTCCACCGCCGACAAGGTGCGCGTCTGCCTGCAGATCTGCCAGGCCATCGGAATGCTCCACCAGCGCCACCTCGTCCACCTCGACATCAAGCCCTCCAACTTCATGCTCGACCGCAACGGGCGCGTGCGCCTCATCGACTTCGGCATCTCGGTCCCCGAGGGCTTCCGCAGCAAGGCCATCGCAGGCACCGCAGGATACTTCTCCCCCGAGCAGATCTGCCGCGCCCCCCTGAACGTCGCCACCGACATCTTCGCCCTCGGCGTCACCTTCTCCATCCTCTTCGGCGGGCACACCCTCGCCCAGAGCGCCGAGGAGGCCCTCAACCACAGCTTCCGCGTCGAGGCCGCCGAGGCGCTCGAGAAGAACTCGATGCCCGCCGTCACCGACGTGCCCGACCTCGTCAACTACAAGCCGCTCGCCGACGTCATCCGCGCCTGCACCATCTACCGCCCCGACCTGCGCATCCCCTCCTGCATCGCCCTCGCCAACCGCCTCCGCGCCGCCGCCGTCTCCTGCAACATCCCGCTTTAACGTACTGCCATCCGTATGCGCAAGGCCCTGTTGATGATATGCATCCTGGCAATGGTGGTCGCCCTGCCGTTCATCTTTCGGCGCCCCGCCGAGAAGCTGCAGCCCGCGAAGCGGCAGCTGGTGGTGATCTCGGCGCACAACGAGGCCATCCGCTACGAAGTCGAACTGGCCTTCCGCGAATACCACCGCCGCACCCACAACGGCGAGGAGGTCTCCATCGACTGGCGGAACATCGGCGGCTCCAGCGAGATCATGCGCTATATCCGCAGCACCTTCACCGCCAACTTCCAGCACGCCTGGCGCCAGAACCATCCCGACGGCGAGTGGGACGACGCCCTCGCCAGCGCCGTCTTCTCCCCCGCCACCGACCGCGGCGGCACCCCCGCGCAGCGGGCCGCCCGCGCCGAATTCCTCGCGGGCAATGTCGGCGTCGACATCGACATCCTCTTCGGCGGCGGCCAGTACGACTTCAACTCCCTCGCCCAGGCGGGGCTCCTCGTCCCCTGCGGCGTCCGCCGCCGCCACCCCGAGTGGTTCGACGGCCCCGACGCGCCCTTCCTCCCCGGCGGCGGGGGCGAGGTCTGGTACGACCCGCAGGACCGCTACTACGCGGCCTGCTTCTCCTGCTTCGGCATCATCTTCAACCGCGACCGCCTCGCCCAGGCTGGATTCTCCCCCGAGGAGGTCGAGCGCTTCGGGACCAGCTGGCGCGACCTCGCCGACCCGCGCCTCTACCGCGCCATCGGCATCGCCGACCCCACCCAGAGCGGCTCCATCAACAAGTGCTTCGAGATGATCATCCAGCGCGAAATGCAGGACGCCCTGAAGGGCGTCGCCAGCCCGTCGCCGCAACAGCTCGACGCCGCGTGGCGGCGCGCCATGGCCCTGCTGAAGGTGCTGGGCGGCAACGCCGCCTACCTCACCTTCTCCGCCTCCAAGGTGCCCGTCGACGCCGCCACCGGCCAGATCGCCGCGGGCATGTGCATCGACTTCTATGGGCGTTCGCAGGTCGAGTGGGAGAAGGCGCATGTCGGGCGCGAGACCATCACCTACCGCACGCCGCGCGCCGCCTCCACCGTCTCGGGCGACCCCATCGGGATGCTCCGGGGCGCGCGCGACCCCGAACTCGCGCAGGAGTTCATCGACTTCGTCCTCAGCCCCGAGGGGCAGCGCCTCTGGGCGGGGCGAATCGGCACGCCTGGCGGCCCGCGCCGCTACAACCTCTACCGCCTCCCGTGCCGCCGCGACCTCTACACCCCCGCCGAACGCGCGAACATGTGCATCGACGCCGAGGAGCGCCCCTTCGAACTCGCCGAGGAGTTCCGCTACCAGGGCGCCTGGACCAGCCGCCTCTTCAACATCATGCGCCTCCTCATCAAGGTCATGATCATCGACTGCGGCCCCGAACTCCGCGCCGAATGGAAGCGCATCCTCGACCGCGGCGGCCTTGAAAAACTCACCCCCGCGCAGCGGGACGCCTTCCACGACCTGCCCTTCGAGCACCACGACGCCCTCCAGACCGGCAAGGACCTCTCCACCCCCGAGCAGCAGGCCACCGCCATCCGCCGCTGGATCGACTTCTTCCGCACCCGCTACCGCACCGCAGGCTCACCGCCGTAGCCCCGCCAATCCCGTGCCCACCCTGTCCGACAGCCAAGCTATACTGGCGAAGGAGCTCCGCGCCCAGCAGCTCCTGATATTCTGGGGCGGGCTGCTGCTGCATATTTTCCTGCTTTCCTTCATCGGGATGCTCCCGCACGGCTCCTGGCAGCTGCGCTTCGCGCGCCTGGCGCCGCCCCTCGGCACCGCCACGGGCGTGGCCTTCTGCATCTACCTCCTCCACTGGCGCCCCGCCCACGGCCCCGTCGCCACCGCCCTCGTCGCGCTCCTTCCGCTCCCGCTCTACCTGCCGACCGCCGCCTGCTATCCGATGCGCACCGTCCTCGCCGTCTGCATCGCCGCGCTGCAATGGCTCGGCCTCCAGCGCGGCGCATCCCTGGCCGAACACCGACACCTCGAACGCCTCCATGCCAGGCACAACCCGCAGGCCGCGCCCGTCGACTACGAACCCGAGCTGGAGTTCGCGCAGGACTGCCACCTCGCCTACACCTTCGGGCTGCTCCTCATGCAGCTCTACCACGGCGGCCAGAGCTACGCCGTCCCCCTCACGCGCACTGGCGCGGCCCACCGCGCCCTCTACGCCCTCTTCCTCCTGGCGGGGGGGATTCTCATCGCCCTCGTCACCATCGGCCTCCGCCACCGCCGCCTGCGCCTCCCCTGGAGCCTCTGGGCCGCCGCCGCCCTGCTGCCGGCCGCCGTCTGGCTCTTCGCGACGGGCGGCCCCTGGCTGCCCGTCCTCCTGCTGCACTCGGTCCTCCTCGACCTCTTCTTCCACCACTCCCGCCGCAAGGCCTCGCGCCTGACCGAGTGGTTCCTGTCGCATCCCGCGCAGCTGCTGGCCGTCAGTTTCATGCTGCTCATCGCCATCGGCGCGCATCTCTTGAGCCTCCCCTTCTGCGACGCCTCGGGCGAGGGCGGCCTTCCCCTCCCCGACGCCCTCTTCACCGCCACCAGCGCCGTCTGCGTCACGGGCCTCACCGTCGTCGACACGGGCAGCCGCCTCACCTTCGCGGGGCAGGCCGTCCTCGCGGGGCTGGTGCAGCTGGGGAGCATCGGCATCATGACCGTCTCCGCCTTCATCGCGGTCGCCGTCGGGTACCAGATGGGGCTGCTGGAAAGCCGCGCCGTCGCCAACTTCACCGGCGAGGAGAAGAGCCTCTTCGCGAAGCGGATCATCCGCCATGTCATCCTGCTCACCCTCTCCATCGAGGCCGTCGGCGCCCTCCTCTTCTGGCTGTACCTGTCCCTCCGCCAGCCTGCGCTGCCCAATCCTGTCTGGCGCAGTTTCTTCATGAGCCTCAACACCTTCTGCAATTCAGGATTCGCCCTCGACCCCGACAGTTTCCTGCGCTGGCAGCGCGAACCCGTCCCCCTCGCCATCGGCACCCTGCTGATCCTCCTGGGCGGCCTCGGCTTCAGCGTCCTCACGGGCGCCTGGAAACGGCTGACCCAGCGCCAGCCGCACCATCTGCCGCCGCACCTCAAGGTCATCTTCTGGACCACCGCCATCCTCACCATCTCCGGCGCCCTCCTCTTCCTGCTCTGGGAACGGCACGCCTCCCTCCAGGGACTCACCCCCGCCCAGCAGATCGCCAACGCCTGCTTCATGGCCGCCTCGGGGCGCACCGCGGGCATGAACTCCGTCGACCTCGGCGCCATGCGCCCCTGCACCCTGCTCCTCCTGCGCACCCTCATGTTCATCGGCGGCGCCCCGGGCTCCACCGGCGGCGGCATCCGCGTCACCACCTTCGCCATCCTCGCCATGCTCGTCTGGGCCCTCGTCCGCGGACGCCCCCGCGTCGTCGTCTTCAAGACCACCGTCCCCGAGCGCAACCTCCACCAGGCCAGCGCGGTGCTTCTCCTCGCCGTCGCCCTGGTCACCCTCGCCACCACCCTGCTTGCCGCCCTCCTCCCCGCCGAATCCCTCATGACCATCTCCTTCGAGTGCACCTCCGCCTTCAGCACCAACGGCCTCTCCCTCGGACTGTCCCCCCGCCTCCCCCTCGCGGGAAAACTCCTCTTCGTCCTCGCCATGTTCGTCGGGCGCATCGGCCTGCTCACCGTCCTCGACAGCATGCGCCTCGAACCCGCCACCCCGCAACTGCGCTACCCCATCGGGCGCATCCCCGTCGGATAAACCACCCATGTCACGCAAAAGCCAAATCGCCGTCATCGGCATGCGCATCTTCGGCCTCGGCACCGCCCGCGCCCTCATGCAGGCGGGCATCTCCGTCTGCGCCATCGACCGCGACGAAGCCATCATCGAGGCCATCAAGGACCAGGTCACCACCGCCCTCATCCTCGACACCACCCGCGAGGAGGGCCTCCGCGAGGTCGAAATCAACACGATGGACGCCGTCGTCGTCGCCATCGGCGACGGCGACGTGCAGAGTTCCATCCTGACCACCGCGCTGCTCAAGCAGCTCGGCGTGCGGCTGATCATCTCGCGCGCCGTCAACGCCCTCCACGCCCGCATCCTGAAGCAGGTCGGCGCCGACCTCGTCGTCACCCCCGAGCAGGACAGCGGCGCGCGCCTCGCGCAGCGGCTCGCGCATCCCGCCATCCTCGACTTCATCCCGCTGCCCGACCACTACTGCATCGCCAAGCTCCCCGCGCCGCAGCCTTTCTTCGGGCACAGCCTCTCCCAGCTCCACGTGCGCAAGACCTACGACATCACCGTGCTGGGCATCGAGCGCCCGCGGGATCCCAAGTCCACTGGCGCCCAGACCGAACTCCTCGCGGGATTCCAGCTCACCGTCGACCGCGACAGCCGCATCATCCTCGACATCGACCCCGAAAAGGAACTCTTCCTCCCTGGGGATCGCCTGCTCGTCATGGGCAGCGAGACCGCCGTGACCGCGCTCACCGAACTGTAGACCGCCCATGCGGGCGATCCCGCGCCCCGCCCGCCGAAACGCGCTCATTGCCGTTTTCGTCCTGCAATTTGCGGTTTTTGTGCTTTCACCCAGGCGTTCCTGGTGCTATAATATTGCCGTCGCCTGATTCACCCCCTCATCTCAAGGAAAGCACATCATGACACGGACTCTCACTCTGGTTCTGGCGTTCTGGCTGGCCGCAGCCGTGAAGGCGTCCACGCCGATGGCGTGGGACTTCACCTCCCCGAAGGTCTGGCAGCAGGGGGGCATTCCGCAGGTGCGGAACGACTTCGGGCGTCTTGGCGAGACCACGCCCGAGGGCTTCCATTTCAGGATCGACAAGAAATACCGCAACGTGTGGATCGAGAAACTGCCGACCGACACGGCGAAGAAGTACTCGCACCTGGAGATCTTCCATCGGGGGCGCCAGATCCTGTACTCGGTGCTGGTCTACGGCGAAGGCGAGGGCGGCTACGAGCGCTTCCGCAACACCTCGGGCATCTGGCCAGGCGAGGACCGCTTCTACGCCAACCGCCACGTCGTCCCCCTGAACACCAACGAGCGCTGGCGGCAGGGCGGGGTGCGGCGGCTCGTGCTGACCATCTCCAACTCCGGCGAGGGACAGGACGCGACGCTCGTGGCGATGGCCTTCCGCCGCGCCGCCGACACCCTCCGCAACGGCGCACTGATGCTCCACGACAAGACGATGGCCCCGTTCCACTGGTCGGTCGAGACGCGCGCGCGCCTCACGACCAGCGCGTCCTTCCCGCTGCCAGTGTGCGCCGTCGAGGGCGGCTCGGCCGCGACCGAACTGGTCTCGCTGAAGCCCGACCACCGCTACATCGCCACGTGCTACCTCGCCGACGCCGCGGCCGCCGTGAAGATCTTCGACCGCGACGGGACGCTCCTCGCGGAGCATCCGCTCGCCGCCACCGCCGAAAAGCAGGGCGGCCTCACCCTCTTCCGCGCCGAATACACCGTCCCCGAAGACGCGCACCACGGCGTCCTCGCGCTCTCGGGCAAGCAGTCGTACCGCTTCGCCGACGCGCTGGTCGAGGATCTCGGCGGCCAGCAGACCTGGCGCGCCGAATGGCTCTGGACGCCCGAAGGCACCAGAAACCAGCAGGACTGCTATTTCCGCAAGGAGTTCGAGGTCGCCGACCCCGCCCGCCTCAAAAGCGCCTTCATCCAGGTCACCTGCGACGACGCCTTCACCCTGGAGGTCAACAACAACCGCATCTTCAACAACAACGTCTGGAGCAACCCCATGCACGCCGAGGTCAAGAAGTATCTGAAGCCAGGCAGAAACGTGATCACCGCCTCAGGCCACAACGAGGGCTCCGCCGCGGGCTTCCTCTGCGAACTCAAACTCGTCCCCGCCGAGGGAGACCCCGTCCTCGTGGCGACCGACGCCACCTGGCTCTGCCGCACCACGCCCCCTGGCGACAACTGGCGCCGCATCGTCCCCCCGAAGGAGACCCGAGCGGGGTGGATCCCCGCGAAAAGCCTGGGCGTCCCGCCCGCGCCGCCCTGGAAGAACATGGTGCGGCACTACGAGGAAATGCCGAAGCCCCTGCGGCAGGTGCCGCTCGACAAGGAGAAATACGCGCGCCGGAAGACGGTCGCGCGCATCAACCGCGACCTTGACTTCCCCCGCATCGAGGTCAATGGCGAAATCATCGACCACCTGATCTACGGCCCGACCCATCGCGGCGACCGCACAAACGCATACAACTTCCTGCAGACCAGCAAATTCAAAGTCTTCCGAATCATGTGGGAGTTCAGTTTCGAGGCCTGGCGCGCCGACGGCACCATCGACTATTCAGGCCTTGAAAACACCATCCAGGAACTCCTGACCAACATCCCCGACGCCAAGATCATCCTCTGCTTCCGCCTCTCCCCGCCTGGCTTCTGGCAGCGGCGGCACCCCGACGAACTGGTCAAGTTCGCCGACGGCAAGACCACTGGCGCCGACGGCGTCTTCGCCTCCCCCGCCAGCCAGGTATTCCGCCAGGAGATCACCGCCAAGGTGGAGGAGTTCGTGCGGCACATCGAGGGAAGCTGGTATGGCAGCGCCGTCATCGGCTACAACCCGATGAACCTGCGCGGCCCCGAATGGGTCCTCGCCATGAAGCACAACTGCTTCCCCGACTACAGCCGACCCATGCAGGAGTATTTCCGAGGCTATCTGCGCGAAAAATACGGCACCAACGACGCGCTCCGCAAGGCCTGGGGCGACCCCCGCGCCGCGATCGACACCGCCGAAATCCCCCCGCAGAACCAGCGCCAGCTCAAGCTCGGCTTCTTCCTGCCGCCCGAACGCCAGAATGTCATGGACTACAACCGCGCCCTCCAGCGCGCCAACGTCGACTCCATCATGATGGTGCTGGACACCATCCACAAGGCCGCCCCCGACAAGCTCCGCGTGCTCTACTTCGGCTACCTGATGACGCTGACCCACATCAGCATGAACCCCGCCTCCACAGGCCACTACGACCTCTCGCGCCTGCTCGCCGCCAACAAGGTCGACGTCATGATCTCCCCCATCACCTACCGCTGGCGCAAGCCAGGCGACATCTCGGGCTGTGGCTCCGTCGAATCGACCTACCGCAAGCACGGCGTCGTCTGGCTCCAGGAGGCCGACAACCGCACCTACCTCACGCCCGGAGACGCCCACGCCGTCACCCACAACGCCGCCGCCTCCCTCGACGAAAACTGGCGCGAGTTCCTCTACGCCATGCTCAAGCGCGAGGCCGTCTGGTTCTACGAGATCGGCGGCGGCTGGTACGACAACCGCTACATCCACGAGGACTTCCGCCAGATGCTCGGCCTCTACCGCGAGGCGGTGACGGTCAATCCGACCTACCAGCCCAAAGTCGCCCTCTTCTTTGATGAACACTGCCCCGACGGCCTCACCCTCAACGACGGACGCTGGGGCGCGCAGCGCCCCTTCAATCTCGCCGCGGATGCGCAGTACATGCCCGCGCGGTGCGGCGTCCCATACGACATCTTCGAACTCGAGGACCTCTACGACCTCGACCTCTCGCGCTACCAGGTGCTCTACTTCCAGAACGCCTGGCGCAAAAACCCGCGCCTCGCCAGCTTCCTCCGCGAAAAGGCCTACCCCGCGGGAAAGACCGTCGTCTGGCTCTACGCGCCAGGATACGGCCAGGGCGGCGGCCTCGGCGCCATGAAGGAACTCACAGGCATTGACTTCGAACTCCTCCCCATGGGAACCGCCCTGCGCATGCGCACCAGGGACGGACGAATCGTCGGCGGAAAGGGCATGGACCAGGCCGAGGTCTTCGCCGCCAAGGTCCCCCGCGGCGCCGCGCTCGCCACCTACCCTGGCACCGCCAGGGCCGCCGCCGCCCGCGTCCAAATCGGCAACGGCGCCAGCGTCTGGCTCGCCACCTACGACCCCACGGGACGGATGCTTCGGCAGATCCTCAAGGACGCAGGCGTCCAGACGCTCATCGACCGCGACGACCGCGTGCTCTATGACGGACGCGACCTCGGCATCTTCGTCCTCGACGCCCCAGGCTCGCGAACCGTCAGCCTCCCCGACGGCATCCGCCCCGCCTCCGTCACCGACCTGCGCACTGGCAAGCCCGTCCCGTTCCAGGGCCGCACCTTCCAATTCGACGCCGCCCCAGGCGACATCCGCCTGTTCCGCATCCGATAACCGCACCAAATTTTCATTTTGCGATTTTTCTGCTGAAAATTGCGGCTTTCGTCCTTGCTTTTCGGCATTGTCGTCCCTATAATAAAGAAAACGCCGATTTCTCACCCCTGCAACCCATAGGAGCCACCATGAACAGCCACCGCCGCCTCTTCACCCTCATCGAACTGCTCGTCGTCATCGCGATCATCGCCATTCTCGCCTCGATGCTGCTGCCCGCGCTCTCCAAGGCGCGCGACAAGGCCAAGTCCATCTCCTGCGTCAGCAACCTCAAGAACCTCGGCGTCCCGTTCCTGATGTACTCGCAGGACTACTCGGGATGGATTCCCGCCCCCTACGACGACTACCAGTTCACTGGCTCGAAGCGCACCTGGATGAAGACGATCGTGGACTTCAGCTACATCGGCAACCCTGGCAACTCCTACGGCATCTTCGCCTGCCCCGTCGGCCCCAAGCCCAAAGGCGCCTACACCACCAACCGCTGCTACGGCGCCTGGCGCCCCTCTAGCTGGATGTGGTGGAACATCGAGAACTCGAACGAGTGCCATCCCTACTCCTGGGCGGCCGCCACTGGCCTGAAGAAGTGGACGATGCCCGTCTACAATTCCAGCGGCACCTACCTCGGCAGGAGCCTGGTCAAGCAGTCCGAGGTCATGATGCTCGCGGACTCCTACCACCAGGGCCCGACCGTCCTGCAGCAATTCTACTATATCAACCACACCGCCAGCACCATTTACGCACAGGATGACCGCATGAGCATCCGCCATGCGGGGCGCTCCAACAACCTCTTCTGCGACGGGCACGTCGGCAGCCTGAGCGCGGGCGAACTCGCCAACCTCGGCTGGCACCTTACCTACAGCGTCGTCGTCTCCCCGTAGGCAGGCGCGGAGCCTCCCGAAAACGCGGCCGTGGCCACGGCGACGCCGTGGCCACTCCTGGGCACGGATCCGTCCCGGTTCAGGGACATCCAGAAAATTCAAGATTCCGAATTTATCACTGATCATGAAGCGTTTTGTCCTTTGCGCCTTGTGCGTGCTTTTGGCCGCCGCATTCGCCGCCCCCTCGAAGCAGCCCGAATGGGAGCGCAAGCCGATTGAGATCATCACGGGGGATCTGCCCAGGCCGCACTATCCGACCGTCTGGAGCGCCCAGAAGAACGGCGTGGATTCGCTGGTCGTCGAGGGCAAGGGCAAACTGGAGCTCAGCGGCGACTTCTGCCTGTGGAACGACAAGTCCGCGAAGCTCACCTTCACCGCGACGCCCGCCACCGTCACCCTGAAGCCGAAGTCCATCGTCTTCCAGAAGAAGATCGACGCCATCGAACTGTGGGTCTACGGCTTCAAGTCAGGCAAGCCGCGCAACAGCTTCGTGATCCGCGACGCCAAGGGGAAGCTCTACAAGCTGCGCACGCGCGGCAACTCCAGCTACTGGGCGAAGACCCCGTGGTGGTGCACCACGACCACCCGCATCCCGAAGCAGGCCGTCTTCCCCGTCACCCTCGAAAAGATCATCTTCGAGGCCACCGACAAGATCAAGGCGGGCGACGCCATGTACTTCGACTTCCTCGGCGCCGTCACCCTCAAGAGCGCGAACCTGCCCGACACCGCGCAGACGATGGCGCCCTTCCCCTACGACCCCGCCTCCATCCTGCCGACGCCCTCCGCCAGGCGCTTCCGCACCGACGCGCGCGCCGAAGGCAAGACCTACCTCTTCACCTTCCAAGGCGACGGAACCACCGTCGAATACGCCTACACCCCGAAAAACGGCACCCTCGGCGACCTCGCCGTCTCCCTGAACGGCGGCCGCCCCTTCCAGCCCATGCTCGGCGGCGGAGTCGTCGCCGGCATGACGGGACAGGGCGCGCGCATCCATCCCGCGGACGCCGCCGTCAAGGCGACCCTCCTCAAATGCGACTTCCAGCACGGCAAGGTCACGGCGGACTGGCGCCTGGAGAAGGACGGCCTCCGCGTCGAATACACGCTCGGCCTCGAACTCCAGCGCGGCTCCCTCGCCATCACCGCCACCTCCAAGGGCCGCGACATCGTCTCCTTCAGCGCAGGCCGCACCCTCGGCACCCCGACCCCCCGCCTCCTCAAACTCTCCTATCTCAACTACCGCTGGGACTACCCCCGCATCCTCGCCACCGACGACTACTTCGTCTCCGTCTTCCCCGACTGGTACACCTCGCACGCCTCCGAGGTCGCCGACAGCCGCAGCGCCTACGGCCTCGTCGGCGCGCGCGTGGTCGACAACAACTCCGCGCACATCCTCGGCGGCTCCATCTACCTGCCCAACGGCGCGGGCCTCCGCAACCCGCTCCACGAGCACCTCTTCCTGACCGTCTCTCCGGAGTTCGACGCGGTGCTCCCCAACATCCCGAACCCCCGCTCCCGCTTCTTTGACGAAACCAAGACCCTCGTCTACTGCACCCGGCAGTACGCCACCATCGAGGCACGCCAAATCCAGAAGGAGATCGACTTCTGGCGCCTCCTGGCCGACTACGGCGCCCGCGACATGTTCGTGCGATTCCACTCGGACGTGCTGCGCACGCCCCTGCGCAACAACCATTTCACGCACTACGACCGCGCCTATGACGCGGTCGGCGACGCCAACTACCAGCGCCTCTGCGCCGAACTGCGCAAGATCCTGCGGCGCGTCGGCGTCTACGAGGACAACCGCGTCAGCCATCCCCTCGGCCCCGAGTTCACCTACGACGAGATGGCGCAGCACGCCGACGGCTCCTTCATCGAAGGCTGGGACTCCTCCTACCAGCCCTCCCCCGCCGCGCAGCACCGCATCGAGGCAAACTACGCCCCGAAGATCATCGCGAAGTTCGGCTGGAACGCCTGCTACTTCGACGAGGTCACCAACACCCCGCCGTGGGGCATGGTCGACTACAACCCCGACATCCCAGGCAGCGCCACCTACCTGAACGTGCTGCGCAACTACGCCTTCGTCGCCCAGAAGCTCTCCGAATACTACAACGGCCCCATCTGGAGCGAGGGCAACGCCGCCTTCTTCTGGGCGGGATACCTCGACACCGACTACGCCCAGACCAACGCCCCCGACGACCTCCCCGTCGTCGACTTCAAGCTCCGCAAGGTCAACCCCCACGAAAACCTCAACGGGCCCGACCTGCGCAAAATGTCCGTGGACAATCTGCTCAGCGCCGAGATCGCCTTCGGCAACATGGGGCACCTCTGGGCGGACGCGCCTGGCATGCCCAAATTCGGGCAGAATCTGCTGGACCGCGCCAAGCCCGAGGACATGCGCCAGATCTGCCGCTCCTACTTCATGGTGCGGCAGCTCCAGGAGTACTACGCGGGCGGCGACGTCCGCCTGATCCAGTACCAGTGCGGCAAGGACCTCCTGACCGCCACCCAGATGTTCCGCCAGAACCGCAAGAACGAGGGCAAGGTCCATATTGCCTACAACAACGGCCTGGAACTCTGGGTCAACCGCAGCCCCGACACCAACTGGGAGGTCACCGTCGAGGGCAAGGCCATGGTCCTGCCGCCCTACGGCTACGCCGCCTCCCTCCCAGGCACCCTCCTCGAATACTCCGCCCTCGTCGACGGGCACCGCGCCGACTACTCCCGAGGCCCCCTCTACACCTACCTCGACGGACGCGGCACCCGCACCGCCTTCCCCGAGCTCACCGCCGCCAACGCCTACGTGATCTTCCCCGACGGCAAGGCCCGCACCCTCACCCCCGTCCCGTTCATCGCCCCCGAAAAGCTCGAGCTCCCCGCCGTCCAAACCGTCACCGCCCTCGACCGCGCGGACAAGCCCCTCCCCGCCCCGAAACTCGCCGTCCAGGGCGCCAAGGCCGCCTTCGAGACCGCCAAATCCGCCTTCCGCTACCGCCTCCAATAGCCGCTGCTCGCGGGCGGCAAGACAAATGCGCGGCATTCCTGCCACGGGAAGCCCCCGCACGGGGCTCCAGCCATCCTGCCGCGCGGGCGGCAAGACAAATGCGCGGCATTCCTGCCACGGGAAGCCCCCGCACGGGGCTCCAGCCATCCTGCCGCGCGGGCGGCAAGACAAATGCGCGGCATTCCTGCCACGGGAAGCCCCCGAAGGGGGCGTCCAGACCAGAGCCAGGGGTGGAGTGAGCCGCGAAGCGGCGAACGGAACCCCTGGGACGCCGCACCATTGCCCAGTGCCCAGAGAGGGGCGGGAACGTCGGCGCCAGGCGGAGTGAGCGCCGAAGGCGCGAACGAAGCCTCGGCGCCGACACTGCCGACCCTGCAATGGGCTGGCCGTCATCACAGGGGTTCCACCCCTTTTCTTTTGCCCATGTGGGGGGTCAGGCGCTTCGCGCCCTCAACCCCCGTCTCTGTTCCCGCCGTTCCAGTCCCGCATGTCCCCGCTTCCCGACCAAGACAATCCGAGCACCCTGCCACCCGAGGAGGAACGGCGCCTCAAGCGCACTTTGAACGCCAGCCGCTTCCGCCTGGGCGTCGCCAACCTCTTCTTCAACGGCGAGGAGAGCAGCCTGGGCGGCATCAAGGTATTCATCCTCAGGAGCCTCGGCGGCAACGACGCGCACTTCGGCATCTCCTCCAGCTTCGGCGCGCTGGTCGCGCTGCTCCAGTCCCTCGCCATCCCGACCTTGAACTATTTCCGCTCCAACCGCAAGGCCATGCGCTTCGCGCTGTCCCTGGGCGTGCTCTGCGGCTTCATCCTCGCCCTCGCGGGGCTCGGCACCGGCGCCCCCGACTCGCTCAAGCCAGTGGTGCTCTATCTCTTCCTCGTCACCTCGCTCTTGATGAGCGCCGCCACTGGCATCCAGAGTTCCGTCGAGACCAACTGGATCGGCGACCTCGTCCCCAAGCCCATGCGCGGATGGTTCGTCAGCGTCAAATCCGTCGTCTCCATCGCGGGCATGGTCGCCCTGAGCCTCCTCTTCGGCTTCATCGTCGACTACAACAACAGCCTCCCGCGAACCTCGTGCGGACTCTATCTCGTCGTCGCCCTCTCCCATCTGCTCGCCATCGCCATCATGGGGCGTATCCCCGACGCCACCCCGAAGCCCGCGCGCCTCTTCGGGCAGGGCGACGGCGCCAAGGTCAACTTCCGCAGCCCCGTCTTCTGGGGCGTCTGCGCCTTCGCCGTCTTCTGGGCCACAGGCCGCAGCGTCTTCGGCGTCTTCTACTCCGTCTTCCTGCTCCAGGAGTTCGGCTTCGGGCTGCTGCAGCTCAACTCCCTCAACGTCGTGACCTGGGGCCTGAGCATGGCCACCCTGATGGTCGCGGGACGCCTCGCCGACCGCAAGGGCAACCGCCGCCCGCTGATGTTCATCTCCACCGCCGTCGGCTGCGCCATGCTGCTGGTGCTCCTGACCCCGTGGTTCGGCCTCAAGGTCATCCTCCTCTACACCGTCATCAACAGCATGGCGGGCTCCACCCACTCCATGCTCATCACCAACTACATGCTGGAGACCTTCCCCGCCGCGGGCCGCGCCGCCTACGTCTCCGTCGTCCGAATCACCATCGGCATCTCGGGACTCGTGGGCTCCCTCACCGTCGGCGCCATCGGACGCGCCCTCGAAGTCCGAAACTGGACGCTCCATCTGGGCGGCGTCACCTACTCCCGCTACCACCTCATCTTCACCGCGGGCGCCCTCATCGCCGCCTCCAGCTCCGCCTGGCTCCTGCTCATCGGCAACCGCATCGTGCACCCCATCGAGGCCGCCAGGCCCCTGGACGCATTTCCCCAAAACTCCTGATTCATCGCCAACGACATGGACTCCCCCACCTTCCTTGACCAGCGCGCCGCCTGGATGGAGCGCGCCGAAGCCCTGAAGCCGCAGCTGACGCGCCATGCCCTCGCCCCGCAGTCCGTCATCCGCATCGAGCACATCGACTTCCTCTGGCAGGGCTGCGCCGCCATCCCCGAATACCCCGCCGCCGACCTCCCGCAGCAGTGGTGGACGCGCGGCAAGACCTTCCTCCTGGACTTCGGCGAAAGCGTCGTCGGCCACATCCGCCTCAAGGTGCACGCCATCGACCCCGTCATCGACTCCCCGCTGCATCTGCGCTTCTTCGCCGCCGAAACCCCATACGAACTCTCCGCCGACCTGGGCGCCTACCACGGACGCCTCAGCCGCTCGTGGCTCCAGGAGGAGGACATCCACCTCGACTACGCGCCCGTCGAAGTCACCCTCCCGCGCCGCTTCTCGCTGAGGTATCTGCGGGTCGAGGTCGTCGCCGTCCCGCGTGCCATCCGTTTCGACGAACTCTGCGTCGAATGCGAGAGCGCGGCCCCGTACGAGCTGCCGCCGCCCCCGCCAGGCCTCGACCTCGAACTCCAGGCCATCGACCGCGCCTCCGTCCGCACCCTGCGCAACTGCATGCAGTCCGTCTTCGAGGACGGCCCCAAGCGCGACCGACGCCTCTGGCACGGCGACCTCCGCCTCCAGGCCCTCGCCAACGCCGTCACCTACCGCAACTTCCCCCTCGTCGAACGCTGCCTCTGGCTCCTCGCGGGCTGCACCAAGGACGACGGCTTCTTCCCCAGCGCCGTCATCCTCCAGCCCAGCCCCGTCGGCTCCTCCCGCGTGCTCGACTACGCGCTGCTGCTGGGGCGCACCCTCCTGGAGCACACCCGCTTCAGCGGCTCCATGGAACTCGCCAAGGCCCTCTATCCGCTCGCCGTCTACCAGTTCGACTTCTTCCGCGAGGGCCTCGGCGCCGACGGCACCTTCCAGAACCTCCGCCATTTCTGGGTCTTCCTCGACCACTGCCGCGAACTCGACCGCCAGATCCCCATCCTCGCCTGCGCCTCCTACTCCCTCGCAGGCCTCGCCGAACTCGCCGAACTCCTCGGACACCGCAAGGACGCCAGGCGCTTCCGCGCCGAAGCCGAAGCCTGGCGCCTCCTCGCCCGCAAGCGCCTCGACCCCGAACTCCATCTCCTCCGCTCTGGCGACGACGCGCAACTCTCCGTCGCCTCCCAGGTCTGGGGCATCCTCGCGGGCGTCCTCACCCCCCAGGAAGGCCTCCGCGCCCTCCAGGCACTCGACGAACACCCCGAGGCCGTCCAGCCCGTCACCCCCTATATGACCCACTTCTACCTCGAGGCCTGCCGCGTCTGCGGCGACGAAACGCGCCTGATGCGCCATCTGCGCCGATACTTCGGCGGCATGATCGCCAGGGGCGCCGACACCTTCTGGGAGGCCTACAACGAGAAGGATCCCTATTTCAGCCCCTACGGCGACCCCCTCTCCAACAGCTGCTGCCACGCCTGGAGCAGCACCCCCGCCTGGTTCCTCCGCCAGCGGCCCTGACGGCGGGACCTCCGCAAGGAGCGCCCGCCCTACGCCGTGGGCAGGTGCTCCTTGCGGTAGCGGAGGGGCGACGCGCCGTGGTATTTCTTGAAGAGGCGCGAGAAGTAGAATTCGTCCTGGAAGCCGCATTGCACGGCGACTTCGCCGATGCGGAGGGTGTTGTCGGCCAGCATCGCCTCGGCTTTCTGAAGGCGGCACTGGAGCAGGAAATGGTGCGGCGGCTCCAGGAACAACTCCTCGAAGACGCGCCTGAAGTACGGATAGGAGATGTTCATCCGCCGCGCCTCCTGCCCGAAGTCCCACGGGCGCTCGGGGGCATGGCTGATTTCCTTGGCCAGCAGGTTCATCTGGTGCGCAAAGGGATTGTGGTAGACATGGCGGAACCGCTCCTCCTCCGCCATCTGCAGCAAAAGGTCCGCCAGTAGCAGGACGGCGCGGGCGTGGCTGCGGTTGCGGTCGGGGCCGTTCAGGAGCGCGATCATGCGCTCGAACTTGGTGAAGAAGTCGGTGGGATGCAAGATGGGAATCAGGGCGTCCTTGCCGAGGCAGCGCAGCAGATCGCCCGCCCGCCACGCCTCGGCCAGGGGGCCGCGGAAACAGACATAGAGATGGTGGTAGCTGGAACCTTCGGTGCCGCCGTAGGCGAAGCGCGCGCCAGGGTAGGTCAGGAAGGCGCAAGGCGCGTCGCTCGCTTGCTTCGGCCCGTCGTTGATCTGCAGGGAAAAATGCCCCGAATGGCAATACTGGATGGCATAATAGTCGTCAAAGGTGCGGCAGGGATAGAAGACCAGATGGGCGGGAATGTCCGCCGCCCGAATGAACTGAAGGTTCTTGAAATATTCCATGACGCGAAACAATCAGCGGAAGCTTTCGGGACCCAAGACCCAAGACCCCAGACCCATCTTTCGGGACCCAAGACCCAAGACCCCAGACCCATCTTTCGGGACCCAAGACCCAAGACCCCAGACCCATCTTTCGGGACCCAAGACCCCAGACCCATCGGAGACCCAAGACTCAAGACCCATCGGAGACCCAAGACCCAAGACCCAAGACCCATCGGAGACCCAAGACCCAAGACCCATCGGAGACCCAAGACCCAAGACCCCAGACCCATCGGAGACCCAAGACCCAAGACCTTAGCGGTTCTGTGCCCGCCCATCTTGGGCGGGAGGCCTGGCGGTGCGGGCTGGGGGCGGCGCGGTGCTGTGCCCGCCCATTCTTGGGCGGGCGTGGAGCGGGTTCAGCGGCGGCGCAGGAAGTCGGCGAGGAAGGCGAATCTTTCGCGGAGGATTTCCTGCGCGCGGCGCAGGCGTTCCGCAGTGCGCTCCGTCTGCAGGAGCATCTTCATGACGGCGTCGGGGAAGCGCGCGCGGTCGGCGGCGGAATCGAAGTCGAAGAGCCATTCGCACAGTTCCAGGTCGTTCCACATCTGGCTCTTGGAGCCGAACTCACGGGTGCGGCAAACGATGGCGGGGATGCCGTTGCCGACCGCCATGACCTGCGAGTGCATCTCCGTGCCGAAGAGCCCGCGGCTGCGTCGGTAGACCCCCAGCGCCAAATCGGCCTCCCAGAAGGCCTCTGGAACCACGACGGAGGGCCTTACCTCCGCGGGGAACATGGCAAACAACTCATTTTGGCAGAGTCGGATGGCGGGTTCGGTCTCGGGCGACAGCAGCACCTTCCAGCCGCATTCCCGCACCACTCGGCAGGAGGCCTCCACCAGCGGCGCCATGTCCTGCGCCACCATGCGGCGGTTCTCCGCGATGAACTCCTGCGGCCACGGCTCGCCAGGGCAGAACTCCCAGGTCGGCGTATGGCGGTAGCGCGGCAGACAGCAGACGAACTTGCCGCGCTCCAGCCCGTGCCGCGCCAGGAACTCCTCCACGCCCGCGTCGTCCGCCGCGTCGAAGGCGAAGGCGCCGTCTGGCACGAACCCTGTGGGCACCTCCACGCCAGCCTGGCCCGCCGCGGCAAGCGCCTCCGTATCCCGAAAGAAGGCGAACGCGCTTTGCCGCAGCAACGGCAGATCCCTGGCGGCGTATCCGATGCCGGCGGCGCCATAGGGCTTGCCGCAGAAGCGGACAAAGGCACCCACATCCCTGGGCACCGCGATCCCCGTCCCAGGGCCGACCAGCAACAGGTCGCACCAGCGGGCCGCCGCCTGCACCTCGGACGACTGCTCCAGGGCGCCGCAGACAACGGGGACGCGCGGGAAGCGCCTCGCCATCATCCGCCGCAGCGGCGCGGAAAGCGGCGCGGAGGCCCAGACGCGGAGTTCACACTCTGGAAGCACCCGCTCCAGCAGCGCCAGCGCGCCAGGCCCGTGGGCGGTGGTGCCGATGTTGAAGTTGACCACCTCGCCGTCCTTGACGACCTTGCGGAAGTCCCGCAGCAGAATCCGCCTCCGTTCCATGGCGTCTACCTCGGCTTCGCCTCCAGCAGCGTCCTGCAGTACTGCCGCAATTTCTCGGCGCGGGCGGGATCGCGAGGATAGTCCACGGCGTTCTGCGCGGCTTCCAGCAGTTTCCGCTGGACGGCCTCGTCGCCGCGGTAGCGGCTGGCCGTCTCCCGCAGCAGCCAGAGATCCTGCACGCCGCGATGCCAGGCCGCCAGGCGGCGCGACGGCACCGCGTCGCCTTCCACGGGATAGAGCAGCGCGGTGTCCACCCGCTGGGGATAGGCCCGGCGGTACCAGGGCGACCCGTAGTATTGCCCCGCGGCCCAGTAGCCCAGGCCGCCGAACCCGCGCGCGAAAGCCAGATGGAACTGCAGGATGTAGTCCTGATAGGGGTGCTTCAGTTTCTCGTTGCCGCCAGAGCAGTAGTAATAGAGCAGTCGGGGCTTGCCTGTCTGCTCGACGAATCGGTGGAACTCCGCCATAGCCTCCTGCCGCAGGGTGCGGATATGCGGCATCCAGACATCGGTGTAGCGATCCATGGCCCGAACCCGCTCCATATCGTGGCTGGAGTTGTCGATGATGATGCGCGTCGCGGGGTCGCATTCCTTGACCCAGCGGGCGATGGTCTGGGCGCGCCGATCGCTGCATTCATCGACTGGGCAGACCAGCAGCCGATTGTTCGGCACCCCCAGCGACTTCAGCTCCTTCGCGCATGCCTGGAACCAGGCCTTGAAGGCCTTTTCGTACGCGGGCGAGTCGAAGTCCAGCCCGAAGAGGTCCTTGCGCAGGACCCGCTTCTCCCAGATGGCCAGGTCGAGATAGCAGTAGTCGAACCCCTTGCCGAGCCGCGAGAGATGTTCTCGGAGAACCGTGAAGTCCAGGGGCCCGATCAGGTTTCCCTGCGGGTCGGCCTTGGGGCGGGGGAAATGCCTCAGGCCGCTGAGCATCACCGTGTTGAAGCCATATTCCCGCAGCAACTCGTGATGGCGTTGGATGAAGGCGGGGCGCTGCCGCGCGATCTGCTCGGGCACGTAGTCCCACCCGAAGACCAAGGGCCTGGACGCCTGCCCCAGGGGCGTCTCCCCCCGCACCTGGAAGCGCACGGGGAGCGCCACCAGGGTCATGGCGCCGCCGTCGATGCCCTCCACCACCAGCGCGCCCTCGCCGCGCGTCGCCTCGCCGTCGGCGCGCACGCGCAGGAAGATCTGCGCGGTCTCATGCGGCGCGATCCGCCAGACGCCAGCGGGGTTGGGCGCCAGCACGTCCTCCGCCACGCGCCCGTCGAAGGTCGCGGCGGCCGCGGGCGCGAAGAGCCGTGCGGGGAAGCCAGGAATGCCCTGGATCAGATAGTCGCGCGACTTGGGATTGTGGCTGAAACGGGCGGCGGGGATGCCGTGGATGCCCGCGCGGACCGTGACGGTCCGCTCGCTGACATTGGTCAGGTTGTAGGCGAAGTCCCGCACCTCGCCTGGAAAGAAATCCGCCTCCACGCCGCCAGTCTTTGCCTGGCTGTCTGGCGCGACCTCGCCCGTATACGGGAAGGCCTCCTGGATGACCAGCGGCAGCGCCGACTGCGAGAAGCGCTCGGAGAAGGCCAGCGCCTCGTATTGGCGGCGCAGCATTTCCAGCCTGGCCAGCGCCTCTGGCAGCGCCGAGGCGTCGGCGCGCGCCGCGCCCTCGCGGACCGCCTTGACCTGCGCCGCGACCTTCCGCATCTTCGCCGAGGAGCGCTCGGTGACGGCGGCGACAAAGGCGCACTCGCGGTCGAGCACGTCGCCAGGCGTGCCGAAGATGAGGTAGCCGTGCCTCGGGATGTTGTTGTGGCTGCCCATCGTCGCGGTCCAGCCACTGCTGTGCCGCCCGCTCTCCGCGAAGCGGAAGAAGCCCGCGCGCCAGACGGCGCCGTCGGCGACCCCCTCCCTGGCGATGGCGTCGACGGGGATGGCGGCCTCGATGGTCCAGCCCCTTTCATCGCGGCTGGCGGCGCTTTTCCAGGGCGGATTGAAGCCGTGGTAGTCGCCGTTCATGCTGTCATAATGCTGCCCCGCCAGATCCGCGATGAACTGGGCGTATTCCGCGCGCCCCGCTTCCGCGGCCGCCGTGAACAGGCACTCCATCCCGTCGTTGATCCAGACCTTGCCGTCGTGCATCGGGAAGCGCTGGATGGCGCGCGCCTGCACGCCAGGATCCTCGGCCCGCATGGCCAGATAGATGAACTTGCGGTCCGTGACGATTTTCAACGTCGCAGGATGCGGCGAGGGCCTGCCGTCCGCGCAGTCCACCGCGACAGGCAGCGTGGCGGCACCCCCCCAGAGCGGCTCGCCGCAGACGCCGTCGATGACTGGCGCCTCCGCCGTCGTCGGCACCGCCGCGACTGGCAGGCGGACCGCCGCCACGGCGGGCGCCTCCAGCTCGACGGCGGCGGCTTCCGCCACGGTGAAGACCGCGCGGTCGCCGCCCACCAGCGTCGCGTATTGCTTGAGCGACGGGCTGCTCACGCGGAACCGCACGCTGCCCTTCTCGCCGACCCGGACGTTTTCCGGCACCGTGAACTTCACGGTGTACTTGAGTCGGTCGCCGACCTTGAAGTCGGCCAGTTTCCAGGGGACTGTCTGCGTCGCGGGGATGTTGCCGCCCAGCTTGCTCTCGGAAAAATGCCACGCCCCGCCTGGCCGCAGATAGGGCTTCCCCTCCATCTCCAGCACCTCCAGCGTGATGTGGGCGGCGACGCTCTGGCCTGGCGATACCGTGGGCGGCGCCTGGACCTCCACGATCTTCAGGCGGTTCGCCCCCCAGACCATGCACCACACGCCCAGCAGGATCGCGACCACGGCGGCGGATTTCTTCATCGGCCCATTCCTCCTTTAGCGTCCCTCGAACGGCGTGAGATACTCCTCTGGCAGGTGCCAGCCGTTGGCCGTCGCGTCCCCCGCGCTCGGCACTGGCTTGACGCTGAAGACGTTGCCCGCCAGCGCCAGGACGTTCGACGAACCCGCGTGGCGGGTGCCGTCGCTCAGGCGCGCCTGGGTCAGTTCCAGTTGGATGAAGCAGTTGGCGCCGTTGACCTTCCCCTGCGTGTTGTCGTTGCAGTTGTCGGTCATGAGCCACGCGCTCGTGAGCGTCCGCGCACGACCGTTGTTCCACTTGTTCCACCCCGAGTACTTCTGCTTGGTGACGCCGTTGAGCTGCGTCTGCGCCTTGGGGATCGTGTAGAGCAGCGGGAAGTCCACCGTGCGCGTCGCGGGACGGCTGTAGGCCGCGTTGATCGAATAGGCCATCACCGTCTGGTACAACGAATTCCAGCCTGGCAGCGCCGCGGGGCACGCGAAGAGCTTCGTGCCCGAGTTCTTGAGCGGCGTCAGCGTGCCGACCTGGCCCGAGGGATAGTTGAAGTTCAGATACGGCGCCAGCAGATACGCGAAGAAAGGCGAGCCGTTCGTCGCGTTCGTCCCCGTGTAGGCGGCGTTCACTGGCAGGATGTGGTCCGTGTAGTCGTTCGAGTACATTACGGCTCCCAGGCCGATCTGCTTCAACTTGTTCACGCACGCGATCGATTTCGCCTTCGCCCGCGCCTTCCCCAGTGCAGGCAGCAGCATCGACGCAAGTATCGCGATGATCGCGATCACCACCAGCAGTTCAATCAGGGTGAAGACTCTCCTGCATTTCCTTCCTTTCGTTTCCATGAACAACTATCTCCTCCGATTGACGCCGCTCGGGAAAACGGCGGACCTGACGTAACTTACACCATGAAATCCGAACCGAGACTTGCCGAGACGCCAAAACCATGGCGCCCCAAACTCTGTTTTTGGATATTATACAAAAAAGAAAGCGCGTTTTCCATGCAGATTCTAACTAAAAAATGGACAAAATGATTCCATCTTGCGGCCGCGCGTTGCCTTCCCGTCTTCCCTGCCTGGCGGGGACGGCAGGCGCGCGATGCGCCCCGACAACGCAAGGCAGATTTCATGGAGTCGGGTATAGTAACGCCCATGCTTCCCTTCCCCCCCATCGAGCGCATCGTCGAGGCGGTGATTCCACGCGAAAGCGCGGGTCTCGCGCTGCTGGACTATCTGTGCGGGCGTTTCGACTATCTCGACCGCCCGCAGTGGCAGGAGCAGCTCGACCTGGGCAACCTCGAACTCGACGGCGTCCGCGCGGGCGGCGCCGAGATTCTCCGTGGCGGCGAGAAACTCTTCTTCCAGGCGCTCGGCCTCGTCGAGCAGGAGGTCTCCTGGGAGATCTCCGTCCTCGCCGAGACCGACGACTTCATCGTCGTCGACAAGCCAGGCAACCTCCCGTGCCATCCCGCGGGGCGCTTCTTCAACCACACCCTCTGGGCGTGGCTGAAGCAGGTCCGCCACCTCGACGACATCCATTTCGTCAGCCGCATCGACCGCGAGACCTCGGGCATCGTCCTCGTCGCCAAGAACGCCCGCTTCGCCGCGCGCGCCGCCAAGCAGCTGCACGCCCTGGGCCTCGACACCCGCAAGGAATACGAAGCCCTCGTGCACGGCCGCGTCCCCTGGCGCGCCTTCACCGCCGCAGGCTGGCTCGCCCCCGACCGCAACGCCGCCGTCCGCAAGAAACGCCGCTTCCTGCACCTTGAGGACGACGGCGTCAGCGATTCCATCGAACTTCCCGAGGACGACGAGGCCGTCACCTGCCAGACCGACTTCGCCCTCCAGGGCTTCTGCCGCCCGCCGCGCGGAGGCGAGCCGCCGACCCGCTTCGTCCCTGACCCGCAGGGCGGCTTCTCCCACCTGCGCGCCGTCCTCCATACTGGGCGCACGCACCAGATCCGCGCGACCCTCTGCTCCCTCGGATACCCCATCGTCGGCGACAAACTCTACGGCCTCGACGAGCGCATCTTCCTCCACCTCGCCGCCAACGCCCTCACCGACGACGACCGCCGACGCCTCATCCTCCCCCACCAGGCCCTCCACGCCGCCCGCCTCACCCTCCCGCGACTCTATCTCGACCTATCCTGCCCCCCGCCGTTCCTGTGAGGCGGCGCTGCCAGTGAATATGTCTACAGGTTTTTTCCCAGCGTGGCGATGAAGTCCGCCGTCGAGAGGGCATTCACCCCGACGCCGGCCGTTGGCGTGGTCCGTTCCGATTTGTCGGGCGTGTGAATGAGATGGGAGATAACCTCATAGCCTTCTCGTGCCAGGCAGTCTGCAAGGCGGCGCATCGGCGCGGTCATCGACGGGGTTACGGTGGCGGCCAACTTGCATTCCGCCAGCAGAATGCGCCCCGCTTGGGGAACCAGGACCAGGTCCACCTCCAACCCTTGCTCGTCACGGAAATAGTAGACCTCCGCCTCCTTCCCCGCCGCGAGTTGCGCCTTGCAGACTTCTGAGATGACGAACCCCTCGAACACCGCCCCCGCAAATGGCGAGGAACGCAAGTCGGCGGCGGTCTTGATCCCCAGCAGATGACAGAGAAGCCCCGAATCGGCAAAATAGATCTTCGGGGTCTTGACCAGGCGCTTCCCCGCATTCCGGTAAAACGGCGGCACGCGGTGAATGATGCCGGACAGTTCCAGGACATTGAGCCACTGCGTCAGAGTCGGCACGGAAATGCCCAAAGGAGCCGCCAGATCGGTCTTGTTCAGCATTTGCCCGTGGCGAGTGGCCAGCAGGCGCAGAAAACGACGAAAGGTCATCAGATCACGAACCGCCAGAATGGAACGAACATCGCGCTCCAGGTAGGTCTGCAGATAGGAGGAATACCAGATGGAGGCGTGTCTTCCCGCCGCCAGCGCCTCCGGGTAGCCCCCGGAAAAGGGAGTGACCTTGGAGGATTCGCCGATGCCAAAGGGCGATAGCCGCAGGATTGCCGCCCGCCCCGCCATGGATTCGCTGACATTCTGCATCAGCAACGCCTCCTGGGACCCCGTCAAAATCCAGCGCCCCTTGGCCTCCGGGTCGGCGTCTATGCGCGAACGGATGTAATTGAACAACTCCGGCACCTCCTGGACTTCATCAATGATCGCAGGAAGCCTCAGCGCATCCAGAAACCCCCTTGGATCCGACTTGACGGAAAGCACCGTGTCGGGATTCTCCAATTGGACGTATGTCGCGTCAGGCAAGACATTCCTGAGCATGAACGTCTTGCCAGCGCGACGGGGCCCCGTCAGCACCACCGCGGGAAACAGCGCCAGGCATTGATGCAAGTGCGGTTCGATGTTGCGTGGAATGTACTGCATGCCTGATAATATACCATTCAAACGCCGCATCGCGCTGAAAACTTTTGAGAAATCTAAAGTTGAACTTTAGGATTCTCAAAACAAAAGCCCCTCCACTCAAGTGCGTCCCGCCGCCGGCTGCGCTCACCCCTTCCTTTCCCCCTCCACGTAGCACGCCTGGACCGTGAGGCGGTCGGGTGCGAGGACGGCGATGTCGGCGGCGAGGCCAGGGACGAGGCGCCCCGTCAGGTGCCCGATCTGCAGGGAGCGCGCGGGATTCGCGGAGAGCGCGAGCGAGGCCTCGGCGGGCGTGAAGCCGAAGCGCGTGGTCATATTGAAGAAGGCGCGGTTCTGGGTCAGCGAGGAGCCCACGATGGCGCCATCGGACTCACGGCGCCCCAGTTCGCCATCGCGCACGACGTACCAGTTGCCGACGTCGAGAAAGCGCCCATAGGGCAGCCCCGCGCCCTGCAGGGCATCGGTGATGGCGATGATGTGGTCGGCGCCCGCCGCGCGGCGGGCGAGGACGACGAGTTCAGGGGGCACATGCATGCCGTCCATGATGATTTCCTTGAAGACGCGGTCGTCGATCAGCGCCAGGTCGGTGATGGCGGGCTGGCGCACGCCCTCGGGGGCGGTCGGGCAGGCGTAGGCGTCGAAGAGGTGGCAGAACTGCGTGACGCCCGCCTCGACGGCCTCCTCGTAGCGCTCGGGCGGCAGCGCCGAATGCCCGCAGGAGACGCGCACGCCATGCCGCACCAGATGGCGGACGACCTCCAGCGCCCCTGGGAGTTCGGGGGCGACGGTGACGAGTCTGAGGGTGCCCTGGGCGGCGTCGAGGAAGGCGTCGGCCTCCTCGATGGTGGGGAGGCGGAGCATCGCGGGGTTCATGCCGCCCTTGTATTCGTGGCAGAGCCACGGCCCTTCAAGGTGGCTGCCCGCGAACTTCGCGCCGGCACTCTGGCGGGTGAGGTCGCGCACAGTCTTCAGGTAGGCGCACATGACCTCGCGCTCCAGCGAGGCCATCGCAGGACACAGCGTCGTCGTCCCCTTGGTGACCGCGTATTCCGCCATGCCCGCGACGTTGCCCTCGGTCGCGTAGGGTCCCAGTCCGTGCAAATGCAGGTCGATGAAGCCCGCGAGGATCCAGTCGGCCTCGGGATTGCACGGTCCGTCCACCTCAGCCGCGGTGATGGTGGCGCCGTCCCATGCGAGCCGCCCGTAGCCGGTGGCGTCCGGGGTGACCAGATTGCCGATGAGGTCGTTCATTTGTTCTTGGCCTCCTGTTGCTGCGCGAGGAAATATTCGACGGAATCGAGGAGGGCCTGCCAGGAGGCCTCGATGATGTTCTCGGACATGCCGACGGTGGACCAGGCGGCGGCGCCGTCGGAGGAATCGATGAGGACGCGGGTCTGGGCGGCGGTGCCTGCCTTGCCGTCGAGGATGCGCACCTTGAAGTCGCGCAGCTGCATGTCGGCGATGCGGGGGTAGAAGGTGGCGAGGGCCTTGCGGAGGGCGAGGTCCAGGGCGTTGACGGGGCCGATGCCCTCGGCAGCGGTGATCTCGGTGCGGCCGTTGACCTTGAGTTTGATGGTGGCCTCGGAGAGGCACTCCTGCTCGGGGCCGCGCTTCTCGATGATGACGCGGAAGCCCTCCAGTTCGAAGAAGGGGTGGTGGTGGTGGAGCAGCCGCTCGACCAGCAGCCGGAAGGAGGCGTCGGCGGCCTCGAAGGCGTAGCCGCGCGCCTCGCGGCGCTTGAGTTCGTCGAGGATGGCGCGCGTCTCGGGGGACTTGGCGGTGAGGTCGAGGTTGAGTTCGCGCGCCTTCAGCGCGACGCTGCTGGCGCCCGAGAGTTCGGAGAGGAGCACCTGGCGGTGGTTGCCGACCAGCGCCGGGTCGATCTGCTCGAAGGTGCGCGCGTCCTTGGCGACGGCGGCGACGTGCATGCCGCCCTTGTGCGCGAAGGCGCCCGAGCCGACGTATGGCTGCCCAGGGCGCTCGCGGACGACAGCCAGTTCGTAGAAGAGGCGCGAGAGCTGCGTGAGATGCTCCAGGTGCATCGCCTTGGGCAGGGCGAGCCCAGGCATCTTGAGCGCGACCGCAGGCAGGATCGAGCAGAGGTCGGCGTTGCCGCAGCGCTCGCCGAAGCCGTTGACGGTGCCTTGCACCAGGCGGCAGCCCGCGCGGACGGCGGTCAGGGAACTCGCGACCGCGCAGTCGGAGTCGTTGTGGCAGTGGATGCCAAGTTCGACCTTCGTGGGCAGCGCCGCGCGCGCCTCGGCGGTGATGCGGTGGATGTCGTAGGGCAGCGTCGCGCCGTTGGTGTCGCACAAGACGAGGTGCTTCGCGCCCGCCGCGACCGCGCGGCGGAGGACCTCCATCGCGTAGCCCTGGTCGTCGTCGTAGCCCGTGAAGAAGTGCTCCGCCTCGAAGAAGACCTCGCGCTTCTGCGCCGCCAGGAAGGCGACGGTCTCTTCAATCATCGCGAGGTTCTCCTCTGGCGTCGTCTGCAGCACCTCGCGCACGTGCAGCAGCCAGCTCTTGCCGAAGACCGCGACCGCGGGCGCGCCTGAATCCAGAAGCGCCTGCAGCTGCGGATCGGCCTCCGCCGCCAGGCCCGCGCGGCGCGTCGCGCCAAAGGCCACCAGCCGCGCATGCGACAGCGGCTTCTCCCGCAGTTTTCGGAAGAACTCGGTGTCCTTCGGGTTGGCGCCAGGCCAGCCCCCCTCGACATAGTCGAAGCCGAAGGCGTCCAGCGCCCGCGCCAAGCGCACCTTGTCGGTCAGCGAAAAGGTGATGCCAGGCCCCTGCGCGCCATCGCGAAGGGTGCAGTCATAGAAGCGGATGGTGGTCATGGTAGTATGAAGCCGACGGAACGGCGGTTTCCGGCGGCAAAAGCCGCCGGCACAGAACAAGTTGACTCAAATGCGGAAATCGCCCCTGAAAAACACCTTTGCCCTTCGGCCAAACCGTCCGGTGCCGGCGGCGAAAAGCCGCCGGTATTCACAGCGCGGCGCCGTGGGCGGCGGGGGAGGCGGTCTTGGCGAGAGTTTCGAGAATGCGGGTGGCGGTGGCGAGGCCGAGGCCAGGCACCTTGGCGGCGAGCTGCTCGGGGGTGCAGGCCATGATGCGCCGAATGGAGCCGACCTTCTTGAGGAGTTCGAGCTGCCGCGTCTCGCCGACGCCAGGGATCTGGGCGAGGGCGGATTCGCGGATGCGCTCCAGGCGGAGTTTGCGGTTGTAGCCGTTGGCCCAGCGGTGCGCCTCGTCGCGGATCGCCTGCAGCAGGCGCAGGCCTGGGTTTTCGCGCGGCAGGTTCAGCGGCTCCAGATGCTCGGGGATGACCACCAGTTCGTGCTGCTTCGCGAGGCCGATCATCGGCACGCGCCCGTAGATGCCGAGTTCGCGGAAGACCCCGATGGCCATGTTGACCTGTGGCAACCCGCCGTCCAGCACGACCAGGTCGGGCAGCGGCTGGTTTTCACGCAGGAGGCGCCCGTAGCGTCGGTGGAGCACTTCGCTCATGTAGGCGGTGTCGTCGGCCGCCTCGGGGTTGCGGATGCGGTAGCGGCGGTATTCGGAGGTGGAGGGCTGCCCGTCGCGGAAGAGCACCATGGAGCCGACGGCCATGGTGCCTGAGATGTTGGACATGTCGAAGCACTCCATGTAGGCGGGCGGCTTCGGCAGCCCGAGGGCCTCCTGCAGGCGCTGCATGCCGATGGCGTTGACACCTGGGTTGGTGCGGCGGGCGATGGTCTGGTTGATGAAGCGGCGCGTGGGTTCGAGGATCGCCTTCAGGTGCTCGATGCTGTCCCGCCAGCGCGCGGCCCCCTCGAAGTCCAGTTTCGCGGCGGCCTCCCGCATCTTCGCCGTGAATTCCTCAACGACCTGGTGCGCCATGGCTCCGCCCTTGAGGACGGAGACGGCCTGCTCGAAACGCAGGTGGTAGTCCTCGGGCGTGATCTTGCCGAGGCAGGGCGCGGTGCAGTCGCGGATGACCTCCTCCAGGCAGTGCAGATGGTGCTCGTCGCCAGGATCGGCGCAGTCGCAGCTGCGCAGGCCGAAGCGGACTTCGAGATGGCGGATGGTGGCGCGCAAGGCGGTGGCGTGCGGGAACGGCCCGAAATAGAGCCGCCCGTCGTCCTTGCGGATGCGCGCGAACTGGAAATGGGGGAAGCGCTCGCGGGGGTCGGCGGCGACGAGGAGGTAGCGCTTGTCGTCGCGCAGGGCGACATTGTAGTAGGGGGCGTATTGCTTGATGAACTGCGCCTCCAGGAGGAGCGCCTCGGATTCGGAGTTGACCTCGAAGGTCTGGTAGGTCGCGATCGAGTGGATCAGCGCGCGGCGCCTCGGGTCGGCGCGCATCGCGGCCGAGGGCAGGAAATAGGAGCGCATCCGGTTGCGCAGATTGCGCGCCTTGCCGACATAGATCACCTCGCCCGCGCTGTTGCGGTAGATGTAGACGCCCGGCGAGGTGGGCACCTCCTGCGAGCGGAAGATGGGGCGCCCGCCGTCGTTCATTCCTGCAGGCACACCACGTCGTCCGCGTCGATGGCCAGGCCGACGCGGCTGCCTGGCGCGCGGCGTCCGTGCGGGTTGATCTCGTAGAAGTTCAGCGCCTCGCCGTCGGCGGTGCGCCCGATCTGGTCGGCGAGTTCGCCCAGATACGCATGGCGCGTCAACTCGACTTCAAGGCGGTTCAGGCCATCGCGCGCCTCGCCGTCGCCAAGCACGCGGAAGGCCTCTGGGCGCATCGACAGCAGCACCGCCGCGCCTTCCCGAAGCCCCTCGGGGACGCTGTTGGAGACAAACAACCCGATCGCGGTCTTGACCAGCGGGACGCCGTCCGAGCCGCGCCCCGCCAGCGTGCCGCGGCGCAGATTGGTCTCGCCCAGGAAGTTCGCGACGAAGGCGTTCCTCGGGCGGCGGTAGACCTCCTCGGGCGTGCCGACCTGCACAATCCTTCCCGCGTCGAGGACGGCAAGGCGGTCGGCCATGGTGAGGGCTTCGGCGCGGTCGTGGGTCACATAGATGGCGGTCAGGCGGTTCTCCTTGCAGATGCGGCGGATCTCCTGGCGCATGTCGCGGCGCAGCTTGGCGTCGAGGTTCGCGAGCGGCTCGTCCAGCAGCAGGCAGCCAGGGTGGACGACCAGCGTGCGCGCCAGGGCGACGCGCTGCTGCTGCCCGCCAGAAAGCTGGTTGGGCTTGCGGTCGGCCAGCTCCGCGATCTGGATCTCGCGCAGCGCCTCGTCCACGCGGCGGCGGCGCTCGGCGGCGGCAATCCCCTTCATCTCCAGCCCGAAGGCGACGTTTTCGCGGACGGTCAGGTGCGGCCACAGCGCGTAGCCCTGGAAGACCATCGCGGTGTTGCGCTCGTTGGCGGGCTTGCCCGCGACGTCCTCGCCCCCCATCAGAATCTTCCCCGAAGTCGGCGTCTCGAAGCCGCCCAGCGAGCGCAGCAGCGTCGTCTTCCCGCAGCCCGACGGCCCCAGCAGGAAGAAGAGCTCCCCGTCCTCGATGGTCAACGTGACATCGTCGAGGGCGCGCACGGCCCCGTATTGCTTGACCAGATGTTCAACGCGTATCTGCATGGCGACTGTGTTCTTGGAAATCCTGTCTCGGCGATTGTGTGCCGCTTTTAATATAACCCTGTCGGGCGATCGGGTGCACCGCCGCGGCTCCTCAAACCACAGCGCCTCGTCGTGCCCCCTGGCGCACGGAACCGCGTCTGCAACGGGCAGCCTCCATCCCGCGCATCCGCGCCACGGCACACGAGTCCAGCCCCCGTTTTCACTGCCCCACGCGCCATGGCGGTGGACCATGCTGCATCCTCCAAGCCACGACGCGGCTACGCGGCATTGCCAAAGCGTCCCGTCGCCTAAGCCCCATCACATCCCTTAGTATCCCTTAAATTCCTGCCTTCCCCCCTGCTCCGCCTTCGCGTCGGCCAGCCGCCTGGTCTTGCGGTCGAAGGAGAGGCCGACGAGCCAGACGGGGCGGGATTCGGCGCGGTAGGGCGCGTCATAACGCCTTTCGCGGATCTGCGCGAGCGCCGCGTCGGCGGATTCG
>JAEEGL011947611.1_pt1 | contig 35971 bp, 35 predicted proteins | sample 9134231 | NCBI WGS metagenome assembly JAEEGL01 (sample SAMN16246548, study PRJNA631951) | gut metagenome | biome: gut microbiome; feature: rumen; material: fiber-attached | host: Bos | place: Iran: Karaj | collected 2018-10
CCGGCTCTTGGCATTATTTCTTTGCCCTTTTTTCTTATTATTCTGCTATAATCTATGTAAAGATATATAGTGGAGGTTTATCTCAGTCGGAGTCCAATCTCCGACTGAGACAAACGCTCCGCGAGGATGCGCACGGATTCGGAAAGGAAATTTGTCTGCTTGCGCAGACCGAATCCGGCGCGCAAGTCTCGCGGTGCGAGACTTGATCATGAATGATTTTTTGGACAATTTGACCGAGATCAATGATTCGGTCAATGAGTTTGTCTGGACCAAGACAGGCGTGTGGCTTCTTATATTCACGGGAATCCTTATGACTGTTATGACCGGGTTTTTCCAGATTACACATGTAAGGCATTGGATGAAGAAGACTGTTGGAAGTCTCTTTGATAAGAAGGTTACTTCGCATACTGGTGAGAAGGCTTCTATATCGCAGTTTCAGGCGCTTTGTACAGCTCTTGCTGCGACGGTTGGTGTTGGCAATATAGCCGGTGTGGCTGCGGCGCTTATGTCGGGTGGCCCTGGTGCCGTGTTCTGGATGTGGGTCGCTGCATTTTTTGGTATGATGACTAATTATTCGGAAAATGTTTTGGGTATATATTACAGACGCCGCAATCATGAGGGCGAGTGGTCTGGCGGTGCGATGTATTACCTAAGTGACGGCCTTGGTGGCTACAAGGGTATGAAGGGGGTTGGCAAGGTTCTTGCTGCTTTGTTCGCGATTTTTGCAGTTTTCGCGTCATTTGGAATAGGCAATATGGGTCAGGTGAACAAGATAGTTATCAACTTTACGTCTGCATTTGACATAAAGCCGCTTTCAGAGAAGGTCCTCTATACATCAGGCGGGGCGTCAGTGACGCTTTACATGCTCATCATGGGTATTATTCTTATGTGCTTAGTTGGCGTTGTTGTTATCGGAGGTCTTCAGAGAATTGCAAATGTTGCGGAGAAAATCATACCTTTTATGGTAGTAGTATATGTTATCTGCTCAATCATAATTATCCTTGGCAATGCAGGTGAGATTGGCAATGCACTGGGTGCTATATTCGGTGGAGCTTTTTCTGGTAAGGCTGTGTGGGGAGCGACAGAGGGCCTTGCACTTAAGACAGTCATAACTATGGGCTGTAAGCGTGGCGTATTCTCTAACGAGGCTGGTCTTGGTTCATCTGTTATGGTTCATTCGAATTCGAATGTAGTTGAGCCTGTAAAGCAGGGGCTTTGGGGAATATTTGAGGTGTTTGCGGATACGATAATCGTATGTACCATGACAGCTCTTACGATCCTCACATCAGGTGTTATCGATCTTAAGACAGGTGAAGCTGTGACTGATGTAGATGCAACTCTTGTTGCGGAGAGCTTTAATTCAGTCTTTCATATAGGTGATGTTGAGCTTGGCAGGTATTTCATAGCGCTTGCAATACTTCTTTTTGCTTTTACTACCATACTTGGCTGGTCACATTATGGGGCTAAGGCCGTTGAGTATCTGGCAGGAGGTCATGCAAAAACGGTTAAGAAGATATATAAGATTGTGTTTGTTATTATGATACTTTCTGGTGCGCTTATGACTTCTTCCATAGCATGGGATATATCAGATACATTTAACGGAATGATGATGATACCTAACCTTATCGGTGTTATCGCACTTTCGCCACTTGTTATGAAGATTACGAACAATTATGTGCAAAGAAGGATCAAGGGACAGGATGTTGCTCCGATATTGTCGTATTCTAAGGAAATAGAGGAGGAGAATGCAAGGAAGATAAAAGAAACAGGCGAAGAATAAGATTGTTATAAGCACAACTTATCACGGGTGATAAATTCTCCATAATTTTCAAACTCCTAGTTTGGTGGTATGATTTAACTATCAAAAACAAAGGAGATAAATATTATGAGCGAATACAGATTTGAAACATTACAGTTACACGTTGGACAGGAAGAAGCAGATCCAGTTACGGATTCAAGAGCAGTTCCTATTTATCAGACCACATCATATGTGTTCCATAACAGCAAGCATGCAGCAGACAGATTTGGTCTTGCAGATGCAGGTAACATATATGGAAGACTTACTAATTCAACTCAGGATGTTCTTGAGAAGAGAGTAGCTGCCCTTGAAGGCGGCAGTGCTGCCCTTGCAGTTGCGTCAGGTGCAGCAGCTATAGCTTATACGATAGAAGCACTTGCAGCTAACGGCGGACATATCGTTGCACAGAAGACCATATATGGTGGAACCTTCAATCTTCTTGAGCATACACTTCCTCAGTACGGGGTAGAGACTTCTTTTGTAGATGCACACAATCTTGCTGAGGTTGAGGGTGCAATCAAGGATAACACAAGAGCGATATTCTTAGAGACTCTTGGAAATCCAAACAGTGATATCCCAGATATCGATGCGATAGCAGAAGTTGCGCATAAGCATGGAATTCCAGTAGTTATCGATAATACTTTCGGTACACCTTACCTTATCAGACCAATCGAGCATGGCGCAGACATCGTCGTACACTCTGCTACAAAGTTCCTCGGTGGTCATGGTACTACCCTTGGCGGTGTCATCGTTGAGTCAGGCAAGTTTAACTGGAAGGCATCAGGCAAGTTTCCGAATATCGCAGCTCCAAACCCAAGCTATCATGGAGTATCATTCTATGATGTTGTAGGTCCTGCAGCGTTCGTTACATATATCCGCGCGATTCTGCTTCGTGATACAGGTGCAACACTTTCGCCTTTCAACGCATTTTTACTTCTTCAGGGTATAGAGACGCTTTCACTCAGACTTGAGAGACATGCCGAGAATACTAAGAAGGTTGTTGAGTTCCTGAAGAACCATCCACAGGTAGAGAAGGTTAATCATCCTTCACTTGCAGATCATCCGGATCATGCGCTCTATGAGAGATACTTCCCAAATGGCGGCGGTTCGATATTCACTTTTGACATCAAGGGCGGCAAAGAAGAGGCATGGAAGTTCATCGATAACCTTAAGATATTCTCTCTTCTTGCAAATGTTGCGGATGTAAAGAGTCTTGTTATACATCCGGCTTCTACGACCCATTCTCAGTTATCTGCAGAAGAGCTTGAGGATCAGGGCATACATAGCAATACTATAAGGCTTTCTATAGGTACTGAGCACATAGATGATATCATAGCAGATCTTGAGAGAGGATTTGCGGCAGTTAAGTAAAAAGGGGGGTACTTTACACCTCCACTTTGCGAGACCTGATGCGCACCGGTACATGACAGAAAGGAAGGGGTGTTATGAATTCTATTCTTGCATATGGAGATTCAAATACATGGGGTCTTGTACCGGGCTCGAAACCATTCAGGAGATATCCATGGGAAACCAGATGGACAGGTATACTTCAGGGAAAGCTTGAAGGGTTAAGGGTACTAGAGGAAGGTCTGTGTGGCAGAACTACCGTCTTTGAGGATGTACTTCGTCCGGGAAGAAGAGGTGTATCGTCTCTTCCACTCATACTTGAAAGCCATGATCCGATCAATGCTGCCATACTTATGCTTGGAACCAATGATTGTAAAAGCGTATATGGCGCATCTGAATATACGATAGGAAAAGGCATAGAACTGTGCCTTGACGAACTCGAGCGTTATATCCTAGCTGACCATATTCTGTTAGTGTCTCCGATATATCTGGGCGATGATATATGGAGACCACAGAAGGATCCTGAGTTTGCCAAGAACTCCATATCTGTCAGTCATAAACTGAAAGATGTATATAGAAAAATCGCAAAAGAAAGGGGAACGCACTTTCTCGCAGCATCTGATTATGCTGTTGCTGATGCTAAGGATGATGAGCATCTTAACGCAGAAGGACATAAGTCAATCGCTGCAGCAGTTTATGGAAAACTGCAGGAAATGAATATCTTAGCGTAATAAACCAATCACCAGGACACGTCAAGATTTCTATACTCTTGCGTGCATCAATTAGCAAAGTGGAGATGTTGCTTGCAATCCCCACAGCATCTCAAGAACTTCGTTCTTTCGATGTGTGTGGCGCGACTGCTTCGCAGCCGCTTAGATAAACCAAAAGCGATAATTGCGTACAAGCACGCATTATCGCTTTTAATTTATCCTATGATTGCAAGCAGTAACTGGTGAAACATGCTTCGGGCTTTGCATTAGCACGCAAGAGTATGACGAAATCTTGCGAATCATCCTGGCGATTTTTTTATAAACTCTTGACAAGTAATGAATCATATAATATAGTATAAATACATTTATATAAATGAGTTTATATTATAGGAGTACATATGGCGCGAAAAGTCAGTATTACAAAGGATATGATACTTGAAGCTGCACTAGGGATGCTTATCAGGGACGGATACTCGTCCATAAACATCAAGAGCCTTGCCGCAGAAGCAGGATGTTCCACACAACCGATAGCATGGCACTTCGAAAATATGGAGGGTCTTAGGCGGGCTCTTGCTGTATACGCATGGGAATATGCAAAGAAGAAGCCTGCATCCTGTGCTGACAATGCGGTGGACGCATTTGAAAAAATGGGCAGGGCATATATAGCCATGGCGAAAAATGAGCCCAATCTGTTCAAGTTCCTGTATACTGGTGAAAGTCGCATCAGCAAGCCCTTTGGGATTGAAGGGCTCGATATCACCGGCAACCATATCATCTCCGGTGATATGGATATGGCGGCGGGAATAGCACGGCAGACGGGACTTTCCTATGAGAGTGCGCAGGAATGTGTGCGTAACACTATAGTATATTCCCACGGGCTCGCTGTTATGATAGCATCGGGGGTGCTCGACATATCGGAGGATGAGGCCATGCGGATGATAAAACACGCATCAGAGTGCTTTGTATCTGGAGGTAAATATGAAAGATAAGGTAAAGCTTGAATATCTTCTGCCGCTTAGGTGTATCGTATTTCTTCTGTTCTATGTGTTCAAGGCACTGTGCGGCAATAATGACATTAGCAGTTGGTCGATTGTAGCTTCCGTTACAAATATCTTTACGATATATATACTGATCAAGGCGGCTAAGCAACACGGGATTACCTATTCACAGCTGATAAATTGCCGCAAAGGGCAGTTTATGGCGAAGGATATACTTCTTATCATCGTGTTTGCGGCTGTTGGGATGGCGGGAATGTATCTGTCGGGGTTTGTGTGCTTCGGCACAATCCAGCCTGAGGTATCGATACGACTTGTAGCGCCTATACTACCGTTCTTTGCAATAGCGAATTGTCTTCTGCTTCCCATAACTGCAACACTGGCAGAGGATGGACTGTATCTTGGCTGCGGTACGTCGCGTATTGAGAACAAATATGTGGCGGTGATTGTTCCTTCATTCTTCTATGCACTGCAGCACTGCTTTATACCGACGATATTCGATGTGAGATATATGGTGTACAGGTTCCTGTCTTTTCTACCGCTGACAGTGATATTCTGCCTGTATTATCAGAAGAAGCGCAGTCCTCTTCCCGTGATGATAAGTCACGGACTGCTTGACTTGGCTACATCATCAACCATACTTGCAATGTCCGTAATACCTTATATTTTTTAGTTCATTACTGCAATTAACTCCCGATTGACATAAGCGCGTTCTCAATGTATACTGTTATATGGAGGATTATGACTTCATGGAGCTTGAGAACAGATTGAAAGTGTATTGCGAGGATTCTTATTATCCTTTTCATATGCCTGGACATAAGAGAAATCCTGATTTTTCTATGTTTGGATGTAAGATGGGTTGTTATGATATAACAGAGATTCCAGGGTTTGATAACCTGGCCGATCCTTCTGATATCCTTAAGGAAGAGCAGGATAGGATTAGTGCGTTCTATGGATGCGACAAGACATTTCTTCTTGTTAACGGATGTACGGGAGGAGTTCTTAGCGCTATGGCGCTTGTATATGCCATGTATGGTGCGCATACTAAGGTTTTGATGGGTAGGAATTGTCACAGGTCTGTGTACAATGCGCTTTGCCTGAATAACCTTATACCAGTTTACATGTGGCCGGAGTATTTTGAGAATTCGGGGATTCTGTGCGGTATAGGAGCTGATGAAGTTAAGGATTTCTTAAATCGCGAACCCGATATCAAGGCACTTGTGATCACGAGTCCGACTTATGAGGGCGTGTTAAGTGATATGAATGCGATTGCCAAGGTATGTCATGAGAAGGGCGTTATGGTCATAGTTGATGAGGCTCATGGAGCTCATCTGGGAGCGGAAGGCTTTCCTATGGACAGCGTGAGATTAGGATGTGACATAGTCATACATGGTCTTCATAAGACCTTGCCTGCGCTTACTCAGACTGCTGTTATGCATGTGAATGCGGGCATCGCTGATATAGGGCTTCTTGGCAGGATTATCTCTATGTATCAGACTTCATCGCCATCATATATTCTTATGACATCGGCTGTTAAGGCTATGGATATATATATGAATGGTACTGGATTTAAGGAATATTATTCGAGGCTTATGAAGCTTAGAAGTGAATTGAGGGAAAACCTGACTAAGTTGTCACTTTTTGAGCCTTATGAGATATATGATCCTTCGAAGATAGTTATTATGACTAATGGATATATGGATGGTGCGAAGCTTGCTTCTATGCTTAGGGCTCGTAAGCTTGAGATAGAGATGGCGGTGCCTGGATATATCATATGTATGACATCTGTTGGCGATACGAACGAAGGTCTTTCGAGACTTAAGATGGTTCTTTTTGATATCGACGCTTCAATCAAAGAGGCGGGCAGCCACCAGAGGCTTGTGGAGATGTCACGCTTAAGACCGAGGATAGAATTCGCGCCTTGCGATGCATTTGCCGCAAGAAGAGAGCGTGTTGTTCTTAGGGCTGCTATCGGAAGGATATGTGCTTCGAACATATGCGTCTATCCGCCGGGGGTTCCTATGATAGCGACGGGTGAGGTCTTTGACAGTAAGGTCATAGATATGCTGTCTTACTATGTGAACAGCCCGTACGAGGTTATAGGTATAGACAAGGAAGGCTGTGTGGAGGTTGTGAGCCGATGAGTCGGATATGGTATATACTTGGAAAAAGTGCTTCTGGTAAGGATTCTATATACAAGGAGCTTATTAAGGATGAGTCGCTTAATCTTAAGCCTGTAGTTCTCTACACCACGAGGCCTATGCGTGAGGGCGAGAAGGATAAGGTTGATTATAACTTCATAGATGAGGATATGGTTGCTAAGCTTGAGGCTGAAGGCAAGGTCATAGAAAAGAGAGTATATCAGACCGTTCACGGGCCGTGGACTTATATGACTTGTGCTGAACCACATGTTGATGGAGATATGATCGCGATAGGAACGCCTGAATCCTACGAAAAGATCAGGAATTACTATCCTGAAGGGGTGGTTGTTCCGATATATATAGAGGTACCGGATGATGTAAGACTCATGCGTGCAATCAAGAGAGAGCAGACGCAGTCTAAGCCGTCCTATGAAGAGGTATGCAGGAGGTTTTTAGCCGATTCTGTTGATTTTTCCGAGGATAAGCTTAAGGCTCTTAATATAAGCAGAAGATTCTGCAATGATGATTTTGACAGGTGTCTTAATGATATAAGAAGTGCTATGAAAACGGGTGAAGCCTATGGATATAAAGATAAATGAGATCCTCAATTCTATACAGACCGGCAAAGTGAACAACTCTGCCGCCCCTGCATCTGATGCTTTTAAGTTCACGCTTATAAGCAATATAGAGGAGAAGGATCTGAAGGAAAAACTATCGAACATGCTTGGGGAGATAGGAAAGCTCGGCGATCGTATCAAGAAGCACATGGATGTAAAAGATATGAAGCAGTATAGGGCTCTTATCAAGGATTTCCTCAACGAAGTGGTGAATCGTTCCCATGAGTTTTCGAGGGAGAATTTTCTTGACCGCAAGGGAAGGCACAGAGTGTACGGTATCATAAGACAGGTAGATGACAACCTTGATAAGCTTGCTAAGGAGCTTATCGCGGATGAGAAGGATGGTATCGCGATACTTGAGAAGGTAGATGAGATAAGGGGACTTCTTCTGGATATCCTGACATAGAAAGAGAGGGTGATAATATGAACGGATTTGATGAGATCATAGGTCATGAGGAGATAAAAAAGCATTTGACGGATGCCATCAGTTCGAAGAAGGTATCCCATGCATATATATTTGATGGAGAAGACGGATGCGGAAAGCGTATGATGGCCACTGCATTTGTTAAGACTCTTCTTTGCGAAAAGGGCGGAACATCTCCATGCAATGAGTGCACATCCTGCAAACAGATGGATTCTTCGAACAATCCTGATGTCCGCTGGGTAACTCATGCTAAGCCGGGAATCATATCAGTTGATGAGATAAGAGAGCAGCTTGTGTCGGATACGCTCATAAAGCCGTATGCCGCAGAGCGTAAGGTATATATAATCGACGAGGCGCAGTACCTGAATGTTGCGGCGCAGAATGCCATGCTCAAGACTATCGAGGAACCGCCAGCTTATGTGACGATCATCATGCTGACTAATAATAGTGAAATGTTCCTGCAAACTATACTTTCTAGGTGCGTAACTCTGAAGTTTAAGCCTGTTGACAATGAACTGGTGGCTGACCATATCATAAAACAGTGTCATATGCCAGAGTATCAGGCGAGGCTTTGCGCGCACTTTTCCGGAGGCAATGTGGGTAAAGCGCTGCTTCTGGCCAATGGTGGTGAAATCGCAGGTATAAGAGAAGAGGTTCTTGGAATCCTCAAGTACAGCGATCAGATGAATATAAGCGAGCTTATATCGGCAGTTAAGACGTCAAGCAAGTATAAGGTTACACCTTATGAATATATAGACTTCTTCCTGATGTGGTACAGGGATATCCTTATGTATAAGGCAACTATGGACCCTAACAGGATCATGTATAAGAGTGAGATCAATTCCATCATAGAGCAGTCTAAGATCATATCATATGAAGGTCTTGAGAAGATTATAGAGGCGCTTGAGAAGGCCAAAAAGAGGCTTAAGGCCAACGTAAACTTCGAGACTACGATGGAACTTATGTTTTTAGTTATAAAAGAAAGAGGAAAAGAATGAAGGTAATCGGTGTAAGGTTAAGGAAAGCCGGTAAAGTCTATTACTTTAATGGGAAAGATTATGTGTTTAAGTACAACGACCCGGTCATAGTTGAGACTGCAAGGGGCGTAGAATTGGGAAGAGTTGTGGTTCCTGAGAAGGATATCGACCCTTCGACTCTGGCAACTCCGCTTAAGACTATCTTAAGACCGGCGACAGAGGATGATGTAAAGCATGACGCTGAGAATAAGGAAAGGTGTAAAGAGGCATACAGGATATGTAAAGAGAAGATCCTCTTAAGGAACCTTCCTATGAAGCTTATCAGTGCTGAGTATACATTTGACAACAATAAGATTCTCTTCTACTTCTTTGCGGAGGGGAGAGTAGACTTCAGAGAGCTTGTTAAGGATCTTGCCCCTGTTTTCAGGACAAGAGTTGAACTTCGTCAGGTGGGTATCAAGGATGCTACCAAGATGATGGGTGGCATGGGCATATGCGGACGTGAATTCTGCTGTCATTCTTTCCTTGACGACTTCAGTGGCGCGACTATTAAGATGGCGAAGGATCAGAATCTTACGCTTAGCTCAGGCAATCTTACCGGCTTCTGCGGAAGGCTTATGTGCTGCCTTAAGTATGAATCAGAGACCTATGAATATCTTAACAGTAAGCTTCCTGATATGGGCGATGAGGTCATAGCATCTGATGGCAACGTCGGAACTGTTGTGGGAATCAATATCCTCATGCAGAAGGTCAAGGTCAAGATCGTTCATGATGATGATTCTGATATCAACGAATACCATGTAGATGAACTTAAGATCAAGGAAAAAAGAAGAAAAGAGCGCAAGAATCGTGAAGAAGATGCTGAACTGCGCGCTTTGGAGAAACTTGAAAAGAAGGAAGGAACTTCGGCTCTTGATGACTGATGATATAGTGCTTCGGGATAATGAGAGAATAGATGATCTTAACAGAGCGGGTTTTCGTATCATACAGGATCCTAAGGTTTTTTGCTTTGGTATGGATGCCGTCTTGCTTGCTTCTTACGCAAGCAGCGAGTGCCAGGCCATGAAGAAGGGGTCGCTTAAGATATGTGATCTCGGGACAGGAACAGGTGTCATACCTATCCTTATGGCGGCGAGAGAATCAGGCGATGGTGCGTGTTATGATAATGTATCCGATTATGACTGTGTTGAGATACAGCCTGTGAGCGTGGATATGGCAGGGCGAAGTATCAGGCTTAACCATCTTGAGGAGCATATTAAGGTTCATGAGGGCGATATTAACGACGTGAAGCTTTTTTTGAAGGCTCACAGTTATGACTGCGTGACCTCTAATCCGCCTTATATGTCGGCGCATGCAGGACTTAAGAATCCGTCGGATGTGAAGATGATAGCAAGACATGAGATCTTAGTTGATCTTGATGGAATATGCAAGGCAGCGTCGACTCTTCTAAAATGTGGTGGCTACTTCTATATGGTTCACAGACCGTCGCGTCTTGTGGATATATTCTCTTCTCTTAGAAAGTATTCTATGGAACCGAAGGCGGTACGCTTGATACACGCAAGAGAGGGAGAAGAGGCCAACATGGTCCTTGTTAAGGCGAGGAAGGATGCTAAGCCTCAGCTTACAGTCTTACCGCCGCTTTTTATCTATGAGGATGATAACGAATATACAAAAGAAGTGAGAGATATATATTATGGAGAATAGTGTGGGGATTCTGTATCTGGTGGCCACACCCATAGGTAATCTTGAGGATATGAGCTACAGGGCTATAAGGACTCTTAAGGAGGCAGATCTTATCGCTGCTGAGGATACCAGAAACAGTATCAAGCTTTTGAATCATTTTGAGATAGATACGCCCATGACCAGTTATCATGAGCACAATAAGTACGATAAAGCGCAATATCTGGTTGATGAGATACTAGCGGGAAAGAATGTGGCTCTTATAACAGATGCTGGAACTCCTGGTATATCAGACCCAGGTGAAGTGGTTGTTGCAGAGTGTATAAAAAACGGTATCGAGGTGACTTCGATTCCAGGGCCGGCAGCCTGTATCAATGCACTTATCATATCGGGGCTTTCTACCAGGCGATTTAAGTTTGAAGCCTTCCTGCCATCTAATAAGAAGCAGCGAAAGGATATACTTGAGCTTCTGAAAGATGAGACTGCAACCATGATCATATATGAAGCTCCGCATCATCTTGTTGGAACCTTGGATGAACTTTTTGCAGCCTTGGGTGACAGAAGATGTGCTGTAGTTAAGGAGATAACAAAGAAGCATGAGACGGTCTACAGAGGGACTCTTGGGAGCGCATGCGCTTATTATAAGGCGAATGAACCGAAGGGCGAGTATGTTATCGTCATAGAGGGCAGGAGTATAGAGGAATTAAAGGATGATAAGAGGCAATCTTATCTGGATATGAGTATAGAAGAACACTTCAACATGTGTATTGAAGAGGGACTTGACAGGAAGAGTGCTATGAAGAGGGTGGCACTTGAAAGGGGAATCAGCAAAAAAGATGTATATAGGGAATTGATCCCGGGAGAAAGTGATGATTAAATACTTTAGAAAAAGAGCCCTTATAAGACTTATGGAATTCGCATTCGGCATGCTTAGTATCGCGCTTGCGCTTATTCTTATAACAGGTGGGACAGCATTCGGACTTGGAGAAAAGCCTGATCTTATGTCTCTTGATGAAAGTAAGCTTAGGGCTGGACTTGGAGTGGAACTTAATATAGAGAAGATATATGAAGTATATGCAGAGAAGTCTACTCTTGTAAGTGGCGGAACATATTATCTGATCCCGTATAAGACAAGCGATGAAGAGGTGGTGCTTCTTAGTGTATATCTGCCATCAAAGTATAGAGGAACCGCCGATGCTATCATGATAGATTCGCTTCGTAAGAATAATACTTCTGAGGATAAACTTGAGGTTTCCGGAATTCTTCGTGAGCGTAAGGATTATCAGAGCTCAAAAGAGAATAATCTTCTTGAAGAGGGCGTAAAAAAAGCTAAATCGGATTTCACGCTTCCTGATAACGTAAGAGTTCTTAAGTATTCTTTCGTTGAGGAGTCCATGACTATATATGATTATGTTGCAACAGTGATAGCCTTGGGCATAGTGCTCTGGCTCATGTGGCTCTTCTTTGGCATCATGTCTGACAGGAATCAGATACATGTAAAGCACTTCATGAAGAAGAATCATATAGGTCAGCCAGAGGTGGACAAAGCATTTGACGGGGCACATGTCTGTGGAAATATGCTTATTGGCGAGCGCTACATAGCATTCATGATATTCTTTAAGGTGTATATCGTAGCGTGGGATCAGGTGGAACTCATATATCGTTCTAAGCTCGTTGATCCTTATCAGGAAGAGGACAGCGAGGAACTTGTTGAAGATGATGCGCTGCTTATCAAGTTGTATAACGATGTTACATACAGGGTGCCTCTTAAGGCAAAGAATCTTGTGAAGGCGCTGAATTGTATGAAGGAAAGGGAGCTATAAAGTTACTTATCAGAGGGTATCAGTTTCCGGTATGTGCCAGATGTACAGGGGTATTTCTGGCATTTCCTTTTGCAGTTTTGCTTGTTGCAAAGAAGGTAAAGCTTGTATATGGTTCCGTAGTCATGTGTGGGGTCATGTTTTGTGACTGGCTTATCCAGTTTCTGAAGATAAAGGAGTCTACGAATGTAAGGCGCTTTGTCACCGGATTTATAGGTGGATTAGGATTTCATTACTTATATATCAGAGCAATCCGGCGCGTAATTCTCGCGGTGCGAGACTTGAACTAAACTCTTTAAGGAGGAATAATCTTATGAATATGCTTCAGCTCAAATATGTGCTTGAGGTTGCCTCTTCTTCTTCTATGAGGGAGGCGGCGACGAATCTCTATGTCTCTCAGCCTGCTCTTTCTCAGAGCATACGTGAGCTTGAGGATGAACTTGGTATCCTTTTGTTTGACAGGACCAACAAGGGCGTTATACTGACGGAAGAAGGTCGTGAGTTCGTCAACTATGCCAAAAAGGCTGCTTCGCAGTATGAGATACTTGAGGAGCGTTATCTTGCTGGAGGCAAGGATAAGGAGCACTTCTCAGTTTCTACCCTTCACTATAACTTCGCTATAAATGCTTTCGCAGACGTCATAAAGATGTATGAACCCGATAAATATGTATTCACCATACATGAGACGAAAACCAGAGAGGTTCTTGATGATGTCCGGAGCATGAAGAGCGAGGTAGGTGTCGTATCATTTTCCGAATCGAGTGAAGGCATCATAAAAAAGCTTTTTAAGGAATATGGTCTTGAATTCACACCGCTTATGATAAGAGAAACTTATGCTTATGTGTGGGAGGATCACGAATTGGCGGGTTTAAGCGAAATATCCATAGAGGAACTGTCGGATTATCCGTGCGTGCTCTTTGATCAGAGTAGTGATGATAACTTCTATCTGAATGAAGAGGCTATGGCAGATTATGATTTTGGAAAGCTTATTAAGTCGGCTGACAGAGCTACAACCATGGAACTTATATGTAAGCTTCACGGCTATTCCATAGGAAGTGGTATGTTGTCAGGTGATGACGCTGTTTTGAAGGGTTTCGTATCTATAAAGCTTAAGGAAGAGGATCCTCTTACGATAGGCTATATAACACGTAAAGGCGGTGTTATGTCTCGTTATGGCGAAGAATATGTGAACGAATTGTTGAAATACAAGGAGATATAGAGGCGGATAATCCTTGTGGTTGACACTGTTTTAAGCGTGAAATCGCCGCCATGAAAAAGGGCTTTACAAATTGTTACAGAAATGTTATAATTAATCCGTATTTGGTTGAAAGACCTGATCGGAGGGATAATGAAGTTTAATTCAAAACATTACAGAAGATGGCTTCGTTCGTTTGTTAACGTAGCTACGGGAGTGAGTTTGGCAAGCTTCGTTCTGCTTCCAACATCGAATATCGGTGCTGAGAAGAAGACAAGTACGGATAATGGGTTTTATAAGATTGTAATTAATGATATGGATATGGGCTATGTGGAGAGTGTAGCCGATGCCAAAAAAGTATATGAAGAAGCAAGGAATTCTTTCTGTAAGGATAGCGTGGCTTATTCAGATGTAGAATTTGCAGTATATGCCGCAGAGGCAGGACATAAGGCAGATTATACAACAACTCTTCACAATATAGAGGCTTCTTTGAAGTCTAACGAGAAGAAATCCGAGCTTGTAGCCGGATATACTATTAGGGTTAATGATTTTTGTGTAACTCTTGCCAGTCAGGAGGATGTAATCAAGGTTCTTGAGAACGTCAAGAGTGATTATGATGAAGCCAATCTTTTTCAGGTGGCTATGACATCGGCAGAGGACAATGAATATAAGATCGCTTTTAAGGAGTCAAGTATCGCATCTGTAGATGTTGATAAGGTATCTGCGCAGATAGTCGGAGATCAGGCTATAGTAAGCCCTATTACCGAGGATACTATTATGGAGAACGGACTTCTTGCTATAGGTTTTTCTGAGGATGTTAAGGTTCTTCAGGTGAATACCACAGCTCAGGATATCATGTCGGTTGAGGATGCTACAGAAGCTATAACTAAGAAGACTGCAGCGAAAGAGACTTATACGATACAGGATAACGATTGCTTGTATAACGTGGCTATCAAGTATGATATGTCTATAGATGAACTCTATGCTATCAATGATGGCTTTAACGAAAACACTGTTGTCTACCCTGGAGATAAGGTTGTAGTTACAGTACCTACTCCTGAGATATCAGTTGTATATGCACAGGAAGAAAGCTATGAAGAAGAATTCTATGCAGATGTAGAATATATCGATGATAATTCTATGTATGTTGGTCAGTCTTCAGTTGTCAGAGAAGCAGTTCCTGGCAAGCGTCATGTAGATGTTGCTGTTACATATAAGGATGGAGTTGCAGTATCTACTACAATTATTAATGAGCAGATTGAATCACAGCCGGTTTCGAAGGTTGTAAAGAGAGGAACTCTTACAGCTCCTACTTACATCTTCCCGCTTACATTCTACTATTACATATCAGAGGAATATGGTTACAGAGAGTGGACTGGATCTTTCCATGGTGGTCTTGATTATGCATCGCCTACAGGTACTACTGTTATGGCTTCTCGTTCAGGAACAGTAACTTATGCAGGATGGAAGGGAAGCTATGGCAACACTGTTGAGATTACTCATGGTGACGGACATATGACAAGATATGCACACCTTAGCGGTTTTGCATGTAGTGTCGGAGATTATGTTAACCAGTATGAAACCATAGGATATGTTGGAAGTACTGGATTCTCTACAGGTCCGCATCTTCACTTCGAGATAATTGTGAATGGTGTTCAGACAAATCCACATAACTGGCTTTAATAAGATTTTTTACAGTCTATATATGACAGACGGATAAAGATCCTGAGTTAAAACTTGGGGTCTTTTTTCTCGGCTTCTTTTTTTGAGCTCTTTTTTAAAGATATCATTAAAAAATCTTGCATATATGGTTAATATGATGTATAATCTATAGATGGATACTGGGGTCTTTTGGCAGATCCTATCGAATAAAAGGAATTAATATGGAACAGTATATAATAAAAGGTGGAACCCCCCTTATGGGTGAGGTTAATATAAGTGGTGCAAAGAACGCTGCATTGGGCGTTCTTGCTGGTGCGTTGCTTACTGATGATATCGTCACTTTGGAGAACGTTCCGGATGTAAGTGACATCCGGGTTCTTCTTGAGGCGATGGAGGGCATCGGCGCTTTCGTTGAGCGAGTGGATAAGAACACGTATAGGCTTTCAGGCAAGAATATTCATACATATTCTGTCGAATATGATTATATCAAGAAGATAAGAGCGTCTTACTACTTGTTGGGCTCTTTGCTTGGCAAGTACAACGAGGCGAATGTTGCCATGCCAGGTGGTTGTGAGATAGGAAGCCGACCTATAGATCAGCATCTTAAGGGATTCAGACTCTTAGGTGCGAAGGTTGATATAGATCATGGTATGATAAGTGCGAAGGCAGAAGAACTTGCAGGCAATCATGTATACTTTGATATGGTTACTGTAGGCGCAACTATTAATGTCATGCTTGCGGCAGTCCTTGCTAAGGGCAATACTATCCTTGAAAATGCTGCGAAGGAGCCACACGTTGTTGACGTAGCTAACTTCCTTAACTGCATGGGCGCCAACATCAAGGGCGCAGGTACTGATGTGATCAGGATCAAGGGTGTGGACAGGCTTCACGGCTGTACATACTCCATAGTGCCAGATCAGATAGAAGCCGGAACATTTATGTTTGCGGCAGCGGCTACTAATGGCAAAGTACTTATTAACAATGTCATACCAAGGCATCTTGAGTCGCTTAGCGCAAAGCTTGTCGAAATCGGATGCAGTATAACGGAATATGATGATGCTGTTTTGGTAGAAGGAACTGAGAGGCTTGGGCATACTCAGGTTAAGACTTTGCCTTATCCGGGATTTCCGACGGATATGCAGCCTCAGATGACTGTGCTTCTTTCGGTTGCGAACGGCTTAAGTGTTGTAACTGAGAGTATATTTGAGAATCGCTTCAGATATGTGGATGAGCTTAACCGTATGGGTGCGAATATTAAGGCGGATAACAGTATGGCTGTCATAGACGGCGTTGAGAAGCTTTTTGGCGCTCATGTGTCGGCACCTGATCTAAGGGCTGGCGCAGCGCTTGTTATAGCTGGTCTTATGGCTGAAGGCTATACTGTTGTTGATGGACTTACATACATACTTCGCGGATATGAGGATTTTGATCTTAAGCTTCGTAATCTCGGCGCTAGGATCGAAAAAGTCGATAGTGAAGAAGGAATCAGAAAGTTCAAATTAAAAGTAGGATAGGAAAAGGAAAATTATGGAAAAGAGAGTATTTACTTCGGAGTCTGTTACTGAAGGACATCCGGATAAGATATGCGATCAGATATCAGATGCGATACTTGACGCATTATTAGCAGAAGACCCTAACAGCAGAGTTGCGTGCGAGACATGCACTAACACTGGATTTGTTATGGTTATGGGTGAGATATCCACATCAGCTTATGTAGATATCCCTAAGATAGTACGCGATACAGTGATAGAGATAGGCTATGACAAGTCAGAATATGGCTTTGATGGTCATACATGTGCAGTCATGACGGCTATAGATGAGCAGTCTGCTGATATAGCTATGGGAGTTGACAAGGCCTTAGAATCAAGGGCTTCATCTGAGGACAGATATGATTCGATAGGTGCAGGCGATCAGGGACTTATGTTTGGCTATGCCACAGATGAGACAGATGAATATATGCCATATCCCATATATATGGCACATAAGCTTTCTAGAAAGCTTACAGAGGTAAGGAAGAACGGAACTCTGTCATACCTTAGGCCAGACGGCAAGACTCAGGTGAGCGTTGAATATGGTGAGGATGGCAAGCCGGATAAGATAACTGCTATCGTTATATCGTCACAGCACGATCCTGATGTGGAGTGGGAGCAGATAGATAAGGATCTTAGAAAGTATGTTATCGAAGCTGTAGTTGATCCTTCTATGATCGATGATGAGACTAAGATATATATCAATCCAACAGGTAAGTTTGTTATAGGCGGACCTAATGGCGACAGCGGTCTTACAGGACGTAAGATCATAGTCGATACTTATGGCGGATATGCAAGACATGGTGGTGGAGCTTTCTCTGGTAAGGATCCAACGAAGGTTGACAGATCAGCAGCTTATGCGGCAAGATATGTTGCAAAGAACGTAGTCGCTGCAGGTCTTGCGAAGAGATGTGAGATTCAGCTTTCTTACGCTATAGGTGTTGCCAGACCGACATCTGTATGTGTAGATACATTTGGCACAGGTGTCATCCCTGATGAAGAGATTGAGAAGATCATAAGAGCCAACTTTGAATTAAGACCGGCAGGAATCATAGATATGCTTAATCTTAGGAGACCTATATATAAGCAGGTTGCTGCTTATGGACACTTTGGTCGCAACGATCTTGACCTTCCATGGGAGAAGCTTGATAAAGTAGATGTTCTTAAGTCATATATTGGATGATCATGGTATATATATGTATCATTCTTGCGACAGCGCTATTGGTTTTTGTGCTGCTGTTTGTGCGTGAATATCGCACAAGACGCAGTGACGTAAGGAAGCTTTCGCTGTACATGGACCGGATTCTTGATGGGGAGTTAAAGGACGGTTTTGACTATGATGATAAGAGTATAAGCAGGGAACTTGTTATGAAACTTGATGATATAAGACAGGAACTGCTTATAAGAGTCGGTGATTCCGTTAAGGAAGAGAAGGTTATGCAGGAGATGCTTATAAGCATCTCACATGACCTTAAGACTCCTATCACATCTATCAAGGGTTATGTAGAGGGGCTTATGGACGGGATATGTGATAATAATCCCGAAAGAAAGAACAAATATCTGAATACCATATACAACAAGAGCGTGGATATGGATAAGCTTATAGATGCGCTTATGCTTTATGCGAAGCTTGGAACTGAAGCGATTAGATATGATTTTAAGGTAGTAGATGCAAGAGATTTCTTCGATGAATATGCAGATGCCTTAAGTGATGAGCTTGAGGCTAGCAAGATAAGATTCGATTATAAGAATTCTCTTACAGATGCACATATAAGTATGGATCCTTTTTATTTCAAAAGAGTTATTGATAATATAATCAGTAATTCAAGGAAGTATTGCAGTGAGGATCCGAAGATAAGTCTTATGATTGAGGGCGAAGGGGATTCGATACATATATGTATCGAGGATAATGGCCCCGGTATACCAGCCAAGGATATACCGAAGATATTTAACCGTTTTTACAGAGGCAATCAGGCTCGTACCAATCCAGAGAAGGGTAACGGTATAGGTCTTGCCATAGTAAAGAAGATCGTAAATGATCATGGCGGGAAGATATGGGTTGAAAGTGAGCTTGGCAAAGGAACATGCATGCATATACTTATTCACAAGGTATGCGAATAATACACACCAGATATGGAGGAATTTATGGCAAGTATTTTAATTATCGAAGACGAACTCAGCATCGCGGAACTTGAGAGAGATTATCTCGAAATCGCAGGTTATGAAGTGACTGTTGCTTCTACAGGCGCACAGGCTATGGAGTTTGTAAGCAACAAGAATTATGATCTGTATATCATTGATATCATGCTTCCTGATATGGACGGTATCGATATCTGCAGAAATATAAGACGTACAACAGACAGACCTATTATGATGATTTCGGCTAAGGACAGCGAGGGCGACAAGATCAGAAGCTTTAATGTGGGCGCTGATGATTATATGACAAAGCCTTTCAGCCCAAGTGAGATGGTAGCAAGAGTTAAGGTTAAGATAGAGAGATATAGTGCTCTTAAGCTTAGACAGACTGTTGATTATGATACTCTTCAGTATAAGAACATAAGACTTGATCTTGATCACAGAAGAGTATATGTAGATGATACAGAGAAGGAACTTACTGTTATGGAGTATAGTCTTCTTGCATTCTTGCTCGAGCATAAGGGTGTTGTATACTCTAAGGAAGAGCTTTATAACATCGTTTGGAAGGGTGATGCAACTGAGGACAGTACTACTACTGTAGCAGTTCATATCAAGAAGCTTCGTGAGAAGATCGAGAAGAACCCAAGTAAGCCAACCATTATCGAGACTATCTGGGGCGTTGGTTATAGAATAGGCGAGGCATGATAGACATCCTGTATGAGGACCCGTATATATATGTATGCTTCAAACCTGCGGGTATGCCTGTGCAAAGTGGTAGAGGTCTAAAGAGGGATATGTTAAGTTACCTTCTTGAGAAGAGAGCCCTTGCGCATGAAGAATTATATGCTCATGTGTTCACAAGACTTGATGAGCCTGTAAGTGGCTTGTGTCTTGCGGGCAAGGACCCGCGCTATGTCGGGTTGTGGGATAAGACTCCTATTACTAAGACTTATGAGGCTATAGTTACAGGGGAGTTAGAAGCGGGTCATAGGATTCTTAAGGCCTATATAAGGCATGATAAGAAGAATAATATATCTGTGGTGACCGATGATAAGGTGCCTGATTCTAAGGAGGCAATCCTCGAATATGATATGGTGGAACACCTTGTTGTGGATTCGGTACCCTGTACACGTATAAGAGTCAGGCTCGTAACGGGAAGACATCATCAGATAAGGGCTATGTTTGCGCATATTGGGCATCCTCTTTTTGCTGACAGAAAGTATGGAGTAAGTGTCCCTTCGCGCAGTGTGGCTCTTTGTGCCGTGAGGCTTGAATTCAGGCATCCGGTGACACACAAAGATATAGATATAAGGACTGAATGGAAGTATTATGAAGAACAAATGTAGTGTAGCCTTGCTTGCTGCGGCTGCTATATGTACTGTTGGATGTGCCAAGGTAGAGATTAGCAGTAACGATGTGATCGAAAGTACCTCAGAAACTGTTACAGAATCTGTTGTGGTCACATCCGCAATTGTGCCTGAGACTACAACTTATGTCAAGAAGGGCAATAATTGTCCTGTAGAGAAGATAGGCTTCTATCTCTATCATGACGGAGTCAGAACACGTAAGGATGGTTATGTTGGTCCTTTTACAAAGGACAAAGATATAGTTGAATATCAGATTTTCATGACAGATGAAGAAGAATTGTCTGGAGCTTATTTCCATGATGTGTGGTACAGTTATATGGATAAGTACCCTGGTGGCATGGACTATAAGATAGGATATCAGATAAGCTTTGATTATGAAGATCCTAATGGCAATAAGAAGACTGTTAAGAAGTTCATCTTCTCGCCTAAGGACACAGAAGAGTACTTCGATTATATACAGACCTGGATGTATGACGATACTCATAAGGCATTGGGCCAGTGGTACAGCCATGTTACCGAGGATGAGATGACTGATGAGGTAAGACTTACTGCTATCAAGTTCACGGGCGGTGAACTCGTGGATAAGGTGTCAGGCGATATAACACTCACGGTTTTCCTCTATAAGGATGACCAGGATTTCAGCGATGATAAGACAGAATTTATCGGTAATACATACAAAACGATCCATTATAAGAGACAGCAAGGAGACATGTGACGATGGAAGATAAGAATAAGAAGATGGTTGAAGCCATAACCGATATGGAGAAGGACTTCCCACAGTGGTACACAGATGTGGTTTTGAAGGCCGAACTTATCGATTATTCCTCAGTAAAGGGATGTATGATCATAAGACCTGCCGGCTATGCTATCTGGGAGAATATTCAGAAGGAGCTTGACAGGAGATTCAAGGAAACAGGCGTTGAGAATGTATATATGCCTATGTTCATACCTGAGAGCCTTCTTCAGAAGGAGAAGGACCATGTTGAGGGCTTTGCGCCTGAAACAGCATGGGTTACTATAGGCGGTCAGCAGGAGCTCACCGAAAAGCTTTGCGTAAGACCTACATCAGAGACACTTTTCTGTGATTTCTACAAGAATATCGTTCATTCATACAGAGATCTTCCTCGCAATTATAATCAGTGGTGTTCTGTTGTAAGATGGGAGAAGGAAACAAGACCTTTCCTTCGTTCAAGAGAATTCTTATGGCAGGAGGGTCATACTGTTCATGCAACCGCAAAGGAAGCTATGGACAGAACTGTTCAGATGCTCAACGTCTATGCAGATTTCCTTGAAAATGTCTTGGCTATCCCGGTTATAAAGGGTGAGAAGACAGAGAAAGAAAAGTTTGCAGGAGCTGAGAATACATTTACAGTTGAGACTCTCATGCATGACGGCAAGGCTTTGCAGTCTGCAACATCACATAACTTTGGAGATGGTTTCGCCAAAGCATTTGGCATACAGTATACAGATAAGGAGAATAAGCTTTCTTACGCATATCAGACATCGTGGGGTGCAACAACAAGACTTATCGGTGCCATAATCATGGTTCATGGTGATAACAATGGTCTTGTGCTTCCACCTAAGATCGCACCAGTTAAGGCTTGCATCATACCTATCATGCAGAACAAGGAAGGCGTTCTTGATGCAGCTTTCGCCCTTAAGGATAGATTAACAGGTCTTAGTGTTAAGGTAGATGATTCTGAGAAGTCACCTGGATTCAAGTTCGCTGAAGCCGAGATGAGAGGTATACCTGTTCGTATAGAGATAGGTCCTAAGGATATCGCTGCAGGTCAGTGCGTTCTTGTAAGACGTGACACACGAGAGAAGAAGGTAGTTGCTATCGACAACATAAGAGAAGAAGTCGAGGCAGTTCTTGATATCATGCAGAAGGATATGCTTGAGAGAGCCAGAAAGCATAGAGATGAGCATACTTATGTTGCGCATGATTATGCTGAGTTCAAGGAAATCTTTGATACAAAGTCAGGCTTTGTTAAGGCTATGTGGTGCGGTGACAGAGCTTGTGAGGATAAGATCAAAGAAGAGCTTGCCGTAACTTCTAGATGTATACCATTTGAACAGGAGACTATAAGTGATTCCTGCGTATGCTGTGGAAAGCCAGCAAAGAAGATGCTCTATTGGGGAAGGGCTTATTGATGAATATAGAGATCCCTAAGAAAGCCTATAAGATCCTGAATGCCCTTGAAAATGCAGGCTACGAGGCCTATGTTGTCGGCGGCTGCGTTCGTGATTCTTTGCTTGGCATCAAGCCTGATGACTGGGATATCACAACAAGCGCAACGCCTGATCAGGTCAAAGAGGTATTCTCAAGGACAGTTGATACAGGGATCAAGCATGGAACTGTATCTGTCATATGTGAAGGTGAGCTTTTCGAGGTGACTACCTATCGCATAGATGGGGATTATACAGATGGCAGGCATCCTGAGTGGGTCACTTATACAAGCAATCTCGTAGAGGATCTTAAGAGGCGTGACTTTACGGTCAATGCTATGGCTTATAATCCGATGGTGGGGATTGTGGACTTATTTGGCGGCGTAGATGACCTTAGGAATAAGGTCATAAGGGCTGTTGGCAATCCGATAGAGCGCTTCAAAGAGGATGCTCTTCGTATGCTTCGCGCGATAAGATTTGCGGCAAAGTATGGATTTGAGATTGAGGAAGAGACCTATGCTGCGATAGGTGTTCTTAAGGATAACCTTTCATTGGTAAGCAGTGAGCGTATCAATCAGGAATTAACTAAGACTCTTCTTAGTCAGAATCCAGGTCACATAAAGTATATAGAAAAAAGCGGGCTCATGCCTTATGTGTGCGATGGGCTTAGAACCGATGAAGCAGTGATCGGATTATCTAAGGTAGAGCCTGATATAGCCCTACGGTTATCGATAGCGCTTAAGGCTTATGGAGGCCCTGTGCCTGTTGAAGTGGCTCTTCGCAAGCTTAAGTATGACAATAAGACTATAAAGCGCGTGGTAACTGTTGTGGATTCTTATGATAAGGATATCCCGACTGACAGCGTTCTTATCAAGAAGTGGATGTTTGAAAAAGGCGCTGATGCGGTCATGGATATATATAAGTGCCATATGGTGCTTAGAGAAAGTGAAGAACTTAAGGCTTCTTACAGGGAATATGAGAGAATCTTAAGAGATAAGGAACCATATTCGTTATCGATGCTGCCTATATGCGGCAAGGATCTTATGGATATGGGTTATCCTCATGGAAAGAGGATAGGTGATGAGCTTTTACACCTGTTAGAGCTTGTCATGGAAGATAAGGATCTGTGTAACAGAGACAGCCTCATGGCTATAGCAAGAATGGGGATGAATCCGAATGAGAATTAAGAAAAGCCTGATATGCATCCTGCTTATTATCGTGTCGTGTGTTCTTGCGTCCTGCAATAATCCCGATACCGATAATGATAGAACTCCAGCTAAGGCCAATGAGGCCTTGAGGCTTAAGTATGGGAATCTTGCGAATGAAGCCAAGGCTTCTGACGATGGTATGATTCATATACTTGCTGTTTTGTGCGGCAGAGACGAGGCTAAGAAAACATTTACCGTAAGAAGTATAAAGGGCGATGTTGACAGTAGCGATTATAACAAAACCAGTAAGGATTATCTTCTTAAGTACAGCGGTGGCACAGATATCGCCAACGAATACGACGCGCCTGTTTCTCAGGCACAGTTGAATCTAGGCGAGGTTGTGAATATAACTTATGATCCGAAGAAGGATATAGTGACTGCGATTAAGAGGGTAAAGTCCGAGACATCCATAAAGAATATCAGAGATTATAAGTATGCGCCTTCAGCTCATACTATAGGCGTGGGAGATAAGACATATACTTACGATTCGGATACTGTTTTTATAGATGAGGATGCTCTTTCTACAGAGTCGTCTCTTTCTGAGTATGATGAGATAACTATATATGGCGATTCAAGGCGCATATATTCGGTTATAATCAATAAGGGACATGGTAAGATCAAGCTTACGGGATACAGTCAGTTCATAGGTGGATATATAGATATCGGCTCTAAGATCATGAAGGTGACCGAGAATATGGTCATAGACTGTACCGAAGGCACTTATAAGGTGATAATTTCTAAGGATGATGTGACGGCAGTCAAGAATATCACAGTTAGACGTAATGATGAGGTTGTGGTTGCATTTGACGAATTCGTCAAGCCGGCATCCAAGCAGGGAAGTGTTCTTTTTAAGGTCACACCTGTCGGTGCCAGAGTCTATGTGGATGGTGTTAAGATAGACAGCACGAAGACTGTGGAGCTTGCCTACGGAACACATACGGTCACGGTTGTGGCATCGGGCTATGACAACCATATAGAGACAGTGATAGTGGATACAATCTATCAGGAGATAGTTATAGATATGGACGGTACGCAGGCGACAGAAAGCGCGACTAAGGAATCAACCTCTGCTGCAAGAACTTCAAGTGCTGCGACAACTTCTACGGTCGCTTCGACAACTGCGACAACCAAGGCAGAATCAACATCTGCCACAAAAAGATTTGATTAATGAGGTAAGGAATTATGGGAAAGTATTTTGGAACCGACGGATTTCGTGGTGAGGCTAATGTTGGTCTGACTGCGACACACGCTTATCAGGTGGGAAGGTTCTTAGGCTGGTATTTTAATCAGGAAAAGAAGAGCAAGATCGTTATCGGCAAGGACACAAGACGTTCTAGCTATATGTTTGAATATGCTCTTGCTGCAGGTATCACTGCTTCCGGCGCGGACGCATATCTTCTTCATGTTACTACTACTCCGAGTGTGGCATATGTAGTTAGAACAGAGGATTTTGATTGTGGTATCATGATCTCTGCGAGCCATAATCCTTATTATGACAACGGTATCAAGCTCATCAACAACAAGGGTGAGAAGATGCAGGAGTCAGTTATAGAGAAGATAGAGCAGTTCTTAGATGGCAAGGTGGGAGATATTCCTTTTGCTACAGGTGCCGATATCGGAAGAACTGTGGATTATGTACAGGGACGTAACAGATATATGGGCTATCTCATATCTACTGTTACAGCATCATATAAGGGCAAGAAGGTCGGTATCGATTGTGCTAACGGCAGTTCTTCTGCTATAGCAAAGTCTATCTTCGATGCACTTGGCGCTAAGACTTATGTTATCAATGCAGATCCAGATGGAACCAACATAAACAAGGATTGCGGCTCTACACATATAGAAGCGCTTCAGAAGCTTGTTGTGGATGAGGGTCTGGATGTGGGTTTTGCATATGATGGAGATGCGGACAGATGTCTGTGTGTAGATGAGAAGGGCAACGTCGTAAGCGGAGACCTTATTCTCTACATCTATGGCACATATCTTAAGGAGAAGGGCAACCTTACCAACAATACCGTAGTTACCACTGTTATGAGTAACTTCGGACTTTACAAAGCATTTGATGCGGCAGGAATCGAGTATGAGAAGACTGCTGTAGGTGATAAGTACGTATATGAAAATATGCAGGCTAACGGACACATCCTTGGCGGTGAGCAGTCTGGACATATAATCTTCAGTAAGTTTGCGTCAACTGGTGACGGTATCCTTACTTCTCTTAAGATGATGGAGGTTATGATTGCGAAGAAGAAGACTCTTCACGAGCTTGCTATGCCTGTATCTATCTATCCTCAGCTTCTTGTTAATGTCAGGGTTAAGGATAAGAAAGCCGCTATGACAGATCCTGATGTAGTTGCTGCAATCGAGAAGGTAGTTGCGGCACTTGGGGAAGATGGAAGAGTTCTCGTTCGCGAGAGCGGAACAGAGCCTCTTGTAAGAGTTATGGCTGAGGCTGAGACTGATGAGATATGTTCTAAGTATGTATATGAGATAGTCGATGTGATCAAGGCTAAGGGTCACGAGGCTTTATCTCAGTCGGAGAAGACCCCTTCCTTTTAACCAAGTGTAGGTAGGGGTTATAACAAACTTGAAAGGAAATGGAGTAGAGATGTCAGTACTTGTTACGGGCGGAGCAGGATTTATAGGAAGTCATACCTGCGTTGAATTGCTTAATTCGGGAAGAGAAGTTGTTGTATATGATAATCTTTCGAATTCTTCTAAGAAGAGTCTTGAGAGAGTTATGCAGATAACCGGCAAGAAGCTTAAGTTTTATGAGGGAGATATCCTCGATAGGGCTAGACTTGAAGAGGTATTTGCAGCAGAAGACATAGATTCTGTGATACATTTTGCGGGACTTAAGGCTGTCGGCGAATCAGTTGTTAAGCCGCTTGAATATTATCACAACAACATAACCGGAACATTGATCCTTATGGATGTTATGAGAAATCATGGTGTTAAGAAGATAGTATTCTCTTCTTCGGCTACTGTTTATGGAAAGCCAGCTTTCGTGCCTATTACGGAGGAGTGTCCGAAGGGCGAGATAACGAATCCTTATGGTCAGACCAAGTCTATGCTTGAGCAGATACTTATAGATTACGCGAAGGCAGATGAGGAATTCGCTGTAGTTATCTTAAGATACTTCAATCCTATCGGCGCTCACGAAAGTGGCCTGATAGGCGAGAATCCTAAGGGAATACCGAATAATCTCATGCCTTATATAACACAGGTAGCGGTAGGTAAGAGAGAGAAGCTCTCAATCTTTGGTGATGATTATGATACACCTGATGGAACAGGTGTGAGAGATTATATTCACGTAGTGGATCTTGCAAAGGGGCATATATGTGCTCTTGATCACATAGAGGAAAGGTCTGGAACATATATCTATAACCTCGGTACAGGTAAGGGCGTCAGTGTACTTGAACTTGTGCATGCATTTGAAGAGGCCAATAACATCAAGATTCCTTATGTTATCGCTCCTAGAAGAAGTGGCGATATAGACTGCAATTATGCAGACGCGTCACTTGCTAAGAAGGAGATCGGCTTTGAGGCTACTAAGACCATAGTTGATATGTGCAGGGATTCTTACAGATGGCAGACTATGAATCCGAATGGTTATGAAGATGAGAAGCCAGAGGTTACCTTAGTTATTATGGCTGCAGGTATAGGAAGCCGTTTTGGCGGTGGCATCAAGCAGCTTGAGAAGGTAGGACCTAACGGTGAGATACTTATGGATTATTCCATAAGAGATGCTAAGGCTGCGGGCTTTAATAAGGTTTTATTTGTCATCAGACATGATATATATGATGAATTCATGGAGGTTATCGGAAATCGAATCAGCAAGTTCATAGATGTTGATTATGCTTTCCAGGAGATAGACGATCTTCCAGATGGATTCACAACTTCTAAGGACAGACTTAAGCCATGGGGTACAGGTCATGCTATACTTGCCTGCAAGGGTAAGATTAAGGGTGCCTTCGCGATCATCAATGCAGATGATTATTATGGCAAAGAAGCTTATGTTAAGCTTTATGATTTCCTTTCTAAGCAGCCATCTGTCGTAAAGGATGGCAGAGGAGAGAAGCTCAATATATGTATGGCGGGCTTCAAGCTTGGCAACACCTTAAGTGATAATGGCGCGGTAACAAGAGGTGTATGTATGCTTAACGATGATGATATCCTTCTTGGCGTGAAGGAGACATCAGGCATAGTTAAGACTGCTTATGGTGCGGCTGTTAAGGACGATAACGGACTTAAGCCTATCGATACTAATTCCCCTGTTTCCATGAATATGTGGGGCGTGCCGGCAGCATTTGTGGATGTTCTTGAGAGCGAATTCAAGCTTTTCCTCTCAAAACTCGATAAAGATGATATAAAGAGCGAATTCCTTCTTCCGGTTATAATAGACAATCTTGTTAAGTCTGGCAGAGCGGTTGTTACCTGTCTTAAGACTTCTGACAAATGGTTTGGCGTAACCTACAAAGAGGATAAGCAGAGCGTAGTGGATGCTATCAGAGAACTGGTGGCAAAAGCATGATGTAATATTAAGGAGGTAATCTTATGCATTGTACAGTATGTGGCGCAGTATTAAGCGATGGAGCTAAGTTTTGTACACAGTGTGGAAGTCCCGTTGCTGCTATGGCACCTGTTGCGGAGGTGAAGGCAGCAGTTACAGAAACAGTAGTGGAAAATGTTACGGAAACAGTGGCTGATGTTAAGGATGAGATAGATCTTGAACTCGATTCGAAGGTAGCCGATGACCTTCTTAAACCACCGGTTATTCCTGAACCAAGCGTAAGCTTTGATACCGAGAAGAAGGTAGAAGAAGTGGCAGCACCAGTAGCACCCGTTGCACCAGCTGCTCCAGTTGCTCCAGCTGCTCCAGTAGCACCTGTAGTTCAGACAGCACCAGTAACACCAGTTGCGCCGGTAGCACCAGCTGCACCAGTTGCGCCAGTTGCGCCAGCAGCACCAATAGCTCCTGCCAATACTGGCTATACATCACATACATCAACTTCAGGTACATTAACTTCAAGTACATCAACTTCAGGTACAGCTTATAGTGCTATCCCCCAGGAGAAGCCTGCGAAGAAGGTGAGAGAAGCTTTCAAGATCTTTGGTTTATTAGGTTCTGCTGTTGCTATGGCAGGATGTTTCTTGGATCTTCATTCGTATACACTTAACGGTGACACTAATATTGATAAGATGTATGAATTCACATATGGCTATGTGATCATAGCAGGACTTGCGCTTGCGCTTATATTCTTCTGCGCAAAGTTAAGTTCGTTCGCACTTTGTGGTCTTACTATGGCAGCAACTTCTTTTGGACTCTTTGCTTATGAATTCTATGTTCGCGATGAGCAGAGAGAATACCTCTTCAGTGATGCCGTTGGACTTAAGTTCCAGGTTGGATTCTTCCTTCTTGCAGCCGGTCTTGTGGTTGCTATTGTGGGAACATTCATAAAGTTTGGTAAGAAACCGCTTTTTAAGATATAGGTATAAATATAAAAACAATCATTAGGACACGTGGCGATTTCTATCTTTTCGCAAGCCGCTTATTTGCAAGTGCTCCGCGAAAACTCGCGCGCTAAACGCGCTCGGACAGTTCGCCCGCACTTGCGCGAGCTTGCAAAAAGATGACGAAATCTTGCGAATCGTCCTCATGATTGTTTTTATATCACCTAGTTTAGAGAACGCGCAAGTCTCGCGGTGCGAGACTTTTGTTATAAGTGAGGGAATGATTTGGACAGCATCAGACTAAAAGCAAGAGGCAAGGTCAACATAGGCCTGGATATACTAGGGAAAAGAGAAGATGGTTATCATGAGATGGATATGATCATGCAGACTCTTTCGATATATGATGAGATACGTATGAAGAAGGATCATTCGGGAGAGATACATGTCACATCTGAAGTTGATTTTCTCAATGAGAGCGAGGATAATCTCGCATACAAGGCTGCAAAGCTTTTCTATGAGACATGTGGTATAGAAGATAGAGGCGTAACCATAGGTATCAGCAAGAACATCCCTATAAGTGCTGGTATGGCTGGCGGAAGCGCTGATGCGGCAACCGTCTTAGTCGGTATGAATAAGCTATATGAGACAAAGCTTTCAGAGGATGAACTTAGGGCTATGGGCTTGAAGCTTGGTGCGGATGTTCCATATTGCATAGTCAGGGGAACTATGAGAGCTCAGGGTGTCGGAGAGATCTTAACGCCGCTTGATGCATTTCCAGATTGTCAGGTGATCATAGCAAAGCCTGCGATAGCAGTCTCTACAGCAGAAGTATTCAAGAAGTATGACAGTTTAAGTGAGATTGAAGGAAGGCCTGACATAGAAGGAATCATGGATGGCATCAGTCATGGAGATCTTTTTGAAATCGCAGAGCATATGGGCAATGTTCTTGAGAAGATAACTATAGCTGATTATCCTGTTATAGATAAGATCAAAGCTATATGCAAAAGTGAAGGGGCTGTAAGGGCTATGATGACCGGCAGCGGACCGACTGTATTTGCGCTTTTCAATAACGCAAGGAACGCAAGAAAGTGCTACAATGTCCTTAAGAATGAGGGTATTGCTAAGGATCTGTATCTTACTGATATATTCAATGTACACGGGAGAAGATATTGATGAATAAAGATTATGATATAACTTTGGAGAGTGATAATTTTTCGCCGCTTAGAGATCTGGTTTTCAAGTCTTTGAGAAAGGCGATCATACAGGGGAAGCTTGAGCCGGGCAGGCGTCTCATGGAGAATACGGTGGCCAAGAAGCTTGGAGTTAGTCGTACTCCTGTAAGAGAAGCTATACGTATGCTTGAGCTCGAGGGTCTTGTGACTATGGAACCAAGATGTGGAGCCATGGTTTCTTCCATCACGAGAAAAGAGATGAAGGATGTACTTGAGCTTCGCTGCAATCTGGATGCTTTTTCTGTAAAGCTTGCCATGGAGAGGATGAAGCCGGATTTCATAGCGAAGCTTAAGGATGCTAACAGAAAGCTTAGCAACGCTATCACAACAGGGGATGTTGTTGCGATAGCTGATGCAGACGTTGCATTTCACGAGATCATATATGATGCTACTGAAAACAGCAGGCTTGAGCAGACTCTCAATGCACTCAACGAGCACACTTATAGGTACAGACTTGAGTATCTTAAGAACGATCAGAATCATCCGCTCATAGTATCTGAGCATGACCAGATCATAAGCCTTATGTCAGCATCGAAGGTTCGCGAGGCTCAGGATGCTATGATCAAGCATATTCAGAATCAGGAGATATATATAGATGCCATCGCAAAGAAGGATTGATGCAACTTACAAAGTATGCAGTGATATGGAGGAAGGCTCCTATAATATACGTCTTGAGTACTATGAGGATGTGTTTAACTTTTCTTATGTTGAAGAGGAAGGCGCAACCGTGGAGTATACATGGGCTGATGGTGTGCTGCGGGTCTTAAGGAAAAGTGACGAATTAAGCTGCTGCTTCATCTATGACCCTGAGGTCACAACACATACTGATTATGAGACTGTATATGGGGTCATCCCGATGGATATAGATACCGAATCGCTTGCGGTCATAAGGCTTGACGGCAGGATAGTGATCAGGCTTTCGTACAGAGCCTTGCACGATGGTGAAGTATTTGTCGAGAACAAACTGGAGGGCGAGATAACATGGAACGCATGAAGAGAATACTGATATTATGCGTATTGGGAATTATGGTTTTGTCCCTTGGCGCGTGTGTTAAGGAAAATGTATCGAAAGAGACCAAGAAGAACAGTAAAGAAACTACGACTAAAGCTGTGCAGGCATCTACGGATACCGCATCAACTACTAAGGCAGATAGTACTACGAAAGCTTCAGTTGAGAGTAGCACTGAGCCTAAGACTGAGGCGCCTACAGAGACTAAGACTGAAGCGCCTACAGAAGCACCGACTAAGGAGCCTGATGTAGTTAAGTATCCATATCTTATCAAGGTAAATCGTGCATGCAACTGTGTGACAGTATACAAGAAAGATAGTTCTGACGAATACACAGAGCCAGTCATAGCATTTACCTGTTCTGTTGGTGATTATGTGCCTTCGAATCCGAATTCGGAGCCGACACCTCTCGGTGAATTCAGTATAAGCGACAAGTACGAGTGGGGACTTATGCTTGGCAACGTGTATGGTCGTTATGCGTGTAGGGTTGTGACTGACATACTGTTCCACTCAGTGCCATACTACGGAAGGAACAAGGATACGCTTGAGACAGATCAGTATAACAAACTCGGCACAGATGCGTCTCTTGGCTGTATAAGACTTTGTGTGAGGGATTCTAAGTGGATATATGATAACTGTGCACCGGGAACAACCGTCATCATATATGATGATGCAAGCACACCTGGACCTCTTGGAAAGCCGCTTACAATCAAGATTCCTGAAGACAGCCCATATGCTGGCTGGGATCCGACAGATGAGACACCAGAAAATCCTTGGAACAACTTTAGCGCGAAGATAGAAGGCGTAGAGGATAAGACTGTTGTGGCAGGTGTTGACAAGTCGGTCATCACAGAGGGCGTAAAAGCCTATGATAAGTGCGGTAATGATATAACAGAGCATATGGAAGTAGTTGGAACGGTCGATCTTACTAAGGCCGGCACCTATACTGTTACATATAAGATTACAGACGGAGCTCACTCAAGTGACGAGAAGAGCGCTAAGATAACAGTTACAAAGCAGTGAGGAAGCAACCATGAAGATAAATATATATTATGGCGGGCGCGGAAGCGTCGGGGATCCAACACTATATGTACTTGAGAAGATAGAGGCTGTATTTGGTGAGCTGAATGTATCATGTACACGATATAACTTATCTGATTATAAGACTGGTATGTCTGCTCTTATGCCTAGTCTCAAAGAAGCTGACGCTGTTGTACTTGCTTCTACTCTGGAGTGGTTTGGATTAGGTGGTGCGATGTATGAATTCCTCGATTCCTGCTGGATGTATGCAGATAAGGAAACAGTATCCAAGCTTTATATGATGCCTGTAGTTCTTTCTAAGACCTATGGCGAGCGAGAAGCTAAGGATGATCTTATAAGCGCATGGGGGTTGATCGGTGGCAAGAGTCTTGAAGGACTGTGCGCTTATGTAAGCGATAAGGAAAGCTTCGAGAACAACGCTGATTATCTGAAGGTGATCGAAACTGCCGCAGAGAATACATACAGATGTGTATCTAAGAACGCAGGGCTTCTCCCATCTTCTAACGACGTGATCCGTTCAAATGTCCTTAAGGACGCTATAGCTCTCACACCTAAGGAGGTAGAGCAGCTTTCTAAGTATGTAGCGAAAGAGGATTATGTGAAGACTCAGAAGAAGGATATCGCTGAGCTGTCAGGCATGTTCAAGGAACTTCTTATCGAAGAGGAGAACGGCTTTGATGCTTATTACACATCTCCTTTTGAGAAGCACTATATAGGACATATGGATGTTCTCTATAGCATCATGATAGCAGTAACAGATAAAAACAAAAACATCCTTCTTAAGATAGCAGGTGATAAGCTGACTGCTTCTGTAGAGGATGTTTCGAATACATATGATATCAATGTCAGCATGGATTCAGATCTCTTTGCGGAGATAATCAATGGCCGCATGACATTCCAAAGAGCGTTCATGATGGGAAGTCTCCGATATAAGGGCGATTTTTCTACCATCAAGAAGCTGGACTCACTTTTTGACTTTTAAGGGTTGTAAAAAACAATCGCTGGGACACGTCAAGATTTCTATCTTTTCTCTTAGTCTGATATGTGTGCTTCAAGAAGTGAGACATACTTCGAGAAGCCACCAGCATATATGAGCTTTAACAGGGCATCTGTCTTCCTCAGGGAATCGCAGATGTCCTCTTTGCTTATAAGGCCATCCGAAAGTGCTGTCGCAAGCTCATCAAGATCCACAACCTTAAATGTCTCGTCAGGATATATGATCACGTCAGTAAGAAGATCTGTGAATATATATGTGTCTGTTGACTTATTATAATCAGTTTTGATGATGTCGCAATACCAGAATAAGAATTCTCCTTCAGGAGAATAGAACTTACTGACCTTAAAGCCGTGAGACAGGTCATAGAGAGAAAAGCCATGAGAGAGATCCTTCCTTGGCTTTAGTACCTTCCAACTGGTTATGATATATTCGTTGTCTATATAGTTGATAGTGTCGTCCTTAAGCTCGACGCACTCATCAGGTATCAGTCTTTTTCTAAGTAATCTTGGCATAGTTTCACAACCTTTCTATAGGTCAAGATTATACCATAAGGTCTGGGAATTATCAAGAGGGATAATACTTACAACTCTACTTTGGGTAGGTGGCGCATCTCATCGCTTCGCGATATAATCAGTATATGGAGGTGAAGATTACATGAATCAGTATGTTACAGGCGCAGTTATCAAGAGTCTGCGCGAAAAAAGAGGTATGACACAGCTACAGCTAGCACAAATGCTTGGCGTGAGCGATAAAACAGTGTCGAAGTGGGAGCGTTTCCGCGGGTTGCCAGATATCACACTGCTAGAACCTATTGCGAAAGCGTTCAAGATCTCAGTTACAGAGCTTTTGTCAGGCAATACGATTCACAACGCGAACGTATCAGCTAACATGCTTCGTACAAAGTTCTATGTCTGTCCTGTCTGTGGCAATGTGATACACAGTACCGGTGAGGCAGAGATACACTGCCACGGAATACAGCTTGTGCCCCTAGAGGCTGAAGCTTCAGATGAGAACCACATGATATTCATCGAAAGAGTAGAGGATGAGTATTATGTGCGGATCGATCACAGTATGACTAAGGATCACTATATATCATATGTGGCAGCAGCATCAAGTGATGGCATTCAATTGGTAAAACTATACCCTGAGGGCAATGCAGAAGCTCGCTTCAAGAGCCGAGGAGTCAAGAGGATATTCTTCTACTGTAATCGCGATGGGCTGTTTTACTCTTCAATCATCCGCAGAGCCTCAACAATGTAGGCGAAGGCTTCAGGGCTTTGGCTGCGCATATAGGAAAGCTTCTTGTACTGGCTTTTGCCTATATTTGCCTGAAGGTATGGTTCAGAATCTTCTATGGGTGTGAAGGGGTGTCCGGTAAGCATACAGGAGGCAAGGTACATCACACGGCTTGCCTGGTTGGCGGCGATGGTGGCATTGTATTTCATGGAAAGGACATGGCCGCCGATGGAGTGAATTCCCTTGATAAAGAGTGGGAAGTCATCTTTGTCGTAGACACCTTTTCCAATGATGCAGGCACAGGAACGGATGGTATCCCAGAGGACATCTTCACGAGTTGCTGTTATATCACGATAACCGATTTCATCAAGAACGACACGGTCATAGGTAGAAACCAGATTCTGGTAGTTGTCTATCTTTTCGGAGAGGGTTGCAACATCGAATAACTGCTTGATGATTTCGAGTTCTTTGTCTATTCCGAACGGCACGCCGGTGGTATGCGGAGCAAAGGCAGTGAGCTTATCTCCGAGGATGCATTCTGGGGATGGAACGGTTATTGTTATCGGTGTACTGTCGGTGAGAAGCAGGTCGTTCTTTATTTCGCAAGTCTGTGTAGCAAGATATGGACTATCAGCAAAGACAATATCCAGGAGGATATAAAAGTCATCATTCCTTAGGGGAGAGTCATAGATGAACTTGAAGCGGCGCTTCTCTATATTGTTTTTGCCGACACGGCGGTCTTCCTCGAAGGTCTTGAACGGGAATATCTTGGCAGCTTCGTTTATGTAGTGGTCAACATCGGTACCGGGTTTTACGAGGATATCAATGTCGGTTGAGAGCCTTAAGGGATGGTCGAGGATTAGCATCAGGGAAGTTCCGCCCTTGAAGATGAAGGGCATTTCGACACGGGTGATGGCTTCCAGCAGACCAAAGGCAAACAGGACTCTCTCCAAAAGGAAAGGGTCTTTCTTATATTTCTCGCGAAGAGTATTCACGTATTCTATGGTGTAGGTCTCTTTTGTTATCATGGGGTTCTCCTTATCAAATGGTCATCAGTTGTATGTTGGTTTTTGTTTTTGTGAAGGATAGCAGGCTGTCATAGAGATGGCGGCGTTTGGCATACCGGAACATACGGGTTTCGTCTATATTGTATTTGTGGAAAACATCTTCATATATGCGTGGATATTCGCTTCGCTCGATCAGACTTCCTGAAAGCTTCTTGGACAACAGA
>JAEEGL016638089.1_pt1 | contig 35968 bp, 28 predicted proteins | sample 9134231 | NCBI WGS metagenome assembly JAEEGL01 (sample SAMN16246548, study PRJNA631951) | gut metagenome | biome: gut microbiome; feature: rumen; material: fiber-attached | host: Bos | place: Iran: Karaj | collected 2018-10
GCAGTAGACTTCGTAAGGAACATATCGCCGTTGGACATGTCCTTGAACACGACGGGGCGATAGTTTTCGGGATGAATTCCTTGTTTCATTTCTTTTTGTATATTTGATAATAAAATAATAATTCTGTGCGCGCAATGCGCCAATCAGGGTGCAAAGGTACGAACTTTTTTTTATTCCTGCAAACTTTTATCTCGTTTTTTGTTTGAAAACCATAGGTTTACAAGTGCGAAAACACTGATTTCCAGGTCAAAAGTCACTGATTTCCAAGTTGAAAGTCACTGATTTCCAAGTTGAAAGTCACTGTTTTTCAAGTTGAAAGTCACTGCTTTTCAGGTTGAAAGTCACTGTTTTTTAAGTTGAAAACTTGTGGTTTGTAAGTATCATCATTGAACATTAAAAGTGGCATACTTAGCACACCTTAATGGCATACTTATCTATCAAAAACGATATAGTTATGAGAACAATATCAGTCAATGCAAATTCAATTTATCCTTCAGCAGCGCAGTAATTGTTTGATACTCTGCGTTTTGTACTGAATGGAGAATTCTATCGCATACTTTAGCTCATAAATATCAGTAAGCGTATCCGTTTTGACGCCTTACGGGCTATAATTAAGTTAGTGTATTCGTTATGCTCCCTTGTACGACCTTAAGAACAAATAGCTATATGAAATCTTCCTTCAGTCTATCGCGTAGAAACACAAAGAGTTACGGCCTCGCTGAAGGATAAATTATATTTTTGATCAAAAAAAGGCTGCAAACCTTGTGGGATGCAGCCTCTTTATTTGGTTTAATGATAACTATTATTCAACGCTTACGAAGTAAGCATTCGTTACTTCAATCTTTGTTTCGTTGGTTGTCTTATTTGTGTAAGAACCACGGTTGCCGATAATGGTAATCTTCTTTCCGTTTTCAATGCCTTTGGCAGTAACAAGTTCTTGGAACTTTTTCTTTTCGCCTCCCTTTTCAGAAAGCACACCGTAAACATAAACAGAACCTGTTTCGTCTTCAAGGTCGAAGTTACCATACTGGTCACCAGCCTTCAGATTCTTTATTGTACCTGTCAACTGATACCAAACCTCAGTGCTTTCTGCTGCTGCAATGAAATTCGCTACAGAAATCTTTGTTGCACCGGTGGTGGGGGTGTCGTCGCCGCCATTACCACTTGCTTTCTTGAGTGATACAAGATAGTTTCCTTTTGCGATTTCTGGAGTTACCTTGTCATTCTTGACGTACTTCTGAAGCTTTCCGTAAACAATCACTTCATCACCGGCAGTCAAAGCATCGATACCGCTGAACTTCTCACCGTTTAATCCGTCACCAGAGTAGACGGTGATTGTGTTACTTTCTGTACCATCCTCTGAAATCAGATAGTTCAGATTGCCAAATTTGTCAAAGTTAGTTTGATTGGTTGTAACCTTCACAACTTTGCCTTTTACGTATACTTCGGCATCGCTATAGCCGTTATCTGCTAATGCGTTGATAGCAGCTAAAGCCTCTGCAATAGTATAAGGATTATCTACAGATGACCCCTTGTCGCCGCCAGAATTGTTGCCGCCGCCGTTGCTGTTGAGACTTACGAGATAGTTGCCTGTAGAAATCTCAGGAGTCATAGCTCCGCTCTTGTTTACATACTTCTGAATATGACCGTATACAATCACTTCATCGCCAGCCTTCAGAGCATCAATGCCAGTGAACTTGTCACCGTTAAGACCATCACCCGAATAAACGGTAATAGTATTGTTCTCTGTTCCATCTTCTGAAATGAGATAATTGAGGTTGCCATATTTCTCGAAATTTGCCTGGCTGGTGGTAACCTTCACTACTTTACCCTTTACAAACCAGAATTCCTCAGAGGTAGCACCATCTTCCATGGCGTTGATAGCTGCCAATGCCTCAGCTACGGTCTTAGGAGCTTCCTTTGAACCAACGGTCTTTACGTCAGGAGTATCACCGCTGCCACTTTCACCATTGCCTTTCTTCAGAGAAACAAGATAGTTGCCCGTATCAAACTCAAGGGTAGAAACATTATCCTTGTCAACGTAGTTCTTAACTTTACCGCAAATAGTTACTTCGTCACCTACTTGCAAATCGGTATCTGATTTAACATCAGCACCATTGAGCATCTTACCGCGGAATACGTAGAAGCGTGCTTCGCCATTCAAGTCGTCAGCAATGTAGTAAGTTGCGTTCTTGTATTGAGTGCTAATATCTTTTGTCTCAACAACAATACCCTTTACATAAACTTCATTTCCTTCGTTCAGATAATCGTTTGCAGCCAAGCCTTCGCAAGCTTTTACCAATGCGGTTACGTTCCAGGGGTCCTCAGCGGTACCGCTACCGGCTGGGTCTACAACAACGGGCTCGTTACCCTTGAGTGCGTCGTACGGATTGTTGTACGGCTCGGGCACATCTTCACAAGCTGTGAAGGTGAATGCTGCGATGGCCATAGCCATCATTGAATTGAAAATTTTATTCATAGTTTTATTCTTTTTTCTGTTAACAATAATAAGACTCTTTTACTTCACTTCCTCAATGTCGTCAAGTGAACGCATAATGAGCTCCCACTGGTCGCGCTCGCCCTTCTTGTTGCAGTAGTGCTTCAGCACACCCGTAACGTTTACTTTTCCGGTGGGCAGTTTCATGGCTGCAAAATCAGCATAGCTGCTGGTATAGATCTGTACAGCTACACCTTTTTGGGTGTCTGAGATTTGCTCATTGAAATACCAAGAGGTAGAGAAACCGGGTACTACGAAGGTTGACTCTCCAGGAACGAAAGTCACATCGACGTACTCGCCAGTGCCACTGGGGCCTCCGTTCGAATCATAGTAACCACCCTTCTTGATAGTAACGTTCTTAAGGGTTCCCAGTTTTCCGGCATCCATGGTGAGATCCCATGTGGTGGGAGTTGTGCCATCAGCAAAGAGTTCGGGAGTAACACGTGTGTAGAAACCGCCTGTATAGGTGAAGTGCTGCTGCCACAATGCACGGGGCATGCGACTTACGCTAATCTCGCCATCCTTGTTTGTATAAGGTGTGCCAATAGTGGCAGAGCGACGGTAGTTACCGATGAAGAGTCCCTTAAGGTCGATCAGGATTTCTGTGCCTACAGGCAGGTAACCGAAAACACCACCCTGAGAGATACCAATGAAGATACCACCGGTCTCGTCCTGCACGCAGATCTCGTTGTACATGTTGCCTTCGATATCGTTGGCTGTTACAACAACCTTCAGTTGCATGTCTTCAGCGATTTCCTTATAGATGCCCAGTGTGGTGATTTCTTTCAGGTACTTGGTCTTCAAGTCCTTGACGGTAATCACGTTGGTCTCTTTGATATCAGAATTTCCATAGAGCGTGTCGCGGGTTGCGGGCTCGTCCCAGTCGCCGTCCATACATCCCGTGAAGACGCTGCATACAAGTGCTAATATTAAATAATGTATCTTTTTCATACTTTCTTAATTCTTTAGTTGTGACTATCAATTAGAACTTATATGCAATATTGAGCATACCATTGATGCCGTAAGCATAGAACTTCATAGGGTTCTTAGAGAACTTATAGGCGCGTACGTTTCCGCTTCCAGTGTAGTCGGAACGGCTCTGCTCGTAACCGCCAGTCACAATGTTCTGGTTGTTCAGCAGGTTGGTAATTGACAGGTTGATGCTCATTGAGCGACCCTTCTTCAGGTTGAGGCTCTTGCCAATAGAGGCATCGAGCATGAAACCACCATGACCCTTGGCCTGTTCTACGGCGCTCTCCATCACGTTGCCATTAGCATCATACACGTTGTGCTCAATTTTCTCGCGAGCCACCAGTGTAGAAGAGTAGCGATAAGAGGGTGAGTAGCTCAGGTAAATACGATCATAGTAATTACCGTTGAGATCGATGAACCAACCACTCTTGTGGTAGCTCAGAACCAAGCTCAGTGCAGTGAGTGGAGTGCCTGACTCGCGCATGTTCTTATTATATACAACCTCGGGCTTGTTGTCGTTAGCATCGTTGAAGGTACCTTTGGTGCTGCTCATATACCATACCTGTGCATTGTTGGTGTTGCGAGCTTCGCTGATAGTACCCAGAGTCTTCAGATTGATAGCATCGGTGAGCTTGAAATTCAAACCCCATTCTACGCCGTAGTATTCCTTAGAGATACCAGTCATTGACACATAAGAGAATGAGTTGATATCGTCGAAGTAGAAGTTCTGCCATTCTGTAGCATCCTCAACGATGGCACCGTAGGCCATGATATTAGCTTTCAACCATGAGTTCTGCATCTGGTAGCCAATCTCGGCTGAGTAGTTCTTCTCGTTCTTCAGATTAACCACGAAGTCATTGTTCATCTCAGGTGAAACGAAAGCAGCCTGTGCCTGTGGAGCACGTACCTCTACACCGAAGCCACCATTGATGGCGTGACCGTGGCCCAGGTTAACAATGGCACCTGCCTTACCGCCACCTTCCAGGAAGTGAGCAGTCTTGCTCTTGCCGTAAGAGTTGTTGAGGAACATACCATTGCGCATGTTACCTTCGCGCTGCATCTCTACACCGCCAATACGTCCGCTAACGAAAGCGTGGGTGTTGCCAGCGATATCAGCGGCATAGGTCATCCAAACATTTGCCTTGTTGACAAAGAGGTTATAGTCGTAACCGAATCTGTCGCCTTCGCGAACTGCAGCGTTTGGTTTGTTGGCGTCATACTGTACCTCAGGATCCAGTGCAGAATAGTTACCCAGGGCGTAAGTGTTGATGTTGTGATAAACACTGGCACCCAGCAGGTCGTCCATTGTCTGATAGTGCATTCCCTTGTTGGTAGCCAACTGGAAACCAAGGTTCAGACGCTGGTCTTTGTTCAAATCAAAGTTCAGATTTGATGCAAGAGCGATGTTCAGGTTGTCATTGTGCTTTGCCTGAATGAAGTACATTGCATCTGCGCCCTGCTTGGCAGCCTGGATGTTGGCATAATACAACTTGTCGAAGTCAATCTGGCGATCGCGCTGATAGCCTGACATCAGGTTCTTGGCACGAAGCCAGTCGCTGGCACACTGCTCGGTGCGATTGTTCGTATCGCTCTCGTCCCATACGTCGAAATAGCTACTTGGCAGGTTCTTCCAGTAGTTGGGGTGTGGGTTGTCAGTGTTATTGTAGTTCAACTTGGTGCTCTTGTACATTGAGTAGCGTCCTGTCAGTGTGGTCACCAACTTCATCTGGTCGTTAATGTTCCAGTCCCAAGTGAACATCGCAGTGGGAGCAAAGTCGTTGACTATGCGTGAGTTACGCTTCTTGCCGCCCTGGTAACCCCAGTTGGGATTGTAGAAACGGTCATTGGCCAGCCAGTACATCTCGTCGGTAGCAGCACCCTGAGAGGCACGCTCGGTGGGGTTACCCCATGTGACGAAAGAGATATGATGCTGATCGTTGATGAATTTCTCAGCGCCCAGGAAATAGCTCAGCGAGTTATAGAACGTACCTTGAATATAGGATGTGTTCATGTTTGCCCAACGATAAGTCAGGTTTGCTGAGTAGGCCCAACCGTTCTCCTTGACACCACTGTTATAGGTGTACATGCCACGAAGGGTGTAGTTGCGGTTCGCACCAGACAGCGTGAAACGGTGACCTGTAGCAAAGGCTGAGGGACGGAAGTTGTAGTTGTTAGAACCGGCCATGCCGCTCATAGAGAAGTTGTTGTCTTCGAAAGGCAGGGAGTTCTCCACGCCACGTGTCTGTTGGTTCAGACCACCAACGATAGAATAACGGAACTGACCTGTCTCCATGTCATTCATCTGCACACCATTGATGTAGATGTCATTGTACTTTTGATTCAAAGCACGGTAGCGGAAGCGCATAGGACTGAACAGATAGCCAGCTTGTGAGGCATAAATGTTCGAGTTTGAACCTGTGATAGTCACGTTCTGCGACATATCGTCATCCTCGCCCAACTGTGCTTCCGTGAAGGTGAAGGCTTGCTCGTCCTGTATGCCCAGAGAGTCAGTCTCAGTCTGAGCCATAGCAACGGGAGCGACACAAAGCGCCATCATCACGAATTTCAGCTTTTTATTCATAGAACTTTTTTAAGATTAAATAAATTTTAGTTGTGTGCAAAGATACATTAAAAAAATGTAACAACAAAGTATTTCGAAAAAAAGTTTTCTCTTTTGCAAAATATATGGTGAAATTGCATTGTTTATCAGAATTTTTTGTAACTTTGCACACATGAACTATTATTTAAGCCTAATTAGACTGATCTGAATATGAAAAAGACAATGTTTTTACTGGCACTGATTCTCTTGATGGGAACTGGTACCGCATTTGCACAAGAGAAAAAGTTCTCATTGTATGGCATTGGATTCTATAATTTGGAGAATCTGTTTGATACTTGCCATGATGAAGGTCATAATGATTATCAGTTCTTACCTGATGGACAGTATAAATGGACGGGACTGAAGTATTCTAATAAATTGAAAAATATGGCCCGTGTGCTATCTGAACTCGGCACGGATAAACTTCCTGGTATTGGATGCGCCATCATTGGCGTCTCAGAGGTGGAGAATGCCAAGTGTATGGAAGACCTATGTAATCAGGAGGTTCTGAAGAAACGCGGCTATAAGTTTGTTCATGTAGAAGGTCCTGACTATCGTGGCGTTGATTGTGCCATGATTTACAATCCACGTCTCTTTACGGTTGAGAATGTAACACTGATGCCATATATCTATACATTGCCTCAAGACAGTACACGTCATACCCGTGGCTTCCTCACGGTGACGGGTAAGTTGGCTGGCGAACATGTGGCAGTCATCGTTAACCACCTGCCTTCTCGTGGCGCAGGCTCTTTCTATCGTGAAGAGGGAGGCCGCCAAATTCGTTTGGTTAAGGATTCTCTGCTTCGTGTTGACCCTGATTTCAAACTTGTTATCATGGGTGATATGAATGATGATCCTCAGGATAAGTCCATGGCAGAGTCATTGGGCGCTAAGCGTAAGATGAAGGATGTGGAAAAGGGCGGCCTTTGGAATCCTTGGTGGGATACCTTGGCTAACGGTACTGGCACACTGATGTATGATGGAAAGTGGAACCTGTTTGATCAGATTATCTTGTCACAGTCGTTGCTCGATCAGAAAAAGAAGAAAGACTATAGCACCCTGAAATATTTCGCTCACCAGATTTTCCGTCGTGACTATCTGTTCCAGAAAGAGGGCAAATATAAGGGAAATACCCTCCGTACCCATGCCGGTGGCGTATGGCTCAATGGTTATAGTGATCACCTGCCAACAGTGGTGTATGTTGTAAAAGAAGTAAAGTAACAGGTATGACAATCATCGGAATAGCTGGCGGTACTGGTTCTGGCAAGACCACCGTAGTGAGAAAAATTGCCCAGTCGTTGCCTCCTCATTGTGTGGCAGTAGTGCCTATTGACTCGTATTATAATGATACTACGGGTATGACGCCCGAGGAGCGCAAGGCTATCAATTTTGACCATCCTGACGCTTTCGACTGGAAACTGCTGACTGAGCATGTGAAGAAGCTGAAGAATGGTGAGGCGGTGGAACAGCCTACGTATTCCTATATTGAGAGTAATCGTCAGAAGGAGACTATTCATGTGGAACCCAAGCCTGTCATTATCATCGAGGGTATTATGGCGCTTCACAATAAGAAATTGCGTGATGCGATGGATCTGAAGATTTTTGTGGATACCGATAATGACGTACGCCTGATTAGAAATATCCGTCGTGATGTCGTAGAGCGTGGACGTACGGTAGAGATGGTGCTCGATCGCTATGAGAAGGTGTTGAAACCTATGCATGAACAGTTTATTGAGCCTACAAAGAAATTCGCAGATCTGATTATTCCCTGGGGAGGCGAGAACCGTACGGGTATTCATATCCTGAAAACTTATATTGAGGGTATTGTCGTTCCAGGAGTATGACAAAATTATATCTCGTTCGCCATGGTGAGACGTTTGATAACGAACGTCAGATTATGCAGGGACAGACGCCAGGCGAACTGAATGCTACAGGCATCCGTCAGGCTGAGACTTTAAGTTTTCAGTTGACGGATGTTCATTTTGATGCTGTTGTTGCCAGTGATTTGTGGCGCTCCATTCAGACGGCACAAATCCTTGCAGAGCCGCATCAGCTTCATGTCGTCACCACGCCTTTGCTTCGTGAGCGCGACTGGGGCAGTTTTACGGGGCGTTTTATTCCTGACTTGAAGGATGTGAAACCCTGGCCAGATGATATAGAGTCTCTTCCTGCAATGAAGGATAGGGCAGGGCAGTTCCTTGGCTTTATCCGTGAGAATTATCCGGATTCTCTGGTGTTGGCAGTGGGGCATGGTATTATTAATAAGGCTATCCAGGCTGTGTATTGGGGAAAGGAAATGCACGAGATAGAGAAAATGAAAAATGCCGAGGTGCGAATCCTCGACATTTAATCATTTTTATTCACTTATTATTAACCCTTACTTATCTTCTTCCACCACCACGGGTGCTGCTACTGCTGGTAGTACCTCTGGTACCGCGGTCTGACGAACCTCTTGACATGTTGCCGAAGCTACCGCTGCTCTGACTTCTGTTGCTGCTGCTATTACCAATAGTGCGATTGCTGCTCGAAGTTGATCTGTTGCTGCCGAAGTCACGACTGCCAATGTTAGTTCTGCTGTTGCCAAGGTCGCGGCTACCAGTGTTTGTGTTGTTGTGATTGAAGTCACGACTGCTGCCAGTGCTGCGATGTCCTCCGAGTTCACGGTTGTTGGTAATGCTGCGGTTGTTGTTCAGATCGCGATTGTCATTAGTGCTTCTGTTTCCGCCAAATCTACGATTAACGTCCGGCGTATGACCGTTTCTTTCAGTAATACGTGTAGAACTGCGTCCGCCGTTGTTTCGGTAGTCACCACGATCCCAATTGTTGCGCATGCCAACGTGATGCTCACGGTGTGTCACTGTGCGATAATGACTGTGACGTCCTTCGTACCAACTTCTGCCTCCATTATGGCGCCAACTGTGTCCACCACGATAAGTGGCATAGAAGTGTGGACGACCGAAGTAGAAGTAGTCACGACGTGGGTAGTGGATATAGACGCCGAAGTGCCAGTGGCCAGCCTCCCAATAGAGTGGTCTGTAGAAATAGGTGGCTGCACGGAACAAATCCCACTGCCATGTATAGAGGATGTAACTCAGATCCAGATTGCGGCGCTCCCAATAGGGACCGTATACATTGTCGTATGAAGTAACCCCCATCAGATAGTCGAGGTTTATCTCGTAGGCTGCCTCATACTGCGCGTCATTCAGATTCAGTTCGTAAGCCATCTTGTCCGTCAGGAAAAGAGCCTCGTTGCGAGCCTGCTCGTATGACATGGCGTTTGCCGCTGCTGCTATCGTCAGCATGGAAACCAGGGTAAACAACATCTTTTTCATAATCGTATCGTTTTAATCGTTCAACATTCTTTTTATTTTTCTTGGTGCAAAGATAATGCGAAAAGATTGACGAAAAAAGGGATTTTCCCTAAATGCTTAGAGGAAAATCCCTATGCTTGATAGCAGAATAGGCTTAGTACTTGTAGAAACTCCAAGTGCTTCCATCTTTGCTAAGCACCAAATTGTCATCGTCGAGTGTGTTGATTCTTAGGCGTATGTCGTTGAAGGGCTTGAAACCGAAGCCCGTTTCGATGAAATCTACTTCTTCTTTGGTGTGGGTGCCTTGCGTAGAAATACATTCAATATAAAGGCTGTCACTTACGTGACTGAAATGACCATAAATCTGAGTCCCGTTTGTATCGCGAAACAATACTATTGAACCGGCAAAACTAATACTTTTAGTATCTGAGTGTTTTAGACGCCACATACCAAATAAATCTCCTGCTTCGCCTCCCTCCTGACAGGAAGATAGAAGGAAAATGTAAGATGTAAAAAGGATGATGTATTTACAAAATCTTGCCATGATATCCAATTTTTATGTCAAATGTGGAGTTGTTGCCATAGACGTTTCCTTTGTCAAAAGCATAAGAAACACCGAATTGCCAAGGACCGATGTTGTAGTTTCCTTGTACAATTGCGTCAAAGGAATGATGTTTAGTGGGCAATAGAATGTCGTAAGTGCCCCATCCCTCGCGATAGGAACCTTTTATGAGATAGCTCAGGCGTTCGGAAATCTCACCGTTTACTCCTACATGCCAGACTTTGATGCGGTTGTCCCGAAAGGCTGTATATCCATCCTTATTATATATGGGTGAAATGATGAGCGCATTACCTGGTGTCATGCCATAGTGTGTATAACTATCATAGGCACTGTGATTGTAATAGTCATCATTACCAGTTATATAATCGGTAATAACACTATTGTTTAACTGGGGATAATCTCTACTGTCCCAATGTAGAGGGCCTGACTGGTTTGTGGTTTGGAAATATTCTATCACCGCTCCTCTTATATACTGTACGCCAGATGTTTTGTTTGTGTATTCAAGTCCCCATAGTCCGTCCAAGCCGTTTCCTTTGCGTATGCCGGAACCGTCTTCAAAAGGATTGTCAAGATAGACTTGTAGTAAATGATCCTGATTGATATTCCAACCAAGCTGTGCAGTCATCATGCCAATGTGGTTGCCGAAAATCCAATCTTCAAGGGCATCATGTTCTGCATATTTGCTATCGCCTAAGGGCAGTATCACATCGAAGCAGGCCTTGAGATCTGTAGGCTTGTCTTTTTTGTGGATGGAACCATCTGTGTAGTCGTATTTGTAGAGTGTGCCTCCAAATTGCACCATGTGCTCCATGCCTACCATTGCGAAGAATTGTTTCGTGGGGTTGGTACGGATATACAAATGCTTCTGGTGCATATAGATACCGGTGGCATATTGTTTGTTTATATTCTGACCGTTGGCATCGAGTCCGCGATAATATGCCTTTTCACGGTAATCGCTATCCAAATATCGGCCATAGCCACCGTCGAAATGAATCTGAATCCATCCTTTTGTGTAAGGAACATCCCAGAAGTCTTTAGTACCAATACGGAGTTGGGCAAATGGTTTGGCATTGGTGCCTTTTACAAACGAGCCACTTGAAAGTTGGTCATTACGAATCACCTGTTTGTCTTCACGTGCTCCAGCTTCGATATAGAAATTCTGATATGATAGATTCGCAAAGCACTGCTGTAAATAAGCCTTATGGTCGGCATGAACAGAGACAATAGCATCAACAGCCCCAGATAGGGTTAGGTCTTTTCCTAATGGGTGTTCTATATTGACGGCGCCACGCATATAGGCTGTGTTTGAACGTGTGCCAAGTACGTGGTGACGATTGGATACTGTCTGGAAGGCAGTGAAATCGCCTGTGCCGACAGCAGCCTCAGTTGTAATATCGTAAGAGATATGCGTTTTAAGGGTGTCCTGCGCATTTCCTAATGCAGGACATATGCAGCATCCGATAAATAGTAATATAGGCTTGTAGTTCATAGTGCAGATGGTCTAAAAGATTTTTCCAAATGCTATTTTGGTGAAAGTCTTATAGATGATGCTTAAATCTAACAGCCATGATTGGTGCTCCATATAATACAGGTCAAGTTCCAGTCTTCTCAGCATTTTCTCCATGGTGTCTGTATAGCCATTATAAAGGGTGGCATACGAGGTGATACCTGGTCGCATACAATAGAGTTCTTTATAGCGAGGGTCATGCTCCATGATCTGGTCGATGAAATATTTGCGTTCAGGACGATAGCCAATGAATGACATGTCGCCTTTCAGGACGTTCCACAACTGTGGTAATTCATCCAGATGATGGGCTCTTAAGAACTTGCCTACCTTTGTCAGACGTTGGTCGTCAGGCTCTGCTAACATGGGTAAACCGTTCTGCTCATTGTTGACTACCATTGTGCGGAACTTGTAGATGTTGAATGGCTTGCCATATCTGCCAATACGCTCCTGCTTGAAAATGATAGGTCCCTTGCAGCTCAGTTTTATGCATATAAATATAAGGATGAACAGTGGCGAACCTATAATAAGACCAACCAGTGATAGTGTGATGTCGAACAAACGTTTATTCATGCTACCTTCTGATTTGGCATATAGACAGGTAGGCCCTTCTTCGTAATGCCTTTGTTGATACACCAGTGTAGAATGATCCAAATAGCAATATCGATCACTACTACACAGCTCATATTGATTTTTATTAAGTACCATAGGGCTAAGTTGGTTATGATGAATACTAATGCAATTGCCAATATACTAATGAGTGCCTGATGCTGGTTCATACCTGTGCGCATCAGTTTGTGGTGGATATGGTTTTTGTCTGCCTGGAAAATATGGGCCTTGTGGAATAATCGTACCAAAGAAACACGTACCACGTCAAACGAGGGAACTATCAGCAAGGAGTAGGCCAGCATCATGGATTCCAGCCTGAAATGTTTGACATTGGGATTGTCCATTGTGAATTTCACAAACAGGAAACCTAAAATGAAACCTAAGGTGAGTGAGCCAGAGTCGCCCATGAATATCTTGCGGTTATCCTCTGCCTTTCCCCAAATATTATAATAGAGGAAGGGGATAAGGATGCCTATCAGTCCAGAGATAAGGATGCAATATGCAATGATGTCTTCACGTATGAAACATACCTGGAAGCCCATAAGTGCTATCAATGAGATACCTGCAGAAAGTCCGTCGATACCGTCAATCAGGTTGAGGGCATTACTGATAAACACGATAACGAAAACCGTGAGTACACTTCCTATGCTAAAAGGAATCTCGTGGATACCGCAGAAGCCGTATAGGTTGTTGATGTATAGTCCACACAGCGGTAATACTGTTGCTGCCACAATCTGTACGGTAAATTTTGTTTTGGCACCCAGACCTACTAAATCGTCAATAAGACCTACTCCATAAATCAGGAGTAAGCTGAAGAAGAATCCGAGTGTCCATGTACTGACTTTTACTTGTTGGTCATGTATATTGTGGTTGTAGGCTATGACTGTAATCAGAGAGGCTAGCAACATGCTGGGCAGGAAACTGACACCACCCAGTCTTGGTGTTGCGTTCTTGTGTACCTTACGTTCATTTGGAATGTCGTAAAGTCGTTTGCGCTTGCAGAAATCAAGAATGAGTGGCGTAAATACCACCCCGCATATTAAGCTTAGTAGAAAAGCACTTAGTAGATATATGATCATAAACAAATCTTCATTAATTTATTATAATAACTAAGAAATTGTGTTATTATTGTATGCTAAACATGAATTTTTTCTACCTGCTTTTTCATCCAATATTGCGTGCTGCCAGTGACTTATATTAGTTTCCCAATTATGTTATGATGCGCATAAAACGAAAGAATAACAGGCGATCTTTGAGCGATAAGTTCAAATAGATTTGATTTTTCCGCTTTTGTTTTGTACCTTTGCAACACGAAAACAAGAATGCATGGTTGGTAGATACCCATTGGCTTCGAAGGTGAGGATATGGAATGGGACTGGCAAGTATTAAAAGAATATAGAATGAATGATATAGTGAAGAAGGTGTGGAAGCATCTGAATATGAGATTTTTGTTGCTGTTTGGATTTTCGGTAGTCAATTTGTTGTTTATGCACGGACAGATGGCTTTGACGATGGAGTATGAGTATCCATTTAAGACAGATGCAATATTAAGTAACGTGTTCTCATGTCTTATAGATGTAACATTTTTCTTTTTCCTGTCGTTGCTGTTTACGAGGGGCAGGAAAAAGGGGGCATTGTTGCTGACGTTTGTACTGACGGCATTGCTATCGTTCTGCAACGTGCTATATTCACGTTTCTTCGACCATTATCTTCCTAATTTAGCCATCCTGGAAATAGGGAATATGAATGATAGTGATGTGATTGGTAGCACGCTGACGGGGTTCCGTTGGATGGACTTATATTACATCCTCATGGCTGCTGTGTTTGGTTGGCTTTATGTGAACAGTGATAAGGAGAAGCTGAAGGCTCAATGGTTGAAGACGATAGGATGGTTGTGGGGAGCAATCTTAACGTGCGTTATGGCTGTTGTTTTGATATTGGGATTTCTACATGACCACGACTTCGAAATATCGATTACACGATTTTTCCCCATCAAGGTGCAATATACCCAGGCACCTAATAATATGTTATTCCGTAGTGGTTTCCTAAGACGGGCGCTGGTGTGTTACGATGACTTCATCCAGAAAAATTTGGAGTTGGATGAAAACCAAAAAGCAGAAATTAAATGCGAATATACAGATTACAAAGAGCGTTCGACGACTGTGCCTACTGTCAAAGGAGAGAAAAACCTGATATTCATCATTGTTGAATCGTACCTGTCGGCAACATCTGATTTGAAAATTGGTGGCAAGGAGATTACCCCCTTTCTGAACAGACTGAAACGCGATAGTACGGTATGTTATAACGGGCACATGCGTCCAAATATTGAGATGGGCATGTCCTCTGACGGCCAGTTTGTCTATATGGCGGGCTTGTTGCCTTTAAAATCAGAGCTTACTGTCAATATTGCCAGGGAAAAGGCTTTCTATGGTTTGCCTGCAACATTGATGAAAGTGGGGCGACTGAAACATTCACACATCATTGTGCCCACGTCTCCCACATTCTGGGAACAGGATAAAATGAACTCGCTATATGGTATAGAGAAAATGTACTCTAAATTCAACTGCAACGAAGCGATGCATAGCCATAAGGATCTGAATGACGAACAAGTTTTTACAATGGCATTACAGGCAGAAACGACCACTGAGCAACCCTTCTTCTCACTCATTGTCACTATGTCAATGCACAACCCTTATAACAAGTTCGTGGAGCATGGCTTTGAGATTGCTGATAAACAGTATTCTGAGGAATACCTGAATTATCTAATTGATTGCCATTATACTGATGCGCAAATAGAAAGATATATCAACGCTTTGAAGCAACATGGGCTTTATGATAATAGCGTTATCGTGATTACATCTGACCATCAGGCCCTTCCTGTACATTTGAACATGGATGAAAAAGAAGTCAGTGATGAGTTGCCGTTATTTATCATCAACGGTGGTATAGATAAAAACAATTTTTGGACTGGTCCCTGCAACCAGTTGGACGTGTATACCACTTTGTTGGATATTTATGGCGTAAGGTCTGAATGGCGTGGACTAGGTCATACGTTATTGAATGTAAAATATAAGGAATACCCTATAGAAAAAATAAAACTCTTGTCTGATTGGATTATCAGGAGCAACTATTTTGGTCTTAGTCAATGAATCGTGTTAGAATCTCTTCTGCTTGGGCGTTGGCATGCTCGCTGGTAAACATACGGACGATACGATTCTTGGCAGCAGTGGCATATTTCAAGTACAAATCCTTGTCTGTAAGCAGGCGGTCAATAGCCTCGGCATAGGCTCTCACGTCATTCAAAGGTACCTCAATACCCGTCTCACCGCCTACTGAAACCCAGTTGACACCAGAGCCTTCGAGAGTGAAAGTGACAGGAACACTGCCACAATACATGGCCTCGGCCAGTGCAATGCCAAATGCTTCCTGCTTGGTGCATGAGGTAAAAGCGAAAATGTCGGAGGCGTAGTAATAACAGCGTAGAGATTCGTTCGGAATACGTCCGATAAATTTGATACGGTCTGAATGAGACATAGCCTTCAACCGTTCAGTCTCTGGACCACGGCCGCCAATAAGAATGACGCAGTCTGACTGGATGTATTTCTCTGCTTCAATAAGATAGTTGATTCCTTTGTAGGCTGCATGGCGACCAACAAAGAACACAATCTTCTTATGATGGTATTTCCGACGGATTTCTTCTACTGTCATTTCATCGCCAGGTTTCCATATAAAATCATCCTTGATGATGCCGTTGGGTACCACCTTTATCTTGTTGCGATAGTCGTAAATAGGACTAGATGGGTGGATGTAATTGGGGCTCGTTGCTAGAATAAGGTCGGCTTTCTTTAATATTAACTTCTCAAACTGCTTGACCAATTTGTAGAGTATGCCTTTGCCCAAAATGTCGGAGTGCCATAATAGTACGAGTTTAACGTTTTTAGGTGTCAGTTTGGCCGTGATGGGGTATAGAAAGGGGTTGGGACAATGCAGCAGAATCATGTCAGGCTGCACTTCCTTAATGATTCTTTTTAAATGATGATAGTATGAAAAAGCAATATCCTGACTAGCGATATTCATGGATGATGCAATACGGTAAACCTTCACCCCGTTAACCGTGTCTATGTGGGTGCTCCCATCCTTGCTAAAGCATACGACGACATTCTCGAAGTTTGCGAGACCCTCGCCCATGTATTTGGTAACGGTCTCTATGCCGCCTTCAACAGGATAATAATATTTTGCTATTTGAAGTATAGTTTTCTTCATTAACGACTTTTTTTAACAATCTTTATCAACACTTGCGCAGAGTTCTCCCATGAGAATCGCGTAATGTTTTCAAAGCCTTTTTGGCGCATCTTTTCTTTTATAACGTCAGTGTTGCTTAGATATTGTGTAAGGGTGTGAAGAATATCACAAGGTTCAAATGGATTGAAATATAGTGCAGCATCACCGCAAACTTCACGCTCAACGGGAATATCGGAAACCAGTACGGGACAGCCGCATGCCATAGCCTCAAGTGGGGGCAGGCCAAAGCCTTCGTATAACGATGGAAAGACAAAACAGGCAGCTTGATTGTAGAGGCGAACAAGTTCTTCGTCGCTCACTCTACCAAGGAAATGGATGTGGTCAGAAGTGGTGTCTAACCGCATTTGCTGGCTGAACACACGGTTGTATTTTCCGACGATGTAGAGCTTGGCATTAGTTAGCCCTTGGCAGGCTTCTATTAGGCGTGCAAAGTTTTTCCTCGGGTCTATGGATGAGACGCACAGAACGAATGGTTCTGAGGGGGAAGGGGAGATGGTGGGCGGTAGAGGCTTGAATAATTGGCAGTCGATGGCATTATAGACGACGCTGATATCCTCTGATTTCAAAAACGGATAGAAACTAAGTATTTCGTTTTTTGAGAATTCGCTAACTGTCAAGATATGCTGTGAAGTCTTCACTGCCAAGGGGGTCATAAACCTGTAATACCAATAATAGGTACGCGAATACCATGATGGATTCTTTAGAAATGCCAGGTCGTGGACGGTCATAATCTTATGACGAATAAAGATTGAGCCTAAACCCGTGAAACTGAGTGCTACGTAATCCTTCTTGCCAATAAAGAAGAACGGCAGTACGCATTGCTCCCAGAAATGGGAGTTTCCTATGCCATAGTAAACGATGGTCATATCGCTTACGTCGTAGTCCTGATGAATAGGTGCCTTGGGACAAACGATGGTAAAGGGTTGGTGAAGGTGTGCCATGGCCTTGCATATATTGTAGGCATAGCGTTCAACTCCCGTCATGGGTTGTGTCAGAAACCGTCCGTTGATAAATATAGTCATCGTTGATTTATTTTAATTTGAATATAAGAATATCACCGCCACCTATCTTGTATTTGGACTTGGCAGTGGTCTCTTTTAATTGCTTAGTTATCATCGTGACATTCTTTTTGGCGGATATATAGAGTTCCATATCGCTTAGAAAATCCTTATTGACTATAGCCATATATAAGTGCCCGTCTTTTTTGAAAGTAGAGATGATGGCACCTTGACGACCAATGATCTTTATTTTTTTTATATTTGTTGGAGTGCGTTGAAGTTTTGTTGTGCCTTCAGGAATTTTTATCATGTGGTTGACAGTTAGAACTTCAGCCTTGTCAAACAAGGGTAGCAGATCACGCAACTCCTGATTCATTTGTTTAACCAATTTGTAGTTTCTTGTGCGATGTCCGTTAATACTAATAGGGGCATCATGGAAATCCCACTCATCCGTTGGCTTTGGTGTCCAGTAAGTGAAATATTCGATGGCTTGCGCACCGTATGCTAAGTTTGAATATATTTGCAGTCGGAGTGATTCTATGGTAGGTTGCGGATAGTCACAATGTGGTGTGCAAAGGGCAAAAGCCCAGAATGGTTTATTCGTGTGCAGGCTTTCCTGACGGATGTCTTCAAGGCAAGAATACCACGTGTTGCGGATACCAGACTTCATGATAGGGTAGAAGTCAAAGGATATAAACGGTAATCCGATCGCTGATGTCTGTTGGAGGTATTGCTTGTAGGGTGGCATCTTTATCTCCCTGGGCATACCGTCACCATAGTTAGGTAAAAGATTTACATATGTGGGTTTCTTAGTGTCCTGTTTTGCCATAGCCTGATAGCGTCGTTTCGTCTCAGAAATGTCCTTAGGCCAAGGCTCATCTTGCAGGAAGTAGCCATAGAGCGCAGGATGGTTCTTGAGTCGTGGAATGCCCACATGTGGCTGTACGGATACCCATCCGCTACTGATGATGAGTCGGATATTGCTCTTCTGGGCATCGTCCAGTATGCGGAGAAGTGTGTCGACAGTTGTGTCGTCGTAGAAACAGATAGACACGTCGAAGCCAGCCTCCTTGAACTCCTTGAAACGATTGACGTTTGAATATTCCAAGGGGATGCCAAAGTAGGCAACGATAGGTATCTCGGCCTGAATAGGGAGAATGGAGAATATGAGTATATTTAGGAATAAAAAGTTTAACTTTCTCATATTATTCTGTTGATGATAGATAACAATGCTCCAGATTCATTTTTCTTGATGAGAAAAGACTCTTTACAACCTGCTGCATTTCCTGCTGAAACATCTCTTTCACTGTCACCAATCATATATGATGCTTCAAGATCAATATTCCAGTCTTTGGCAGCTTGAAGAAGTAAACCTGCCTTGGGCTTTCGACAGCTACAGTCAATCTTATACTCTATACGCTCACCTTCAAAGCCTTTGTCTGGATGGTGAGGACAATAATAGATGGCATCGATGAATGCACCTTCCTGCCCTAACAGAGTCTCCATCTTGTCGTGAATGGCTTTCAAATCATCGAAGGAACAATCACCACGGGCAATGACTGGCTGGTTGCTGATGACGATACAAAGATAGCCAGACTTGTTAATTTGTCGGATAGCTTCTGTTACCTCTGGTAATAATGCGAAATCATCCGGACGGGTAAGAAAACCCTTGTACTCATTGATGGTGCCGTCGCGATCCAGAAAGATAGCCATTTGTCTGTTACTCAGATTACGTGCTGCCACCTTGCCGTTTTGCAGGTCGCGTTCTACCTCATGGAAACGATCTGGTGTGCCCATGTCTTTAATGTATTCTGGAGTGTCGTAGGCAAATATCCTACCACTCTTGATATTGGGTTTCAGTACATCGCGGTCTAAATCAATCTTATCAGGCTGTTCTGGATGACGAGGCGTAAAGTTCCTCATAGTTTCAGCTATCAATTGTGGCGAAATGATTTCTATACCTGCATTAACACGGTTTTTATAGTACGTACGTTCCTCTTCCTTGTTGAGCCAGCCAGTAACTCTATGTGTTTCTAAGGGCAGTCCACCCTTTTCTTGAGGCGGTAGTACCTCTGTGATGAGTAGGCTGCTGTCATAAGGATGTCCATTAGGGTGAGCCATCAGGCTGGCCCACGCGTGGCGTTCCTGATGAAAGCGGATAAAGCGGCTGAAATCGACGTCAAAGATAACGTCACCACACAGCAGTAGGAAGTCGTCAGTCAGTTGCGGCATCTTGAATAAGGCTCCTGCCGTGCCCAGTGGATGGTCTTCTGTGAAATAGGTTATATTGACTCCAAAAGCGTGTCCGTCTTTAAAATAATCCTTGATAACATGGCCCAAATGACCGATAACTAGAGTGATGTCTGTCAGTCCACAGCGTTTCAGGTTCTCTATTTGATATTCCAGGATGGGTTTGCCGCCAATACGAATCATTGGCTTTGGGATGTCGTTTGCAATAGATGCAATGCGTGTCCCTTTACCGCCAGCCATGATAACTACTTTCATAAGCTCCTATTGTTGGGTTCCAAAAAAATGTTCTTCTAACATCATACAAAGGCAGTGATAAACAGGTAGATGCAATTCCTGTATCTTGTAGGTGTCCACCTCTGGCACTTGTATGCACACATCCGCTAATTGGGCCAGTTTGCTGGGCTTTTGGCCTGTCAGCCCGATGACCTTTAATCCTTTGGCCTTGGCAGCTACGGCAGCAAACAGCACATTGCGACTATTTCCTGAAGTGGAAATCCCCAAGAAGATGTCACCAGATTTGCCATAACCATTTACTTGTTGTGCAAAAATAAGTTCTGGATTACTATCGTTCATGAAAGCTGTTGTCAGTGAAGAGTGTCCTGTCAGCGCGATAGCGGGCAATGCGCCTTGCAGATGCTTGGCAAGAATGGCACCAAGTTCAGGGTCAATCAGCTTCATGGCTTCTGCCTGATTCTTGTAGACTTCGCGCTTCAGTTTGAACTCCTTCATCAACTCACCGACAATATGCTCGCTGTCTGAAGCCGAGCCACCGTTGCCGCATACTAACAGTTTACGTCCCTCGCAGTAGGCCTGTTTCAGCATGTCATAAGCATCCTGAATCTGTTGACGACAAACTGTTAGCTTTGGATAGCGTCCTGTCAGAGTGTCGATATGTTTATTGATGTTGCTGTCTGTCATAGTTCAAAAAGCTTTTATACTATCTGTATCATAGATTTTCCAACCATGGGCACCGCCATCGCTGAAATTGAAAGGCATTACGAAACCATCCAGTCTTTTTAGAGCCTCTTCAACCTCTTTTTTACGGGTAGGTTCTACAACGAACATAATGAATCCTCCACCACCGGCACCTGACACCTTGCCTGCTTTGGCCCCAGCCTGTATAGCAGTGTCCATTGCCTCCTGAATGACAGGGTTGGTAATGCCTTTGGCCATTTTCTTTTTGTTTTCCCAGGCATCATGCAGGATGTTGGCAAAGGCATCAATGTCACCTTTCAACAAAGCCAATTTTGTGTCAACTGCGCTTTGTTTGATATGATGCATCGCTTCAATGGCTTCACTGTTCTTTTGTTGAGTGTTCTTCTGCTGTTCATCGATGATTGCTGCTGAAGAACGAGAACGACCTGTGAAATAGAGCAGCATGGAGGCTTCAAGTTCATCAATAATCCATCGTTTTATTTTCAAAGGATTAACAATGACGACATCATCTTTCAAGAATTCGATGTAGTTGAAACCTCCGAACGCAGCAGCAAACTGGTCTTGTTTGCCTCCGCTTAACTGAAGATCCTTACGTTCTATTTCGTAAGCCAATTTTGCAATCTCGTAGTCACCTAAGGGAAGACTCTTCCACTCAACAAATGCTTTTAAGATGCAAACCACCATGGTTGATGAGGTTCCTAATCCAGAACCTGCAGGGGCATCGTTATATGTGGTAATTTTAAAAGATAGAGGAGGAATGTTAAAGTCTCTGACCACCCGATTGTAAACACCTTTGATGAGCGAGGCTTCTCCGTTAATATCCAGTTGTAAAGCAGAGGGGTATGTCTTATGACACTCTGCATCGTACGAATGAATGCTGATGAGTCCGTCATTGGTCTCTTCTATTGTACAATAGGCATATAAGTTGATGGTGGCATTGAGAATCAGTCCACCATATATGTCGCTATATGGGGAAACGTCTGAACCTCCTCCAGCCAGTCCTAACCGTAATGGTGCTTTACTTCGTATAATCATAGTCTTTCTTTTTAGTGCTGAATATAGACTAATAGGCGTTGGATAATGCCTATCCAGTCGTACTCCTGTAGTTGTTGTTGGTTAACTGTTGGGCGCTCGTCCAAAACTTTCAGAATAGCTTGTTTCCAAACTTCTGGCTCATAACCTTTGACGGTTGTCGCACCACTTTTCCCTTGAGCAATTTCAATCATAGCTGTATTGTGAGCTGTAATGATGGGACATCCGCATCTGAGCGCTTCTAATTGAGGTATACCAAACCCTTCCATTAGTGCGGCAGAAATAAAACAGTCTGCCGTATGATATAAGTCGGCAAGTTCTGAATTGGTGATGAATCCGCAGAAGATTGTAGATTCCTGAGGAAATACAGGTGCCTCTATCATGGTTCGTATAGAAGAGTTTTTCCATCCTTTTGCGCCAACAACGACTAACTGTATCTGATGTTCTCTATAAAGGCTGGGAATAATGCGGAGTAGAAATTCCAAATTCTTTCGTGGTTCAAGGGAGCCCACAAAAAGAAGGAATTTGTGTTTTATACCGAATTTTTGCTTAATGTCTTTCCGTTCGGCTTCTGTCAAATCCTTTGGGAAAAAGAAATGTTGGTCTACACTATCACCGACAAAGATTGATTGACAGTGACGTTTTGGGAAATATTCGTTTACTTTCGATTTGGTATAATGTGAATTTGTCCATAACAGGTCGGCCTTGTTGATGGCTTGCCCGAAAAAGATGCTGGTTGCCAGACGGTTAGTCCATGACATGGTATGAGCCATCTCGATATTGACAACATCATGCACGGTTACCATTTTCTTTACCTTTGAAGGAATGAAGTAGGGCAGGTGGGGCACTGGCGAGTAATAGAGGTCGATAGCAAGTTTACGACACAAACGGGGTACCAGCAACTGTAGGATGGTGATGTTGGGCAATCTTTTGGGGAATCGCTTCGAGTAGTCAAGGAAAACGATATTATTCGGCAAAGACGGCAGTTCATATCTGGCGTCAAGACCTTTGGGTAGCAGGATGTAAAAAATATCTTTTTCACACTGGCGTGCCCATTCCAAGATGGCACTGGTAAAAAATGTACCAACGCCAGCAGAGAAAAGAGAACAGATGCGACCATCAACGAGTATATTCATAATTTTAAATCTTGATAGAAACGAAAAGTTGTTTGACAAACGTCCATTTGTCGTGAAGCGATACGTTGGGATTCAGCCAGACGGTCTGCCTCAATACTGGATGGACGATGCGATAGAGATAGTACTTCCAACGCGGTTCTGTCAGTTTGAAATAAATGAAAAGGCTCCGCTCTTGTCGATAGGTGTCGCGTATGAACTTCGACTTGTTGCCTGTCTTGCCGCCTTCCCCTTCAAGATGAACAATCTGTGGACCATTCAGGATAACGTTGTCATAGCCGTGCAAATAGAAACGATGCTGCATCTCCGACTCTTCGTAATACATGAAGAAGGCAGGATGGAAAGCACCACAAGTGTCAAGTATCTGACGACTGACAAAGAGGTCGGCTCCTGTAACATAGTCAACCTTTATCCAATGCTCAGGGTATTCGATAGCTGGTTGGTGGTACAAACGTAATCCTTTCATAATGGGAATCCAGAGAAATTTCTGAAAATCATTTCTCATCCTTGGGAACTGTCCGTAGGAATGAATTCTATTTCCTTGCCTGTCTTCCAAGATACATCCTAATGCACCAAGTCTTCCTTGATATTGTTCGGCAAAGTCGTAAAGTATCTTAATGGCATTGTTTTTTAGTAACGTGTCAGAGTTGAGGAAGAATATATATTTCCCTTTTGCATATTCTAATCCTTTGTTGTTTGCTTTTCCAAAGCCTAAGTTTTCGCCAGTTGGAATAAGGGTTATACGGTTGTCGGCAGACAATGCCTCTATAGAACCGTCGGTGGAACCATTGTCAACGACAATAATCTCGTAATTAATACCATAGGTATGTTCTATAATGCTATCCAGGCACGGTCTTAGAACATGCAGCGTGTTGTAATTGACAATGATGATAGATACATTCATAACTTTGCAAAAATATAGAAATCTATTTAATGCAGCAAAGAATTTGTCCTGTGTTGACAAGAATTTAAATATAATTAACGCGAATTGTTGCTACTCTGCACTTTAACGATTGTTTGTATCTGCCATAAGTTTTTGGGGGATTGTTTTGTAATTACGGATTAATTTGTTACTTTTGCATCATTATTCTTGATGTAAAATATAGATTGTTTCTATTGATAATGAGGAAATCTGTTCTCTTAACGTTGTTTCTTTACATATTTAGCCAAATTATTGCGGCTCAGAATTATCATCCAGGTAATGAGGCGCTGATAGCAAGTGGGCTGCCTTTAGTTGTTATAGTGACAGAAGGGGGAGTGGAACCTACATCTGAGCCAGTTCAGGCACCTGAAGGTTGCATGGGCATAGGAATAACTAACAAGACCAAGGTGCCGTCAAGGATGACTATAATTAAAGGTGAGGATTTGTTATATGATAGTGGAGAATATGAGGAGGATGTCAGCGGATTGATGTTATCCCATCGTGGAAACACATCGACGTCTCTTAGTCTTAAGAAGGCATATAAAATAAAGCTGCAGAAGAAAGCCGACCTGCTGTTTCGTGATGACTCCCACAAAGATAAAGAGTGGGGGCTCCTTAAATGTGAGAATGAGAAATTCTTGAATTCGTTGGTAGGATTTAAGGTGAACGAGATGGCTGGAATTCAGTGGACACCACGTTTCATGTATGTTAATCTTGTCATCAATGGTGACTATAAGGGGCTCTATATGCTTATGGAAATAGTAAAGAATTCGAAAGATAGGCTTTATGTTGACAAGGACAGTGGATACATCATAGAATATGATGCATATTGGTGGAATGAGGACTTAAGTCTTTCCGAAGGACAATTCTTTAAATGGAACTCCATGCGCTATACTTTTAAATATCCTGATTCTGACGACATTACTCAAGATCAGATTGATTTTATTCAGGACCGTGTGGAGGAAATGGAAAATTCAATCACTGCGGAAAACTATGACCTGTATATTGATGTGCCTTCTTTTGCTGCATGGTTGATAGCTCACGACATATTAGGAGATTCTGATGGCTGTGGTTCCAATATCTTTCTTACGCTATCCAATAGTGACATTGGAACCAAGTTTCAAATGGGTAATATTTGGGACATGGATGCTATTGAATTAGAGGAAGACAACTGGGCTGCTATTCACTATCTGCATGGTTACTACTTTGAGTGGTTGTTCAGGAACGAAAATAAAATGTTTACGGAGGCCTATAAGGGTAAGTGGGATGAATTATCTCCTTTGTTGGTTGATGAGATGAACCGTTTCCTGGACGATTTTTCGGTTTCGGACGAGGGGCTTGGATTAGGGGCTTGTATACAATATGATGCTCTGCGGTGGGACTATGAACCGAATACGTTATCCGCAGAAATAGAGAAAAATAAAATGTGGTTCACTAACCGTAAGGCATGGTTAGACGAACATACTGCAGATATTTGTTCTCCTTGGACTATCTACACCGCCACATTCGACAATTCATATGATTGGGAGAATGTTTATGCTTATGTGTGGTATATGGACGGTAATGTAGCTCAGGAGCCCCTAGGTAGTTGGCCTGGTGTTAAATTGTCAAAAAATGAAGAGACGGGTTATTATAATGTTATAATAGAGTCGATAAAGATACCAGAGAAAATTATATTTAACAATGGTTGTATAGAGGATAATGCCGTTGTTGATATTAATAAAACAGAGACCTATAAGTTTGAAAATAATAAAGACTATATTGACGATATTTCTATGGGTATTCGTAATATCCAGCAGGGACGTCAAAGAAGTTCAATTATCTACAACTTGAATGGAAAGCGTATGAAAAGTGAGGCAAAGGGACTATATATTTTAAACGGCAAAGTAGTCTTGTTGTACGATAAAGATTAAATTAATTGTTAATGCAATGAATAATACTATACAATTTGACAATTCTGTGTCTTTTGCAAAGGGCATTGGCATCATGTTAATGGTTTTAGGTCATACTTTTTTTTCTGACTATGGTTATACATTAATATATATGTTCCACATGCCTTTGTTTTTCTTTATTTCTGGCTATTGCTTCAAAGAAAGTCATTTGGCGGATTTTCGGAATTATACCAAGAAACGCATCAGTAGTATATATGTTCCATTTGTAAAGTGGGGATTGATATTCCTTTTATTGCATAACATCTTTTTCCATTTAAACATTTATAATGACACTTATGGATTTGAGGGAGAAGTCTCTCAATTATATGGGTTGTCTGATTATCTGAAAAAGGCTTTCCTTGTCTTCTTTTGCCTGAGTGGTAATGAGCAATTGTTAGGTGGCTATTGGTTTCTGCATACGATGTTTTTTGCCTCTTTTATCTTCTATGGACTATTAAAACTGAAAATGCCAATTGTTGGTGGACTCACGGCTTTGTTGCTAAGTGTCCTGCTGTATTTCCATGGAATTCCAGTTGTCAATATTTACTGTGGCGCAAAAGAGTTTTTGGCAGTATCATGTATGATGGCAGGTTACCTTTATAAATCCTATTCGATAAATGAATACGTTGATAAGTACAGTATTTACATCCTGCCAGTGTGTGCTTTATTGCTAGTATTCGGAAGCCTGTATTGGCATGGCGAGATGCTTGATTTGAAATGGACCCATACTGTTCCTTATTTCATTTCAGCAATTGCTGGCTCAATCATTGTGATGAAGCTCTCCAAATATTCTGCTGAAAAAATACGTCATTTTTCTAGTCTTATCTCAATGATAGGTAATAAGACTTTAGATATACTGACTTGGCATTTCCTGTGTTTTAAAATAGTCAGTTTGATTATTATTGCCTATTATGGATTACCAATTGAACAATTGGCAGAATTCCCGGTAATGAGACCTTATCATATTCAAGGTTGGTGGATTCTCTATTTTGTGATAGGTGTTGCCGTTCCTGTTATTGGAACAGTTTACACAGAAAAAATAATGAAGTTTATTTCATCCAAATACCATTCGCTTTGCCGTTAATCAGTTTGTAGAACTGAATTCTGTTGACGATGAGACCTGGGATGTTTACTAGGCACATCACTATCATAAACCAGACGATGCTGTGCGTGCATTGCGTTGTCAGGTAAGCCAACGGAATAAAGAGAATGGCTGCTACAGTGGTAAAGATGAGTTGCAGGCGTAACTTTCCGATACCATTAATGAAATAGCTGTAGCGCATGCTATAGATTAGTATGAAAATATAGGTTGCCATCACAATACTCATACGAATATCGATAGATACTTTGTTTCCAATCCAAACGGAATAGACCCATGGCGACAGTAGGACCATCATTACCATGCATGCCATGATGCCGATAATCATCAGTCTCAGTTTTCGGGTTGCGTTACGTATCCATTGTATATCGCCTCGTTCGTAAGCATCGGTAGTAGCATTCCAGAAAGGCATGCAGATAACGGTAAATGCAACAAGCATCAAACTGAAGTAACGATAAGTAATCTGATAAGGCGTGACCAAAGCAGGGGTAAACAATTTGGATATCAGAAGATTGGAGGTCATAAACAGTATGACACTCGAAATCTGCATGATAAAGAACTGTACTCCCATATTGATAACAGCACGGGCTTCCTTGAAATTGATGAGCTTGAAAGACGGACGCAGGTGTGGATACTTATAGAAAAAGGTGTAGGGATAGGCAAGCATGTAGACGAGTAGGGGAGCTGCCGTATTCACCAGTGCAATCAGCATCATTGAATGACTGCCTGAATAGAGTACGAAATAGGTGCCGACAAGTGCCACCGTCTGCCCTAACGCTATTAGCAGGTTGCTGACAGCAGGGAGTTGCATGCCCATATAGAAATTGCCAATCAACTTGAAGATAAATGATGTACACACCAGTGTAACCGTTACCATCAGCACTTGGTCCAGGTGGTCAACTTTTGACGGATCGGCATTGAAAACCATATAGGAATCGCTAATAGCAATTAGTAATAACAGAATGAGCAGGACAGGGAAGATGATACAGGTCAGCATGGCAAAGGTCGAAGAGATAAGTGAACGTGTACGTTCGCACTCGCCGTGAGCCATGTATTCTGCTATCTTGTTCCTAAGACCATTGCCAAGTCCGATATCCATATTGTCAATCCACAGCAACAGACTACTGATGGTCAACCAGATGCCGTTCTTATACTCTCCTAAACAATTGAGTGTGGCAGGTACCAAGAGTAGTACAATGGCAGCTGACCATCCCTTGATGAGAAAGGAGGCCAGAATGTTCTTCTGTAACAGCGAAGAACGGTGGTTGCTAATACTATTCTTGTTACTCATTCCATCGCAAAGTCTAAGAGTTCCCAAATGAATAATGTGAAGACCAGTTCTATCAATCCGATGGCACAGACCGCAAGTTTACCATAATACTGCGGACGTATCGTATAACAGACACATGGGAATAGTGCCAACTCAACAATACCCAGTAATTCGTGCAGTCGGCCTGCCACAACAGAGATTGAGGAGAGGGCAAAGAAACAGGCCATCGAATAGGCTGTAATCTTCAGCAATAATGGTAATGCAGGACATTTGTCCAGCATCGTGTCATAGAAATATAGTGAGTAGAGAATGATGGCGTACTGAATCCAGATGAATACATTCTTCAAGGTTAGTTCTTCGAAAATGCCTCTTTCCGTCAATGCTTTATACATTTCTATCTTGTCCTGAATATAAGGTATGGGAAGTGCAGAGAAGAAATCATAGTGAAGCAGGAACAGGACTACTCCAACAGGTAAAATAGCTATCAGTCCATACTTCCAGATCTTTGACAGATTATTACTAAAGAAGAGAATAGGATAAAACGCAAACGACGAATAGTGGAATACGTTGGCAATGAGAAAATAGACGATTGCTTTTTTCTTATTGCCTTCGGAGAGTGGCTTGATAGCCAGCAGAAGCATGCCTGACGCTACGGCAGCTCTGATCTGTATGAAGTCGTGAAGAATGAAATAGTTGCCAAAATAGATGGCTAATGGCAGGAAATACCAAGGCGAGAGTTGCCTGAGGGCATAAAACTTGATTGTAATACCCAAAATAGCATATATCAAGAACAGATAGTGGACGTCATCAGTAAAACCCTTGACAATCTCTGAAAAAAACAAGAAAGAGGATTCTACCAGAAGTTTTGGATTGTTTTCATCGCTTTTGAATATCTCTTCGTATGCTTCAGAATCAGGGTCTACACCGATTGTTCTAAAGGCACAAAATAGTATCATGATGATACATAGTCCCCAATATGCATATTTATTATAGTCTCCAAGATATTCCTCAAGAAATATCAAAGAGACAATAATAATAAATAGCAATAGGAAGGTATATATCATTGTCTATGCAATATATAGAATGATGTACCTGCAAAAGTGAGTAACAAAATGAAAGCTACAAAGACCATGCGTTTAGGTTCTGACGGCTTGATAGGTACAGAAGCACCTTTGATGACAGTGAAGGCTGGAGTGCGTTCCTGTACTTTTGCTTTGGATGCCAGCATCTGAGTGTTGACAGTGGTATAGGCGTTATATTTAAGCTGAAGTTCATTCTCCATATCCTCAAGTTTTAACTCAAGGCTTTTTAGTGCTACATTCGTATTAGCATCGGCCATACTCCCGTATTGTTGACGAGCTTTCTCATAATCCTGCTTGGCTTCCGTTGTCAATTTTAGGTAATATTCGTAATCGGTGCGAGCTTTGCTTGTACGATAGTCTGTAATAAAATCCTGAAGTCGTTCTTTGACAGAGTCACCAATGGTCTTGCAGATTAGGGGATCTTGATCCTTGATACTAATACTGATGACGGCAGTTTTTTTGTCGAAATTAATCTTGATATTATTTCTGATATTACCAGCAATGGCATCTTCATCCTTTGACAGGTTATATGGGTCGAATGTTCCAGCTTCTCCCTTTTGCTCGTTGCTGAAAAAATTCTTTAGCCAGTCAATAGGGGTTAACCATATAACAGACTTTTGATGTTTCTGTAAATAGTCATGGTATGTGGTCTCTATGCTTCCGTCTTCGCTTTTTACCTGTACATTGAAAAGATTAGTTACAAAACCATTGTCTTCCATCAAGTCGGGATAAAGCAGAGGAGTGATGGCATCATTGCTTTGAAGGTTGTCCAAGTCAAATCCAAAAGAAGATGCTAATGATCCCAGCGTATTACTATTAAGAGATGAGCCTCCTAATTCTGGTGCCAACTTGATTTCTGTACTATAATAACGCGGGAAACCTAATATATATATGTATGATAATACAAATGCTATAGGTAATGTCTTGGCAAAGAGTTTTTTCCTAGCCCACAGTTTTTTAGCTATATTAATGACATCAATGGTCTTCAGTTCTTTTTTGTTTTCTTCCATAGCTTCTTATTTCGTCAAGTTAGCAATCGTGGCAATCATAGTTGCGATAGAGGCAGTGCTAGAGCCGATACTCAGGATCTCTGGGAGCGACATACCCTTGCGGCGTGACTTGGTAGGTACGACAATCTGACAACCGGGACGGGGCTTGTGTTTGCGGTCTGCACGTGCCACCATGCCATTCATGTAGATGATGACAGTCATGGATTTCTTGGCTGTAGATGTGGTTCCACCGGCTAAGTTGATGTAGTAGTCGGTACTCTTGCCTTCCTTAAAATATACGGTATTGGGGAATAGTACTTCGCCATTGATCTTCACAGTACCGTCATAGCGTGGCACCACGATGCGGTCGCCTTCGCGAAGGATGGGGTCGTCGTCGGTTCCGGGATTCTTCAGGGCTTTATCCAACTCAATACCTACAGGATAGGTGGCATTTGTCATCAACTTCTTGATGTCGATAGAGTCATTTCCTGAATTACGCTGGGCAGTGCGCAACATCGTTTCCATCATGTCACGTTCGTCAGGGGTCATCTGGCGCATGAGCTTGGTACCCTCTGCATAAGCCTGATTGGTCAGTCCGCCAGCCATCTTGATGACTTCGCTCAGTCGCTGTCCTTTGTTTGTCAATGCATAGTTACCCCCAAACTGAACTTCGCCTTCGATGGTAACGTTCTGCTGCTCATTGTAATCGGGCGAGCGACGTACATATACTTCGTCGAAAGGTTGCAGTGTGAAGTCTGCCTGATCACTGATGGTGAAGTCGGGATTCAGTTTAAAACTGAAGTTCTGTGAAATCTCGTTGCCTGCTTCTGTTGAGTTGGGATTAGTAACACGGCGTGCTACATCGACCTTTGCCAAAGATGCTGCTTCTGTAGGACCGCCAGCCTGGATAATCAGGTCTTCCACGGTCTCGTTTTCTGCATAGCGATAAACACCAGGATAGGCAACCTCACCGTATATTGTCACTGTCTTTTTCTCATCGCGTTCTTGACGGCTTGCCACATAGATGATATCCTCGTTCTTCAAAGGCACGTCGGGAGCGGTACCTTCCATAATGGCACGCAAATCCAAACTGATCATCTCTAGAGAGCGGTCGGCTTTGGTGCGATGCATCACGGCATGTTGTGAGATGGCTTCTTCGGTCAATCCGGCTGCGGCCTCTACCAGAGACTTGACGGTACTGATCTCACCTCCAACTTGATACATGCCAGGACGGAACACACCACCGCGAATCTCCACCATGTTCTGATAGCGATTGAGGGTAGAGTCAACGCTTACGCTGTCTTCGTCCATCAACAGGAATGAATTCGTGTCAAACTCGCCAATGCTGAATACCGAGTAGCCTGCACCTGCCTTTCGGTTCACACGGATAGCCTTTGTATAGGCGTCACCCGTGAATCCGCCTGCATAGCGGAGTAGGGTAGCTGCACTTTCGGTCTTCTTCATTTCGTAGAACATCGGACGCTTCACCTTACCAGTAACATTTACCAGTGCCTCGTAGGGACTGACGGTAATCACGTCATTGTCCTGCAAGCGTACGTCGCCAGAGAGCTTACCATTTAGCAGGAAGTCGTAGACATCTACGCTTGACAGCAGTTTGCCTTTACGATATACTTTGATGTTACGAAGTGTACCGATATCATTGGGACCGCCTGCCATATATAAGGCATTATAAACTGTGGCGAAGGCCGATATAGTGTATGTGCCAGGCACCTTCACCTCACCCATCACGCTGACGGTAATGGTACGTGTCTGGCCCAATGTCAATTCTATGTTTGAACCCTGATAGCGAGGACCCAGCACACGCTTTAGCTTTGCCTTAGCCTGAGTGACACTCAGTCCGCCCAGATTAATCACACCGTAACCCTCGATGGTGATAGTACCATCAGGTGAAATCACCTCTGTGACGCTTTCCTGAGAGGCTCCCCAGATGTCAACATTCACGGCATCACCTGCTCCCAATACATAGTTTTGTGGAGTGGCAAGGTTCATTGAACTCTCAAATGTGAGGTTCTTGTTGTTGAATATGTCGTGACCGAATATCTTGCGCTTGTTGGATTTTTCTTTTCCCCATTCATACTTCAGCGAGTCGGGCATCATGAAATCGATGGCATTATCCAACTCAACGAAATCCTTGTCGTTCTCGTCGTATGTGTGGTTTCGAATCTGGTTTGACTTCTTGCCGTCTTTCACACGGAATTGGGAGGCGTTTTGCTTGTCTTTCTTAGCCTGTTCTTCACGCTTTTCGCCGTTACTCTCACGCATGCGATTCTTTACAGTCTTTGAACCAGCTGTGATGTCTTCGGCACCAAGTGCACCGTTTTTGATTTGCTTCTGATATTTCTTCTGAATGCGGCGTAATTGATCTATGGTGACGCCACGTTGCATCAACTGGGTAACAATCTGTTGGCGAGAGACACCTTTGGCGTTTTGCTCTATTACATAGTCCATAACCTGATTGTCAGTCATACTCGACTGCGCCGTCATTGATGTGCAGGTCAGCAACATCATTCCTAAGAGGAATAGGTATTTTTTCATATCTTGTCTATTGTTTTGGCATAATAATACATAATAATAACTCCTTTACGGCAAAATTATTGCAAAGGTACTATTTTTTTTTAATTCATAGTTCATAATTCATAATTATTTTATATCTTTGCACCCGCTAACATCCAAATAAGATGCCGCAAGCAGGGCAGCGGCCCGCTATTCATTTCTGGGGTTGACTGGATTTGACGGCAAGATGAAATGGTACGTAAGCACGCGGAGCTGGGCTATGGGAGGCTCCTTAATCTCTTCTGTAGGAAAATTAATTGGCAACAATGAGTATGCTCTCGCTGCCTAATCGAAGTATAGTAGATTACTGGCTTAATTCCCTTACAAGGTGAGGGAACGGGACGTCGCTCCAAGGATCTGGTTCCGAATCCGAGGGTCAAGTGGCGCAGGTTAAATCGGAAATAGTCTGTTGGGCGCTCCGACTGGTAGATGAAATTTTAGGAGATAAGGTTGCGGTTGGTGGCTTGGGTCTTGTCGCAGCTCGAAAATGAAGGCCAAGATAAGCGTGTAGAAAGCGTATGGTTTCCTTGTGCGGACGAGGGTTCGACTCCCTCCAGCTCCACTATAGTTTCGCCCTCGCGAGGTCTCACCCTCGTGAGGGTTCTTTTAGTCGCTACGCTTTGTAAAAGCGATGCAAGCATCGAGCGCGACTCCCTCCAGCTCCACAAAAAAAATAGCCCTCGCAAGGGCTATTTTTTATTTGTCTAATACTTCGTATATCGAATTGTTCGACTTGTACTCTGGCACGATTTCCTTCATCTTCTTCACCGTTGCCATGTCGTCATACTGTTTTGATGTGGCTATCAGGTCGTTAATCTCCTTGCTGACCTCCTCGTAATCGTATTCGCGCACCTCGGCAATACGTATCTTCTCGTGGAATGATGGCTTGGTGCCTTCCATCTCATTGAGCACCTCCTCATAGAGTTTCTCGCCGGCACGCAGTCCCGTAAACTCTATCTTCACATGTTTTGCACCGCTCAGTGCAATCATGCGTTGAGCCAAGTCAGCAATCTTCACTGGCTGACCCATATCGAACACAAAGATCTCACCACCATGTCCCTTCGTTCCTGCTTCAAGTACCAGCTTACAGGCCTCGGGAATCAACATGAAGAAACGCACGATGCGTGGGTCGGTCACTGTGACGGGGCCGCCATTCTTGATTTGCTCGCGGAATAGTGGAATCACACTGCCGTTAGAGCCCAGTACGTTACCAAAGCGGGTCGTGATAAACTGTGTCTTGTCCGTTGTCTTACCAAGGCTCTGTACGTAGATCTCGCAGATACGTTTTGAGCATCCCATCACATTGGTGGGGTTCACTGCCTTATCCGTAGATACCATTACGAACTTCTTGACACCGTATTTCACGCTTAAGTCGGCTATCACTTTCGTTCCATATATATTATTCTGCACGGCCTCGCTGGGGTTGTTTTCCATCATCGGCACGTGTTTGTAGGCTGCAGCATGGAATACATAGTCAGGTTTGAAGTCGTGGAAAATCTGTTCCATGCGATCCTCCTTGCAGATGCTTGTAACAATAGTCTCTGCCTCTACGCCAGGGAAATTCTTCTCCATCATGAGACGAATGTCGTGCTCTGGCGTCTCGGCTTGGTCTATCAGTATCATCTTTGCAGGCTTATAGACTGCCACCTGACGTACCATCTCGGAACCGATGCTACCTGCAGAGCCGGTTATCAGCACACGCTTGCCCTTTAGTAGCGCACCAACAGATTCCATGTCTACAATAATCTCCTGACGTGGAAGAAGGTCTTCTACTGATACCTCTTTTAATTGTATGCTACGATAGTCTTCGTCATCGTAGTCTTCACCAGGGTTCAGCTCCTTTGCCTGCTGGGTCATGAAAATCTTACAACCAGCCTTTATCAGCATGTCCTGCAGTTGCTGGTTGTTTCTGAAATCGTTGGCACGGATGGGTGATACCAGAATGGCATCAATATGGTTTTTGGCGATGATGGATTCCAAATCGTCGTTAATATTGTAGACTTCCTTACCCATCAACAGCATGTGCTTAGCCTGTTTGTCGTGTGAGATAAAGCCTTTAAGCAGGAATTTCTTGGGGTTCTGTGAGTTGATGTTTTTGGCAATACCGATACCTCCTGTCAGGGCACCATAGATAAGTACTCTCATGGCTCTTTTATCGGATACCATGATGTCATACAGATTTTTTACTATTACACGTCCAGCCCACATCACCAAAGTTGCTACACAGAATGTTACAACGGTCTCTGTTTGGCTCAAGATGGCTACGCAGCAAATATGTTTCTCTACGATAACAGAGTATATGAGGGCTAAAACCATTGACAGTAGGCTACCATAGCCTACGCGGAGCAAATCTACAAAACTTGAGTAACGAACAATTCCGGAGTATGTGCGGAAAACACGGAAACCAATTATGCCGAATGCCGTGTAGGCAAGCATGGTGTATAATACCGCGAATCGGTAATCAAACAATACAGCAGTTTTCCTAAAAGTCCAGAAGGTAAAAATACCTGATAGAAATACAATCAGGCAGTCCGTGATTAGCACACACCAGTAGGGTAAAGTGTTCTTGGTAAAGTACCAACTGACTATCTTGTCTAATGGATTTATCATATTAGCTTAGTATTTTCGGGTGCAAAAGTACACATTTTTTGTAAAATAAAGAAATTTTTGGATGTTATTTTAAACTTTTTGTTGGCTATCGCGTCTAACCTGTGATTTCAAACCATATTTTAATCACCATTATAATTAAAAACAATTAAAACTATGAAGAAACTTTTTATGATGATTGCAATGCTGGCACTTCCGTTTGCCATGCAGGCACAGACCAAGTTCCATGACGCCGAAATCAACGAGGCTCAGGGCGCAGTGAAAAAGATTACCCAGAATATGATGGGTCGCGAGCAGATTACAACCTTTGGTCAGGATGGTAAGATGCAGCGTGAAGGCATGTCGGATCCGGTTTATGATGCTAACGGCTATCTGCAGTCGGCTAAGATGTCTATGCGTGGTCAGGAGACTGCCATTACATTCAAGTGGCAGGACGGAAAGCTCATCAGTCAGTCAATGAATATGATGGGAAACGATGTCACCACCGTCTATTCTTATAATGATAAGGGTGCTATTGCCTCTCAGTCAATGAACTTTGGCGGTCAGGAGATGAAGATGGAATATACCGATATTAAATATGATGCAAAGGGTAACTGGATCAGCCGTAAGACCTCTATGATGGGGCAGGAGATGGAGCAGACCCGCACCATTGAATATTACGAATAAAACCAACCATTCACATTATACATTAAATTTCTTTTCAAAAAAATGGCTATCTTTTATTAAGGTAGCCGTTTTTTTTGTAATTTTGCAGCCGAAAAATATAAACTTAGCTGTATAAAACTAACA
>JAEEGL010947674.1_pt1 | contig 35967 bp, 24 predicted proteins | sample 9134231 | NCBI WGS metagenome assembly JAEEGL01 (sample SAMN16246548, study PRJNA631951) | gut metagenome | biome: gut microbiome; feature: rumen; material: fiber-attached | host: Bos | place: Iran: Karaj | collected 2018-10
AAAGAAATACGGCACATGGCGTTACGGCCTTAACAAACTTTACCTGATGATGGAAAAACAACACAACCGCGGTCAGGAAGGTGCGGGAATGGCGTGCGTTAATCTTGACGTTGCTCCCGGCAACGAGTATATGTTCCGTCAAAGAGCCGAAGGCACAGACGCGATTACAGAAATTTTTAAACATGCCGACGAAAATTTTGCAGGACAACTCTACATGGGCCATTTGCGCTATTCCACAACTGGGAAAAGCGGCTTACAATTTGTCCACCCGTTTTTAAGGCGTAACAACTGGCGGGCAAAAAATCTCTGTCTATGCGGAAATTTCAACATGACAAACATTGACGAAGTTTTTAATTTTCTAACCTCGCAGGGACAATCGCCGAGAATTTACGGAGACTCATACATAACGCTCGAATTTTTGGGACACAGACTTGACAGAGAAGTTGAAAGATTATTTCAAGAAGCGGTTTCAAAAGGGTTAGAAGGCGTTGAAATCACAAAATATATCGACAACAATGTTTTGATTTCCAACGTTTTGAAAACCTCAATGCCAAAATTTGACGGCGGCTATGTGATGTGCGGCTTAACGGGCAGCGGCGAAATGTTTTCCATTCGCGACCCTTGGGGCATACGTCCGGCATTTTATTATAAAAACGATGAAGTAGTAGTTTTGGCGAGCGAGCGTCCTGTCATTCAAACGACTTTTGACCTTTCGGCAGAAGATATTTTGGAACTTAACCCCGGCGAAGCGTTAATAGTCCGCCGCAGCGGAGAAAGTTTTACGGAACAGATTCTTGAACCTCAAAAATTCAGTGCGTGTTCGTTTGAAAGGATTTATTTCAGTCGGGGAAGCGACCGCGACATCTACGTTGAACGCAAACAACTCGGCGGTCAACTCGCACCGCAAATCTTAAAAGCGGTTAACGGCGATATTTCAAATTCGGTTTTTTCATACATTCCCAACACGGCTGAGGTTTCGTTTTACGGCATGACCGATTCGTTACGCAGTCTCGGCCATAATGTCAGAACGGAAAAAGTGGTTTGGAAAGACGTAAAACTGAGAACTTTTATCACCGAAGATGCAGGCAGAAACGACCTCGCAGCTCACGTCTACGACATCACTTACGGCTCTGTACGTCCCAAGGAAGACAACCTCGTGATTATTGACGACAGTATCGTAAGAGGCACAACGTTAAGGGAAAGCATTTTCAAAATTCTTGACCGTCTGAACCCGAAAAAAATCGTTATGGTGTCGAGTTCGCCGCAAATCCGCTATCCTGACTATTACGGAATTGACATGTCGCGGATTGGAGAGTTGTGCGCTTTCAGGGCGGCGTTTGCACTGCTCAAAGACCGGGGCATGGAAGATTTGATAAAAGAGGTCTACACTCTTTGCAGACATTTTCCCACAACCGAAAACCATGTCAAAATGATTTACGCACCATTTACTACGGAAGAAATCAACTGCAAAATCGTTGAAATGCTGCGTCCGGAAGGCATGGAAACGCCCGTTGAACTTGTTTTTCAGAGTATTGACGGCTTGCACACGGCTTGTCCGAACCACCCCGGCGACTGGTATTTTACAGGAGACTACCCGACCAAAGGCGGAATCAAAATGGTAAATCAGGCTTTCGTAAATTACATGGAAAAACAGGGATAAAATATAACTCAACCCTCGCAATACGGTTTTATGTGCGTTTTGCGGGGGTTATAATTCTATCATGTGCTTTTTTTACTTGTGTTTGTGATATTTTTGTGTTAACTTTGCAGAAAACTTTTTAAAACGTTAATCAAATGAGTACAAAAGCATTAATAGGTCTCCGTGATTATCTTTGCGACTCGCTGTCCCTTGCCAATATGCTGTGGTTAAGCAAACAATTGGCGGATTATGTGCAGCAGCAAGAAGCGGAAAAGTTGCCGCCGCCGTTGAAACAGTACACTATGGCCGAAATAAACGCTATGCTTGACGAAGCGGAACGTCAGGCTAAGGCAGGGGAATCAGTTTCAAATGAGGAAGTTATGCACTGGATTGAAAAAGAACTTGCCGGAGACGAAAAGGAATTGTTAGAAATGACGATAGCCGTATGATACTTAGTTGGGAAAAAATAGCAGTAAAGCAATTAAAGGAAGTTGCCGGATATATCGAAAATAATTTCGGCAAAAAGCGGAAAAACGTATTCCTTAGTGATGTTGCTCACGCCATAGGATTATTGGAATCCAATCCGTATATGGGTGCGTTAGACCCGTTGTTGTCGGGACGTGCTAAATCTTACAGAAGCATTATCATTAACAGACTTGATAAAATGGTCTATTACATTGACGGAGATATTGTTCATATCGCTGCCTTTTGGGACTGCCGCCGCGAACCGTTTGGACAAGCACGACATTTGAAATAGATAAATGGGATAAGTTCAAAATTGTCAACAAAAGCCGCAGAGCGGCGATAGAAGTTAGGCGGGGCGTGTAAAACCGCAAGGTTTTAAAACCCCCGCTTAATTTATACGCAAAAACGCACCTAATCATTACACCTTTTCTTACTACCTAATAATCAATCTGTTGTAAAAAACAATAAAAAAAAGTCCAATAAAATTAAAATTTTCTTACATAAAATATGCCGAAATTCTTTTTTTTAGTTTATTTTTGCAACAAATTTTGTTTTACTATGCTTAACCTAACTCAAAGTCTGAAGCAGATACAGAAATTATCGCCTCAGCAGATTCAACTCATAAAATTGTTGGAAATTCCGACAATTCAATTAGAACAGCGCATCAAGCGGGAAATCGAAGAGAATCCCGTCTTGGAAGAAGGCGGCAGCGAAGATGAAGATCGCGACCGTCAGGAGGAGGATTTTGACCAAAACCGTCAAAACGAAGACTCTTACGAAGAAGATTACAGCGAAAACAACAAAGAAATCGAAGATACCGAAGATTATATTCAGGATAGTTATCAGGAAGACAAACTTTCAGGCGAATACGCGCCCGATGATTATTACGATGACGACGAAACCCCGAATTATAGACTTTCTGCCAACAATTATTCCGACGATGACGACAGAAAAAACGAAATTCCTTACACTCAGGCTGTTTCGTTGCACGAGACGCTTTTGTCGCAACTCGGGCTCGGCGTTATGAACGAAAGAGAACAACTTTTGGCTGAATACATCATCGGAAACATCGACGACGACGGTTATTTAAGAAGGGATTTAGAATCAATTTCAGACGACATCGCTTTTTCGGCAAACCTCGAAACAAACGAAAAAGAACTCCAAAAACTGCTTACAATAATTCAAGAGTTTGACCCCGCAGGAGTAGGCGCAAGAGACATTCAGGAATGTCTTAAAATTCAGATTCTTAGAAAATACAGAAACGGTTTAGGCGACAAAAACGTCCTAAAAACCGCTTACAAAATTCTACACGACTATTTCCCCGAATTTACCAAAAAACATTACGAAAAAATCATCGGAAAAATAGACGCTAACGAAAAAACTATGAAGGCGGCTATTGAGGAAATAACGCACCTTAATCCAAAACCCGGCAGCATTTACGGCAACCTTTTGGCTAAAAATTCGCAGCATATAATCCCCGATTTTATACTCGAAGACAACGAAGGTGAACTAATTCTGCACTTAAACTCCAAAAACGTCCCCGAACTCCGCCTCAACAAAACATATTCCGACATGATAGAAAATATGTCGAAAAAGACAGCAAGTCAAAAAGAAAAGGAAACACTACTTTTTGTAAAGCAGAAATTAGATTCAGCAAAATGGTTTATCGAAGCAATACGTCAAAGGCAGAATACGCTAATGGAGACTATGCAAGCGATAATCACGTTTCAGCATGAGTATTTTCAAGAAGGCGACGAGACAAAACTCAAACCCATGATTCTTAAAGACATAGCCGAAAAAACAGGTTTTGACATTTCAACGATTTCAAGGGTTGCTAACTCGAAATACATTCAAACGCATTTCGGAATTTTCCCCTTAAAATTTTTCTTCTCCGAAGGTATGCAAACAGATACCGGCGAAGAAGTGTCAACAAGGGAAATCAAAAAAATCCTCAAAGAATGTATCGATAAGGAATCAAAACAAAGACCTCTGACCGATGAAAAACTCGCGCAGATTTTGCAGCAACGCGGCTATCAGATAGCCCGCAGAACGGTTGCAAAATACCGCGAACAGATGAACATTCTCGTTGCAAGGCTCAGAAAAAAACTATGAAACTGCTGATTCACCCGCTCATAATTCCATTTTATGCATTTTGCCTGATGTATGAGTTGGAAAGGCAAACGTATGCGCCGGATTTGACGGCAGCGGTTTATATGTCTCTATTTATTTTTACGGTTTTCGTAATATTTCCGTATGTTAGTAAATTTCAATTCTCGGCTAAAAAAGCCGATGCGCTTTGGGACACTGACGCGGACATTAGAACGAGAATTCAGTATGCCTGCATACTTACAGGCGGCTACTTAGCGGCATCGTATATGCTTGAAAGCATAGAATTTTTCAACACGATGGGAGCAGAAAATATTTTTACGGTTTTTATCCTTCCGCTCTGGCTGAACGTTTTTTCCGCAAAAGATAATTACGCCGCCTCCCTTTTTTCAGGCTCGCTTTCGGGGCTTATTCCCGTAATTGGCTACAAAGCCGGAACGGACACTTTTTGGCCTTTTGTAATTTCTCTTTTAATTTTCTCTCTCAGCACAATGTACCGCATTGACAAGGAAAAAGCAAAATTTTCTCACTCTATTTACGGCTTTTTCATAGGTGCAACTCAGGCTGCCGCAATATTTTTGCTGTTAAAATAAAAAATCATTATCTTTGCAGCCGTAACATAATTTGTCATACAAAAAGAAACACACAAAAGATGAAAAAATTTTCAGTTTTATTAATCTTGGCAATGATGTTTTCGACCACGCTTTTTGCTCAGGAAACCTTGCCAAAAGACCCTGACACAAAAGTCGGAAAACTTTCTAACGGACTTACCTATTATATTAGGCACAACGAAAAGCCTGAAAATCAAGCCTGTTTCTATATTGCCCAACAAGTAGGCAGTATGCAGGAAGAAGACAATCAGAGAGGTCTCGCACATTTCTTGGAACACATGGCTTTCAACGGCACTGACAATTTTCCGGGCAAAAGAATCATTGACATGTTAGCGGAAAACGGCGTAAATTTCGGCGGCGAACTCAACGCTTACACGAGTTTCGACGAGACGGTTTACAACATCGACAAAGTTCCGACCAACAAAAATTCGTGGCTTCTGGACTCCTGCCTTATCATTTTGAGCGATTGGAGCCACCGTCTTACCCTCGACGACAAGGAAATCGACAACGAAAGAGGCGTTATCCATTCAGAATGGAGAATGCGCACCGGAGCAACTTACAGAATGTTGGAACGCTCCCTGCCGAAACTCTATCCGGGCAGCAAATACGCTTACAGAATGCCCATCGGAACTATGGACATCGTTGACAATTTTCCGTACGACGATTTGAAAAACTATTACAAAACCTGGTATTATCCTCATCATCAAGGAATTATCGTTGTCGGCGACATTGATGTCAACGAGATGGAAGAAAAAATCAAAAAATATTTCGGCGTTTTTGAGACCCCAAAAACCGCTCCGAAAAAACAACTTTATCCCGTCCCCGACAACGAGCAGCCGATTTTTGTCAGCGAAAAAGACAAAGAGCAGACTTACGAAATCGGTTATCTTATGTTCAAGTTTGAAGCCGATGCCGACAGCACCAAAAACAACATCGCATATTTTACCAAAGACATCGTTTTTGACCTGATTTCGGACATGGCTGACAAGCGTTTTGACGAACTCATGCAAAAACCCGACGCACCTTTTGCACGCGCCGGCGCGGGAATCAGCGAATATTTGGTTTCAAAAACCAAAAACTCATTTGAATTTCAGGCTGTTATAAAAGAAGGCAAAACCAAGGAATCGCTTCAAAGCCTTATGCGCGAGGCTCTCAGAATCAAGAAATACGGCTTTTTGGAAAGCGAACTTCAACGCGCCAAAACCCAGTATCTGTCATCAATTGAGAGCCGTTACAACAACCGCGACAAACAGGACAACTCGTATTTCATAGGCGCATGTCTTGAAAATTTTCTCAACAACGAGCCGATGATGTCAATTGAGCAACAATATCAGTATGTTACGAACATACTTCCGCATATTCCGCTCGAAGCCGTCAACCAAATAGCACAGTCGCTTATCACAGACAACGGCAAAAACATGGTATGCGCTGTAATGCAGCACGAAAAAGACGGTGCGAAATACATCACCGAAGAGGAAATGCAAGAGGCTGTTAATCAGGTAAAAAGCGAAACCATCAACCCTTACGAGGACAATGTTAAAAACGAGCCGCTGATTACCAAAACCATAAAAAGCGGAAAAGTAAAAACCGAAACTTCCGGCGTTTTCAAGACAAAAACATGGATTCTGAGCAACGGCGCAAAAATCGTTTTCAAAAAGACGGATTTCAAAAACAATGAAATACTTTTTGAAACGGTACGCCAAGGCGGCACAAGTCTTTTGGAGGTCAACAACGACAACCTCGCAAACGTAAGACTTTTCGGCGCGATGGTCAACAGCCAGGGCCTCGGAAACTTTACTTCAAACGAACTTTCAAAGGTTTTGGCAGGCAAAAAATGCAACGTAAGTCCTTATATTTCAGGCAGAACACATGGATTTTCGGGTTACGCACTGTCAAAGGATTTGGAAACGATGTTCCAGATGCTCTATCTCTATTTTACAGATGTCAACAAAGACAAGAACGATTATCTCTCGTTTATGACTCAGCAGGAAACCGGGCTGAAAAACCGCAGCGCAAATCCGCAGGCAGTTTTCTCGGACACAATAAACAACGCCCTGTTTGACAACAACATACGCAAAAGGTCGATGACTATGAACGATTTGAAAAACGCCGACCAGAACAAAATGTTCGACCTTTACAAAGGTGCGTTCAACAATCCGACATCGTTTACATACTATTTTGTCGGCGACATCAACGAAAAAGACCTTAAAACTTTGGTTTGCAAATACATAGGCAGTTTCAAGGAAATAAAAGAGACTCCGCATTTTGTCAAAGGCCGCGAGAATTTACATTCCGGCAAAAAAGACATTGTCTTTTCTCAAAAAATGGAAACTCCGCAGTCGATGATTTACGATTATCTCTATTCAGACAAAGCCTACAACACCAAAAACTACGCAGTCGCACAGATAACGGCTGAGGTTTTGGGCGAGAAATTCTTCAACGAAATCCGCGAGGAAAAATCAATCGCTTACAGCGCGGGCGCATACAGTCAGTTTGCACACGGCGAAGACGACAAGATGGCAAAAGACATAATGATTTTCAACTGCCCCGTAAAACCCGAACACGCTCAGGAAGCGCAGGACATTATGTACAAGATTGTCAAAGAGATTTCTGAAAACGGTTTTGACGAGGTTCTTATGACAAAGGCAAAAGAATATTTCGAGAAACACTACAAGGAGCAAATCAAAGACAATCATTACTGGCTTGAAACAATAAAGGATTACGGTCTTTATTCGACGGACACTCACACGGACTTCGTAGAAAAAATCAAGGAAGTTACCTTGCAGGACATAAAAAACTACTGCAAAGAACTTTACGAAAAATACGACCACGTCAACGTAATAATGCTGCCGAAAGAACAATAATAACGTTATGCAGTTATCAGACAAGAAATATTTAAAAAGGCTGAAAGACTTCGGTCTCAGCCTTGTAACAGTTTACAAATCAGGCAACAAAACGGTTGAGAAAAACAGTTTTGAAACCCTGAAAGAAAACATCGAAAACGGTATCCGCCTCGAAAAAAACTACATTCGGGGCGGAAAGTCCGTTTTTAAACTTTTCAATTTTGACCCGCGCATAAAATACACCTTTATAAATGCGTCCTCGGCAAAAAAATGCCCGAACTGCGGCGCGGACATCGACATTCAAAGCGGCGAGTGTCCGTATTGCGGAACGGCTTACAACATGGATTACGAAACCAAAAACCTCGGTACAAAATATCACACCGACCTCGTAATGCACTCCGATTCTTATAAAAAAGTTACGTTGTTAGTTGCCGTAATAGTCTCTTTCGTGTTAAGTTTTGTTTACTTTAAGACGACGGGGCGCACTTTCAACGGCTGGGATATGACGAAAGTTTTGTTCGGGACGGCACTTTTGAGTCTGGTGTTTTATTATGTGTTTTATTATTTGGATTCGTTTTTCATACTTCTGCCTCTGAAACTTCACAAAGAAAAAATCAACAAGGCACAAGAAAAATTTTGGGAAGAAAACTTTTCAATAATAAATAAGAACATATTTTTCACCAATTTGAATTACGAACTTCAAAAACTGTATTTTGAAAGCGAAAATTTTAAAAACGTAATTGACTTTGACTTAGTTGATTATACAACGATTGAAAAGGACGGTGATATTGTCAGAATTGATGTTTTGGTACGGGAAGTTTTTGTAGACGGCGGAAAATTCAAAAGCCGTCAAACGGAAAAAACTTTGAGGCTTAAACGTGTAAAACGCGAATTTTCGCTTGAAAACTTAGGCGGTGTGGCGTTACGCTGCAAAAACTGCGGAACTTCTATGGACGCATTTTTAACAGAATGTCCCTCGTGCGGCACACGTCAGAATTATTTACAGGAATGGTATTTATGCTAAAAAATAAAAAAAATTATGGATTTGGTTTTTGCAACAGGAAATTTAAACAAGTTAAGAGAGGCACAGGAGATTATCACAAATCATAAAATCCTCTCGCTCAAAGACATAAACTGTTTGGAGGATATTCCCGAAACAGGAAATACAATCAAAGACAACGCCATAGAAAAAGCGTGGTATCTATGGGAAAAATACAAAGTAAACTGTTTTTCTGACGATACGGGCTTGGAAGTTGAGGCTCTCGGCGGCGAACCGGGTGTGTATTCGGCGCGTTATGCCGGCGAAGGCAAAAACTCCGAAGACAATATGAAAAAACTCTTAAAAAACCTCGAAGGAATCGAAAACCGCAAAGCAAGATTTTTTACTGTCGTGGCTTTGGTTTTGGAAGGCAAGGTATATTGTTCTGAAGGCATTGTAAACGGTGTTATCACAAAAGAAAAGCACGGCAAAAACGGTTTTGGTTACGATCCGGTGTTTTTGCCGGAGGGATTTTCAAGGACAATGGCGGAAATTTCGTCAGAAGAAAAAAATAAAATTTCGCACAGAGGCGCGGCTTTAAGAAAAATGGGTCAATTTTTGTTGCAATTTCAGTAATAATTTCTTAATTTTGCACGGACATTATTTAACAAGGATTTATGAGACATACTAACAGTTACTCTATATTATGCGTTGACGATAATCCCGTCAATCTTCAACTTTTAGACAGAACCCTTTTTGAAGAGGGTTACATTGTGTTGATTGCCAAAAGCGGTGCTCAGGGTATAGAAATTGCACAAGAAAAAAAACCTGACTTGATTCTTCTTGACATTGCGATGCCCGATATGGACGGTTTTGACGTGTTAAGGGAGTTGAGGTCTATTCCTCAAACGAGCGAAATTCCCGTAATTTTCATTACCGCAATAGACGAATCGGAAGAGTTGATAAGAGGACTGAGTATGGGTGCGGTGGATTACATTACAAAACCCGTAAACTTTAAGGAATTTTTGCCAAAACTGAGCAACATTCTGCAACTGAAAGCAGAAAAAGACATAATGACCGAAAAAAAATCCGAGGCAGAAACATTTATGAAAGTGCAGACAAAACTCTACGCGTCAACACTTTATGAACTTACAGACAGACTAAAAAAGAACGAAGTCTTGCTGAAAAGGTTGGTGGAGGAGACTCAAAACGCTGCCATAAAATCGGATTTGGAAAAGGCAAAAGTCAACAACTCATACGTCTGCAACAAGTTGGAAAAACTTGAAATCCGCTCCAAAATCATCAACAACACCATCACAGCCGATATGAAAAACTTTGATACAGACCCTATTATTAAGGATTGTATCGACCGTTATATGGCTCAGAGCAAAAGCAAAACCGTTACCCTTATTTACGAAACGCCGGGCGTTCACCGCGTGTTTGCTGACAGAAAAATGACCGAAACTGTCATTGACAACCTGATCTCAAACGCCGTAAAATACACCCCGCACGGCGGCGACATCATCGTTGACGTTAAAAATTACGATGAAGACCCGGAACATTTTATTTTAATAAACGTCTACGACACCGGCTCCGGACTTACCTCGGCACAGAGCGAAAGTATTTTTGACGATAAAAACTTCCTTAGCGATGAAACTGGCAAAAACGGCTTGGGTTTAGGTATTGCATACCATTTTGTAAAACTTATGGGCGGCAAAATCTGGGTAGAATCTATGCCCGGAATCGGCAGCGATTTCAAGTTCACATTACAAAAGGAAGATAAGTGATAAAAAAATTAAAGTTTTTTTTTGCAAAAATTAGAAAAAAAACTATTATCTTTGCACCCGATTTACAGAATGTTATTCACAGATAAATCTTGAACCTTATGGAAAAGAAAAAAATCTTATTCGTTTCACAAGAAATAACCCCTTATTTGCCGGAAACAGAAATGTCGGTAATCGGCAGGTATCTTCCTCAGGGCATTCAGGAAAAGAAGAAGGAAATCCGTGCATTTATGCCTCGTTACGGCTCAATAAACGAGCGCAGAAACATGCTCCACGAGGTCATAAGACTTTCGGGTATGAATCTTATAATTGACGATACCGATCACTCTCTTGTTATAAAAGTAGCATCAATACAATCGGCAAGAATGCAGGTGTATTTTATTGACAACGAAGATTTTTTTCAACGCAAAGGTATTGTAACGGACGAAAACGGCAACTTTTTTGAAGACAACGACGAAAGAGCGATATTTTTTGCCCGCGGTGTTTTGGAAACAGTAAAAAAACTCCGCTGGTCGCCAGATTTGGTTCATTGTCACGGTTGGATTACTTCGCTCGTGCCGCTGTATTTGAAAAACGCTTTCAAAGAAGACCCGCTTTTTGCAAAATCAAAAGTAGTGTATTCGGTTTATAACGACGGTTTCCCCGGAAGTTTCCCGAAAAATTTTGCAAAAAAATTGAAAGTGGACGGCGTTCAAGACAAAGATTTGGATGTTGTAAGAGAAAATCCCGATTTCGTAAACCTTTCAAAACTTGCAATCAATATGTCCGATGCTGTAAGCATGGGACACAGCACTATAAACAACGATGTACTCGAATACGCAAAAACCTGCGGTAAACCGTTTTTGGAGTATCACAACATGGATACATACGTTGACGCATATTCGGATTTTTATGATAAAATATTGTTTACAGAAGGGTCGGCAAAACCCGCTGAAAAAAAGACTAAAAAGAAAACTACCATTTAAAATTAATAATGAGAACTAAATATATTGCCGTAATTTTTTTCGCAATATTGTTAACGGCGTTTTTTTCTTGTGAAAATCAAGACGAAATGGGACACGGCATTATTCCTCAGGCCGATTATGCCGCTGTAACAATTACGGATACAATTGAAGTAGAGGCTTTTACAGAATACGATGACACTTTATACGCTGCTTATAAAAATTATATGACAGCAGGAATTATTTTAGACCCTGTCTTTGGAAAAACAGAAACTTCGTTTGCGATAAAATTTTCAAACACCTCATACGGCAAGTATAAAGAGGGTGCAATGGCTGATTCAGTAATCCTTAGCATCGGTCTTGATACAACGCAACAAAGATTTTACGGCGACAGTATTTCAAAATTCAAATTGCAAGTTTTCCCTGTCGTAAAAGTTATGGAACAAAAAGACAGATTCTATCAAAATACCGACTTCGAGGAATACTACGACAAAACACCTATTGGAGAAGCGGAATTTTCGCCGGCAGAAATAAAAAACAGACTATCAATAAAACTTGACAAGTCTTACGGCGACAAAATCATAAAAGCAACCGCTGATACAACTTTTGACGAAAAAATATGCGGACTTTATTTCAAGGCAGACGACAACAATTCTAACTCGGTAATAAGGTTTTATTACAACAGCCGCACCTCAGACTTTAATTACAACGTCTATTATCACACGGAAGGCGAGACGACATCAAGTTACGTGCTTTATTCACTCTCGGCAACCGACATCAACATCAATTTTGCAAAACACGATTATACGGGTACTGAATTAGAAAATATTGACACTGTCAATCAGGCAGAACAGGTTTATCTTCAAGGACTTACCGGGACAAAAATAAGGGTGCAGTTTCCTAACGTAAAAGCCTTGCAACCCACTGACGGTAGTTATTTTTCACTCATAAGGGCACAACTGATAGTGCCTTTGGCTGATACATCAATAAGTCATGAAAAAGAATTTCAAGCAATACCACGTATATATTGTACCGGTAAAACCTCTAATAATACGGATTTGTATTTCAACGAGTTTTACGACATTGACCGTTACGGGAACAAAAGTTACCACGGTTTCGGCATAACTAACGAACACAATTACAGCATTAACATGACGGGTAGAATACAAAATCTTCTTAACCTATATGCAGCGGGTAAAGAGCCGACGTACAAAATATATTTATATCCGTCAAATAGGGTTTCGGATTTTACACGCAGTGTTATCAACACACCCGTCAACAAAGAAAACCCAATGCGTTTGGTAGTGGAATATCTTAAATACGAAAGATAAAAATAAATATAAATATCACAGTTATTAATTTTTTTAAATCAAAGCAAAACTATGTGTGGAATTGTAGGCTATATCGGAGATAGGGACGTTTATCCCATTCTCATTGGAGGTCTTAAAAGATTGGAATACAGAGGATACGATTCGTCTGGAATCGCTATCGTAAATAACGGCAAACCCGTAGTTTATAAAGTAAAAGGTAAAATTTCCGACTTGGAAAATTTTATCGGGGCTCAAACAAAAGAAGGCACTATCGGTATCGGACACACACGTTGGGCTACTCACGGCGAGCCTAACGACGTGAACGCACACCCGCATACTTCCATGAACGGCAAATTTATAATCGTTCACAACGGAATCATCGAAAACTACGCCGTTTTGAAACAAAAACTCATCAAACGCGGTTACACTTTCAAGTCGGAAACCGACACAGAGGTACTCGCAAACTTGATTGAATACATTTACCTTTTCGGCAAGACTTCGGCTGCCGAGGCAGTAAGGTTTGCTTTGAACAAGGTTCAGGGCGCATACGGAATCGGTGTTATCTGCACCGATGAAACCGACAAACTTATTGTAGCAAGAAAGTCAAGCCCGCTTGTAATCGGTGTAGGCGACAACGAATTTTTTATCGGCTCTGACGCAACACCTTTTATAGAATACACTAACAATGTCATTTATCTTGACAACGATAATATGGCGATTTTGACAAAAGGCAAAGTTGACATCAAAACCATCAAAAACGATACTATCGAACCGAACATTCAAACGGTAGACTTCGATTTTGACGAAATAGAAAAAGGCGGTTTTGACCATTTTATGCTGAAAGAAATTTTCGAGCAACCGAAGTCAATTTCTGACACGATACGCGGAAGGGTGGATTATTCGAGAAATTCAATCGTTTTGGGCGGACTTATGCCCGTGATGACAAAAATCATGAACGCCCGCAGAATCATCATCGTGGGCTGTGGCACGTCATGGCACGCGGGACTTTTCGGTGAATACCTTTTTGAAGAATATTCAAGAATCCCCGTTGAGGTGGAATACGCCTCGGAGTTCCGTTACAGAGACCCCGTTATCAATTCTGACGACGTTGTAATCGCTATTTCGCAGTCGGGCGAAACGGCGGACACGCTTGCGGCAATCAAACTCGCAAAGGAAAAAGGCGCAACCGTACTCGGAATCTGCAACGTAGTAGGTTCAAGCATCAGCCGAGAAACCGATGCTGGTGTTTACACACACGCAGGCCCTGAAATCGGTGTTGCAAGCACAAAAGCGTTTACGGCACAGGTTATGGTTTTGGCGATGATGGCTCTTTTTGTCGGAAAGGCAAAATACAACATCAAACCCGAAAAATATTCAGAACTGATAAACGAACTTTTGAGCGTTCCCAAGCAAATCGAACAAATGCTCAAAGACACCTCAGTTGTTGAAAAAATAGCGGACATTTATAAAAACTCGCCTAACTTTATCTATTTGGGCAGAGGCTGCTACTACCCTATCGCACTCGAAGGCGCACTCAAACTCAAAGAGATAAGTTACATTCACGCAATCGGTTATCCGGCTGCCGAAATGAAACACGGACCTATCGCCTTGATAGACGAAAAAATGCCCGTTGTAGTTATCGGCGCAAACAAACGCGGTTACGACAAAATCGTCAACAACGTTCAGGAAGTAAAGGCAAGACACGGCATTGTTATCGCAATTGTAAGGGAAGGCGACACTGAAATCGCCAAAATGGCGGATTACATCATCGAAGTCCCGAACTTCACAACTGCAATCGGCGCGTTGATAACCGTGGTTCCGCTGCAACTTTTGAGTTATTACATCGCCGTTAAGAGGGGTTGTAACGTTGACCAGCCGAGAAACCTGGCAAAATCGGTAACAGTAGAATAATTTATTTTGGGTATGAACAACATCAGAAACTTCTGCATAATAGCGCATATAGACCACGGCAAAAGCACCCTTGCGGACAGACTTTTGCAGTTTACGAAAACCATTGACGAAAGGGATCTTCAAGATCAGGTTCTCGACGACATGGATTTGGAGAGGGAACGCGGTATAACGATAAAATCCCACGCCATTCAGATGAAGTATACTTTTGAAAACCAGGAGTATACCTTGAACCTCATCGACACTCCCGGACACGTGGATTTCAGTTATGAAGTCTCGCGCTCTATTGCGGCGTGCGAAGGTGCGCTTTTGGTTATTGACGCAACACAAGGCATTCAGGCTCAGACGATTTCAAACGTCTATATGGCTATTGAAAACGACCTTGAAATCATACCCGTCTTAAACAAAATGGATATGCCAGCCGCCAAACCCGAAGAAGTAAAAGACCAAATCATCGAACTTATCGGCGGCAACAGAGAAGACATCATCGAGGCTTCCGGCAGAACGGGACTCGGCGTAGAGGAGATTTTGCAGGCTATTGTCAAGAAAGTCCCTGCTCCCAAAGGCGATCCGCAAGCACCGCTTCAAGCCCTGATTTTCGACTCGGTTTTCAATCCTTTCCGCGGTATAATCGCTTATTACAGAGTTTATAACGGCATAATCAAAACCGGCGAACAAGTAAAATTCGTCAATACAAAAAAACAATACGTTGCCGATGAAGTCGGAGTTTTGGAAATGGATCTTTCGCCAAAGAATGAAATTTCCGCCGGAAACGTAGGCTACATTATTTCTGGAATTAAAAACGCCGTCGAAGTAAAAGTCGGCGACACGATAACGCACGTGGAAAACCCGTGTGAAAAAGCAATTGAAGGTTTCGCGGAAGTAAAACCGATGGTTTACGCGGGAGTCTACCCGATAGAAACCAGCATGTACGAAGAATTAAGGACAAGTCTTGAAAAACTGCAATTAAACGATGCTTCGCTCACTTTTGCGCCCGAAAGTTCCATCGCTTTGGGATTTGGTTTTAGGTGCGGTTTCCTCGGAATGTTGCACATGGACATCGTTCAAGAAAGACTTTCGAGGGAGTTTGACATGGACGTTATCACAACAGTGCCAAACGTTAGTTACAAAGTTTTTACCTCAAAAGGAGAGGAAATTGAGGTTCACAACCCCGCAGGTCTACCCGAACAGAAGGCTATCGGACATATCGAAGAACCTTATATAAAGGCCGACATCATCACTAAATCAGAATTTTACGGACCGATAACAAAACTCTGCATGGAAAAACGCGGAATCAAAATAGGCGAACAATATTTAACCTCAGACCGCATTGAGTTAAACTTTGAAATGCCTTTGGCGGAAATCGTTTTTGACTTTTATGACAAATTGAAGTCAATTTCAAAAGGTTACGCCTCGTTTGACTATCACCCGATAGATTACCGCGAGTCAAAACTCGTAAAACTCGATATTCTGCTAAACGGCGAACCCGTGGACGCGATGTCAAGTCTTATTCATGAGTCCAACGCTTACGATTTCGGCAAAAATATTTGTGAAAAGTTGAAAGAACTGATACCACGTCATCAGTTTGACATTGCTATTCAGGCGGCTATCGGCACAAAAATTATCGCAAGAAGCACGATAAAGGCTTTTAGAAAGGACGTTACTGCAAAATGTTACGGCGGCGACATCTCACGTAAGCGCAAACTTCTCGACAAACAAAAGAAAGGTAAAAAGCGCATGAAGCAAATCGGCGACGTAGAAGTGCCACAAAAAGCATTTTTAGCCGTACTGAAAATATAAGTTTAACATCAAAATAATATTAAAAAATAAAAAAAAATTATAATTTTGCAACGTCAAAATCGGATTGAAAAAACAGAAATGAAAAAAGCAAGTACATACAATTATTCATCAGCAGAAATTATAGAAAGGGGCACTATTGTTGCCAAATTAGCAGAAGAAGATTTACAATGTTTTCAAAAATACGGAATTACGCAAAAAGACATAGACATACTTTACAAACGGCTTGACGAATACAAACGTTATCCGGAAGATAGTTTTTTTGCGGAAAAAGTAAAAGCACAGACAAGGGAAAAAAACGAACAAGAAAGCCGTCTGATAACTCAGATACGCAACTTCTTTTTGAGATTTTCAATCATTGTTCCAACTAAAAAGGAAACCAAAAAGTATTTTCCGAGTCAAAAACTCACCGGAATCAAAACAAAGGAATTAGTGGAAATCGGAGAAAAAGTGCTGACAGTTTTCAAAAAATTCAAAGAAAGACTTCTAAAATACGATTTGACGGAGCAAGATATAATGAATATAAAAGTACAAATTTCAGCAACAAAAAAAGTTGTGAAAGCACTCGAAGCAGTACGCCTCGAACGCACCCGCAATACCACAAAACGCAAAGAAATCGGTACAGTCCTCTACGAAAAGATAGCAAGTCTCAGTCATTACGGCAAAACATACTGGAAAGACCGCGATGACAAACGCTACAAAGACTATCTTTTGTACGAAAAAAACTATCTGGAACAAAAACAACGCAACAAAGAACGCGATGAAATGTTCAGAGCCAAAGAGTTAGCGCACAAAAAAGCAAAATTTTAAAAAAAAAGTTCAAAAAAATTTTGTTAATTCAAAAATAAGCACTACCTTTGCACCGTTAAAATTGAACATTTTTTTTGATGGTACCATAGCTCAGTCGGTAGAGCAACGGACTGAAAATCCGTGTGTCACTGGTTCGATTCCCGTTGGTACCACTTTTTAATGGTTAATTAATTGATATGATGGTACCATAGCTCAGTCGGTAGAGCAACGGACTGAAAATCCGTGTGTCACTGGTTCGATTCCCGTTGGTACCACCAAAAATAAAAAGAGATTGCTAAGAAAAAGCAATCTCTTTTTATTTTAATACGCCCTTAAACATAGATATTTCCCATTTACGTATTTTCAAACTATATTTACTATTAACGATTTTCCCGTCCTGAGTATGGTATTTGCACCATTTAAGAAATTCGGTTTCAGGGTCTTCGTTGTTGTCAATTTTCTTTTTTAGCCCGCTGCGCAAATATCGTCCGATGCCTTTCGCGTAAATAAAATGCGCAACAGCCAAAAGCCGGTTGTAAGAAAGATTTTCGGAATGTTTTTCCGCCAAGGCGACACACTTGTTGAAATCCTTCCTCAGCAACAAATCAGCTTGATGTTTTGAAATCTTTTCACCAAACTCCTCGTGCGGCTTTATAACATGACCGTAACCGATTGTCAAATATCCGGCAACACAACGATAGGGCTTTCCGCCGGCAAAACCTTCGTGCTTTTTGATAAAAGCAATCGTCTTTTCATACAAAGCGGCATTTTTTTCAGACTCCAACGGGAAATCCGTCTTTGCAGTCTCTTCTGAAATTTCAGATACCTCCGTTTTTTCAGAGCCATCATAATTTCAAGGCGGCAACTGTACTATAATAGGTACAGGTGCACTAACACTACTCGAATTTAAAACGCCAAAAAACAAAAAGGCAATGTTCAATAATAACTTTTTCATAATGTCTACTTTTTTATGTTCTTAATTCAGTTAATTATAAATTTCTATCGATTTATAATCAATTGAAAAATCTTAAAGGCAAACATTACATTATAAAAAGTAATTATTATTATTCTTTGTGCAAAGTTAAATTAACAAAATATATACTCCAAATTTTTCAAGACTTTTTTGTATTTCAGAAGCAAAAAGATATAAAAAAAAACGACAAAAAGCATATTTTTTTATTACTTTTTGTCGCGTATGTGCTTTATAAACATTATTTGTTAAAAAATACTAAAATCTATCCGTATTTTTCGTTTATTTCGTCCAAAACTTTAAAAATTTCGTCAATATCCATCTCGGTTACAAGTCTCATTCTGTAATTTTTGAAATCAGGTAACGCCTTGAAATACTGCGAATAATGACGACGCATTTCTAAAATTCCACGCTTATCGCCTTTCCATTCCATAGATTTTGTAAGTTGAAGTTTTGCAAGTGCAACCCGGTCTTTCACAGAAAGTTCTTGCGGAAGAATGCCGGTTTCAAGATACTCTCTTACGGTCTTGAAAATCCACGGACAACCAATAGCCGCACGTCCAATCATAATTGCGTCAACACCGTAATTATCAATCATTTGCTTTGCTTTTTCAGGAGAGTCAACATCACCGTTGCCGATAATCGGAATCGTCATTCGGGGATTATTTTTTACTTTGCCGATTAACGACCAATCAGCCTCGCCTTTGTACAACTGCATACGCGTTCTGCCGTGAATTGTCAGAGCCTTGATACCGCAATCTTGAAGCCTTTCTGCCAATTCAACAATTATTTTGCTGTCTTCGTCCCAGCCAAGACGAGTCTTTACCGTTACGGGAATATCAGGAACGGCTTTTACGATTTTTTCCACGATTTCTAACATCAAAGGCACGTTTTGCAAAAGCCCCGCACCATCGCCACGAGTCGCAATCTTTTTGACAGGACAGCCGCAGTTGATGTCTATCAAATCGGGTTTTGCCTCTTTTGCAAGCAACGCTGCCTGAACCATGTGAAGAGGGTCGTGTCCGTAAATTTGAATGCCGACAGGACGCTCATAATCTTCCAAATGCATCTTTTTTACGGTTTTGTCAATATTTCTAACAAGAGCCTCGCTCGCAATAAATTCTGTATACATCAAATCAGCCCCAAACTGCTTGCATATATAACGGAAAGACACATCTGTTACATCTTCCATAGGTGCAAGTATCAGCGGATAACGGTCAATTTCTATATTGCCAATTTTAAACATTTTTTCCCTTATATTTTTATTCGCTTAAAAATCCGTATTCATAAACCTTTGGTTTTATGATTTCACCTAAATCCCAAAGCGCAGATTTTAAGTTTGCCAACAATTCTGTATAATAAGCATCAATAGAACCTGTTTTCATTTTGCCGTTTTTGTCCCGACCCTGAAAAAACTCTTTTATGTCGTAAAGACTTGCGTTTACGTTAGTCGCCTCCATCGTGTGGTAATATTTCCACAACTCACGACCCGCAGATAATACGGCTTTGGCTGTATCGGAAAATTGTAGAGTTACAATTAATCGCGATTCTACCGCCGTATGTGAAAACAAATTAGCATTTGATTTTTCCGCTTTCACTTTTCCAGACAAAAAATCCGACAAAAAATGCGATTGGAATTTTTCTTTTGCATCAACCTCATATTCAGTAAACGGAATCCAATGATTTATACCATTGTTGGACGAAATTCTGTTCTGACTATGAAAAATAGTGTAAATCAAACAGTTGGTTTGAAACTCAAAATCCTTTTCCCATTTTACCTTTGGAGAAAGAAATTGATCGCGATCGTTTAGCCAAGTCTGCTTAATACATTGACGAACACTAAAATACACAGCATTAACAATCAGTGTTTTCGCGTTTATAGCCGAATAATTGTTATGCCGCGTACCTTTATTGTTAATAATACACAAAAATTTGTTGTTTTGAAAATCGGGAGTTGGATTTTCCATATAGCCAACAATATTTTCTGTTTCAGTGTCAAGCCTTTTCATCCAACGGTTGATACTTTCGTGTTTTTCATCGTCAACTTGGTACTTTTTATGACCGAAAAAACTACCATCGGCACTAAAAACATCACATTTGATTTTTTTGAACTTTTCGATTTCGGAAGTATCCCAAATAAAAAAACCAATAGGGAAAGAACCGTCCACATTATCGAAAGTTTTTGCGGGAACTATAAAAAGTTTTTTCAATTTTGCCTGAAAAGCGTTGCGAAAATCTGAAAAATTGGACGCACAAAGAGTTTTCAACTTTGCAAAATTTCCTATTTTACATTGCGACAATTCTTTATAAATACGAATTTGAAATTGTGTAAAAACTTCATTGCTCGCTTTTCCCAGAATATTTTTATATTTTTTGTAAACCATATTAGAGGTTGCAACACCACTTTTGTTACTACCCGTACCTTGAACCGTTGCCGCAGAAGTAGCCTCTTTATAAGGCGGATTGATGTAAATTAGTAATTTTTTACGCCTTTCAGGATCTGAAATAATGTCGTACAAGGCTTGCGGAAGTTTGCCAGAAATTTCCATAATTCCAAAATCCGTTTCAACTTTTACAGAGTTCCCGACAGGCAACAATTCATCATTTAAAAAATCAAACTGAAAAACATGACTTTCCAAAAGGTTTGCACCATTTTTAATTCTCTCTTTCATAACCTCTACATCTTGCTGGTCAAGAGTGGAGGCAAAAATGTTGTATTTGTTGACAAGACCGTTCAAAAGATTTCCTGTCCCTGCACAACAATCCCAAATATAATATTCATCTTGCCAATTTTTGCCCAATTCCCCAGCCAAATACTTCTGCGACAATTCCACCCAAATCTGAGGCGTATAATACGCGCCTTTGCGTTCCCTGACATCTTGCGGCACAAGCAAATCCAAACGCGAAATTATATAATTCCAATAAACGTTTTTCGGCGGACGTTTATAACGTTTCCAAAAATCAGCATATTTTTCCAAACCGCCGTTTTTATAACCAAAAGAATATGTTACCTCCAAGCCGAAATTATCTTTACGCGTCAACTGATAACATTTTGAAGCAGTTGAATTAAAAGATATGAAAAAATCCGGGTACGCTACTTTGTCGTCGCTAATATCGGTTGTATCGTTGTCATCAATATTTAATTCAGACAAAAAGAAGTCGCGGTCATAAATATTATAGTTTTTTTTGAGTTTTTCCCAGTCGGCGTTAATCGAGGGCATTACCATTTCGCGCCACTTCTGATAAACAAATATAAAATTGTTCTTGTCTATCAGAGTTGACAACAACGAACCGCCTTCAACAAAATTTTGCTCTATAAAATTATGAATTTCATCGTCGTCCTTGCCAAAATAAAACTTTAAAATATTATCCTTATTGACTGTTTTTTTTATCGTCGCAATAGTTTTTTCATCTACGTTGGACGGGGTTTGCGACCAGTTGAAATCGTTGAGCGCGTAAACCGGCAAAACAGCATTATACTCCACAAAAGCAATTTTTTCGCTGTCAAAACAGCCAATAAATTTCGGAGGCAAAAGATTGTAAGCATCTTGCTTGATAGTTACGATAAGTTGCGCCAACATTTTATAAATGTCGGTCGGCGACTGTTTAGCCTCCGCCCACAACAAATATTCGGAATTAATTTTCCCTGAAACTTTTACAGTAAAATCAATCCGTTTTATAATGTCTGTGCAGTCAAATTTTTTAAAATACCTGATTGCCGTCTTGTTTTTGAGTTCCTCTTCCAACATAAATCCGCCGTAAAAAAATATTTCAAAATTTAACTGCAAATTTAACAAACTTTTTTTGAAATCCGAAATCAAATTTTTATTTTTGCAGCGACTGAAAACTTTAAAGAAAATGACGGATTTTTTAATAGACTTGTTCAGCGATTTGTCAGAATATTTCATCTCCACTTTTACAGGGTGGGATTTGAGTTACGAAACCGCTGAAACCCTCAAAAACATCATCAACATGATTCTGATACTATGTGTCAGCGCAATAAGTTGGGTGATAGCCAAATGGATAATCGTAGAGGCGGTTCATAAAATCGTTATGAAAACCGACAACAAATATGACGACGAACTCGTAAGATTCAAAGTTGTAGAGCCGCTGAGCCAGATTTTTCCGGCAATTTACATCTATTATCTGATACAGTTTGCAATTTCCGATGGAGAGTGGGTAGGCAGAATCAGAACGTGGTGTTTTACTTGGAACGTTTTTTCGGGAATGTTAATCCTCATGCGGGCTATCGACTGCATACAGTCTATCATAGACCAAATTTTGGAGGAACAGCACAGAAAATTCTCAACACAAGGCTACAAACAGGTTGTAAAAATCGCGGTCGGAATAATCGGCGGTCTTATGATGATTGCCGTTTTGACGGGTCAGGATTTGTGGAAGTTGATTACCGGCTTAGCAGGTATGTCGGCTGTCTTGATGTTTGTTTTTAAGGATTCTCTTTCGGGATTCATTGCCTCAATACAGTTATCAAGTCTCAACATGGTAAAAATGAACGACTGGATTAGAATCAACAACCGCAACATTGACGGAAACGTCGTTGACATAACCCTTAACACCGTAAAAGTCAGGAACTTCGACAACTCGGTTTCTACCGTTCCGACGGCGGCTCTGATGAATGAATCGTTCATCAACTTTTCTAACATGCAGGAAATGAAAGCCCGCAGAATGATGCGCACGATTATGATTGACGCCGACAGCGTTGAAGTCGCAAAGCCGGAATTAATCGAAAAACTCAACGCAAAATTCAAAACGCTCCCACGCTGGACGGATTACGTTAACTCTCGGCTAAAAGCCTCTGAAAATTACGACGATACGGTAAAAGATTTCACAAAACGCGAAATCACCAATCTCGAACTTTTCAGAAAGTACATAGAATTTTACATCAGAGCCAATTTTCAGGAGTTTGTCAAATACAAACCCGTTACCGAAACCGATGAAAACGGCAATATCAAACAAGTATATTATGTTGACAAAGAATTGTTTACAGAAATTCATGGAAAATTTACCGCCAACGAATATCTCTCCGAGAACAACGGCGAGTGGAAGATAAACGATTTCAGAAAATTCGTCCAAAAAAATTCAGACCTGAATTACAGCCGCAATTATGCCAAAATGGACGAAAACAAAAGACGGGAACTTCTCGAAAGAGTTTTCTTGGAAGAAGACACAAAAGACCCCGGAACTTATTACCCTTTCCGTTTCAGACGCAAGGACATGTATATCAACAACGAAATCAAGGATTGGGTTTATCCACAGCGTTTTATTAAAAAAGAAGGCACTTTCGTAGAAAACGGACACTTGATGGTGCGACAAATGCAGCAGACAGCAACCGGAATCCCTCTTGAAGTCTATGCTTTTACAAAAATAACAGAATGGGCAAGTTTTGAGGTCGTTCAATCAGAATTTTTTGAACATTTGTTCTCGATTATAAAAGAGTTTGGACTGAGAACATTTCAGTTCACAAAAACGGAAGATTACCAAAAGGTAATCGCAAACTAAAAATCAAAAAAAATCAGGAAACGTACAAGGAAAAAATGTTAAAGAGAACAACAATATCTCTTTTTGCTATATTTGTTTTTTTAGGGGTTGTATTATGGAGCGGTTGCTCAGAAGAAGACGGAGAGTCCGATTTGGGCGTATTGCGCACCATACCGACCGATGCCGGTGCAGTTGTCAAAATATATGACATCGAAGGTCTTATGCTGACCCTTAACAAAAATAGCGTTATATGGCAGGAGTTCCTCCGTCTTAAATACATGACGGAGGCAGACCGCATTATGAAAACTGTTGACTCCGTTATAAAACGCACCCCTATTATAGGTAGCATTTTGCACAAAAAAGAAATAGCAGTATCCTTTCACAAACACGGGAAAGACAAAGTTTCGGTACTCGCAGGATTTTGCACCACAAAAAAAGAGGCTACCGATTTAGGAACTGCCATTTCTAAAAATGCCAAAAACAAAAATTTCAAATTCTTCAACCAAAAATATGACAACGTTATAATATACGTAGTGTGTTCCCAAGACAACAAAGAAATAGCCGCTTTTGCGTATCTGAAAGGCTTTTTTGTGATTTCACATTCCAAAATGCTACTTCAAGCCTCCGTCCGACACATCAACAACGGCAGCAAAATAACCGGCGGCGGCAAAACCTTAAAAGAACTTCTCGCCCCAGCCGGCAGAGGTTCCTACGCAAGCATTATTGTCAACTACAAAAGCCTAAACGAGATTTTCAAAAGCGAACTCAACACGCAAAACTATTCATCCGGCATTGCTAATTTTGCTGATTGGTCTGTCCTTGATATAAAAATAGACTCAAAACACATTATGTGCAACGGATATACCGCTTACGGCAAAAACGATATGGAATACCTAAGCGTATTTGAAGGTCAAAACGAAACCGACAACGACTTTTTGAAATATTTGCCCTCAAAAACAATCTGCTATTCGTCGGCAGGAATTTCCGATATGCCGACTTTTAAAGACAAATACATTAATTTTTTGAAAGCAAGGACTACGTACACACAATTCAACAATTTTGAAAACGCTTTTGAAAAAGAATACAAAGTAAAATTAAGGGACGAAATATACAAACTTTTTACGACCCGCGTAACAGAGTTTACTTGCGACTACGCCTTAGCAGGCAGAGGCTCAGATAATTACACTGCCGCAGAATTGGAAGACGAAGATGCCGCAAAACAGTTTTTTACAGGGCTTCTAAAAGAATACTGTCAGAAAAGAAAAACCGAATACTCAAAAAACGTTACGGAACTTATTTCAGTAAAAGGCAAAAAATATTATGTATGTCAATGTCCGTTCATAAAAAAAATTATTCCGATGTATTTCGGCAACTTGTTTTCAGGCGAATACGAATGTTTTGTGATTTTCAACGGCAAAATCATTTTCGCTAAAAACACCGCTGCAATCCGCGAATACATCAACGCAATAGAAAACGGCAAAACCCTTGACAAAAACGCTAATTACGAAAACTTCAAAGACCTCACCGTCTCTGAAAGCAACGTCTCATGCTATACCGACATCACATACTCTTTTGAAAAAATAATGTCGTACCTATCAGCACAGAATGCCGCACAATGCAGAAACGAAAAAACACGTCTGAACCCTTTTAGAAACTTTTCGCTGCAATACGGCAAAGCAGACAGCAAATCAAGGGTGCTGACAACTTTTGCGCTGCAATATACCGATAGGTTTGACTCCGAAAGAGCCGTTTCGTGGATAACACCCGTAGACTCCGTCGTAAGAGGAAAGCCGCAAGTGTTAAGAAACGAAAAGACCGGCGAAAAAATCGTCTTCATTCAGGACGAAACCCTAAAAATATACCTTTTTGACAAGGACGGCAAAAGATTGCAAATGAACAAAAAACAGTTGGCAGAGCCCCTCAAAGGCGAGGCAACGGCAATCGACTATTACGGAAACGGAAATGTTCAATACCTTTTTGCAACGGACAACTTTTTGCACTTAATCAATCAAAAAGGCGAATACATAGATAATTTTCCCGTAAAACTGCCAGCACCGCTTTCGGCTGAAATCTCGGTTTTTGACTATGAAAACAACGGCAACTACCGTATTTTTGCGCCATGCTGCGACAGAAAACTATACGTCTACACCAAAGACGGCAAAATGTTGGATGCTTGGACACCGTTTCAGACCAACGACAACATCATTACGCCGGTACAATATTTCAACATCAACACGATGGAATATTTGGTGTTTGCTGATAATCTAAAAACTTACATTCTAAACCGCAGGGGCGAAGTAAGAATCAATGTTACAGACAATTTTCCGAAGTCAAAAAACTCGCTCTTTTATGCCGAACAGCCGAGCGGTGAAGAATATCCGTACTTTGTTACAACAGGGTCTTCGGGCGAAATAAAGCGCATAAGAATGGACGGAAGTTGCAGAGGCGGCATAACTTCAAAACACTATTCAGCAAACCACTATTTTGTGGCAGCAGATATAAACCAAGACAAAAAAAACGAATACATCTTTACTGATGATAAACTTTTGGAAGTCTTTACAAACACCGGCGAAATTGTTTTCAGTTGCATTTTGGATTCCAAAATTACCTCCAAACCGCTGATTTTTAATTTTCCGTCCGGCACAAGAATAGGCGTAGTATGCGCAGGCGAAAACAAAATCTACCTCTATGACTCCAAAGGGAAACTCTGCAAAGGTTTTCCCCTGAACGGAGCAACAGAGTTTTCGATTTCAAAACTTGACAACAAAGACAAATTCAGCGTTTTGACCGGCGGCAACGAAAACTTTTTATACAATTACCACATAGAGTAAGTTTTTTACATTTTTTCAAAAATGTTCGTATAATATTGTGTCCCGGTCTGCCGAGCAAACAACTCACCAAGTTTTTTGAAATTATCGTTCTTAGTAAAACAGTAAGAAATTCTGCAACATTTCAGCATAACATAATAAAACGAATTTTGCGGAATATTGTCAAAAAACGAGTCTATATTTTCAGTATATATTTCAGTGGCCTTGTTGGTATTTTTCTGTTCTAACAACGCATAGGCGTATTGAAGATAGTGCATCGGTGTCAAAAAGGATATTTTTTCGGACATATCCCTAACAACCGAATAACAGCCCGTCAAAATCAGAAAATCAAGCAGAATATACTCAACCCGCATAAACCTACGTTTTTGCGCATAATAAACAACAGCAAAGTCAAAAACATCTTTCATTATCTTACTCTCCACGCGAGAGTAACACGAATAATTAAACAACAATTCGCAAGAGATAAAAAGCAAATACTGAAAACCGTCTTCAACATCAAAATCAAGATCCTCAATTTGAGAATACAAAATAGCAACCTCAGCCTTATCGCACCGCAAAAAAGCCTCCAACATCTTGAAACACAACACTAAAAGTTTGTCTCCACTTTTTTTCTCCCGCTTTAAATATTCGTCAAGATACTCTAAAACAAAACCGTTATAAAAATCCAAATCAACGTACTCTTTAAGATAAAAAGCACTTTCCGCATCAGAAAGCAAAAGATTGCCACTGATTTCGGGATATGACTTTACTAAACGGCAATACAGACTTTTAAGAGTAAATTTATCATCAGGGACTTTCACATACATGTCAATTATATGAAACATCTTTTTCAAAATGTCAACTCTGCTCTCGTCAAAAGCATAACGGATAAACCAAGAAAAAAGTTTGGTTTTCATTGCGGGATTTTCTTCATAAAAAGACGAAACCTCCAAAAACAAACTTTCAGAAATACCGAACTCACTACGCCAATATTTAGAAAGATGATAATCAAAAAACTCTTCGTAAGTAAATTTTACGACCGAGCGTTTTTGACCGAACTCCCCTACTTCTTCGTCTTCCGACAATATACCGCAAGAAACAAGCATAAGGAATTCCTTTCCGTATTCGTCAATAAGTTTTGTTAACCGCCCTTTATCGGTTTTAGGCGTATCAAAGCCGTAATGTGTGGTGAAAAGAAAAAAATCAACAAAGCGTTTGCACCTATAATCCCCCATATAAGACTGCGTATAAATATCGAACACGTCGGTTTGAGTAAGATTCTTTTTAGATGACTTTATCAAAAGTTCCAAACTTGAAGGAATCCTAAAACTGCCTTTTATACAGAAGTTTACCAAATATTCCAAATTCAAAATAGTAAGCGCGTCACAATTTTTCAAAACGCTTATAGCCTCATCATAAGTTAGCAGCGGTATGTTTGCATAAGCCGTTGTATTCAAATTCCAATCAGCCTTAAACCAACAGCAGCGGTTGCTTTCCGTAACAGACTGACAAACTTTCAGCCAAACAGAAGGCGTGATTGTAATGACGGTTTTGAAATATTTAACGTCTTTGTAAAGAGCCGTTATACTAAGCACTGAATCAAGAACTTCAACAGAAGACACATCGTCCAAAACAAGAATCAAACGACCGTTCAAGGCTGCGGGCTTTGACTCAAAATATTCCTTGTAACTCATTTTGCCGCCCAAGCCGAGAAACGCAGAAAGAACGTCTTTCAGATTGTCGTTCAACACGTTAAGCGGACTGTCGGAAGAACAGTTGAAAAACCACAAAACATCGTTTGAGGTTTTGTCGGTTTTCAAAAAGTCATCAACATAATGCAAAACGGTAGTAGTTTTCCCCATTCCGTCAGGAGCAATAATAGCGTATGCGTTTTCCTCTGTGGAGAAAAATTCTTTAATTACCGGCCCAAAAAAATTCCGCTTTATAGTTTTTTCAAAACCAATACCGCTACGATTTTTCAAATATGAAACCGTACTGCGAGAAATCTTGTCAGCCGAAACTTTCAACTGCGTCCAAATCAAAAGGTTTTTGGCATTTTTTTTATAATCATCTTTATGAAAAATAAAATCATCAAAATCCTTAAAATTAAGATAATTAGCCAAGGAATTTAATGTGTATTTTGAAGGATTAAAAGCGGAGTTTACAAGATTCCACAACCTCTTAATAGTGGTTTCGCTAACCTTACAGCCCGTCTTTTCAAACACAACCTGCGACAACTCACCACAATCTTTGGCGTACAAAACCCTCCTGCCAAATTTACTTTCTACACTCTCCTTCAATAATTTGACATCCGCAAAGTCTAAATTTTCCATACTGCAAATATAAACTTTTTTCACAATATAGCAAATATTAATAAATGTTAAAATTTGCAGAAAGTATTAAACTTTGGGGATTTTCTCCGAATATTACCCCGCTAAAAAGCCATAAACTTAATCCGGAATAGTTCCATTATAAAATTACCTGAACTCTAAACAACAAAGCAAATTTTGAAGCACCAGGATTGTCAAGATGCGAAAACCTCCAAACTCCGTCAACACGGAAAAACTTGAAAATATTTTCCACTCCGACACCAGCCTCAAAATACGGTTTATTGACATCGCCCAAAGAACTCGGAAAATCCATCAACGCTTTTTCACGGCAATTTTTGTCGCTAATATCACCGATAAGACCCTTAGCATAAACGATTTCCCTCCATTTGAGTTTTCTTAAAAGCGGAATTCTGTTGAAGAAAAAGCCGTTGAAATGATGCTCAAAAGTTGCGCTAAAATACGTATCGGAGGCAAATTCATAAAGGTTCATCAAATTAAACGCATATTTGTCAAAAGCGTAAGTTTCGTTGCCTTCATGAAGTTTGAGCAGAGGAAACGGCACTGTCCCCAAAACCTTTCCCGCTTCAAAAATACAAGTTAGTTTGCCGAAAGGATTGATTGCCACTTTCTTAGTTAACGTCGCAATAAAACGGTAATAATTGTTGGTTTTACCCTGATTGTTCCAAAAGCCGGCCATCGCCGTTATGTCAAAAGCAGGAAATTCACTGCCCATACTTGACCGTAGGAATGCTCCCTCAACAAATTTTTCGTTATAACAAAAATGAAGTTTGTAATATAATTCTACGCTCTTTATGTCCCTAAAAACCAAATCCTTGGCTTTGTTTTGAAAGACAATATATTTTGTTGGATAAAGTTGACGATATTTTACACCGAAGTCGTTGGCCAAGCCCCAAAAATACTCGTGACTATAAGTTAAATACCCTTCCCTTACCGGCAAAAGATGTCTATTCGGATGTTTTGACAACATGGACGAAAGAATATTATCCTCAGAAAAAGCATTGTTAGACTGTCCGAGTTGCTCCATATCGTATTTATAACCGCCTTCAAGCGTGCGACGGGGACGCTTGTTGAGAAGGTAAAGAACATCCGCTCCGTACTTAAATTTTTGATCTTTGAAACCGTATGCGCCGTATGCTGAAAGCATTATTTTCTTGGAAAACTCGTTGCTCGTTCTGCCGCCAAGACGCAATCTCCAACCTTCTATCTCGTTGTGTGAAAGGATTTTGTAATAAGGTCCGTATTCAAAATTACCGTGTTTCCAATATCCGCCGATAAACATCTCAACCGTATTGGTAACAGTTTTAAATACGGGAACTTCCTTAATGGAGTCTACCATTTCGTAAATGTTAAGTTCCTTTTGCGTAAGTTTTTCGTGTCGAGAAGCGTTCCAATACGAAGAATCCTTGTGCATAGCATCTTCAAGAATTTCCGTCTCGTTGGTTGACGTTGCGCTGAAAAAATTTTCGTCAAAAACAGGATTTATCTCAATATTTTTCCTCATCATGGTCTTTTTTCCGAAAAATCCCATCGTAGAATCGGTCATATTAAAATCCATAAACATCTCCTCTTTGTTCAAAAACCACACGGAATCGATTTTTTCGTATTCCTGAGAGATAATCATGTTGTTTATATAGTTGAGATTGACATCATTAGCCATTTTTGCAGTAACTTTTTTGACAGCCCACGTTGTGTCGTTAATCCACATATCGCCGCTGAAAGTATACGTCTGCTTGAATTTCGGTTTAAAAGACAGGTGATAAAGATAACTTCCGTCTTGATAAACGCTGTCCAAAAGATAAAACTTATAATTAGCCTTCCAATAATCCGAAAGCGGCGAAACAAAATCGTGTCCGAAAGCCGGAATATAATTTTTATAAATGTTGACATCAAGATACATCTGCCCCGTATACTGCGAAATAGAATTGTTTTCAACACCCGAAATTTTGGAGGCTTTTATCACTTCTTTCTTTTTTGACGGGTTGCTCTTGTGGTAAACATCCGAAATAGTTTCCGTTATCATTACCGGCAAATAAACTTTTCCCGTCTCGGCAGAAGTGTCAGCATAGTTGAAAACAAAATTAAAATTCTTCATAAACATCTTGTCCGACCAATCGTCTCTGATGTTATTGATATCGAGTTCCATTTTGTTGTAAACCTCATATTTGTAACATTCAAACTTTTCGGGATTGTTTTTTTTGCGGTTTGCGGCAACGTTTCGCATGATTCTCCACGCCGGATTTTCGCCCGGAGTTACAACAATTTCATCAAGTTCGAGATTATTAGGAGAAAGTTTTATGTTAACCTCCTGATAGGCGTTACGTTTTAGAATTTCAACATGAGGCGTATAACCAACCATTGAAAACTCCAAAGAATCAGTATTGATATGTGCCTGAATGAAAAAATTTCCGTCCACATCAGTAATCGTGCCGACAGTAGTACCTTTGAAAACAATATTTACAAACGGCAACGGCTCGCCAGTTTCGGAATCAGAAACAGTACCCCTGACTTTGGTCTGAGCGTTAAGATTTAAGGCCGAAAAAAAACATAATATAAAAATGTAAAAGCATCTCATAATTTTCAAAATTAAAAAACCGCTGCAAAGTTAAACAAAATTTCTGAAAAGGTTTCAAAAAAATCAATCCTCCTTCCATCTTGCAAACAGCCCGGCCAATATTGTACCTGAAATGGAATGATAAGCACAAGAGATTGCGCAAGGAAGTACACAAAGTACGGAATCAGGATTTGAACCGTTTACAAAAAACTCCGAGGCCAACACTGTTGCCATACCTGCATTCTGCATTCCAACTTCGATTGAAAGTGTCTTTTTCATAGCCAATGGAAATTTAAACAGCCTCCCGACATTGTAGCCAAGCACATAACCTATACCGTTGTGCATAAAGACTACTGCCAAAACCAAAAAGAACAGCACAACGCCGTTAGAAATTAATTGAGGCTGTACCTGACTTACTACGCCGCCGACAATCAATGCCAATCCAATGACGCTACACCCCGGCATTATAGATTGTAACGTCTTGAAATTCTGAGATTTGCCGACAATATAATTCAACAAACAGCCCAACGAAACTGGCAAAATCGTTACTAACAAAATGTTCAGGAACATTCCGATGGTATCGACATTGATAGTTGTGTCTGCCAACTCCCAAACTAAAAAAGGGGTCATAAGCGGTGCGAGAAGCGTGGAGACCGTTGTCATTCCCACTGAATACGCCACATCGCCTTTGCAAAGAAACGACATTATGTTACTGGAAACACCTCCCGGACAACAGCCCACTAATATGATTCCGACTGCAAGATAAGGATTTAGTCCGAAGATTTTTGTAAGACCAAAGGCTAAAAACGGCATCACCGTAAATTGTGCTACTGCACCGATTGCGATGTCCTGAGGTCTTTTTAACAAAATCTTAAAATCATCGGTAGAGAGAGTCAGCCCCATCGTCAGCATTATAAAACCTAAAATCACCGACGATATATTACCTCTTACCCACGAAAACATTGTCGGCAACAAAAACGACAACACCGCCGTTGCAATCACAATTTTAGAAGCATTACGGCTAATAAAGAGAAGTAGTTTCATTTCAATTCATATTTTTTGCAATGCAAAAATAGAGATTATATAAATAAAAAGTACAGATTTGGCATAAACTTTTTTTGCAATCCCCAAAAATTCTCCGTACCTTTGGCCTTGCGTTAAACAAAACCATTATACACTATGCCCGACAACTCATTACAACCCATCAATATCGAAAACAAAATCCTCGTAATCAGGGGACAACAAGTGATGCTCGACCGTGATTTGGCGGAGTTGTACGGCGTGGAGACAAAAGTCCTCAACCAAGCCGTAAAAAGAAACATCGAGAGATTTCCCGAACGATTTATGTTTCAATTAGATAATTACGAATATACATCTTTAAGGTCACAAATTGTGACCTTAAAGAATGACATCAACGAGAGTTTACGCGGCAAACATTCAAAATATCTCCCTTATGCCTTTACGGAGCAAGGTTGTGCAATGTTAAGTGCAGTGCTCAAAAGCGAAACCGCCATCCAAGTCAGCATCAAGATAATGGATGCCTTTGTTGCAATGCGGCATTTTGTTCAAAACAACGCTCAAATTTTTGCCGAACTCAAATCAATGCGACAACATCAGATTGAAACCGACATCCAACTCAACGAAACTAAACACCGCATCGACGAGCTCTTTGACCGTATGGACAAATACGCCATCGACGACACTCAGGGCATATTCTTCCAAGGTCAAATCTTTGACGCATACGCCAAATTTGAGAGTTTTTTGCAATCCGCCACAAAAGAAATTATCTTGATAGACAACTACGTGGATTTAAGCGTATTACAACGCCTTACCAAAAAGCAACCGAGAGTTAATGTTACCATCTACACAAAGATCAACACCCCACTCACCGCACAAGACATTCAAACTTTCAACGCCCAATACCCTACCCTAACTGTCAGGCAAACCACCACAATGCACGACCGTTTTCTGATTATCGACAACACCACCCTTTACCACATCGGCGCATCACTAAAAGACTTAGGCAAAAAGTGCTTTGCATTTGAAATATTGGATTCATCGCTGATAACGGCAATAATGGGAAACTTGTAATAATTTTTTTTTGCAATCCCCAAAAATTCTCCGTACCTTTGCCCTTGCATAGAAAGCAACAACCAAAATGATAAACCGATACTTCTATAAGTCATCATTAAACGAGTTTATTACATCATCGTTTGACAAAATTTTTGGACAGATCGCGTTGAATGATGAAGGAGATAGTGTCGCTGAACAAAAATATGCTTGGAGGGATGAAATAGAAATCCTTAAAACTACATTAAAACCCTGGCAATTAGATAATTCTGAAATAATTTTTGAATATTCCATACCAAGACTCGGCAAAAGAATTGATGTTGTTTTACTTCTGAAAGGGATTGTTTTTGCAATAGAATTCAAAGTTGGGCAGTTTGAATACTTACAGTCTGATATGGAGCAAGTTATGGACTATGCTCTCGACTTAAAGAACTTCCATTTGGATAGCCACGACAGGACAATTGTTCCAATACTGGTGGCAACAGAAGCGCCTGAAAGTAGTTGCAAACTGTTAATGTCGGTTTATAACGACTCAATTTACAATCCACTCTTAACCAACTCGCACAAACTGCAAGAATTGATAAACGCCGTGTTGACCAAAGAAAGCGCTAATCATCATAATCTCAACATCGAAAAATGGGCAGTAAGTAGATATTCGCCCACACCTACAATCATAGAAGCCGCAAGTTCTCTATATCTCAACCACTCTGTTGAAGATATAACTCGACACGAGGCAGCGGGCAACGCATTGGAAGCCACCACAGATTTTATCCTAAAAGTTATAGAATCGAGCAAACAAAACAATGAGAAAAGTATCTGTTTTGTTACAGGAGTGCCCGGCGCAGGCAAAACGCTTGTTGGATTAAATGTTGCCATCAAACAATCACTAAAAAATGAAAACTCCGACAACGAACGCAATTTGGCTGTTTATTTATCGGGCAATGGTCCACTCGTAACAGTTTTGACGGCTGCATTGGCCAAAGACAAACAACAAAAAGAGCATCTCAAAGGTAATAAATGCAACCTCACCGACGCCAAAAGAGAAGTATCACAATTTATACAAATCATTCATAGATACCGTTCCAACATGTTGGCAAAAGTAAAACTGCCAATTGAAAACGGCAAATTAGAAATTGACGAATCAAAATCCATTGCACACCAAACCGCAGGGCATGGCGAAGTAGAACACGTTGCAATATTCGACGAAGCACAACGGTCATGGAATCACGAACACCTGGCTGCATGGCTGTCAAAAGGTGGAAGCCGTGGTGGCATGAAAAAAATCCCTGATTTTCCGATGTCCGAAGCCGAATTCCTGATTTGGTCGATGGATTTAAGAAAAGATTGGGCTGTAATAGTTTGCCTTGTTGGAGGCGGACAAGAAATAAACTCAGGAGAGGCAGGCATAGGCGAATGGATAAGAGCTGTCAACGACACATTCCCAAAATGGAAAGTATATCTATCAAACAACCTTACCGACAAAGAATACGCCGAAGGTAATATCAAACAATTGATTAGCAACAACAAAAACGCAACACAAGTAGAGCAATTGCACTTGTCGGTTTCCATGCGTTCATTCCGCGCCGAGAATCTATCCAAATTTGTACACTTAGTTTTGGATAGAGACCTCATCAACGCACAAAATGTTTACAAAAACATCAAGGATAAATACCCAATCGTATTAACCCGCAATCTCGACAAAGCCAAAGAATGGTTAAAATCAAAAGCAAGAGGTTCAGAGAGATACGGACTTGTAGTATCATCCCAGGCATATCGTTTAAAACCGTTGGCAATAGATGTAAGGTTGCAACCCGATGTTGAAAATTGGTTTTTGGCTGATAAAAACGACATTCGCTCCTCGCTATTTTTGGAAGATGCCGCCTCAGAATTTGATATTCAAGGATTGGAATTGGATTGGACATGCTTGGTATGGGACGGCGATTTTAGATACACCGAAAATGGATGGGACCACAACGCCTTCAAGGGTTCCAAATGGCAAAAAATCCGCAAGCATGAATCACAACAATATCAATTGAACGCATATCGTGTTCTAATGACACGTGCCCGTCAAGGCATGATTATTTGCGTTCCTAATGGCAATCCAAAAGACGCCACACGTTTGCCAGAATTTTATGACAGCACTTTCAATTACTTAAAATCCATCGAATTAGAAGTAATCTAAAAAAAACAATAGTCTTTAATCGAGGAGAAATTTGCATTGTTTTCTAAAACATCCTCCAAATCTGCCTGGAGTTTTTATACTATAGTATCGTTTGGAAATTTTACCACACCATCGCTGACTATTTTGTTAATTTACGTATCCCACTTATTCTATTTTTTGCAAAATTTTTTCTAACTTTGCCACGCGGAATTTTACCCGAAAAGATCATGAAATTTACCGACATACACAAAGTGTTGCTCCTGGGGTCGGGAGCGTTGAAAATTGGCGAGGCAGGCGAGTTTGACTACTCCGGCTCGCAGGCCCTCAAAGCACTCAAAGAGGAAGGCATCGAGACCGTCCTCGTGAACCCAAACATCGCCACTGTG
>JAEEGL012542796.1_pt1 | contig 35965 bp, 29 predicted proteins | sample 9134231 | NCBI WGS metagenome assembly JAEEGL01 (sample SAMN16246548, study PRJNA631951) | gut metagenome | biome: gut microbiome; feature: rumen; material: fiber-attached | host: Bos | place: Iran: Karaj | collected 2018-10
AATGATTAGAGAAAATTGTCTGACACATGATATTGGGTATGTATTTTTTGACTATATCTTTATTAATCCGATGTTACTTGCGGAGTTTAGAGGATTTAATATTAGAAACGATGAAGCTTTGTTAATGTTTTCGACCGCGTTGAAGGATTTAGCGATTGAGCTGAATGTCGCGGTATTTACTTCAACTCAAGTTAATGCAAGGATTGAGGATAATAGAGATATTAAAAATGAAGGAGTTATCGCAGGTAGCCGTAGTATCATCAATAAAGCAGATAATGCTTGTGTTTGTACTAGACCAACCAATGAAGAATTAGAAGTATTAGATAAACTTTCAATTCAGAAACCGAACCTTGTAACAGATGTTTTTAAGGTTAGAAGTGGTGCTTGGACACAAGTTCGTATTTGGTCTTACTTTGACGGCGGCACAATGAAAAAAAGAGATTTATTTATAACAGATAGTAGGTTAGAGCCAGTTCAAGATTTCTTTAATGAAGATGAAATTAATGTTGTATCTTGGGAAGTTGAAGAAAATAAAAAAGAAATTGGAGAATTAATTGATAAGTTGAATAAGGAACTGAAAGATGGATTGGAATAAAGTAATTGAAGATTTAACTGAACAAGATATAATTGATTTAATGAGGTATTTTGGAGTTAACGATTATAAGATGACTCCAGAAGCAATTATTTTCCCTACTATTTGTCATAATGCTGATGTTGAAGGCGCCTCAATGAAGCTTTATTATTATCGGGATAATCATTTCTTTTATTGTTATACCGAAGATGGTGGTATGAGCGTTTTTAAGTTTATCGAGCAAGTTTATAAAACGCGCGGCATTGACTATGATTGGTATAATGATGTTTATCTTTTGGTAACAAAAGGAAAAAGAAAAGAAGGACTTCAAATTGAGAAAAGAGAACTTCTTGGTGATAAGTATAAACGAAGAGAGCGCGAGCGACAGTTGGAAGTCTATCCAGATGGAGTATTAGATGTTTTTGAAAAAATTTATCCCACTCAATGGATAGAAGAAGGAATCTCGACGACAACAATGGATAAGTTTAATATTCGGTTTTCAATTTCTCAGAATAAAATTATTATTCCGCATTATAATGAAAACGGAAAATTAGTTGGAATTAGAGGGCGGGCGCTGAATACGTGGGAAATTGAAAATATAGGTAAGTATATGCCAGTTCAGATTGAACAAAAATGGTATAAGCATCCATTGAGTCTTAACTTATATGGATTAAATTGGAGCAAAGAAAACATAAAGAAATTTGGATATGTTTTTCTTTTTGAAGGCGAAAAGAGCTGTCTTTTATTAGATGGATTTAAACGACCTAATTGTGGAGTTGCAGTTTGCGGCAGTTCAATTAATAAGTTTCAAATTGATATTCTAATGAAGACTTGCGCGCCGAAAGAGTTTATAATTTGTTTTGATAAAGAAGAAGAAGGACTTGAAGATAAATATTTTAATAAGCTGAAAAAGTTAGGAGAAAAATATTCTAATTATGGGAATTTTTCTTTTATATATGATTTTCATAATAGGTTAGAAATGAAAGATTCTCCGGTTGATAAGGGAGAAGAAGTCTTTAATCAATTACTCAAGGAAAGGGTGAAAATTAGGTGATATATGTTACGGGAGATACTAATGGTTCCATGACACTGAATAAATTGAGTTCAGGTAATTTTCCACAAGGAAAAGAGCTTACGAAAGATGATTATGTAATAATTTGCGGAGATTTTGGACTTGTTTGGAGCAATAATGGAGAAGACTACTGGTGGCGCCATTGGCTTGATGAAAAGCCTTGGACCACATTGTTTGTAGATGGCAACCACGAAAATTTTGAGTTACTCTATCAATTCCCTTCTCAAAATAAGTTTGGAGGAATTGTGCGCCAAATTAGCGACTCTATTTTCCATTTAACAAGAGGACAAGTTTTTACTATTGATGATCTCAAATTCTTCACAATGGGCGGCGCTACTTCACACGATAAAGGGTTCCGGCGCGATTATGTCACCTGGTGGCCACAAGAAATGCCAAATTATGCAGAATATGAAGAAGCTCTTTATAATCTTGAGCAAAATAAGTGGAAAGTTGATTATATACTGACACACTGCGCGCCTGCTTCAATTCAAAAAGCAATTAGCCAGTCTTATCAGCCAGATGTATTGACACTTTTTTTGGAGCAGATTGCTGCGCAGACCAGTTATAAAAAGTGGTATTTTGGTCATTATCACATGGACTTTTGCATACAAAAATTTCAATGTTTATATAATAATATAGAATTAATAGGAGGTAATGATGAAATATCGCTTAGTAAATGAAAATTTCAAAGAAAATTATGGCAAGAATTTACTCCGTGCGAGAGGCATTTTAAACATTGATGCCTTTTTGAAGCCGGTAGAACAAGTTTGTTTACAGAGCTATGATCAGCTTGATAATATTACGGCTGGTGCGAATATTCTTCTTGGGGTGCTAGATGAAGGCAAACCAATTTTGATAATTGTAGATAGTGATGTTGATGGCTATACATCTGCCGCAATTCTTTATCAATATATTGAGGATAATTTCCCTGGGGCAAATATTCATTATCGTCTTCATTCTGGAAAGCAGCACGGTCTTGAAGACCATATTGATGATGTCTCTGAAGAAGATTGGGGATTGGTAATCTGTCCAGACTCAAGCTCAAACGATAAAGAATATCACGAGAAGTTAAATTGTCCTGTCCTTATTCTTGACCACCACGAACTTGATTGCGAAGTCAGCGCCAATGCCATTATTATTAACAATCAAACTTCTGAGCTATATCAGAATAAAGAATTAACTGGTGCTGGAGTAACTTATCAGTTTTGTAGGCTACTTGATGATATAGTTGGACTTAATAGTGCAAACAATTATATTGACTTAGCGGCGCTGGGAATTTGTGCTGATATGGGTTCTATGGCAACGCTTGAAAATAGGTATATTTGTTATACTGGTTTTAAGAATGTCAAAAATTCTTTCTTTAAGGCTGTCGTTGATAAACAATCCTATTCAATGGGCGGAAAGGTTAATCCAACAACCGTTGCTTTTTATGTTGTACCGATGATAAATGCGATGATTAGAACCGGTACAATGGAAGAAAAGACGAGACTTTTTGAAGCCTTTATTCATGGAGATGAATTAATCCCAAGTGGAAAGCGCGGCGCCAACGGTGCATTAGAAAGGCGCGCAGTTGAAAGTGTTAGAGAATGTACTAACGCAAGAAGCCGGCAGAATAAAATTCTGGATAAAAATGTTGATAAATTTGAAGATAGAATTTATAAATATGGACTTTTAGAAAATAGGATTTTATTTGTAAGGCTTGAGGACGACGATGAGCTTCCATCTGAGCTTAATGGCTTACTTGCAATGAAACTCGCCGCTAAGTATAAAAGACCGACTATAGTGGCGCGGCTTAATCCCGAAGGTTTTGACAGGGGTTCAATTCGTAATGTAAACAACTGTGCATTAACTGATTTAAAAGCCTTCTTAAATGAAAGTGGATACTTCGAATATGTCCAAGGTCACGCTAACGCTGCAGGCTGTAGTATTGCAGATAGAAATCTTAGAGACTTTCATTCATATGCCAATGATATGTTGGCGAATATTGATTTTGGCGAAGATGTTTTTGATGTAAACTTTGTTAGGGCGGCCGCGGATAAAGATATTGAAGATATAGTCTTTGATTTAGCTAATTATGAAGATACTTGGGGTCAAGGAAACCCGCAAGCACTGCTTTATATCCATGATTTAAATATCACCAAAGATGATTATCAGATTATGGGAAAAAATAAGGACACTTTGAAGATAACCAAGTTTGGTGTCGCTTATATGAAGTTTTTCGCTAAAGATTTAATTCAGAAATTGGAAACAATGGGAAAAATTAAAATCAATTTAATTGGTAAGCCAAATTTAAACGAATGGGCAGGAAGTTATACTCCACAAATTTTCATTGAAGCTTATGAATTAGAGGATGATACTTTTGGTTTTTAAGTTTGTCTACACAGCGGCCGGTGGTCTTGCGCGATCAAGGAAGAACCAAAAAATCATTTGCTTCGGGCGCGCCGTAGAAGTTTGACTTTTTCACAAAATTATGGTATAATTATTATATAAGGTGGAAAGGAAATACAAAAATAAAAATTTGGAAGTTTACATAACTTTGTGTAGAGTCCCAGGATTTTATTTACTTATATATAGAAGGTGATAAAATGATTGGAATTTATAAATACACAAATAAAGAAAATGGTAAAATCTATATTGGCCGCAGTTTAAATATAATTAAACGCAAGTGGGAACATCTAAAAAACCCATCTCCATATTCTTATTTTGATCAAACATTAGCGGCGATAGGTGAAGAGGCTTTTAATTTTGAAATAATTGAAGAGTGTCCGGCTGAAAAATTAAAAGAAAGAGAAAAATATTGGATTCAATATTATAATTGTTGTGTATTAGACAATAGAAATGGTGGATATAACTTAACTCGTGGTGGTGAAGAATACAAAAGTGAAGAAAATCCATGGGCGCAATTAACTATTAAGCAAGTAGAAGAAATTATCGATAAACTTGTTAATACAACTATTTCAATTCAACAATTAGCAAAAGAGTATAAAGTACATCCTAATACAATTAGTAATATAAATAGATGCAAAACATGGACTTGGTTACATAATTATCAGTCTAATATTAGAGAGAGTGTTCAAGGTAGTTTATATCACGGGACCTTAAATGGTTGCGCGATAATAACTGAAGAAATAGCAAAAAATATTATATATGATATTAAGTACAGTAATGAATCTCTTGCAGCTATTAGTCGAAAATATAAAGTAAAGACCAGTTTGGTTTATGATATTAATAGGTGTAGAACTTGGAAATATCTACATAATTTTAAACATAATATTAGAGATGAGTTTAAGAAAGGTGGTGATGCTAATAATGAAGACTATAATTAAAGACTATCCTGGAAGTCTTCATAATTAGGGAACCATACAGATTATTCAAATATTAGATTAAGAGATTGTATAATTAAGACAGAAGATTTAATTAAATATGCAAGTGAACTTGGTCATAAGGTTGTGGCAATAACTGACCATGAGTGTATTAGTAATCACATAAAGGTTGAAAAGATAGCAAAGAAGTATTCCGACCTTAAGGTCATTCGTGGTAATGAAATTTATCTTTGTCGTAATGGTCTTAATGCAGACAATTATAACAGAGAGATTGACCGTTATTATCACTTTATTCTTCTTGCGAAAGACGCAATAGGTCATCAGCAACTTAGAGAAATATCTACGAGAGCCTGGCATCGTTCTTATATGGCGCGCGGTATGCGTAGAGTTCCAACTTATTATCAAGATCTTTTTGATATAATTGGTGAAAACCCAGGTCATATAATTGGTTCAACAGCTTGTCTTGGTGGCGCGCTTCCAACACAACTTCTTCGGGCGCAGTCTAATCCAAGTTTAGTGGATAAAATTGACATTTGGATTAAACAAATGGATAATTTGTTTGGTCACGGAAATTTCTTCTTTGAACTTCAGCCGTCCGCTTCAACTGAACAGTCTTTTATTAATCAAAAGTTAGTTCAATTAAGTAAAGAATATAATATCCCTTATATTATAACGACAGATAGTCATTATCTTAAAAAGGAAGACGCGCCAATTCATAAAGCCTTCCTCAACTCCCAAGATGGTGACCGTGAGGTTGATAGCTTTTATGCGACAACTTATATGATGTCAACAGAAGAAATTGAGTCTTATCTCAAAAAGGACTTAACAAAAGAAGAAATTGAAGTTGGTTATCAAAATATCTTAAAGATTGGAGAAATGTGTGAAAACTATTCACTTCTCAAACCATTAAAGATACCCGAGCTAACTTGGAAGAAGGCGCCGGCGCTGTCAACGTCCGATAAGGATAAATGGTTTAAACTCATTCCTCAATTATTTGATTTTTATACATCTGACTATGAAGGAGATAAACTCCTTTCTGAACTTATAATTGAGCGGATTAAGGATGATGAAACTCTTCAAAATGAAAAAACATATAATGCGATAAATGAATGTCTTGAAATGACAAAAGTCTCATCGGAAGTCAACAAAACACATTGGAGTGCATATTATCTCAATCTTCAAAAAATTATTGATGTGTGTTGGGATGCAGGAAGTCTTGTTGGGCCTGGTCGTGGTTCTGGTGTTGGTTTTATTCTTCTTTATCTTCTTGGTATAACGCAGATTAACCCCCTTCGTGAAACAACGCCGACCTTTGCTTGGAGGTTTTTGAATCCAGCGCGAGTTAGCGTACTTGATGTTGACTTTGATATTGAAGGTAGTCGGCGCGCAACTGTTTTGTCGAAGTTTAGAGAGGTTTATGGTGAAGATCGAGTATCAAATGTTGCGACTTTTGGTACTGAAAAGTCAAAGTCAGCAATTTTGACAGCAGCGAGAGGTCTTGGGATTGATGTTGATACAGCCTCTTATATTGCAAGTTTGATACCGGCAGACCGAGGATTAACTCGAACTCTTGATCAGTGTATGTATGGTGATGAAGAGTCTGGATTTGATCCCATCAAACAATTTGTAATAGAAATGACCGAGAACTATCCAGAACTTTGGCAAGTGGCGCACAAGATTGAAGGATTAGTTAATAGATTAGGTCAGCACGCTGGTGGAGTTATTTTTGTTGATGAACCATTCACAAACTCAACCTCATTAATGAGGGCGCCAGATGATACGATTATAACTTCTTTTGACCTTCATGATTGTGAAGATGTTAGTCTGATTAAATATGATGCGTTGTCAGTCGAAGCAATGGATAAGATCCATATTTGTCTTGATTTGCTTTGCGATGCTGGTTTTGTCGAGCGCAAGCCGACTCTTAAAGAAACTTATGAAAGTGTTCTCGGTATTTATAATATAGAGCGCGATGACCCTAAGATGTGGGAGATGGTTTGGAATCATGAAATCTTCAGTCTGTTTCAGATGGAAAAGCAAAGTGGTATCCAAGGCATCGCGCTTTCTAAGCCATCTTCAGTTGATGACTTAGCAACTCTTAATTCTGTTATCCGGCTGATGGCGCAGGAAAAGGGCGCCGAACAACCGTTAAATAAATTTGCTCGTTTTAAAGCTAACATTCAAAACTGGTATGATGAAATGAATGCTTATGGACTTAGCCGTGATGAACAAAAAGTTCTTGAGCCGATTCTTCTGTCCTCTTATGGTATTTGTGAGTCTCAAGAGAAGTTTATGCAGTTAGTTCAGATACCGGAATGTGGTGGTTTTGATCTTACTTGGGCGGATAGATTGCGTAAGTCAATTGCAAAAAAGAACCCAGCCGAGTATGAACAACTTACAAAAGAGTACTTTGAAAATGTAAAAGAAAAAGGTCTTAGTCAAAAACTTTGCAAATATGTTTGGAATGTGTTGGTTGCAACAAGCCGTGGTTATGGCTTCAATGCATCACACACTCTTGCATATAGTCTTATTGGCCTCCAAGAAATGAATCTTGCATTTAGATACCCCATAATCTTTTGGAATTGTGCTTGTTTAATAAGCGATAGCGGCGGCGCAGAAATTGAGCCGAGCGAAGAAATTTTAGAAGAAAATGAGGTTTCTTGTGCGAGCGAAGAAAAATATTATAATGAAATGGAAGAGTTTGGAGAAGATGACTCCGAAGACGATATAGAAGATTCGTATGAGGAAGAAGATTGCGACGGATACCCAGCTGAAGTGGTTGTCTTAAAGAATGGAAAGAAAAAGAAAAAGGTAAAGACAACTAACTATGGTAAGATTGCGACGGCAATTGGTAAAATGAGGATGGCTGGTATTGAGGTCGCGCCACCAGACATAAATGAGTCAACCTATACTTTCTCTCCAGATGTAACTCATAACACAATCCGTTATGGATTAAGTGGGATTAGTAAAATTGGAGAAGATTTAGTTAAAGCAATTCTCTCAAATCGTCCGTATAGTTCGATTGAAGATTTAACTTCAAAAGTTAAAATAACAAAGCCGCAAGTTATTAATCTTATAAAGTCTGGCGCATTTGACTTTTTAGGAGACAGAGTTGAAGTTATGCGGCAATATGTTGAAAGTATTAGTGACCAGAAGAAAAGAGTAACTCTTCAAAATATGAAGATGTTAATAGATTTTGAGTTACTTCCAAAAGAATTAGAATTTGAGTGTAAAGTTTTTAACTTCAACAAATATCTAAAGAAGTTTAAAGACGGAAATTATTATGATTTAGATGAAAATAGTTTCCCGTTTTATGAGAAGAACTTTGATATGGACTTGTTAGAAAGTGTTGAAGGCGGCTTCCGAATTAAACAAACTTCTTGGGATAACATCTATAAGAAGCATATGGATAAGGTGCGACCGTATGTTAAAGCACATCATGATGAACTTCTTAATGCAATCAATTGGCGCCTTATGAGTGATACCTGGAATAAATATTGTCTTGGAAGTCTCAGTAAATGGGAAATGGACTCTGTTTCTTTCTACTCTCATGACCATGAGCTTGCGAAGGTTAATGAAAAAGCATATGGATTAAACGATTTCTTTGAGCTGCCGGAAGAGCCGGAAGTTGATAGAATAATAATGATAAAAGGGAAGAAAGTTCCCCTCTTTAAGATAGAAAGAATTATGGGAACTGTCCTAGACAAAGATAAAGCCAAGAAAAGTGTTACTTTATTAACTAAAAGTGGTGTTGTAACCGTAAAGATTTTTGGTCAAGTATATTCTCATTATGATAAGCAACTTAGTGAGAGGGGCGCAGATGGCAAAAAGCACGTCACAGAAAAGTCTTGGCTGTCAAGAGGAAACAAAATTATAGTTACTGGTATACGGCGCGAAGACTCTTTTCAAGCAAAGAAGTATGCGCGCACACCTTATCATCTTGTTGAGTTGATAACTGAAATTGATGAAGAAGGGAAGATAAAAACAGCAGGCGCGAGAGCGGGTGATGAGGAGTAATGTCTGTAGGTTTATATGACGCAGATTTCTTCAAATACCATCAAACAATTTTTAATCTTGAAATAATGAAACTCTCGACCTACTTTAAGAAAAAGAGGGAGATTACAATAATGGCTCCCTCTTTTATTCCCGAACGATATTCATCTTTCTTTTATCGTAAAGATTATAACGATGGAGATTTTCCATTAGACTTAAATCAATGGAACAATTTAACCTATGGTGGGCTTGCTTTTACAAACAACCGATACATTCCTTTAAAAGAAGAAATTGAAAGATGCGTACCAGATACTTCTATTTACAATAGATATAAAGATTTATTTATTGAAGACTCAGTAACAAACCAAACTTTTTATACGACATTATCTCAAGGAATACATTTTCGCCTTTCCTTAAATGGAACTGAAATATGGAGAGATTTTGAAAAACAAATTCCATCGCAGGCGCGAGGAAAAGTCTTTTTCCTTCACGATTATAACCTCAATAATATTGCCTCGGCCGCTGAAAACGTACAGGAGATAATTCAAAAGTATCGGATTTCAGAAAAGAATCGAACTAGTCTTTGCTGTAAATTCCCTATTATTTGTTTTGATTTTAATACCTTTCAAAAATGGTTAAGTTTTGTTTTTAGTAGTCTTCAATTTAGTCTTCAATATAATGGTATTTTCAAAGACGAAGAATTAAATGAAATTGTAACCACAACTAATCAAACGAAATCTGCAAAAATAATTTACAATCCCTTGCCGTCGTCATACGAGGCGAACGATTTTTTAGAGTCTGATCTAATAAAAATTTTTACTCACGTCTTATTTTTATATAGAAATGAGAAACAATTTTTACTTACTTGTAACGATAGTTTTCAAGTTCCAAGGGAAATAAAAAAAATGTTCTGGTTATTTACAGCTTATTGTCGTTCGACTATCTTACCGAAACCTACTTCTCTCTTTTATTTTGTAAAAGAGTTGAGACAAAAAAGACAATATAAAACTGAAATTATAACTCAACCCGAAGCAATAGAAGTTTTCTCTTATGTTCAACAAAACTATCCAAATTTATTTCCAATGTTTTATGAAAATAGCGGAGCAATTTTTGAAGGAGGTAAATTAAGAATTGACTAATAAAGAAATAAAAGAAAAGATTGATTTTAACAACCAATTAATCGAAGGAATGTTAAGCCCAAACAAATTTACTTTAAATAACACAGTCGCAGAGCTGCTTAAAGAAAACGAGGCTCTTCAAAAACAGTGCGCCCACGAATTTGAAGGCGGCTATTGTAAATATTGTTATAAATCGGAGGGTGAGCATCTTGAACATTGATTTATATACTACCCATTGTCCAAAATGTAGGGTACTTGAAAAGAAGCTTGCGGCAAAGAATATTACTTATACCGAGCACGACGACATCAATGAAATGATTAATCTTGGTTACAAGGAAGCTCCAATTTTAGTAGTTGATGGACAGAAATATAGTTCTGTTGAAGCTATAAAATGGGTTAACGCTGTGGAGGCATAATGGCAAGTATTAATATTAAATTAAATAAGAATTTTACAACTCAATTCAATAAGATGCAAGCGGAATACGGCGAAGAGTTTTCGCGCCTTAACGGCTTTGCAGATGAGCAATTAAGTTTTACGGACTTTATTGACAATTTTATTGATAGTGAGACTGTTGCCGATGCTTCCATAGATGGAAATGCTAATGTTGGTAACAAAGATATGAGAACACTTATGAATGAGATGCCAAAATCTCATCGTAAACTTCTCGCTTTTAATAAAATCTATTATGAACTTAATAAGAAATATGGTTTTAAAACTGCCAATGAATGGCTTGCCGCAGAATGGTCTAAAGCACTTTATATGCACGACGCAGACACTTCAACTTATGTACATTATTGTTTTGCTTATGACCTTAAAGATTTAGCAGAAAAAGGTCTTTTCTTTCTTGAGACTTTTAATGCTGAACCGCCAAAGCATCTTTCAACTTTTGTTGACTTTGTAAAAGAGTATATTAGTTTTGCTAGTAACCGTAGCTCTGGCGCGGTTGGACTTCCAAATCTCATTCCTTATATGTATTATTTTTGGAAGAAAGATTGTGAAGGCGGCTATGCCACTAAATCTCCTGAGTATTATGCTGAACAACAAATTCAACGCTTTATCTATGCTGTTAACCAACCCTATGTCCGCGATGGGATGCAGAGTGCTTTCACTAACGTAAGCGTCTTTGACCATCCATATCTTGAAGCTCTTTTCGGCGGCTCCGAATTCCCCGATGGAACCTTTATGATTGATGAAATTGATGGGATTTGCAAGTTCCAGCAACTCTTTATGGAGAAGGTTTCTGAAATTCGTTCTCATAATATGTTTACCTTCCCGGTATTAACAATTTCTCTTCTTCGTAAAAATGGAAGGTTTGAAGATGAAGAGTTCGCGCGCTGGGGAATTCAACATAATATGAAATGGTGTGACTCAAACCTCTTTATTGATGATAATGTGACGAGTTTGTCTAATTGCTGTCGTTTAAAAAGCAACATTGATGACCTAGGTTATTTTAATTCAATTGGTGGAACAGCATTAAAGGTTGGTTCTGTTAAAGTCTCTACGGTGAACTTAGCGCGACTGGCTTTAATGCATCAGACAGAGCAGGATTATTTAGTTGCACTTCGTGATTTAGTAGAATTAGATTGTAAAGTCCTTGATGTCGTACGCCATATCATCCGGCGCAATGTTGAGAAAGGACTTCTTCCAAACTTTTCTAAGGGCTTAGTTGACTTTGAGCATCTTTATAATACAATTGGCTTCATTGGTATCTATGAAACGATGAAGACTTTTGGCTATACTAGAAAAGATGAATTCGGTAACATTTTCTATACAGAAAGCGCCGACCGCTTTGGAAAAAAGATTTTTGAAGTTATTCATCGGACTAAAGATCAATTCGCGCTTGATAAGGATTATAAGATAAATTGTGAGCAAATCCCTGGTGAGACCGCGGCAGTTAAAATGCAAAAGGCTGATGCTCTTCTTTTCCCGGACAAGGTTGTGGATGATTTACCGCTTTATGGAAATCAATTTATTCCTCTTGGGATAAAGACGACAATGCAAGAGAGAGTTCGTATTGCTTCTTTATTTGACTCCTTCTGTAATGGTGGTTCAATTGCTCACATTAATATTGAAGCGCCTTTTACAAATTTTGACCAAGCTTGGGAATTAACCAATTATATTGCAGACCAAGGACTTACTTATTTTGCTTTTAATACTAAGATTCAGGCTTGTAAGCACAATCACGCCTTCTTCGGAAAAACTTGCCCAATTTGTGGCGAACCCGTCGCTACGGAATATACTAGAATAGTTGGCTTTTATACTCCAATGAAAACTTGGGGAAAAGAGCGCAAAGCCGAAGGAAAAATGAGAGAATGGGAGAATGTAAATGGATGAATATACAGTTTCTCTCGCGCAAATAAAGAAAATAATTGAAAAATCTGAAGCAGTCGGCGCCGAAGATGTTAGCTTCTCATTCGTAATTGGAAGCTTATTTCCGGAGGCTTGGGAAAAAATAAAAAGAGAACTTCTAAAAAGTCGAATTGAAGGTTATAATGAAGCATTAGCGGAGAAAGGATTAAAATGAAAATTGTTGGGCTTCTTGACGAAGATATGGTCAACTATAAAAAATGCTCTATGTATATTGCTTTTCCAAATTGCAGCTTTAAATGCGACAAAGAGTGCGGAAAAGATGTATGTCAAAATTCCACTTTAGCTTCTTCTCCAATTTTGGAAATTGGTGTGGCAGAGATTTGTGAGAGATATAGAGCTAATGCCTTAAGTCACGCGATTGTACTCGGCGGATTAGAACCTTTTGATTCCCCATATGATTTACTTAGTATAATAGATTGCTTTAGAAACTTTTATAAAATTGACGATGATATAGTTATTTATACTGGTTATACAGAAGAAGAATTAACTCTTGGAGATTCTTTATACAGTAAGGTTTTAAAGTCTTTACTTGAAAATATTATGAAATATAAAAACATAATAATAAAGTTTGGTAGATATATTCCAAATGATGAATCCCATTTTGATGAAGTTCTTGGAGTAAACTTAGCCAGTAAAAACCAATATGCCAAGAAGGTTAGTTAATGAAGATTAGTCTTAATCCAAATAAAGAAGAAGTTGAACGAGTACGGCGCGCACTGCAAGAAAATGATGGATACTGCCCTTGTAAATTAATTAAAACTCCGGAAACAAAATGTATGTGTCAAGAATTTCGGCGCCAAGAAGAAGGTTATTGCCATTGTGGCCTTTATGTAAAGGAGAAATAAATGGAAGAAATTTTAGTTAGCGGAAAGACTTTACCAGAAGCATATCATCAAGCACTTTGCGCGCTAGACTACTCTGGAGAATTAGTTCCTTGTCCAGATTATAATACGCGTCAAGTTGAGGTTAGCCTTACAATGAAGGTTGAAGAGCCTTTAGCAGAACCGCGTATTAGTAGGCTTTTTGTTGGTGGGCCGAGTGATTTAGAGCAATATATTCGTGAAATGCTTGATGGAATTTTGGATTTTGAAATTGATAGAGGTAATTGGAAATATACCTATCATGATAGAATGACTAATTATTGGGTTGATGATTGTGAAAACTTTCCTGAAACCCATCAATATGACCAAGTTAAATTTATAATTGAAGACTTAAAAAGAAACCCATATTCCAGGCGCGCAGTAATTGATGTGAGAGATAATTCACAAGATGCTTATTCTGATGATCCTGCCTGCCTTCAGCATCTTCAGTTCTTTATTAGGGACAATAAGCTTCATTGTAAAGTTCTTTTTAGAAGTAATGATGCTTGTAAGGCCACTTTTATGAACGCTTATGCACTTATTATGCTTCAAAAAAGAATTGCTGATTGCCTTGGAATTGAAGTCGGGACTTATGTACACCGCGCGAATAGCTTTCATTGTTATGAAAGAGACTTTCAACTTCTAGAAAAATATGTTGATAGAATTGAAAACTCAGAAATAGAAGATTTAACCTATAATTATGAGGGAGATTGGGACTGGCAAATGGCGGAAGAACTCCCTAAGATTATGAAAAAAGTAGAAAAACTGAAAGGAGGAGTAAAATGAGACTTTTAAAAGAAACCCTTGAAATTCGCACAAATAGCGAAGAGGGCGCGAAAGAATGCATTGAACAGTATCGTAATGAAGCTAATGAAAAGGGATACACAATAGCGGCCGCCGGATACACCTATAAAAAGAAAACTTCAAAGGGCGAAATTATAGATGAAGCTTGGGTTTGTAAAATTGTCCTTGAGTTTAGTGGAGTGTGGGAAGAATGATAGTTTATGTAGATAGTAAAACTAAAAAGGTTGATTTAACTAAAGAGCAGCTTGAGAAGCTTTTAAAAGAAGAATATGATAGGGGGTATCAAGACGGAGGGAAAACAAACTATTCAGTTACTTATAGTTGTCCTTATGGTTATTGGTATTGCCCATATAGAGGGAACACAATAAATACTACTCCTACCATTACATGGACAGCTACTGGAACAGATACTAATAGTACAATTTCCTGCGAAGATACTACTAGTTCAACAGCAGGGACAATAACCTTTAATAAGTCGAACACTGTTAAGGAGTAAGAAAAATGGCTGAGATAATTGATTTAAATGGTCAAATGCAAAGGGATTTGGGCGAACCAGAAACGATCTCTCAAGATCAAGTTAAAGATGTTCTTAATTCATTAACTGACCTTTTAGGTGAAGAAGATGCTGGTCCAGAGGTTGAACCTTTTCGGCAATTAGTTACTCTTCTTTCTATGGATGAAGATAACTTTAAACTTGTTGCTCCAGGCGTCCTTCAAAGCTTCCAACAAACCCTTAATAATCCAAACGATAAGATTGCCCTCGTTCAGTCTTTAAATGCATCCGGCGCGAAAGCAGAAGATTTAATTGATAGTTTTATTCCTTTTACAGAGGAAATTGAAAAGGTCGAAGGACTTTCACGCCAAAAGAAAGATTTCTTCCTTGAATTTATTTCTTCAATTATTAATGCGGTTCAAGAAACTGAAGGCATCGCAAAGCGCATAATTCAAGTTCCAATTGAACTCTGCCACCCCGATGCAAAAATCCCACAGTATGCACACATTGACGATAGTGGCCTTGACATCTATGCTCTTGATGATTATACAATCGCGCCAGGTGAAACAAAGTTAATTCCAACTGGTTTTAAGGTTGCTCTGCCTCCGGGATATGAACTTCAGGTGCGCCCGAAGAGTGGCCGCTCTCTCAAAACTAAACTTCGTATTGCTAATACGCCTGGCACTATTGATGCAGGGTATAGAGATGAAGTTGGAATTATTGTTGAAAATGTTGATCCTCCAATTCGCGCAATTCATCCGAGAGAACGAATTCTTGAAGATATACATGGTGCAAAAATAGCCGAGCAACTTCCAATCACATCAGGCGATATTGAGTTTGGTCAGTCCTATACAATTGGAAAAGGCGAAAAGTTCGCACAACTTGTCCTCTCTGAGGTGCCAAAAGTAGCCTTCTTCCGAGTTGAGTCTGTCAATGAAATTGGTGATAATAGAAACGGGGGCTTTGGCTCTACTGGTCTCTAATGGCACGCATTACAATAGAACAAATCAGAGAGGAGCTGGCACCAGAAGGTTGGAAAATTATTTCAACTGAATATAAGAATTTAGATAGTGAATTAATTTTTGAGTGTGCAGAAGGACACCGAGTTTATAACACCTGGAAGAAAATACGCACAAAGCGCGAGTGCCCTGTTTGTAATCAAAACATCTTAAAAGAAAACAATACGCCAATCTTACCAAAAAAAGCCGGAGAGAAAAGACTTCTTGCTTTAGACCAGGCAACTAAAACTACAGGTTGGGCGCTCTTCTCTAATGGAGAGTTACTTCGCTTCGGCGCCTTTGAAACAAATCTCGACAATGAGATTGAACGAGATAATGAGATTAAGAATTGGCTAATTAATGTAATAGAAAATTGGCACGTTGATATAGTCGCACTAGAAGGTATCCAATACGAAGAAAAGTTTGGTGTCACAACATTCGCAACACTCGCGCGCCTTCAAGGTATTCTTATGAGTTTATTAACTGAGCAAGGAATACCCTATAGAGTTTGCCACACAGCTACTTGGAGAAACTATTGTGGCGTAAAAGGAAAAACTCGTAGCGACCGAAAACGATCGATGCAACTACGAGTTAAAGAATGGTATGATGTTAGTGTTACTGATGACTGCGCTGACGCCATTGGAATAGGACATTATGCTTATAGTACAATGAAACCAAAAATAGAAGTTTGGGAATAAAAAGAAGACCTCATCAATTAAGATGAGGTCTTTTCTTTTATTCGGCTTTTTCTATAAAGGGGAGAAGGCCAGTTAAATTAGAAGGAGAGAGATTTAAAGTTTCAAAAGCAGCGATTGGAATTGGTTTTGAATTAAGAGGAAATTCATAGTTGTCAATCTCAAAGAATTTTTGTCGTGCTTCGGAAAGAGTTTCTTCTTTAAGAAGAATTGACGAACCATCAGGACTCATTTTATAAGTCCCATTCTCTTCTTTTTGGGCATACTGCTCGAGGCAGGCGTTGTATCGGTCACGATAAAAAGCTATACACTCATTGACTTCTTTACTGATGCAAGAAAGTTGATATGCCAAAGAAAAAGGAAGAGAGTTGTCTTTTATTTGTTGATAAGCGTCCATAAAAGCCGCAAGGTCGAAAAATTTAAGTTTCATTTTTACATCTCCTTTATTTTCTAATTATATTATACTAGAATTTTGAGGAGAAGTCAAATTTTAGGAACCAATTGCCGCCCAAATATCTGCCAATTCTTCGTCGAGAGTTTTGCTAGAACTAACTTGAATATCAGAAGTAGAAAGACCCGTAACCGTAGCACTACTAAAATCTACTTTACCATTAGATTGGAGAGTAGTACCTACAAATTTCCAAGTCCCATAAGCATACACTTCTGGAGCTATAATTGAACTAGGAGGATAACTATTAATCGTTAAGAAACTTGTCCCTTTAGCTGATAAAGTAAGATAGCCAAAATCTCCATCATATACATGGAAAAGTTCTTCCGGATTCGAAGTTGACCCCTTCTTTAAAATTAAACCATACTGATTATTTGTTCCAGCCCCTATTTCTATCCAATGAGAATAACTTAAATTTGCAAAAATGCCTCCTTTAATAAGTGGCGAAGACACTAAAGTGTTCGTAATTATTGTTGTGGCCTCAGAAGAAGTGATACATCCACTAGCAGGATTTTTATTACCCCAATTAATGGTTCCATTACCAGAAAAAGTTAAATTTCCTGCTAATGTAACATTTCCAGAACTATCTAATGTAAAATTATTCCCAACTTTTATAACATCCATAGTCTGAGAATTAGTCGGGATATTAATATTCAATCCTTCCCAAGTCAACGAGAAAACAGAATCTCTTATAACCTTACTAATTCCAATTGTTTCACTTTGCTCTTGTACATCTGGATCCCAATTTGGATTGCCACCAGCATAGCCATATAAACCATATTGGTCAAATCTAACAAACTTACCATAATTAACCTTATTATCTTCAACCGCAAAAGCATGGATTCCTTTTCCATTCCACTCAAAAGTCTGCTGTCCTTCATTAAAAATCCTAATTCTACTAGTATCAATTCTTCCCGCGGTAATCACATTTGCATTAATTCCGCTACCAGTAATACCAGTAGTCCAGCTTTGACCGCCATCCGCAGTTAGAACAATTCCGCCACTAGTTAACTTCACAATCTCATTCGGATTTTTAGAATTGGAAATTGTAATGCCACTATCATCCCAAATAACATTTTGGTTCTTTGCATTTTGGATTATTAAGGCATTGTTCATCAGACTATTCTGAAGAAGTGTTGAATCAATCTCTCCTTCTGGTGTTACAGCGGCAGCCGCCCTATTATACTCTCCTTCATGATATTGTAAAGATTGAGAAGTCGCTGCAATTCTTTGGAATAAATCTTGGAATTGAGTTTTGTAGTTACGAACAGTTAAGGTATTTTGTGACGGGTCATCTAAATTAATCTTTACTTGAGAAACAACAATTTCTTCCTTATAAGGACGATGCTTATCGTCATAGCCGAAGAACTCAACATCTTCCACATAAGTCTTGTCACCAATTTTAAATGTATACGGCGCGAAGCCTTCAACCTGACTGATTTCAATTACATTAATTGTATAAGAAATCTGCGGGAAAGCCGAAGTAAACGAAACCATTGTGGCCGCTTCATAGTAAAGATTTGGGTCATAGTATTCATTAGATGTCCAAGTTCCTTCTTGAATGAATTGAGAATATTTATTGTGAAATTCATTATTAAGAGCAGTTTTCTTATCAAGAATATCTGTTAACTCAGTTAACTTGGCTTGATAAGTGGAACGAGTTGAATATAAAAGATTAGCTATATCTTGCTTTAGTTGGGTATAATGGGAAATTGTAGAAGTATAACTATCGCGCTGACGACGTAAATTGGTGATATAATCGCCGCCACCAGTAGTAGAATCATTACCATATCCAGTAGCATTTAACTCATTTATAATTTCTTGGCGTTTATTTTCAGCCTCAGTTAAAAGTGTTGTATAAACAGTATTGCGACTCTCTAATGTATTAAGGTCGGCGCCAAGTTTAGCCAACTCATTAATTTTAGGTTCAGCATCTTTATTCAACCGATACATCCGAGTAAAGAAACCTAATCCACCATTTGTACCATAAAGATCATCATACAATGAAGCTTGGTCTAATAATCCATGATTAATAAAATATTGGAAGTTATAAAGAGCATTTTCACCAGTCGGATTTAAAGTGGCTTGCTGAATAGTACAAACACCATTCGGCGCGAGATCATTGGTTGCAGCCTGAACAATAACCTTGGTTGCGATTTGGTCAGAAACTATTTGACGAGAAATTGATTTAAGGTTAATTCCATAACGGAAACCAGCAAAATTTTCTTGTCCAATAAATTCTTTAAAGGTTACATATTTATGATATTGTTTTGTATAGTAGTTAGCGTAGTCGGCGGCAACTGGGTCCGTGACTATGGCATAGGCCGAATCGTCTGTATTGGGTTTGGTTAAGTCAACGCACGTGTAATAGCGCCGGCCGCTCACGACGTCTTTCTCAGCGGCGACAGGCTCGTAAGTATAAACAGTTCTACCTTTATTATCATGTTCAATTGAGAACTTGGCCCAACATTCAAATGCTTCACAGCAATTTTGAATTAAATTGAAGCGATTAGACTTCGCGCCAGTTATACTTGTAACCTTTTCAAAGTTTTCTGACATTACTGGAGTATAATCTTCAGTAGACTCAACTCTTTCAGTAATAACTAAGTCATCTTTGCTGTAGATTTGAGAAAAATCAGTATCTTTGGGGAAAAAGTTATAATAAACTCGAATAATAGCATTTGTAGCGCCAGAGTAATAAGTCTTTTCACTTACGACCTCAGTATCAGTTGTCGGCACTTTTATGCCATTCGCGCCGTCTTCGTACCATCCCTGAGCCTGTGGATTACCAGAAGGAGAACCAACTACTGAATAAGAAATATTATCAATATCCGGTATAATCGTATTACCCTCACTATCAAATTGCTGTCTAAAAACTTTTACATCAACTAAATCAACCGTATTGGTAAAAGCTAACTTAAACTCAATATTCTTATATTCATTAACAAGTGTCTGATAAGAAATTGAATTTTCACAAGTCGCGCTAAAAATTGTATAACCAGGCAATTCTTCCCAATCATCAAGTTGAGTATTAAAATTAAATAAAATTTTATTACTATCGGAAGTATCTTTATGTAACGCCTTAACAGTAGCACCAGTAATTAAACTGTTATTACTAGTCTTAATCGCAAAAATAAAAGGTTCTCCAGCTATTATTCCCTTTGGAGAAAACATCGCCCTATTATCATAAAAGCCACTATTATATACATAGTTCGTACCGCCAGGCGTGCCCGCTTGAAATTGAATCGTCCTATAAAAGGTGCTATCATTCTCCCAAGTCCCCAACGCAACAGTAGTATTAGTCTGTTCATCTCTTGACCAGCCATTGGTCGTCATAAAGTCACTATTATTGCTCAGAAGTTGTTGGATTTCAGCGGCTGAAGCATATTCTGTATCAGTAAAGGCATAATATTCTTCGCCATCTTTTTCCCAAAGATAACAGGTTTCTTCAATCTCGGGGAAATATTTAGATTGCTGACGCTGAATTAATTTCTTACCAAAGTAGTTAACTGGGACTGCCGCTGAATACGTAGAACTTGTCGCGGTAAACTTATAGTTCTCGCCATTAGTGATGAAGCCTTGCTCATCTATTTTAACTTCATTATCCTTAACCCAAATAACTTGGCAAGGATCTTCATTGTTCGCCTTACAAGAATAAAAGGTATATAATGTAGTGTTTACTGGAATTGTTTCTGTCGTATCAGAAATCATTTCAACAGCACTAATCGTGTGGTTAAAAGAAATAGCATAAAGGCTTTCTTTATAATACTGCCGCAGAAGGTCAGAACCCTCCTTGTCAACTGTCCAAGTTGAGCCATCTAAAATTCTTTCCCCCAACTCGGTAATAGTCCCCATATTGTTAGAAAGTTCAATATTTAATTCAATATCATATCCTGTTTTACCAAGTTCATTAACAAAAAGGTCTTTACAAGTATAGGTAAAAGTATTATTTTCAGAGTTCTCTTGAACCTGTTTTATAACAAAGTCATACCAATCATCGCCATATTTAAGCTTAACTTTTCTCTCATTAACAAGAAGATTGGTAAAAGGATTTATCTTGAATTCTTCTGCTTCATCGTCCCAATAGCGATAATAAGTTGTAAAAGTAAAGGTTTTACTTCCGTTAAGATCTTCGGTTAAAATTGGGTTGAAGGCGCGAATTGGTGTATCCATTGTATTAGAGCCAATCGTCGCGATGCAAACTTCTTCTAGCCATTGGTTTGTAACTTCATTCTGTTGGTTATAGATATAACGAGGTTTATCTTCCCAGAGAGTAATCTTGTAAGGTTTTTTTAATTCATCCATCTATTTACCCTCCTTAGAAGTAGAGATAATTGTACTCAATTGAGGCAGAATCAAAATCAATTATATCACCAAAAGAAAGCCAACTTAAATCTTCGGTAATTGGAAGTTTAAAGAAGTCCCCTTCTTCAATATATTGATTATAAATTGTGCCAGAAACAACTCCATCTCCATTTAACCCTTCAATTAAATTTAACTTTGTATTAATTTGAAAGCCAAAATCATTATTAGTTAAAGTAAACGGCGCGACTTCCATAAAATTACCACTTACTTCATCACTAAGAACAATTCCATCAAAACTTTCATTTTGTCCTATAATAAACTTAAGAATAAAATCCGTCGGCCTATCTCCTGGATTGTAATACATAACACCTTCCGCACCGACCTGGTCAATAACTTTCCCGTTGACTGCGGCGTTTGATAATTTCAATCCGGCGCTGTCAACCCAATCGTATAAGTTATAATGTACGTCATTAGCCGAAACAGTATCCATTGAACCCCATTCCGGAATATTATCGATAGTATATTGGTCAATATATTTAAATCTACTTCGCGCGAAAGGAGAATAACAGACAAAATTTAATTGTCCTTCGCCCTTATAAATTCTCCCATAAGGAGACCGCGCGCCAATACCATATAAGTCATCTTTTCCTTTTACTTGTCTATCTCTATTAAAATCCCTATCAAATTCATCGGGTTGCTTATCAAAGCAAACATACTTCAAATTAGGCGTTCCAGTAGTCTTAACTCGATAAACTTTATAAGGAGTTTCGTCAAAAATTAAGTCGTGAATTTTCTTATCGCCAAAGACCGCGCGAAGTCTTTGAAACTGCTCTTCGCTTAAATCGTCAAAAGCGACAGAAATATTAATAGGCCGCTGAGTAAAATAACTACCAAAATAATAGGTGCCATCAGCGCCAGGTACTTGCACAGTTTTGTCCTGAATAGTCGGAAGCAAGTTTTCATCATAACGACTGCCTCCGCTGACTCTAGTTAATCCAAGTTCACTAGAATGTATTCCATTAAAGGTAAAGCCAGTAAAATCGCCTTTTATCGCACTCATTTTTTCAACTCCTTTTAGTCGGGTGGGTAGTGGTTAGCTACCCACCCATATCTTTTATTTTAAGAAATTAATTGCATTGACATTTCTATAGGTTGAATCCTCGTAGATAGACTGTTTAATGCGCGCCGCGATGCGGTCAACATCATAATCGTTACTAATTTCACCAACATTAATGTCGATGTCACAATAGAAGTTACCAACAGAACTATTGCCAGTACCAGATGCGGCCATTGAACTAAGAATATCTCTTAATTCAAGGAAGTTTTGGGTATCGCGCGCATTGAGAACCATTTCTGGACGAGATTTAGTACCGTCAAGCCAAGCAGGACCAGTATAGTCGGCTAAACCTCCTGAAGCAAATCTTTGCCCACCTTTAAGCCAAAGGTCAAAAACTTCCCATAAAGATTCATAAGTTACTATTCCACCATTCGTTGACTCAATTTTTTTATCTCTCATACCGGCAAACTTAAAAGCTTCTGCCCAATTACCTTCTGCTATTTTGTCTAAATAATCTTGCCGATAATTTGTACCTTCAATTTCGACTTGTCCACCCTTTCCAGCATTATAATTCGCCGTCATGGCCGTTTCTGGCCATTTATCTTCAATACCTTGTGCACGAATTTTTTCATTACGCTGACTTTCAAGTGCTGTAAAAGCACTTATATTATTATTTTCGCGCGCGGTAATCATTTCACTCATTATATCTGGATTAGATACTGCTTCGTTATAAACAAAAGCTTCGGCAATAGTTTTTTTGAGTTCTTCAAACCATTCTTGTTGAGATGCATTAGATAATTTACTAGTATCTTCTTCAGACTCTAATAATTTATACATTCGGCTACTCTTATCAATAACACCATTCGGGCCGAGTCCTTCCTTAACGATTGTAGTAGCTTCATCAGCATAATATCCTGTTTTTTCTTGCCAATCTAACTGTGATTGCATTAGTTCAATTTGTTTTTCTCTTTGTTTTGCAGCCGCATCATTTTGCTCCTTCAAATCGTTAAGAGATTGGTCAATTAATGAATCAGTATAGTTTTGCCGTTCTTTTTCAAGGTCTTTTTCTAATTTCTTAATTTCAACTGAATTGGAACCAGTTGTATCTTGTCGCAGATAGGCAAGTCGGCGCTCCTTTTCGGCAAGAGAGGTTTCAGTTTCTTGGTTTTGACGGTCTTGACGAACTTTCTCGATATTCTTGGAAATCGCATCAGTCAAAGCTTCATTTGCTTCATTAATTGAATTATTGATTTTTTCTTGTTCATCAATAATTTTTTGCTGTTCACTAATAAGTGCGGCAAGAGTGCGATCTTCAAGATCTTTATATTGTTCTTTACCAATTTGTTGAAGCTCAATTATCGCATCAGTATTATCTTCAATTGCATCAATGGCTTCATGGCGTGAATCTGCCCATTCTTCCATTTTACTAATATAGTCTTCAATACGCTTACCGAGTTCTTCGTTATTGGCTTCATCAACTTTTTGAATTTCACCCCATTCAATTTGAACTTCACCACCAACTCCAATTGTTTCATCAAAATGAGCATACTGTGAAAGATCAGAATTCTCAGCTTCAAGTTCTTTAATTTGATTAAGTCTTTCATCTCGAATTTTTTCTTGAAGTTTATTTTGTCTTTCAAGTGAAGCAATTTGTTGGTCAATATTTTCTTTGAGGAGTTTACCGGTTTCAGCATGGGTATTGAGAAGACGTTGATAACGTTTTTCAAGTTGCTCGCGAATACGAAGCTCACCATTTATTTGCTTTGTGATACTATAAAGTTTATCATATGGATTTTCCCATTCAGGTTCACTGCCTCCGCCTCCGCCGCCTTTGGAACCACTACCAAGACCTTTAAGCGTACTGGCAACAGTATTAGCATCAAAACCAGTTTTTGTAAAACTATGTTGACTGCCCGGTTTTTTAGGAACAGTTATATAGCCAGCAGCGACTTCTTCAGAATTTACTTTATATTTTTTCTTTTCTCCGGTTACTGGATCTTCGTATTCAATTTCTTGTCCTTGTACTGCATCCGAAGCAATTGGAATTTTTTCAAACTCTGGGTCCCACCCTAAGGTATTAAAAAGATTTTGAATTTCATCAACTCCAGCCCCAGCACTAACCATCATATCGTAAAGGCCGTTTAAAAATTCATTATCATTTATTTTTGTACCGATTTCAATTTCTGGATTATTATTTAAATCTAAAATACCATCAATTAAAGATTGTGGGTCATCTTCTGGTTTAAACTTTATTTCTCCAAGAATATCATTTCCAATAGCTTTTTGCAACTTTTCAACAGAGCCTTCTGTTCCATCTAAAACATCCTGAACCATCTGTAATGTATCTTCACTGGTTAAAAATTCTTCTGATAAATCTTTAGAAGAATTAGTTAATTGTTTTACAGCTTTTTGCATACCAATTAATGATTCTCTATATTCATCAGAGTTTCTATCCATAGTTCGAAGATTATTAGACCATGTTTCATAATTATTAGATAAGGAATCTAAACCCTGCTTTTGTTTTAAAATCGCTAAAGCCAACGCATTAGCTTGATCCGCTTGAAAAGCCATATAAGTGCCATTTTGAATATAATATTCAGAGAGTTTTTTGACACTTTCTGCATCAATATCATTAGCTTTTGCTTCTTCATAAATGCTACTAATATTAGCTATTTGTTGAGCATAATATCCTGCAGATATGCCTTTTCCTTCATCTAATGCAGTGATAAATCTATTAATTATTTCTTCACTAACTCCCGCCGCTTTCCCTTGTGCAATTAATGCCGCAGTGAATTCATTTGCTTCTTCTATAGGAAAGGCTCCAGAAGCTAGACTACGTTGCTTTAATAATTCTTCTTGAGACAATCCGGAAGCAGCAACTACATTATAATAACCTTCATTGTTTTGAGCCTCTATTGTTTTTCCAGTTTGTTTAACTTCTTCTAATTTAGCGCTTCTGTCTTCTAATGCTACAGCCTCTCCAATTACTTCTCGCCATTTTGCAGTTAAAGCTTCAATATCATCCTTATTATAATCTATCCAATCCTGCGAAACAATTCCATTTCCTTGTCCAGCATTGTCGTAAAATTGCTGCAATGCACTTACTAAACTTTGAGGGTCATTATAATTAACAGTGCCTACTTCTTCTACTGCATTTTTTGCCGCCTCAGATATTTCTATACTACGTTCTAAATCTTTTTGGCCCAATAATGCTTCGGTATTATTATCTAAAGCAAGACTTAAATCATCCATTGAACCACTAATATAATTCCACGAGTCTGTTGCTAAATTATAAACAAAATCCCCAGCACTTGCAACTCCAGCATCAATTAAAGCCTTATAATCACTTTCAGAAAAAGACCCAGTTTGAGTACCAGCCTTAATATCATATTGAATTTTACTTAAGGTTTTTATTTGTTCAGCAATCTTTTCTAAATTAACAGTTCTTGCTGCCTTATTTAAGGTAATTAATTGATTTTCTAATTCATTTAAATCTTTTTCAGAAAGACCAGAAGATTTTGCTAAACTGTACATTTGATCGCTTAGTTGTTCAATTTGCTCTGTTTTTGACCAATCAATACTATTTAAGACGGTAGAAAATTTTTCAACATCTTCGGGATTGCTTATTTTATTAATAGTCTTTTGAATTGAATTTGCCAAAGAAGATGCGGCCTCTGCGCCAGACACTTCAAATACCTTTAATATTTTTTCAGAAAAGCCTGAAACAGCTCCAGCATCTAATCCCGTACCGAAATCTTCTTTTATGTCTATTCCAGCATCTTTTAACTTATTCTTTGAATCGTCAATTAATTTTTGTCCTTCTGCTCTACCTTTGTCATATGCCTCAATAAATTTTTGATAACTAGTATAAATAAGGCTATAAGCATCATTTGAATCATATAATGATTTTAATTCACTATCAGTTAATCTTTTTTCTTGCTTATAATTTTGACCGCCAGACATCGCAAGAAGCAATTGTTTTTGACTAAAACCATTTAATTCAGAGAAGGCTTCAGAGAAAATGTTCAAATTTTCTCGCATTTCCTTTCCTTTTAAAGCTTTTTGTACTAGTGATTTAAGGTCTCCTTTATCCGTATAATTTTCTTTTATTGTTGAGAATAATTGTCCGGTTAATGCAGCATATGCAACTTGAAGATCATTTAGCTCATCCCCAGTCATACTTCCGCCGGTTTTGGCAATTTTATCTGCATATTCTTCTTTAAAATTATCAGCATTAAAATCTGGAAGGGTATCTACATCAACGCTAGCAAGTTGTTCTCCAAAATAATCTACAACTGTCTTTGCCGAATTACCTAAATTTTGTCTAACATCATCTGAAAGTCCAGCCTCTAACCCCGCAGAAATTTGTGCGGCAATTTGAGTATTAATATGCTCTGTTTCCTCTATATAATGATAAACATCATTTAAATAATCATCAATTAAATCTTTCTTTTCTTGTATCGTATCTTCTATGCCATCAAAATCTTCGTTAGTTAAAAATTGTATTCCTTCTGCATCATGATCTAAAAATTCCCCTAAATGAAAAGTTTCTACTAAAAACTCTGCTAACTCTTCATTTTCTCCAGTTAGGTCTTCAGAAGTAACTATATGCCCTTCTTGGTTCTGCCTACGTAATTCTTTAACTAAGTCTACTCCAGCATATACAGACAAGTCTAAACCAGAGGCTGCTTCTAAAGTGTCCTCTCCTAAGCCCCCTAAGGCTTTTTCTATATCTAAATTAGATTGCTTAATCTTTCCAACCGTTATTATGTCATTAGATACCGTCGCGCCCTCTTGCTGCCATTCTAAAAGTTCATTCCAACCTTTTTCATCAATAACTAATTGGCCAAAAGCGCCTCTATTTAAATAATCTGATAAAAACTTATATTTTTGTATTAATCCTAAAACTTCTTGATTTGATTCATATAAAGCTTGTTTCCATTCTAAGGTTCCATAAGTTAATCCTTTTAATTTATCTTGTATTTCAGTATATTTATCTTTATCGCCTATTAATTCTTCATAAGCCTCACGAGCTTTATCTGCAGCCTCTTGTGCCTTTTTCGTCTCCTCTGCAGCACGCTTCATCCGAGACTCTAAAGAATTAGCTTTAATATTTTTGATAATAGCAATAACTGCAATTGCTACTGCCATAACTGCCGCTATTATTGCAGCCACTTCTATCCAGGCCATTTTAGTAGAAATTCCCGCTGCAGTCATTATTGCTCCAACAGAAGACACTATTCCTCCTAAAACGGTAAAGCCAGATCCTAAACCTCTTACAGCATCTGCCGCACCTTTTAAACCTAATCCATCTAAAATTGAAGCAAAATTGTTTAAAAAAGAACCAGCTGCACCTACCCCTTGTGATAATCCAGAGAAACTAGCGGTTAATTTTTCAATGCCTTGTTTAGAAACTTCTAAATTAGCATTAAAGTTTTGACCACCAAACTTACTGAATTCAGCATTAGAAAGTTTTTGAGTCGCAGAAAGTAAAGCTTGGTCTATTTCTCCATCAGAAATTTCTTTAATAAAATCTTGTTCAATACTTTCGGCCATTGCTTTTCCAGCTTCATTTAATTCATTATAATGAATACTGGCTCTAAATTCTTGTATTAAAGCTCTTCCTATTTCCGGAGCCTTTTTACCAATTTCTTTTTTTACTGCTTCAGGAAATTTTCCAAATTCTTTAATTAAATCATTAAAATTAATATTTCCTTTTGTTTGAAAGGTTTTTTTGAACTGATTTGTAATTTCTTTTGACCAAGTCCTAGTTTTTAAACTAACCTTTTGCAAATTTTGATTAAAAGATTTAGAAAAATTATCCCCCGTAGATTTGCCAGCCTTAGTAAACCATCCAAAAAATCCAGTAAAAGCCGCTCTAGCTAATTTTATACCGCCTAATAAAGCCCCAAGATTCAAAACAGATTTTAATAATCCACTTCCAAGAGAAAGTTTATCAATAACTTTATTAATAATATTAATAAAATCAGTAATTAAATCAATAACTATTTTAATAACTTGGTTATTAGACAAGCCCATGGCAAACTGATCCCAAGCATTCTGCAATCTATTCAGCGCCGTTGCTAAAGAAGCTTGAGTTTTTTCAAATTGCTCGGCGCTGGCGCCGGCCGCATTGTTCGCTAAATTAACTAAATTAGTAGTTCTCGCATAGTCAGCCATCATAGCAATAAAACGAGATTGTTGACGAGAACCTGCCGCGATAGTCGCTATATATCTCTGAGTATTAACATCAAGAGAATTCCACTTTTGTGAAATTTCGAGAAAAACATCATCTAATTGTCTAAATTGTCCACTTGTATCCCTCAACGCGACACCAATTGTATTCAGTGCAGTTTCAACCTTATTAGCATCAACCATTTCGCCATCAACTGGCTCAATAAGTGCAGGGTCTTTCTTTAATTCTTGGAAACGTGCGATAACCGTTTTCATAGCAGTACCAAGAGTCTCGGGCGCTTCACGAGTCTTCTCAATCATCTGGGCAAGCATCGCGGCAGTTGTCTCAATTTCCATGCCAGCATTATGCGCCAGAGGAGCAACCTTAGACATAGCTATAGAAATTTCTTCAACATTAGATGCCGTCTTCGCCGCTAATTGAGAATATATATCATTAACTTTCTGTGCAGAAAGTTCATTGACTTCCATGTTGAACCCACGAAGAGCAGAAGTCATATAGTCAGTTGCGGTTGCATAATCAAGTCCGGCTATTTTAGCCATCTTCAGAGTCTCGTTTGTGACCCCAATGACTTGTTCAGTTTCAAGACCTTGCTGATAGTAAAGAGTTGAAGCTTCGTAGACGCCCTTAACCGTAACACCAAGTTCATTAGCACGCTTTGTATATTCTGGTAATTGCGCCCACATACCGCTAACGTCAAAACTAGTAACCACGGCGGCCTGAGTCATTACTTCATCAAGTTCTTTTACCGTATCAATAGCAGATTTAACAGCTCGCTTGAAAAGTTGAACAGTATTACCAATTGAGAAGAAAGTTTTTACACGATTGGCAAGTTGCTCAATTTCTTTTTCTCTGGCCGTCATCTCATGTATTTGGCCAGAAGCCGTGCTCATTGCATCGCCTAAGTCTTGAGTGGCATTAGTAGCTTCCTTTAATGGTGGCTCTAATTCATCTATTGACTGGGTTAGTTGCCGAACCTGGTCAGCATTTAAATCTTGAATTTCTCTACCAATTGCATCAATATCAGTAGGAATTTCATCTAAATTAACGCCCTTAATTTCTGCGAGTTTTTCTCTTAACTGAGTTAACCCTTCAGGAGTTTGCTGTGCCGCAGATTTTAATTGTTCTATTGTTGTAGTAATTTGAGATACAGTATTTTCAGTTGAAGCGATTTGAGTAGAATAACCAGCCATTGCTGTTTTATTCTCATTAATTTTTTTTCCTAAGTTATCATATTCGGTTTGATTTCGCTTAATCCTACCATTTAAAACTTCTAATTGACTGCTTAATTGTTTATATTCAGCAGTTCTATTACCACCTTTAACTTTTTCAAGCTCTTGCATTTTTGCAACAAGCTCTGTAGTCTTTTTTGTATCAGCGTCTAAAGATTGAGATAGGGTTCCCCTTCTCGTGCCCATAGTTTTATTCGCTGCGGCAAGGTCATTATATTTACCTTGAAGTTCTGTTAATTTATTATTTTGTTTATCTAACTCTTGATTTTGTTTTGCAATCTCTGCTGTATTACCAAAACCCTTATCCATTGCAGCCTTTAATTTAACCCATTCAGAGTGTAAGGCTTTAGTCTTATCAATCGTTTCCTTTGGTAATAACTTGTTTGGATCTACTCCCTTTAATCGCGCAGCTTCAGTCCTTAATTTACTTAATAAATCTGTAACTCTATCAAAAGACTTCTCAGCTTTATTAACATCAGCAAGATTAGTAAATCCCTTACTAGCAATAGACTCAAAGTTCTTAATCTCATTATCTAACTTAGTAAAAGTATCTGATAATCCCTTTTTAAAACTATCAGGTATATTAATTTTACTAAGCGCGCTCTGTAAGTTACTAACCGCAGTTTTTACTGGCCCAATATTAGCGTCAACATCAAAAATAATATTAAACTTTTTATCAGCCATCTTCTTCCCTCCAAATAAAAAAATCAGCATTAATTTCTAAAATTAATGCTGATTTCTACTTACATATCACTATCTATGTCATCATTGAGGAAAAAGATATTAATTACAGTACTATTTTCTCTCGCCCCAATTGGTACGGCTACAGTTCTAAAATTAGCCACAACGGGGTTCGCATTTTTCCCCAACCTCATAGATAAACCAGACATTAATTTTAATTTTGGAATCTCTATAATTCCGGTCCTTGTATTGCCTGTAATATCATCCTTTACTCGCGTTTTTCCTTCTAAACGAAGGAACCCATTTATCAATCTATTCCCTAGCATAACATACTGCGCGCCATCTTCATAATCATAATAATAATCACAAAGATATTCTGTAAATGTAGTCGGCGCCTCATAAACCCTTTCTTGGACAAAAGGTAAATCAACTTTTTCTCCGGTCTGCGCATTGTAGAAAAAAACTTCTTTATGCGCGCAGGGTACATAAGATAAAATTACTTTCTTTTGCCTATTGCTCTCAATTTTTTCTCTAATTGGAATTCTAATTGCAGTATCATCTACCGTCTTTAATAACTTCGCATTGTTTAAAAGCGCAAATTGTAAAGTATTAAAAATTCCTTGAGAAAAATCTATATCAATTTCTTTGGTTGACTCCCAAAAAACTCTATCTCTATCTTCAAAACCGCCGTGCGCAGTAATAACCGCTTTTCTTTCATTGAAACTTGCTATTTGAATTTTATCAAAGATACAAAGAGTTTCTCCTTCTTGGAATTGCTTTCCTGCAATCTCCATAGGATAAGTAGTTTTTAAGAACACATCATATAATTCTTTAAGTGAGAACTCGTTTTCCATTTGCCCTCCTAAAAGAAAAGGGTGGACAGCGCCGGCCATCCACCCATTTCAACAATTTTAAATTTTACTCAGAATCGGTCTGATACTCAGCGTTCTGGGTGCCAGAAGTAGCCGGAACGTCTAACCAGTGGTTATGATACAGACTCAGGTCGGCCGCAGTCTTCTCTTCGCCTTCCTCAGCAAGCTCATACTTAACGAGCTTCATCATAACGCCATCGGCAGGACGCAGAACCTTCAGGTTCATGTTGAAGACAGAAGGATCGCCCTCAGCCTCAAGGGTTATAGTATTCTCAGACTGAACCTTCGCCTTGGGAATGATGAACTGGAAGAACTCATCCTTACCAGAAGCCTCAGCACGAGCAAAGGTATCACCAGTGACATAATAGGTGCCAGGGAAGCTGTTAGCAGAAATGTCGATAACAGCACCGTTAACCTTTATATCATAAGAGCAGAAATAGGTCTGACCAACAGTAAAAGCTTCCGCAACGGCGCCAGTAGCATCATAGAACTTCGGATTGTACTTCACGTAAAGCTTACCGTCCGGAGCCTCAAACTTGGCTTTCCAACCAGACTGATCTTCATAGGCAGTACCACCGCTTGGAATTGCAGGAACGGTCGTGCCAGTCGCATTAAACTGCTCAGTCTTCATAATAAAGGCATTATGAGCACTGGTACCACTAGTGGTCAGATACTCAGCAACGGAACCATTACCAAACATAATAGCCATAGACTTCGCAGAGAACAGAGCATCTTCGATGCTAACATTAATCTCTTTACCATAGTCCCAAGCTATCAGAGCCGCATTACCCTTGCCGCCACGAGCCTCAGTCTCTTCAGCGGTCTGCTCGATTGTGGTAACTTTTAAGGTATCCAGATATAAAACAGGATGCTTCGGAGTACCATCAGCGTTTAAGTCGTAGAAGGTAACGTCAGCGACCTCTTTAATACCATATCTATCAAGAATATTCATTCTTTTATGGCCTCCTAATTTAATTATTTTCTAAATTCCTAATCCAATATTTTGGTTTTATCTTTTTAGAGTCTGCGCCAGCTTGTAAACTACGAATATCAATTTCATATTTTTCTTTCTCTTGATAGCGTCGCACAAGAATGCCTAAAGACGCATAACTCAACTCTCCAATATTAAGTGGCGTAATTCCAATTCCCATACAACAAATTGAAACCAAAGTTGTTTCTAAATTAATTCCCATTCCTTTTTTTGCTTTAATTTTGTCTCGATAGCGCGCCAGCGCCTTCATTCTTCGAATTTTAGGATGAAGTGTTGGGTCAGGAGGTTCTATTTTTTCTTCTCCTAAGCACGCACGAATCTCATTTTGGAAATCAAAAAATTCTTCTTCGGTTAAAAAAACTAAAGCATCTAAGTTTTTACCAACTCTTTGTAATTCATCCTCTAAGTTACCAATTAAGATAAGTCCTTTTTCAAAAAGAAAAGTAATTTCTTGCTTTGTAAAGAAATAAAAGGCCTCTTTTGCGATTTCTTCTACTTCTTTATTATGATAGCTATTTGCAAATAAATATTCATAAGGAGTAGGAACTTTAAATTTGTCGTAATCTTTAAATCCTTTTTCTTTATTGTTTTTTATGAAGACATCTTCTAAATCTTCTTGAGAAAGAGTTAATAAGGTCTTATATTGAGAAAATTTTGGATTACCAACAATTTGTTTAACAGTCGGTGGATAAATCAAAAACTTTTGATGAAAGTCTTTAGGAAGCCCTAAAAAAACTGCTTCATTACTCATAACTAGTTATATAAAACATCTGCACATAACAAGACATTTCTTCTGATAAAAAGTTTAGGTCAAAGTCTCCACCAACCATTTTGCCTAACCCATTAATGGTTTTCCCATTTAAACTTTCTTGAATTTCTCCCATAATAGCAAATGGTCGCAAATTTGAATCCTTAATAATCCACTGAGTTAAAGGTACAAAAGTTTCAATTTCAATTATCATATCCTTAAACTCACTATTCTCGCTATTTTGACGTCCACGCACCACACGAATTGAGATTATCGAAGTTGCAAGTTCTTTTTCTTCAGCGCCAAGACGAGGGACAATTTTAATTAATTTTTCAAAAATTAAATCCTTCTTTTCTCCTTCACCTAGAGGATTTCTTGACAATGGATCTTTATCAGTATAGAATAATAAATTAACCAATTTATCATTAGCCATTAATCGAGTTACTATCTTTTGAAGGTTCTCACCAATATCACGGCAATTTCTAACTCCCATTATGATGTACCTCCATTATTTAACCAATAGAAATCTTCGGGATCATCTTCTGGAGTCTGCTCTGGCGCGGGCGTCAAGTCATATTTGTAAATGGGGTCTACACTTACATATTCAACACCAGCAGAAGACTGAATATCATAACCAGTAACTCGATAAGACTCCTGTAACAAACCCTCTCCAACTTCTAAATAATCATCTTTTCGGAGATACGGAGCAGTTGGCATTATAAAGAAACTTAACTTCAAATTCTCTGTATATCTCGTATCCATACGACTTCGCGACTGCAATTCATCTTTTAACATATTGTTTTCTTGACCATACATATATGCCCAAGAAGTGCGCTCCAGGCCATCCCGACTCTTCCAAGTAAGAAAGTGCGTCATTCTTAACATAATATATCGGTTATAGCCGCTCGCTTTAATTCTCTCTAAATACCAAATCATCCAAGGCTGTTTAATATCATCTTTATTTGGTAACATTAAAATAGTACCATTTGGCATATTGAGGGAGGTTCGTGTTAAAAGATAATGCAGAGTTTCTGTTTCATCCTGCTTATACCGTTCAAAGGTGCCTGGATGAACATCATCATCATACTCAAACTCAATAAGATAGACGCTTTTCAGCATATAGTCTTCAAATTCGCGTTCTCTTTTCTTTTGAGTCCTTTCTTGATAATTTAAGCCATATCTATTTAATCTCTTTAAATAGATATCATAATAGCCAATCGGAGGTTTATTATCCATATTACCCCTCCTTGCCTAATAAATCCATACAATCAAAGATCGTAGAACGGAAATATTCATATTTTAAATATCTTAAAGAAGATATTTTATTACAAAGTGTGAAATAATTAATGGTTTTATCTTCATCTGGAAAGCCCATTAACTCAATTAAAATTGAGTCCAAGAATTTTTCCCATTCGCGCCCTTTTTCAAATTCACAGAGCAGTCCGAATAGTTTATTTCTTAATTTATTATAATATCCTTCTTTTACAGAGTCTATATAGGCCATTACTGCCCACCCGCCAAATTACTATACTTATAAGACTTTCCATTGATTGAACGATAATAAAAACCTTCAAGGCGCGCAGCATTAACCCTCTCATACTCTAAGGTATTCTTTAACTTATCTAATAAGTTAGCTTGTGAGAAGTCTCTTTCTTCATAAAGAGGCTTTACATTCTCCCAAGTCATAATAGACCTATTTAACCATTCACACTTCATATAAGTAGCTAAAATCTGAATTTCTTCTGAATTTAAGTCGGCTAAAAATCCTCTATCATCCCTTTCTAAACTAACCCTTGGGAACTTAAAATATGGGATGGCGCCTTCAAGAATTTCCTTCATATCAGCTTCAGTTTCTTCTGGCATCCATTGACCCCATTCATCTTCCAAAGTCTTAGCTAAAAAAGCACCATAGACTTTCCAATAAGGAGTCATTAATTATTCCTCCTTTGCTTCGTGATTTAACTGGACAGTTCTTAAAACATCAAATCCAGTAAGCTCCTTTAAGAATTCACACTTTTCAAAGTTAGTAATCTCATGCATAACCGCATAATCAACAATATTCTGAACCTGCTCTTTTGGAAGTTCCTTTATCTTGTTTTTAAATTCATAGATAGGAACAACAGTTAAAAGGCGATTTATCTCATCATCCTTTAACACAACAACATTCAGCTTCGCGCCAGGCTCTCTCGCATTTTCATCCTCAAGCCCTAAATCAATTTTTACATCTAAGTCATCAATGTAAAGGATGCCCTGGCGCAGTAAATATTCAACACTTGGATCATAAAAAGCTTCGCGCAGAACATCAAGAGGGATAGTCTTTTTCGCGCCCTTGCGCTCCCAAAGCCTCTTTAAGTGTAAATCGGGCACATCAATACCCACATACGCATCAATCGTGCTAACTAAAGTAACTTGCTTATTTTCCATTTTTCATACTCCTTTTCACTCAAAAATTTTTATTAAAAAGGGGAAGGGGAATTCCCCTTCCCCACCTTTTTTATATACCGTAGGACTTAGCCACCGTACACGGGAGAAGTGATGCCAGTATTCTGGTAAATAGCCCAGTTACGGGTAGCAAGGATACCAACACCGAGTTTCTTATAGAAGTCAATCTCCATAGAGCGGTCCTTATTCTGCCAATCCCAAACCTGGGTCTCGCCTTCGAGGACGACCTTGACAACACGCTCACCGCCAGTCGGCAGAATGTACGCAAACTGCGGATCAATCGCAACCTTGGTGTTCTTGTCATCAACATAGGACTGACGGAAAGACACGATGGGGTTACCACGGAAAATATTGATGTAGCCTTGGTAGTGGATACGATCAATATCCTGCGGATGATAGACGCCTTGGCCAGTACCAACAGAAACCGGAACAATAGCGTCGGGACCCATAGCAGCGATAAACTCAGGCGGCGCAAAAATCGTGGCGCCCTGGCCATAGGACTTAACAATGTTGCAGAGACGGACCATTTGGTCAGCGCTCCAAGAACCAACATACTTGTTAGCAGCGGGGCTCATCGTATTGACAGCCGCGCGCAGAGCCTTCTGGACCTCAATATAAATGGAGTCAGTCAGACCATCGGTCATGACTTCCATGAACTCAGACATAACTTCGGTGCCATCCAGCATACGCTCGAAATC